>Ga0209426_1001134_pt1 | contig 18769 bp, 15 predicted proteins | sample Deesub1362B_J571_FD_187697 | JGI IMG/M metagenome (GOLD analysis project Ga0209426, IMG submission 187697) | Deep oceanic, basalt-hosted subsurface ecosystem from Juan de Fuca Ridge flank, Pacific Ocean, CORK Borehole 1362B_J2.571 (SPAdes)... ...
CGTGTCTCTGCATCCTGTTCCAGTTGTTCAATCTGCTGAAATTGTTGTTTGAGTTGTAGCAATTCCTGTTCAAGCTGCTGTAACTTTTCAGTCCATAATGCGGCAAATAATTCACCAAAATAAGCAGCAATCGATTGTTTTTCCAAATGAAGCTGCGCTAAACGCTGCGTCAATTCGGCAATTTGTTCAGCACATTGTGGCAAACGCTCTAAATGCTCCACCTGTTCACGCGTATCCACCAGATGCTTATAATTGGCTTCTAAATCAGCAAATTCATTCACCGCCGTTTGTGCAGTTTCTCGTAAATTACTCGGCTCTAACACCAATTCCCGAATCAGCTTGGTTAAATCATCAATTTTCTTTAATCCCAATGCTCGGGAAAGTAATGCAGGTGCATTCTGATTGTCCATAAATAAATATTTACGGTACATATCCTGATAGCTTTTAAAATCACTTTCAAAATAATGAATACGCTGATCTGTCTTGGGATTAAAATGCTGTTTCAGTTGGCGTGTATTACCATCGGCAAAAATCTCTAATACTTCAGTCAGTAAGACATTGCGACTGGCTATCATATATAAACGATTGACATCACTGAGTGAATTTTTGCCTTGTCCAAGCCAAAACAAGCCAATCAGGGTAATCTGAGAACCATCCTCTGCAATATACAAGGCTCGTAGTGCCGTGGTTACAGCTTTTTCTCGTTTACTTTTGACTTTGGTACTGGAACCATCATGTTCAGAGCCGTAACTGCCGCGCATATAGGTCACTAAAGAACGATCTGAACGGTCACCCTGTGCGGCTGCTACGTTAAAACTGGCTTTGCTGGCAGGTTGTAACAATGCCATCAGTCCATCAATAAAGGTAGATTTACCAGCACCATTGTCACCTGTAATCAACGTCCCTTCAGGATCAATTCGGGCTGTATGTAAATTATGGAATGAGCCCCAGTTAAACACGGAAATCTCAGCCAGACGAATTTGTCCCTGAGCAAATAAAGTATCCAAAGTCATTTCTTGCATTATACCTTTCCTTTATTCTGCTCGCATTGATGCATAGCTGCTTTATCTGCCAGTTGCTCATATTCGGTCAATAAACTTTGTAGAAATTCAGCATTGACCACATAACGGATAATCGGTGTAATTTCATAACGCCCATCCTCACCTCGTATTACACTGAGAATTTTCTTTTCACTGAATTTATCTAGTGTGCCACTTAGTTTTTTACGGTCTTTACTGTCATGATTGGTAATCGGAATAAAAGGAATCAAACTTGCCTGAATTCGTTCCAGATCAATAATAATTTTTTGCTCACCTGCGGTTTCCCGCTCCTGATAATATTTCCGTAAAATGAGTAATACCAAAGTGTCATATAAGGTTAAGGTACGCTTTCGAATCAGCGTAGGGAAATCATCTGATAATGCTGTATCGTCATTTTCATCATTGATGTTTTCAGTATTAATAATATACGCCACGCCCTGTTTGGCATCTAAAACCAGTTGAATATATACTTCGGCAAGATGCTGGCGAATCACTGTTTCATAACGACATAACACATCAAACAGTTTTAGATTTTCAGCTGCCAGAATCGTTCCCTGTCGCATCAAATAGACCAAAACCCGTCTGGCTTCATGCGGCATACTAGATAGTTCATCACTTAGCTGTAAATCGGTCTCCACCTCTTGATCTGCTTCAACTTCTATCAGTTCATCTTCGACTTCGGCGATGCGCTGCGGTTGAATATCATGATTTTCGTCTGATGTGGGGCGACGCACCCTATCAAAAAAACTGCTCTCTTGTGGTTGCATGTCTCTACACTCTTATAATGCCAATTCATCTAAATTTTCAGGGAATAATTCTGCACTTAAATAATAGGTCGGGATACGGGCTTGTAGATTCACGCCATGTTGATCCTGAAATTGAATCTGCTCATTTTGTTCTGTTAATTGCGGCGCTTTAATGGCTTTGGCAATTCGTAAGTATGCCACCAATTCCTCCAGACCTGCCTGTAATGGATGTTCTTGGGTTAAATGTGCAATACTCATAACCCCTTTTTTCAGCAATGTATGGCGTGCTTTCTCAGCAACCTCTCGTACCTGTACACTGTCCAGATAGTGCAGCATTTGATTACTCGGTTCTTTACGATTTTGTTGTTGCTGTACGCCACGTGTATCCATGTGTTCATTCGGACTTTTCAAAGCAAAATTTTCAGGTGAGCTGACCTGAACCGAACCGACTGCCAAATCCACCTGCATTTCGGTTTTTAAATCACACTGCTGTTCCAGTGTTAAATTCACTGCCTGTTTTTCCAGTTGCGATAGCAAACGCTCGATCATACGATTTTCCAGTGCAGCTCCACTTTCAATATATGCCCGCAATCCCTCTTCAGTACGGCGACGCACCTGAAATACCCGACCACTTTCCCGCGCCAGTTCACGCATGAGCTGTCCTAGATATTTCTTTTGTGCTTCACTAAGTTGCTGTGCTACGGGGTGATTGAGAATACTGCGTAGTTGTTCCCGAAACTCAGTGGAACGATCCTGATCCTGCAATAATTGACAAAAACCATCAAAGGCACTACCAGCATCGCTTTTGGCAAGTAATTGCTCTTTTTGCATCAATGCCAGTAACACTTCACCTCGTGAAGCATTGCCCTCAATCATATCAATTCTTAACTCTTTATCTAACTGACGAATTTCATCTTCAACTCGCCTAAAATCACCTGTTAAAATAGAAGCCAGTTGATAAATTTCCCGAATCCGTTCTCGTTGCTCCGTTTCATTGAGCTGCGTAACCACCCCTGCATGCAAGTCATCAATTTCTTGTTGAATCTGGGCTTTCTTTTGTTCTAATAAGTTGACACGATCATCAATACTGTCGCTAATGGCAACCACGAAATCCCGTACTGCATCCTGTACAATTCTCAAATGTGATGCAGTAGTACTGCTATGACGCTCGTCCAGATTGCGACAAAAACGCAATACTGTTTCACTGGCATCAGTCTTGCTGAGCATGTCGTCCATTTCACGCAACCAGCCTGCCTTAATCCAGCTATTTAAATAATAGGCTGCATTATTTTCGGTTTGCCACAATCCCTGTTCGCGACTATATTTAATAAATTCATCCAGTAAGCTTCGGGCACGACCATAGGGAACTTCGGTTTCTTCGACAAATAAATCGGCAATAAATGCTAAAATGTGTGGCGCATTTTCTGCTCTTAATAATTTCCAGACTGGACTTTCATGATATAAACGGCGGTAAGTTGCCTGTATCCCCTGAATATTCATATTTTCTCATACATCATGAATATAAAAACTTATCATATCAATAATTCAGTCAACTCTATAGTTGACTGAATAAACTCAACGACTCAAGATGTCGTAGTTATAAAAAATACATTTTTAAGCATCACTTTTATCTTTAACCATTCTTTTGCAAATTGTCATGTACAATTTTATGCTACCTTATTCCCATACAAAAATAGGGATTTTCTATTTCATGACCGTGCGTTTTTTTCATACGTCTGACTGGCATTTGGGGCAATTCTTTTATAATCATTCCCGCCATTATGAACATGAACAATTTCTGACATGGTTACTTGAACAAATCAAACAGAAACAACCGCATGCCTTGCTGATTGCAGGCGATATTTTTGATGTGATCAATCCAAGTTCTCAGGCACAAAAACAACTGTATCAATTCCTCGCCGATGCGCATGAACGCGCACCGCACATGCAAACACTGATGATCGCAGGCAATCACGATTCAGGCTATCGAATTGAACAGGTTGAGCCATTATTAGCGAAATATAATGCCAAAACGGTTGGGGTGATTCGCCCGAATAAAGAAAATAATTTAGATTTAGATCGTTTAATTTTGCCAATCTACGATGAACAAAAACAGATTGTGGCATGGTGTATTGCCCTGCCTTTCGTACGCTCTGCAGAGATAACAGGCTTTAATGAACATACCACTAATAGTCAAAATGCCATTGCCTATTTACATCAACAACTCATTGCCGAGGCAAAACGGCGCAAAACAGATGATCAGGCCCTAATTCTGATGTCACATGCCCATATGCAAGGGGGGGAAACTTCGGATTCAGAACGGCCAATTATTATTGGCAATGAAGAGGCACTTTCGACCAGCCTGTTTGATGACAGCATTGATTATGTGGCGCTGGGACATCTACATAAACCGCAGAAAGTTGGGCAAGATCATATTCGGTATAGCGGTTCCCCAATTCCTTTGTCATTTAGTGAAATTAACTATAAACACCAAGTGCTTGAAGTCACGATCGATCCTATTGAAACTGGAAATCAAGTTGAGTTTGAAGCAATTGCCATTCCACGAGCGATTCAATTACACAAAATTAAAGGTGAACTCAATGACGTCATACAGCGACTCAAAAATCTGCCACAGGGTGTCATTGAATGTATAGATCATCGTGAATATGTTGATATTGAATATCACACAGCCACGCCTCCTCAACCGAATCTCAGACAACAATTTGAAGATGCCCTGCCTAAAGATCGTTACCGTTTAGTGCGGATTTCACGACAATATTTATCCAATCAAACCAATGCAGAAATTGAATCAAAAATTAATTTAGAGCCACCAACACCCGAAAAACTGTTTCAACAAATTTGGGAGAAAAAAGGCTATAGCGCTGATGATGAAGTCACCAAAGACTTTTTAAGCTTAGTTGCTGAAGCACAGAAAAAACTTGAAGATGATCAAACAGTTTAAGGATTTGCCATGAAAATTTTATCCATTCGACTAAAAAATCTGGCATCTCTTGCAGGTGAGCATTTTATTGATTTTGAAAGTGAACCTTTAGCACATGCTGGATTGATTGCGATTATAGGAAAAACAGGTGCAGGTAAATCCACGATTTTAGATGCGATGTGTCTTGCTCTGTTTAATAAAATTCCAAGACTCAAAGACAGTGATGGCAAATTGTTAGATGTAGATGGTTCAGAACTGTTAACCAACTCTCCTCTCACTGTATTACGTCGTGGTACTGGACACGGTTTTGCCGAGCTGTGTTTTGTCGCACAGGATCAAAAACATTATTTAGCGCGTTGGGAAATTAAACGTGCTCGTGAAAATGCCAGTGGCAAACTGCAAAGTGTACAACGCTCATTGAAATGCCTCACCGATGGCGTGGTTGTCGCAGATAAAACCAAAGCCGTCGAAACGCATATTCAACAAATTACACAGCTCAGTTTTGAACAATTCACTCGTGCGGTGCTTTTGGCACAATCCGAAGTCACCGCTTTTTTAAAAGCACGGGATAATGAACGTGGTGAATTATTGGAATATCTGACCAACTCCAGTATTTTTGCCAAGATTGGACAGTTGGCATTTGAAAAAACCAAAGAAGTTCGCTTACAACGAGAAAAATTAGAAAGTGTTTTAGGACACATTGAAATTCGTTCTGATGAAGAAATCGCTGAGTTACAACAGCGATTCAAACAGCTACAGCAACACGTGCAACAACTTGAAAATGAAAAAAATCAATTCAGACAACAACAACAGTGGTTTGAACAACGCGATAAAATCAATAAAGACATAGCGTTAAAAAAACAAGACTATGATCTGCAACTTAAAACCCAAGAAAAAATCGCCAAAGATCGGTACTTACTGAGTCAATTAGAGACATTCGCTGAGATACGCCCAATCGTATTTCAACAACAACAATTGCAAAAAACATTGCAACAACTCGCGCCACAAATTCACCAAAAGCACAATGAATTTAGCACTTTAACCACTCAATTCGAGCAGCAAAAAACGCTTTATGCACAAGCAGAAACAACACTCAATCAATTTCAAGATTTCGAGCGAAAGCATCAAACTGAACTGACACAAGTACGCAAGTTTGTGCAAGAACGTGATTATATTGCTGAAGAATATAAGAAAACCAAAATTCGACTGACTCAATTGGAAAGTCAACAGCAACCACTCATCGAGCAACAACAACAGCTAGAACAAAGCATTCAAAACTTGAGTGCACAACATACGGCTTGCTTAGAACAGTTAAAACACAGTGCTCAATATGTTCCTTTGGATAACGGCTTAAATGCTCATATTCAACAACTCAAGCAATTTATTCAGCAATATCAAAAAGTAGAAAACACGTTAGGTTCTATTCAACTAGCACAGACCCAACTTAAGCAAGATCAAAACACATTCAATAGTTTAATCACGCAATTTGGCACGACCCAACAAATTGAACAGCGTATTGAGCAACAATCGAAACTAAAAGAAACCCAACAAATTCGCCTCAATCAATTGGATGCAATTCAACAAAAACTTCAGCATTATTTTGAATTAAAAAATGAAGTCCTTACGCAGCAAAACAAATTTGAAACAGTACAAAAGCAAGCTCAACAGCTAGAACAACGCAGCAGAGAAACTGAGAAAGATTATCAGGCTGCCAAAACTGAACGTGAGAAACTACAACAGGTTTTGCAACAACAACGTCTGTTGCATGCTGAAAATATTGAACATCTAAGAGCTGAACTCAAGCACGGTGAAGCCTGTCTAGTCTGTGGCAGTACCGAGCATCCTTATCGTGATGACGAGAGCCAAATCTCTAAAGCTCTATATGCCTTGCAACAACAACAAGAATTACAAGCGATTCAACAGGAACAACAGCTTTTCCAACTTTGGCAAAAAGCTCAACAACAATTCACTCAAAGCCATATCGAACAAAATCAATTGCAACAGCAATTGCAGCAATTGAATGAAAAAGTAAAAGCACATGATCAGGTGTTACAACAGCAGGTATCACAGACGAATATTCAACTTGATTTCAGTCTCACTGAGCATGACATCACGACTAAGATGCAATCATTGGTTTTAGAAACGTCACAAACTCAACAGCAGCTTGAAAAGGAATTATTACAACTTAATCAAGCCAATAAAGATCAGCATGTGCTCAATCAAAACATTCAGAATATTCTTCATCAGCTTCAGACCATAGAGCACTTACAACAACAGATTCAACATATCGTGGATTGCCTCAATGCTGACGATAAAATGGCTTGGTCTAAACATGACGTGTCAATCTCACAACATATATTGCAAGCATTGCAACAACGTAGCCAACAACTAGAGCATGCTGAATCGCTCATCAAACAGAAAGAACAAATTAATCAGCAGTTGAATGTTTTAAAGACCAATTTGACGGGACTCACTACGCAACAAACAGAATGTGCGCAACAATTAAAAGACATCGAAATTAAAGGTAAACAGAATACGGATGCTGCTAATCAACTGATTATCACCATGACAGGTTCAGCTGAAATCAAAGCCAATGAATGGTTACAACAACATGATCAACAACGTCAGCAATTACAGAACCAGTATCAGCAAGTGAAGCAAAGTTTTGAACAAGCTCGTCAACATTTTGAGCAGCAGAAAAATGTGCTTGAACAACTCCAATCACAACAGCAACAAAATCATGATGCTCTTGAACTATGTAAAACTGAAATCACTAATTGGTTAGCTCAGCATCAAAATTTTGCAGAAGATCAACTCAGCGAATTACATGCGTTTTCATCAACTCAAGAACAGCAGATTCGAAATGCAATACAACAAGCGGACCGTGCTTTGAGTGAAGCAAATTCTGCACTGAAAACTATGCAAGAACAGTTGAATGTACATCTTCAATCTGAACCCAACATTCAGGTTGAACAACTGACTGAATTGATAAATGCCAATCAAGAAATTTTGCAACAGACAACAGATCAACGAGATCAACTTAAACTTCAATTGGAAGTGCATCAGCAAAATTTAGCCAAACAAAAGCAATTTGCTGATCAGATTCAACAGATCCAGCAACAAGAGCACCGCTGGAATAAGATTTCTAGTTTAATTGGTGATTCAAAAGGTAAAGAATTCCGTGATTTAGCCCAACAGTACAATCTCGACATTTTGCTTGAATATGCCAATCAACAACTGGCGATGCTATCACAGCGCTATACCTTAAAACGTTTGGATAATTCACTCAGTCTTGCGATTATTGACCATGATATGGATGGCGAAACCCGTTCAGTTGCTTCACTGTCTGGTGGGGAATCATTCCTCACTGCCCTCGCAATTTCCTTGGCGATTGCCAATATGGCATCAGGTTCGATGAAAATCGAATCGCTGTTTATTGATGAGGGCTTTGGCACCTTGGATGCATCTTCTCTGCATATGGTGATGAATGCGCTGGATCAGTTACAGAGCCAAGGGCGTAAAGTCATTTTAATTTCACACATTCAGGAAATGCATGAACGCATTCCTGTTCAGATTCAGGTACAACCGATGGGATCAGGTTCGAGTCGAATTGAAGTAGTGGGTTAAAGTGAATAATCCCTTGCCCCAAACAATGCTGTCCCAACTCTTACCATAGTTGAACCTGCTGCAATTGCAGCATCCAAATCAGCAGACATGCCCATACTCAAAGTATCCCAATCTTGAGGCTGTGCATGTAATGATTTCACTTGATCAAATAAATTTTTAGCATCAGCAAATGCAGCAACATTATCAGGTGCTGGAATCACCATCAAACCACGTAAACGTAAATTAGGTAGTCGGCTGATTTGCTCTACTAATTCTGCGACCTCATTGGGTTCACAACCATCTTTAGAGTCTTGTCCGTCAATATTGACTTGTAAACATATATTTAATGGCTTTTGAGTTTCTAAACGTTGGCTAGATAGGCGCTCTGCGATAATTAAGCGATCAACACCATGTACCCAATCAAACTTTTCAGCTAAATGTTTGGTTTTATTACGTTGTACATGACCAATAAAATGCCATTCAATATCTAAATCTTGTAACTCTTCAATTTTTGCCAACGCTTCTTGTAAATAGTTTTCACCAAAACTCCGTTGACCAACCGCATACATTTCGCGCAAGCTTAAACTAGGATGTGTCTTCGATACAGCCAACAATTGCACAGTATTAGGATCGCGTTGTACACGCAGACACGCCTGCTCAATTTGACTTAATACTTGTATACGTGATTGTTCTAATTGATTCATTGACACAGTTCTCATTTACGAAATGTTTTTTTGCTTTCACATTCTATAATGTGTTGGTAACACAGAGTGAAAGCCGTATATTATTCTACAAAATAATGAGACATTTTTTGATTGTTTCGGGGAAATTATGGATATTACAGAATTACTCGCGTTTTCAGTAAAAAACGGTGCTTCGGACTTACACCTTTCAGCGGGTATGCCACCAATGATTCGCGTGGATGGTGAAGTTCGCCGTATCAATTTACCAGCATTAGAACATAAAGATGTACACCGTTTAGTGTACGACATTATGAATGACAAACAACGTCGTGATTACGAAGAAGATCTAGAAACGGACTTTTCATTTGAAGTACCAAACATTGCCCGTTTCCGTGTAAACGCATTTAACCAAAACCGTGGTGCAGGTGCTGTATTCCGTACCATTCCATCTAAAGTCTTAACCATGGAAGACTTGGGTTTAGGAACAATTTTCAAAGATATTTGTGACTACCCGCGTGGTATTGTTCTGGTCACTGGTCCAACGGGTTCAGGTAAATCAACGACATTGGCTGCAATGATTGATTATATTAATGAGCATCGCTATGACCATATTTTAACGGTTGAAGACCCAATCGAATTTGTACATCAATCAAAGAAATGTTTGATTAACCAGCGTGAAGTGCATCGTGATACACATGGCTTTAACGAAGCACTTCGTTCAGCCCTTCGTGAAGACCCTGATATTATCCTAGTCGGTGAGATGCGTGACTTAGAGACAATTCGTCTTGCTCTAACCGCAGCAGAAACAGGTCACTTAGTATTTGGTACTCTGCATACCACCTCAGCAGCAAAAACCATTGACCGTGTGATCGACGTATTCCCTGCCGAAGAAAAAGATATGGTTCGCGCGATGTTGTCCGAATCATTACAAGCAGTTATTTCACAAACATTGTTGAAAAAGAATGGCGGTGGTCGTGTTGCAGCGCATGAGATCATGATCGGTATTCCTGCGATTCGTAACCTTGTTCGTGAAAACAAAGTTGCACAGATGTACTCTGCGATTCAGACAGGTGCTAACTACGGCATGACCACACTCGATCAAAGTCTTAAAAGCTTAGTTTCGAGAGGCATCATTAGCCCTCAAACAGCTCGTACTGTTGCTAAACAACCTGAATCATTCCTATAAAAACTAAAATTAATGGGGAAAGCATATGGATTTTAATGATTTACTCAATCTAATGATTGAACAAAGTGCTTCGGATTTATTTGTTACCGCTGATGTTGAACCTTCAATGAAAATCAACGGTCAGATTGTTCCTGTGGCTAAAGCAAAACTTTCAGGTGAGATTGTAGGTCAGTTATTACACTCAATCATGAGTGATAAACAACGTAAAGAATTCGAAGATACTCGCGAGTGTAACTTCGCAATTATGAACCGTGAGAAAACAGCGCGTTTTCGTGTGAGCGCGTTCCAACAACGTGATATGCCAGGCATGGTATTACGTCGTATCGAAACGGTTATTCCAACAATGGATGAATTAAAACTACCTGCAATCCTCAAAGATTTAGCGATGACCAAACGTGGCATCATTATCTTTGTTGGTGCAACAGGTACAGGTAAATCAACCTCGCTCGCGTCAATGATCGGATATCGTAATCAAAACTCTAAAGGTCATATCATCACCATTGAAGACCCGATCGAGTTTGTACACCAACACGCGGGTTGTATTGTGACTCAACGCGAAGTCGGTATTGATACAGACTCTTTTGAAGTAGCTTTGAAAAATACACTTCGTCAAGCACCCGATGTGATCTTGATTGGTGAGATTCGCTCTCGTGAAACAATGGACTATGCGATTGCTTTCGCAGAAACAGGTCACTTAGTACTTGCTACACTTCACGCGAATAACGCTAACCAAGCATTAGACCGTATTATTCACTTCTTTGAAGCTGACCGTCATGCTCAACTACATATGGATTTATCGCTCAATCTAAGAGCAATGGTCGCTCAACAGTTAATTCCAACACCTGATGGAAATTCACGCCGAGCAGCTATCGAAATTCTAATTAATACACCGTTACTATCAGATTATATCCGTAAAGGTGAAATTCATGAGATTAAAGACCTCATGAAACGCTCGCGCGAATTGGGCATGCAAACATTCGACCAAGCGCTTTATGATTTATATAAAGCTGGTGAAATCACGTATAAAGATGCGCTCAAACATGCAGACTCACCAAACGATTTACGTCTCACCATTAAACTTTCTGAAGAAGGTGCAGATCAATTGTTAAGTGCAAGTCGCAACATTACATTTGATGGTCAATAAGCTCTCTTAAATCATTAAAAAAAGGAAGGTTTTTGTAACCTTCCTTTTTTATTTGTTTTATTTCAGTGAAAATTTCTATCTTTACTGAAACAACACTTATTTCTTACGATAAGCATCTTTACATTCTTGATTACTACAATACCCATATAAATTTAATGAGTGTCCTGTCAAAGTAAAACCATGCTGATCAGCTACAGAATGTTGTTCTTTTTCAATAACATCATTAGTAAATTCAATAACTTTGTTACAGTTTAAACATACTAAGTGATCATGATGATCTTCTTGCATGATTTCAAAAACTGAATGATTATTTTCAAAATAATGACGTTGGATAATTCCTGCAGCTTCGAATTGTGTTAATACACGGTAAACTGTCGCTAAACCAACATCTTCACCTTGTTCAAGCAAAGTTTTATAAATATCTTCTGCACTTAAATGATGTTGTTTCGAATTTTCTAATAATTCCAAAATCTTAATACGAGGAAGGGTAACTTTAAGTCCAGCTTTGCGTAAGTCTTGGTTGGAAATAGGCATGAAAAAAGGTCTCTCAACAAATCTTAAGTTGGAATAGGCAATAGAGTTTAGATGCAGTATGATCTATCCTTGAATCAAATGCATCATCATTTATCAGGATAGTGTAGCAAAATGCAAAAAATCATGCTGGCGTTATTCGTCACTTCAGTACTTAGCGGTTGTTCAGTCTTTGGTGTTTATAAAGTTGATATTCCACAAGGAACACCGTTAACCAAAGCACAAGCATCTCAAGTACAAGTAGGCATGAGCTTTCAGCAAGTTCGCTTCTTGTTGGGTAGTCCAACGGTTACTGATCCACTAAATCCATTACGTTGGGACTATATTTACAACTATATCCCTGGTACATATGCCAAAAAGGCAAAAATACCTGCAGCACATGGACAACATTTAAAAATTTACTTTGATGCAAATGGTAATGTTGAACGCATTGAAGGTTTAGATACAATTCCAGAGTCACAACCTGGTTTACCAGCATCTAAAGAAGCGATCTTAACAGCGCCGCCACTATAACGGCTTTAGGTTATAAAAATAAACCCCTCATGGATTGATCCTTGAGGGGTTTTATTTATGAACTTGATGGTCTAAATCGATTACCTTTCGCAAAACGCCCAACTGGATTCTTTGCAGCACGTTTGCGACGGATGTCTTTAGGATTAATTGTTAAAGAACGATAGATTTCAACCCGATCTCCGATCTGAAGCTGAGTGTCTGGCTGTATTTTGATACCAAACACGCCCAAATGAAGTTTCTCAGGTAAAGTCACCTGCTCGGCTAATCCGCTAGCAATAATCGCTTGTTCAGCCGTCATTCCTTCTAGGAAATCAACTTCTAAATGAAATTGTTGCTCAGGTGTCGTATAAGCGACCCATACACATGCATTAGATTTCATTAGATCCATTGTCCAATTACAGCAACAATAGCAATTACAATCGACAGAGGTAGAACTAAACGAACGGCGATACGCCATAAGTTATAGAATAGCTCATTACTGAAACCCATAGATTTACGCAAATGGCTGATTTTCATAATCCAACCAGCAAAAATTGCATAAACCAAACAAACAATTAATCCCCAAACAATCAATAGAATATTGAAAATTGAACTTAGCTGAGGTGCAGCCCAAACTGCAATTGCAGCAACGATGATCACCCATTGAATTGCTGGAGCCAGTTGACGTTGAGCCAGTTGTTCTTTTGCAAGTTGAATTAATAAAGCAGCAGATACCAATGCAGCAAATAACCATGCAAAAGCGGGGATTTCAACTTGAAGAGAAAAGAATCCAAACGCTACAACTGCAAGTAATTGAGCTAACCAGATCGGTAATACAACTGAAGTCGCGGCTTCTTGTTGACGAACTGTGGCAAGGCTGTTTTGCCAATACAATCCTAACCCTAATCCACTCGCCACAAGCGCAAGAACAGTTGCATTTCCCCACTCTTTAAATTCAATACCAGTCCAATGCCACGCTTGTAATTGAGTTCCAAATACATTTGCCAACACTAGAGATGCAATTACACCCAAAGTCGTTAAAGCAATTAGGAATTGACGTGGAATAAAAGATAATCCGAGTGCAATCACGGCAAGCCCAGCGAAAATGATTTGATTCGATACGCCAAATTGTTGTTGAACTAAAATATCATATGCCGAAAATAAAATACTACCAGCAAAAAAAGGCACTAATACTACAGCCAACCAACCAACTACACGCCATTTTGGAGATGCATCAGCCTCACGTGTTAGATTTGATAAAGCCTGCAAAGCAGTAACTTTAGAACGTTTTGCTAAAGCAATTTCAAGATAACCAATCGGTAGTGCCAATAAAATCATCGTTCCCAACCAAAGCAACCAAAAATCAAATTGGCGCTCAATTTGAATACCTAGAGTTGGTGCTAGTGTTGTGATCATGACAAAAGATAAGCAAAACGCCATCACTGGTGCAAACCAGCGTGACAGAGTTGTGTCCTGCATAATGCATTCCTTGAAAAATCTTTGAACTCATTGCGTTTTATGGAGTTTGCAATGAAATATTCAATCTATTTTGCCTTTCTCCTGTCTGAAAATCAAAACAAAAGATGTCGAAATAAAAAGGCAAATCACCATCTCAGATGATTTGCCGCGCACGAGTTGTTATTGTTTTTATAAGACTCTCTATTTTCACTCATATTTGCCTTATTGTTTTTATCATCTAGAGAGTCGTTTTTTATTATTATGAGAAAAATCTAGAAAACCAGTTTTTCCCCTTTTTCTTTTCATTTTCCTTAATAATTCCCATCATATTTTCTTTGACAGCACCCACATAATCTGCATCATCATGACGAATATGATTAATTAACCATTTTGACAAAGCCTCATGTAATTCTTTATCAATTTCATGCCCCAATTCAAAACGTTCACGATAAGTTTCTATTTTTTTGATAAATAAATCATGAACTCGTTTATGCGGTACACGATATTTGTAGTTTGCTTCTTCTTGTAAACTTTCTTCAAAAGTAAAATGAGATTGCGTATAGTCAATAATATTGTCCAATACTTCTTTCATTTTCACTCGATCATGAGAGTGTTTTAAATCAGCTATTTCATTAATATAATCTAGAATACGGCGATGCTGATCATCAATAACATCTATTCCTGTATTATATTCGACAGACCATTTCAAACCCATATCGAACCCCAAACTCAAACATATTTATTGAATAAGGACATAATATCGGTAAAAAAATTAAATAAAAACACAGCATTTTTGTCAGATTTTGTTTTTTTTCATACAAATAATTTAACTTATTGTTTTACATTTAATTTAATATTTTCACCTATTAAAACACTCAAGTATTTTTTAACCAAAGTATATAAATTAGCTAAAAACCTGATTAAAATTATCGACTTTAAAACCCTTAAATATTATATAAATAAATTAAATATTACTATTTATTATAAGCATATTATTCTAATATTGATCTGCCTTGGTTATTCTTTTTAAGCTCGGATCATTCGCTTCACGGATTAGACGATCTACGCGAGTCAAAGCATGTTTAATTGGCTTACCTTCTTTAAATAAAACCATTTCACCTGCTTGATACGCCGTCCATGTTTCATTATGTGTTAATGGTTCAGTAGTAATTACCGCAACACGATCTTCTGGTGTAGTGACTTGACTAAAATCAACTTCTACATCCAAATCAATCAGATGAGCATGTTGGAAAGGATATTCTCGAACTAACCAATGTAACTTTGTCGTAGCATAAGTATATAACGCCTGTCCATTAGACAAACAAAAGTTAAATGTACCGTGTTCAGCGATCTGAGGAGATAAGCGTTCTAATAATGCAAACAAATCATCAAGTGAAGGTTCAACATATCCAAATGTCTCTACCATTTGATCGAGCAAATAACAAAAAGCTCTTTCACTATCCGTATTTCCAACAGGTTCAAAGCGTCCACTTAATCTAGGGGAAAAATCATGCAAATCACCATTGTGGGCAAAAATCCAATGTCTGCCCCACAGCTCTCTTAAAAAAGGATGAGAGTTCTCTAACGTAATTTTACCTTGGGTGGCTTTGCGAATGTGCGCAATCACATTTCGAGATTTGATTGGATAATTACGAACAAGATCTGCGATAGGTGACTCAACTGCCGACTGATTATCGACGAATAAACGACAAGCTTTATCTTCAAAAAAAGCAATACCAAAACCATCACAATGGTCTGATGTCACACCTGCTCGTTGGGAAAAACCACGAAAAGAGAAAGTGATATCAGTGGGTCTAGCGCAATTCATTCCTAATAGCTGGCACATATCTTTGAACTATTTAACATCTATGCCTATTGTGCATGAGGTACGGATGTATTGTAAATCTCAATATGTGCTCACTATTCGAAGATGAATGCTAAATCTAGTTAGCGCTGAACCATTTTATTCATGACAAATGAGGTTGCGGTCTTATTTACTTCAAGAAAAACAAAGTAATCTAAGCACTTAAATTCCTCATCAAAAAATGCTTCTTTTGACAACTTTGATTGCATCCCTAAATAAGTCTGAAATAATTTCGGCATGCGTTCATCTTGCGGAAAACTATAATCAGGACGCTCAGGTTCAAACGCTCGCTTTGAGCGAATGTCGATAGTTTGATGATCCGCAAGCTGTTGAATCTGACGGTGCGTGTAATAAGTACGGGCCAAGTTATCTTCGAGATGAATACTTACGCAACCCATCAAATATTTTGCACGCATCGACCAAAGAATTTTGGGTGCCATATTTAACCAAAGCATCGACAGAGCTTTACCAGAGCGGAATTGTGGATGCACGCAAGTACGTCCGATTTCAACAATACTCGGTAAGTGTGATAAATGAGGAACGATCTTGAACTCTTGAGCACTATAACTCTGTCCAATCTCATGTCCTTGAAATAATTTAAGTCGTGTATAGGCAACAATTTCACCCGACCATTTATCTTTCAATACTGCATGTTCGCAACCAAAATCATAAAGATCCTGATCAAGATCATCTTCAAAAGTTAAGCCAAATTGATGTGAAAATTGTTTTGCTCTGAAACGTTGTACATCTTGTAATTCTTTTAAAGTGTCAACCCATTCAAAGCGATACTGATTTTGTGATTGTTTTTGACGTAAAGGTGACGTTAATGTCTGACGATAATGATTTAATTTTTCTAGCATAATGAAAGCTCCTTATGACTAGAATCACCTTAAATCCTATTAATGACATTTTAGTGAATGAAAAATGAAGAGATGATGACGGTCATTTACGCTGACCTTTTTAAAAGAGTCTTTGAGATGCAGTACAAAATTTGAATTGAAGAACTATAAATAAAATCCTCCCTTCTATACGAATAAAAGGGAGGATAAGAAAGATTTAAAGCTTAATGCTTCGCACGATTGGTAATTAATGTACCTACACCATGATCAGTAAAAATTTCTAACAAAGTTGCATGCGGTACACGACCATCAACAATATGCGCACTAACCACACCACCTTTTACTGCATCTAGTGCACAACCTACTTTCGGAATCATACCGCCATAGATCACACCTGTTTCAATGAGACGATCAACTTCTTGAGTGGTCAAACCTGTCAATAAGTTTTTATTTTCGTCTAAAACACCAGTGATGTTTGTTAATAAAATTAGCTTCTCCGCACCCAAAGCTTCAGCGACCTTACCAGCAACCAAATCGGCATTAATGTTATAAGTATTACCTTCTTCATCGACACCTAATGGTGCAATCACAGGAATAAAATCACCTTGTGTAAACATCTCTAGAACGTCTGTTTTAACGCCAGTGACTTCACCCACCATACCTAAATCAATTTGTGAAACCGAACCATCAGCTTCTTGTTTTTCCATGAGCAGTTTACGCGCACGAAGTAAATTACCATCTTTACCGGTTAAACCAATTGCACGTCCGCCATGTTGATTGATCAAATTCACGATTGATTTGTTTACACTACCGCCTAAAACCATTTCAACAACTTCCATCGTTGCTTGGTCAGTTACACGCATGCCATCAATACGATCAGATTCTTGCCCAAGACGTTTAAGCAAAGAGTCAACTTGTGGACCACCTCCATGTACAACAATTGGATTAAGTCCGACTGTTTTTAATAACACGATGTCACGAGCAAATGAGCTTTCCAACTCAGGATCTGTCATTGCATTGCCACCATATTTAACAACCAACGTTTTACCTGCAAAACGTTGGATATACGGCAAAGCTTCAATTAAAATTTTAGCTTTATCAATGCCGATATGCTCATGTGGCATATGCCTCTCCTTTTAAGCCTGTGCTAGTTCTTGTGCAATTTGTGGATATCGAGTTTGCAACATAGAAACAAATTTATCGCGAATTTCAACTAACCGATCTGGATGATCTGCATCAAAACGGACAGTAAAATACTCGCCTGTATTGGATGCTCGAATAATGCCAAAACCATCATTAAAATCAAGTCTTACACCATCAATTTTACTTAACTGTGCGCCTAAATCCTGACTTAAAGTTTCAATTTCATTTAAAACACTTAATGGATTAATATCATGGGTACTAATATAAGTATCTTCGGTACAACAACGCTCAGGATATGGTTTTAGCAATGCAGATAAATTTGCTGAACTTGAATGGGTGAGATATTCCATAACACGTAGTGCGGCATATAGACCATCATCATAACCAAAACCACGGCCATCATTGAAAACATAATGCCCAGCATATTCACCACCAAATACAGCAGCACCATTTGATTGCGTTAAATAAGTTCGTAAAAAACTACTTCCCGTGCGAATCATTTTGGCTTGCCCACCTAATTGTTGCACTGTATTGGCAACCATTTGTGAGCATTTGACATCAAATACAATTTCTTTTTGGGGATGATTTTCTAAACACATTTGTGCGAATAAAGAAAGCAAACGATCGGGACTAATAATCGTGGCATTTTCATCTAGCAAAACGACTCGATCACCATCACCGTCTAACGCAATTCCAATATCTGCTTGATGTTCAATAATCAATTGTTGTAGACGTCTCAAGTGTTCAGCATGCGATGGGTCAGGTGCATGATCAGGAAAATGACCATTTGCATCACAACGTAATGCAATCACGTCACAACCAAGCTTTTCTAGTACAACTTTAGCACAACGCCCAGCAGAGCCATGTAAGCCATCCAAAACAACCTTCAATGGTCTCGCAAGTTGAATATCATCGAGCAAAGATTGTTGATATTGTAAACAATAATGAGGAATTACTTGATGAGTAATTGTCTCATCTCGAATTTGATAATCTACTTTAATAGGAATATTTTGAGCAAACAGCCCAACTTCTTGAATCACTTCTGGACTAGGTGGCTCACCTTTTAAAATCCATTTAATTCCATTATCAGACTTCG
>Ga0209426_1001135_pt1 | contig 18749 bp, 21 predicted proteins | sample Deesub1362B_J571_FD_187697 | JGI IMG/M metagenome (GOLD analysis project Ga0209426, IMG submission 187697) | Deep oceanic, basalt-hosted subsurface ecosystem from Juan de Fuca Ridge flank, Pacific Ocean, CORK Borehole 1362B_J2.571 (SPAdes)... ...
TTTTCTAATTTCGAGGATTATTAACGATATTTTCTAAAAGCACGTTTTGGGAGTTGTTAGATGAAAATATTGGATTGTTATCGTGGTTGTTTGGTATTATTCTGAAAGGTGATATTAGTAGACCCTATTAACTTAGATGCAGCCGGTAGATTTTCAGCATCTAAAAGAGCATTTAAAACGTTATGAACATCTTTTAAAGTCATAGCTTCGGTTTTTTCTTGCTTAGTGATTTTCTTCGGTTGCTTTCCAGTTATGATCTTAGCCAATCCAGTATAGTAATCCGAATTCAATAAACCATTTTTAGGATTCAAAGCCATTTCAGCAAGATAATGCAAAAACTGACTTGCAAAATTTATCCTTCGCTTAATCTCCCATGCTGAATAAGATTTATTGGTTCTTGGATTGATATCGTTTTTATTGAATTCCAACCATTCATATAATCCATCAGGACTTAAGTCGAACTCTAAGAGCTTGTTTAAGGTTCTTTCCATAGAGTTATATCTTGCTTCGCTTAAGTCGCTTTTAGTTTCTAAGAATTTCTTAAGGAATTTTTTATATGTTTCTGTGATATTAGTGTAACGAGTTTGGTTAAGCTCAGGCTCGACGCCATGCCAAGGCAGCGCTCTTCCAGCTGAGCTACCAGCCCTTTTTTATTTTTAGCAGCTTTTCTTCGTTTTATAACATTGATTTGCTCTTTAGTAAGAATTCGCTTGATGGTTTATTAAGTATTATGGTACTTATATTCCTGACGTTTAGACTCGTCCTCCATTTTTGCCACCAATCCATTCTATTGAGGGAATCTTTGAATTTTAAAATTTAAAAGGTATTAAAATTTTCGAAAAGATGTATTGCTCGATACCGATTTGCTCATCTCATTGCATGAAAAACTATTTATTTTCAAATTTAATTTTTAGAATGTATAAAGTTTGTCAACTTTGTGAACAAATTGGCAGCGTAATTATCAAATCTACAACAAAAGAGTTATAAACTATGCTCTTTTAAGTTCCTATATGAGAACAAAAAAGTTCATAGATTTCTTTATGTTAACAAGGATATGGCATGGAAGAGCTTACGCGGCGATGGCTGCTTTTGGATTTCTTCTTGGCAATAAATACGACTTGATTCTTCCATTTGCAATTTCAACTCTTCTTTACATATCATTTGCCTTTGCAATAAATAACTGCTTTGACGTCAAAACAGATTCAAGAGGAAAGAAGATTAAATACAATCCTCTTGCCGGTGGAATGATTTCATTCAGAGATGGGATAATCTTTTCGATTATTATAGCCCTCATCGGTATCGCAGTTGCAAGCAGCTTACCAGCAACAGCTTTTGTTATTTACATCACATCAGTTTTCCTTGCCTTAATTTATTCCGCTCCCCCCAGGTTGAAAACAAAGCCACCCCTTGATCTTGTCTCACATGGGCTATTCTTCGGAACTCTGCCATTTCTTTTCGGGCTCTATGCCTCAAATGGTGCTGTTTTGACACACATACCTGTGTTATTTTCCCTGTTTTTCTATTCATGCTTTCTTGAGCTGAGGAATCATATAGAAGATTATGAGAACGATTTGATGACAGATACAGTAACATCCGCAGTCAGATTCGGGAAGGAGAAAGCCGAAAGAATCAAATGGGTATTCTATACATTCCATGTCACCTGTTTTATTCCATACCTCTTTTATTCACCCCTGATGTTTTTCGGTATCCTTAAAGAAAGATTTGCTGATATTCTGACTGTTGCAGTCTATACTTCCGTGATTCTGAGGTGGATTTTATGAGAATTCTAATGTTGAGCGAATTTTACGGGAAGGTGGGTGGAATCAATACACATATGGTTGAACTGAGTCGCTTTCTCAGAGGACATGAAGTGATTCTGAGCAGCAACCCCGATAGTATTGGAATCAGACCCGACATCATACATGTTCACCATGCATTCACACCTCTCACATTCCGGGTAATAAAGAGAGCGAGAAGAGAAGGCATCCCTGTGGTCATTACAAATCATTCAATAGCACCCTTTCATGATGTATATATATGGAGATTTCTGAAGCTCGGATTCAGGTATCTCAGAGATGCAAGTGCTGTCATTGCTGTAAGCAGTTCGGCAAAGAGGTTCATTTCAAACTTTGTGTCCTCAAACGTGACTGTAATTCCGAATGGTGTTGATACCGAAAAGTTCAGACCGATGAAAGAAGAAAGGGAGAATAAAACTCTACTGTATGTGGGCAGGTTCTCAGCGAGGAAGGGGGTGCAGCTGCTTGCGCCGTTGCTTTCCAGATATCTGAAGAAGCCAGACATTGAACTGATAATAGCTGGAAGTGATGAAATGCTTATGCTCCCATTACTAAAGCTTCAGGGGGCTGTCTTCAGAAATGTCAGGGTTCTCGGTTTTGTTCCAGAAGATTTACTTCCGGGGCTTTACAGCTATGCTGACCTGTTTCTGATGCCCTCTCTCACAATGGAATCATTTGGGATCACAGCAATTGAATCTCTTTCATGCGCAACACCTGTTATTGCAACAAACGTTGGTGCACTGCCTGAAATTATAGATGGGTGTGGAGCAATCACAAATTTGCTTGATTTTCCAAGGGTTATTGAAGAGTTGCTTTCCAATCCAGAGAGGATTCGGGAACTTGGATTTTCAGGTAGAAAGCGGATGGTTGAGGAATACTCGTGGGAAGCTGTCGCAATGAGAATTGAAGATGTCTATTTCAGTGTTCTGGATGGTGAAGAGTATGCGAAACATTATCGCAGATATTGAAGAAGTTCTCAGAACAGCGAAGTTCAAACCTTCAGATACAAGGATATACTCAATCCTTCTTGACAAGGGAGAGATGACAGTGAGTGAGATATCCAGAGAGCTCAATCTTTCAACCAGATTTGTAAGAGAGAGATTGAAAAGACTCTATAAAGATGGTATTGTAACGAGAAAAATTGTTGAAAAAGGATGGATAGGCTATACATATATGGCAGAAAATCCCGTTAAGGTTTTCAGGAATTTGAAGACAAGAATCATAGAAGAGCTTGAAAATCTTGAAAATCAGCTACTTGAATGAACACAGCAATCATCGCAGCACACGGAAAACTAGGATTTATTAAAGAAAATCTTAAAAGATTGGAAGGTTTTGAGATAATAATTGCTGCCGATGAGCCCGAGGATGAACTATTAGAGCTAATAGAAAAACACAATTTAAAAGCGACGATCTCAAAAGAGAGGAGAGGTAAGTGGAAAGCTCTGAATGATGCAGTTGCCATGGCAAATGGTGACATCCTTCTTTTTCTCGATTCCGATACGAGAATAGTTGATTTAGATTTTCCTGAAGACTTTGATGCGATAGAGATAAGAAAAGAAGTAAACCCCTCTACAGCAATGGAAAAGCTTGCGAATATTGATTACTTCAACATGTTACTGGCATCAAAACTTGCAACTAAGTTTAATTCGTGTTTGGGATTAAATGGTGCTGCTTTTGCCATTAAAAAAGATGTCTTAATGAAGCTTGGAGGATTCAGAAGGAAAATCAATGAAGATACGGACCTCGGCTTAAGACTATCACTTAATGGTTACAGAGTAAATACGGGGGGAAAAGCCCTGACGAAATCACCATCAAATCTGAAAGACTGGTTTGCTCAGAGGGAGAGGTGGGCGCTGGGGGGAGCGGAAGTTCTTATCGAAAATTTTGCAAGCATCATAAAAAAGCCAAAACTATGGGTCCCCTCACTATTCCTGCTCTTCCCAGCCCTCATCGGATTTCTCATAAACCTACTGCTACCCAATAATGTTATACTGAAAATTCTTTACTTCATCCTGCCACTCATGCTTTTTCTACCCCATAAACTGCTTGTATTAGCTCTTCTTGCCATATTTGAATGGCAGTTAATGAAAAACATGCTTGCGATATTTATTTCATTCATTCTCTGGTCATTAGTTGTCGTTTATCTCTCTAAAAAGATAAATTACACACTAAACTTTGCATATCTGCCTTTATACTTCTTTTTCTACTCTCCTATCTGGACTATTGTTTCTGCTGCCTCCCTGATTAAAATGCTTCTTTACAGGCTATCAGGGAGAGAAATCAGGCTCAAGAACTGGAAAATTTAACTCTTCTTACTGCATTTAGTTTCTCTGTTGTTATCAGGAAAGCAGGTACAAGAGTCAGTGCTGCAAGCAGACTCAGCAGGATTGCAACAACACTCACTATCCCAAAATCCTTCATAATCGGGAAGGGAGAGACCACCATAGCTGCAAAGCCTCCTGCCATTGTAAGCCCGGAGGTCATTATAGCCTTTCCTATATTCTGGATGGTAATTTCCACAGCCTCCTCCGGTTCCCTTCCCAGTCTTCTTTCTTCAAAGTATCTTTCCATTACATGAATCGAGAAGTCGATTCCAAGACCGACTGTCAGTGAATTAAGACTTGCTGAGACTAAAGACCTGTACATTCCTGTCAGATACATTAATGCTCCAACGAGAACTATTGTTGTTGTAATTGGTAGCAGAGGAACAACAGCATTTCTGATACTTCTGTAGACAGTTAGCAAAAGCAGGGTAACGAGGACGAAGCTCGCAAGGGTCATTCTTGTCTGGCCATTGACTATTAAATTAGCGACGAACATCTTGAGGACAACATCGCCTGTGAGGAAAAAACCCTCAGGAATTCCAAAAAATTCTATTTCTTCCTGTGCTCTTTCATAAAGGTCCCTGAATTCAATCCAGTCCATTGATGTGACTGTGAAGTAAATAGCAATTGTATTCCCGCTTATATACCTCTGAAGTTGCTCTGGCGGGATTCTGTCAAGTAGCATGTGCAACTCTATTTGGTTGGATGGCAGTCTATCATTATTATACATCCTCAACAATGTCGCTATACTGCTGTAGTCAGTTATTTTCGGCTCTGATGAAACAACATATTTTGAGAGCTCATCAATTCTATTGATATACTCGGTCGTAAGTTTATCCATCTCAACAATCGCTATAATTCTGTCTGAGCTGCCAACAAGACTTTCAAGCTCATTCATTTTGCGCATAGCAGGCAAATCCTGCGGTATATACTTGTAGAAGTCTGTTTGAAGACCAACGTTTACATAACCGTAGTATCCTGTTGAGACAAGCATCAGTGTAACGAGTAAAATTGTTTTTGGCTTTTTTGTTGTAACACGTGCAAAAAATCTCAGCAAGCTCCCCATAACATCCATGCCCTCTTCACCCTCAACAACCTCTCTGGGCTTCCTTTCAGCAACAATGAGTACGGCGGGCAGAAAAGTAAGGCTCAAAAGAAATGCCACCACAAGACCAATCGCAGACAGAAAACCAAACCAGCTTAAAGCTGGAACTCCGGAAAAAACCATTGACAGAAATCCTATAACTGTGGTAATCATTGCGAGACTTAACGCAACACCCACGCTCTTTATGGAATTTACAGCGGCATTGGTGCCTGTAAAACCTTTACGCATCTCCTCCTCAAACCTGCTCTGAAACTGGGCAGCGTATTCAATGCTCAAGCCAATTAGTACGGGAAAGAATGCATTCGTAACATCTGTGAGCGGGATACCAAGGATTGGCATAAGTCCGTAAACCATCACCGTTGTAAAAATTGAGATTACAAGTGGAAGCATTAGAAATTTTTTGCCCCTCACAACACCTCTGAATACAATAACGAGGATTAACATCATTAGAATAATGGCTGCCATCCCCATTTTCATCATACTACCGCTGATTGCCTGATTGACCTGATACCTCACTACCGGGTTGCCTGTTGCTTCAACAACGATTCCTGCTGGCTTGGGAATCTGATTAATTTTTCGCTCAATGTCTTTTGCAATCTGATCAAATCTATCCTCAGATGCAGTAATTTCGATTTCTATAAGAGCAAAACTCTTTTTCGGTATGTAAAAGCTCGCATAATTGTAAACGTAGTTCTTCAATACGTTTTCGTCCTGAGGTAAATAACCAAATTTGTTGACGACAGACCGTGCAGCAGATTTAATCTCTCCAACTCCGTCTATATCTGAGATTGAGTCTTCAAGTTCAAGCATGTATTCAAATGTATCATAGTTCACCACATCCTCACTTTTTACAAAAATATATGCGTTCGCAATAGACGTTCCAAAATCTTTTCTGAAAAGCTCGGATTGCCTGAATTCTTTATGTTCCTTTGAGAAATAAGTTTTATAGCCCTGATCCATTCTAACGTGCTGGCTCATCTCCATTCCTGCCATGAAGAGCAGGATAACAATGAGGATAATAGCAAGCGGTGCTTTACTGACAATTTTGGAAAAGAATTCGAAAATCTGCTCAGTTGCCATCTTACCCTTTGAATTTTTTGAATGCCCGGTAAACAATTACACCGAGTACTACGAACAACCCAAGATATACCATTGGTGAAACTCCAGCTTCCTTTACAACTTCTACGGGCATTTTTTCTGGCTCGCTGATTACCCATTCATCTGCTATGTCTTTGTATTTCACCTCAAGATTGAGAGCGTAGAGCTTTGGAGTTGCATCGCTGTCTGCTTTTAGCTTAAATGTCACGCTTGCTTTCTGTCCCGGCTCGAGGTCCCCCATGAAAGCAGTGTCATCAGTCGTCGAGAATGGGTCAACGACCGTGATTCGAGCTGTAGCATCTCTGACTTTGAAATCACCAGCATTGATAACAGCAGCAGTCACAGTTTCCTCTTTCCCTGCTGGAATTCGCCCTACCCCTTTCACAACAAATTTCATTTTTGGATGCACTTCAATACCTGCATCAACCTCTTCTTCTTTTTCTTTATCATCAATACTGTATGTGAACCTTATTTTGGCAGGATAAACCCCGGGTTCTGTATCGCTGATTGCCTTGACCTTAAACTTGACCTCAAAATCACCCTTAACGTCACCGAGGAAAATCTCACTCGCAGTTGCGGTCAATGGTGGCTTTACCTCAAGTCTGGCTTTTAAGTCATGTATTTCATCTGTGGGAGAAATTTTTGCTATATAATCTCCTTTGCTTCCTGCATACACTGATGAACTGTAATCTTTCAGTTTGAACTTTACACTTTCTGTAAGTCTGACACCGAAAGCTACACTTGAGGTTTGCTGAGTTTCCCCGTACTCATCAATATAAACCCCACTCAGCTGGAATGGATAGTAACCAGCCTCTTCAGCTGAGATGTCGACGATGAAAGAGATGTCAGCAGTTTTACCCGGCTCAAGATTTCCGATGAAGTACGAGCCCCTTGTGAGAACTGCACTTAGCTCAGGTGGAATCGTGAGGCTTGGTAAGGATTCTCTTCCCATCATTCCTGCCTGCATTTGCAGTAAACTCATTATTGGCTGTAAAGCCTCAGTAGATGGCACATTCTGAAATGTTGAGAGGGAAGTAAATCCCGTTGGCGTTGATAGAACTACAAAAAGATTTTCTCCTGTTTTCTCTCCAACATTTTTTATTTTCAGTGTCAATGTCCCCTTTCCACCGGCAACCATGTTATCGGCTTCAACATCAACAATCTCTAATCTGACATCCTCCTCCTCTACTATAATTTTCAAAGTCAATGTCTGTTCTCTGGGATCGTAATCGTATTTTACCCAGTCATACCATGTGACAGTTGATAGTGTGTCATTGGTGAGGGTTGATTTCATCAGATATGGATCATATGAGGCTGAAGTGTTGTTGTAAGTATATTCATAGGTTATCTGGGTTTCCCGAGGTATCGAAGTTGTGGTGGGGGTGTAATACCTCGCATCAAGAAACAGGTCATCAATAATTTCATAACTCAGTTTAACCTTGATCCCGTATTCTCCCGCTTCAACATTCTCTCCCACTCTGATTTTCAACGGAATCTGCACAGGTGACATTGATTGAATTGCAGGAAATCTCTGCAATGGTGTCAGTACTTTTATCCCATCAGTCCCGTCAAACTCTACTGAAACGTTGTAGGCAGTTGTGAACATGGAAGAACGGGTGTTAAGGAATGCATACGTCTGATAGTCGTAGTATATTGTTTCTCTCAGAATGGCATCATTCTGGAGCACTACAGTAATGTCCTTTTCTCTACCCCTGTCCACATGGTTATCCCCGTATACATATGCTGAAAAGTAAGGCTCATCTTTATATTTGAAAGAAGCTGAAACTTCGCTGCACAAAATCAGAAACAGTACTAACAATCCAAGTATTAAAGCTGGTTTTCTGGTTCTCATCAGAATGTGTGTCATTTTTCCACCTGTAGTAGTAAAAGCTACGACAATGTTATATAACAGTTTGCCTTTCAAATTTTGTGGAGAAACTGATAGAGGCTTTGAAAGACTTTGGAATGAGCGAATATGAATCAAAAGTGCTTCTCACTCTTATTGCTAAGGGAGAACTGACAGCCAAGGAAATCGCAGATTTCAGTGGAGTTCCAAGAACATCCGTTTATGAGGTTGTAAGAGCTCTCACTGAAAGAGGAATTGTCGAAGCAAGCGGGAAACCTCTCAAGTTCAGGTCAATTGAGTCCCGGGATTTGATGAAGCTTTTTTCCAGAAAACTTCAGGAAAACATGGATATTCTCAGAAAGGAACTGCCGACTATCGAGGACAAAGGTATCAAGGTAGAGGAAAAAATAAAATTTTATACCGGGGACCTGGCTCTGAACGCACTCGAAGAATGTGTTGAATCCTCCCGGGAAAAGATAATTGCTGCTGCACCACATCTCGATGAACAGATGAAGGAAATGCTTAAGAACGCAAGATGTAAGGTGGTGATAATCGCTGGAAATGTGCGTAAAGGTGACTTGAAGTCTGCTGATACACTTTTACTCAAAGTAAAACCAGATAAGCCAAGTGTTTATCATGGGATGTTGCTCTTTGATGAGAGTAAAGTAGCAATATACCTGAAGCAGGAAGGCAACCTTCGGTTACTCCTCGGGTCAGGCAGTTTTGCAGAATTCTATAAACTGTTCCTCCACTCTTTTGTGAAAGACAAAATAAAGAAATGACGGGAAAATGGCTATAACTCAAAATATTTTTAAATTGCTTTGATTCCGTTAAGTTATGAAAGTCGTGCTTTCATATTCAGGGGGTCTTGATACCACAGTCTGTATCCCTCTGCTCAGGGAGAAGTACGGTTTTGATGAAGTTATTACTGTAACTGTTAATGTGGGTCAGCCCGAGAATGATGTGAAAGAAGCTGAAAGAAAGGGGAAGATTTACGCTGATAAGCATCTCACTGTGGACGCAACTTCAGAATTTGTTGAGATGCTCTTCAAACTCATTAAGGCAAATGGTGATTACGAGGGCTATATTCTTGGGACAGCAATTGCAAGACCTGTTATTGCTGAAAAGATTGTAGAAGTTGCAAAAAAAGAGAGAGCAAATGCGGTTGCTCACGGCTGCACAGGAAAGGGAAATGACCAGCTCAGATTTGATAACATATTTTATCAGCATGGCTTCAATGTTATTGCACCCATGAGAGAGCTTGATTTAACGAGAGAATGGGAAATAGAATATGCAAAAGAGAAAGGCATTGAAGTTCCCGCAACAAAGGAGAAGCCATACAGTATTGATGAAAACCTGTGGAGCAGGAGTATTGAAGGAGGGAATCTTGAAAATCCCGAATTCATACCCCCTGAAGAAATATATGAGTGGACAACAGAACCATCTGAAGCACCTGATAATTCCGAGACTGTGAAGATAGAATTCGAGAAAGGAATTCCAGTCTCTATAAATGACAAGAAAATGGATGGTTTAAGGCTCATCAGAGAGTTGAACGAAATTGGTGGAAGGCATGGTGTCGGCAGAACGGATTTAATGGAAGACAGGGTTCTTGGATTAAAGGCAAGGGAGAATTACGAGCATCCAGCGGCAACTATTATGATAACGGCACACAGAGACCTTGAGAAGCTTGTTCTGAGCAGAAAAGAACTTAAATTCAAGAAAATTGTGGAGGAAGAGTGGGCTGAGCTTGCCTACCGGGGACTTGTAAATGAGCCGTTATTCAATGCGCTGAACGCTTTTATTGATGAAACACAGAAAAGGGTTACCGGATGGGTCAAACTGAAATTATTTAAAGGTTCAGTGCTACCTGTGGCAAGATATTCCAAGTTCTCCCTCTACAGGGAGGAGATGACGTCATTCGACAAAAAAGCAATTGATCAGAAATACGCTGAAGGATTCTCGAAATTTCATGGATTGCAGGGCAGGTTATATAGGGAGATGTGGAAGGATTGAGGGCTGCTATCATACAGGCAAACAGGAGAAGATAAGATGAAAATTCTCGTGTTTGGGGCAGGAGCAATAGGTTCTGTAGTAGGAGGATTCCTGGCAAATGCAGGTCATGATGTAACTTTTCTTGGAAGAGAATGGCACATTAATGCTATAAGAGAAAACGGACTTTTTATTACGGGAATATGGGGCGACTACTTCATAGATACAATCAAAACAGCATTGAATGTTTCCGAGCTTGAGTCGGATTACGACCTGATTCTGATAACGGTGAAGTCATACAGCACAGATGAGGCAGGCAGAGCTGCCAGTAAACTGCTGAATGAGAAAACATATGTAGTGCATTTACAGAACGGGCTCGGAAACGCTGAAACTCTGCTAAAGTATCTTCCTTCTGACAGACTGGTAACAGGAAGAGTTATTTTTGGGGCTGAGATTGAACCGGGATTTGTAAAAGTGACTGTGAGTGCTGATGAAACTGTGCTTGGTAGCATTGCAGATGCTCCGCTTCCTGAAGTCAAGAAGATTGCAGATATTTTTTCAAGAGCAGGTGTTTCAGCAAGAATAACCACCAACATCGAGAAGTACATCTGGGGTAAAGCGCTCTACAACTGTGCTCTCAATCCGCTTGCAACGATTCTCGAAGTTCCATACGGTTTTCTTGCAGAAAATCAATTCACGATGGGAATGATGGATGCAGTGATTGATGAGATTTATGAAGTTGGAGAAAAGATGGGCATTAAATTTGAGCCTGAAACTGCGGAAGAATATAAAAAATTATTTTACTCAAAACTTGTGCCTTTGACGGCAGAACACCACGCTTCAATGCTTCAGGATATCAAGATGGGAAAAAAGACTGAAATTGATGCTCTATGTGGTGCTATTGTGAGTTATGGTAGGAAATATGGGATTGAGACTCCTTTAAATTCTATTTTAACTGATTTGATAAAGGCTAAGGAAATAAAGGCAGAGAGAGGCAGTGCTGAAGGTCATTACCCAAAAAATAAAAATTGAAGAAGAAAATTTTAAAACTAAATACTCTCTTCCATGCTTTCGACAGTCTCTTCAACTGCTTCTGCTGTCAATTCGATTATTTCAGCAACATCCTCTGGCAAATCTTCAGACAGTAAGTCAAGATACGCCTGCTTCAGCTCCTTAAGGTCATCTTTTAGCTGCTTCAAAGCCTCAATAGCCCCGTCTATATCACCCTCATCGTATTTCTCCTTTGCAGTATTCCAATCATCTTCTGCCTTTGAATGAATCTCTTTAAGCTCTGACACGTCCATTCCAAGTGCCTCAAGTTCTGAAATTATCATACTCGTTCTCTCTAAAATTCTATCTCCGACGTTAATCCAGTGATTGACTATTTTACTCTTTGGAATTTTTACCTGCAGGTCTCTGACGATTTGACGCAGTTCTTTCGAGAGATTTAAAATTTCTACATTGACCGATAATATTTCAGCATTATCTCTACTCTCAAGCGCAATTTCAAGCTCGTCTCTCATGTCTTTAATCTCATCCAGTTTAGCCTGAGCCTCGCTTACGTCATACTCATTCTCATGTAGTTTGTCCAGAATTGTCTGAGCCCTCTCTACCCTTATATCAAAAATCTCGAGTGTAAGTTCTTTCCTTGTCTGCCAGTATTCGTCCTTGAGCGTATCGATTTCGTCAGAATTCTCATCAAGTGCTGTTTTTATTCTATTTAACAGCTCCAAAGCTTTTCCATTATTTGCTGTAAGCTGAATCTTTGTCTCTTTTCTGAACTGAACAGTAATCTGTTTCAGTTCTCTGATACCGTTATTCAATCCTATGTGAGTTGTAAACGACTCAATCATTCCCTCCTTTTCTCTGAAATCTTCAAGCAGAGACGATAACTCAGATGTTCCCGTTCCATTACTGATTTCGTCAATATAGTCGATAACAGCCACCATGCTAACTTCAGTAACCTTCGATATCCATTTGAGGTGAGCCTGCCTGATTTTCACCTGCCTATCGAGCACGGGAAAATCTTCAGCACTGACACAAACCGGAATCAAAGACAGAATCAAAAAAAGAACGATAATTCGTACTATCATACTAAATCACCCAGCTCCTCATTTTCTTCACTCAATTCAAATGCCTCAATCGTTATAATTTCTTGTCCGCCTTCATATTCACATTTCTTAGAGCAGCAACTGAATGTGTCGGACGCATATAGCCATTCACCGGTGCATTCTTCTCCTGCCTCACATATATCACCGTCTAATTCCGCGCATGTTTTGGATGGAATTCCCTTTGCTTCAGAAGGTTGAGTGGGAAGTTCAGTAGCGGTTTCTGTAACCTCATGCGTTGTTTCTTGCATACTATCCTGCTTCTTAGCACAACCACTGATAGACGCTACAACCATCAGTAAAAAGAGTATTATCCAGATTCTCCTCCCCATGGCTTACATTATTAAAAAAGTTTTATATAATCTTTTCTGTTAATTCCTAATTATCTTGATATAAATATAATGCCTGTTAGAACGATGGAGTATTAAACAAAGTAACTCAGATTTTCGTTCTCAAAGTCTTTTACAAGCTCTATATCTACTTTTGCTGGTGGAACATTCTCCACTCCATGGAGTGGAATTACAGAACTTATACCATATCTTGCCATAAGTGTTGCTGGATGTTCATCACCAAGAAACTTCCTTGAGATAGAGTATGTCAATGCCTGAGTTTTTGATTCGTCAATGAAACCGAGAGAATGGATATATTCGTGAAGCAGAATGTGAAAGATGTATGCATTTGTCATCTTTTGGCTTCTTGAGATTCTGACAAGGTGCAGCATTTTTCTATTCATTACAATAAAATTTGAGCCTACCTGATAGAGCGCCCCTATATTGGGCGGCAAATCTGACAGACCGAGTATAAGTCCTGCTCTCCTCTTACTTATTGATTTTTCAACAGCCTCCTTTACAAGTTTAAATATACAGGCAAAGCCATCACATTCATTTAATCTGTTACTGAATTCTCCCATTTTCATATAATCTATAAGTAGACAAACTATTATTTAAAATTTCCTCTATCTTATTCTCAATTCAGTCACAATTTTTAATACCTCATCAAACTGCTCAAAAACAGAATAAACTTCACTAATAACCCTCTTTTCCTCCTCGTTAAACTCGGAAAAATTCTTTAACCTGTAATTTCCGATTTCTGTGAAGAGAACTTTAACGAACTCATTTTTACTGTCATTTGTGAGAGCAGAATAGATATTTGAGATGCAATTCAAAAGCTCTTTTTTAATTTCTTTCTCATATTCCTCTCCAAACTCTTCCTGAAGTACGCTATCAAAAATCATTCGAAACTCCTGTCTGATAAGCCATTCATAGTATTCATAATTGGAAAGCCAAGAGTAGTCCATCAATCTGCACCTCCAAAGTAATTGGTTTCTAAAAAATTAAACTTTTCCATCCGTTCTGAAGCCTGTTATTTTAAATTATTAAAGTTAACGAATCAAAAACCTATTTATCAATTCTGAGACAATTATTAAGCTATGAGACAAATTATATTTATCGGGGCTGTAATCGCCATCCTGATTTCGGGATGCGCTCAAGAAGTTCCAGAAAAGCCTCCGGGAGAGCCACCAATATCAGAGACCGGCAATTTTTCAAGCTTTAAGTCAGCAGAAGAAGTTAAAGAGTATCTACAATCTGTTGATTTCTCGGGAACAGGTTACTGGGGGTTCGATATTGGTGTAGGTAGGGCGATGGGTGAGATTGCTGTTGAAGAGGCGGCAATCGAGGTAACTGATTCTCTTGGTGCACCCGCTGAAGTTCCTAAAGCTTTACCCTCAGAACCTTCCAGAGTCTCTGAAACAACCGTTCAGGTTGTAGGAATTGATGAACCGGATATAGTGAAAACGGATGGAAAAAACATCTACTATTCAAAGAAGTGGTACAGATTTTATTCAGTAGTATGGGGGGGGGATGAGAAGTATCCTTCGTACAAACCTGAAACGGCAGTAATAAAAGCATTCCCACCAGAGGAACTTGAAATTGAGGATGAAATCGATAAAAGCGGTGAACTACTTCTCAGCAATGACATGCTCGTTATTTTCAGCTATGACAGAATATACGGTTACGATGTATCTGGAAAACCTGAGAAAGTATGGAGCATTGATTTGAATGGCAGTATTGTAACTTCAAGACTTTACAACGACAAAATCTACCTTGTAACAAGAAATTACATTGATTATTACGAGCCCTGCCCGATCAGACCTCTTACTGTGAACAGTGAGCCGTTCGTGATAAGCTGCCAGAGAATCTTCCATCCTGTTCAACCTGTTCCAGTTGATGTAACATACAATGTTATGGTTCTAAATCCAGAGACGGGAGAGGTTGAGGATGCAGTGTCTTTTATGGGTTCATCCGGCTCTTCAGTAGTTTACATGTCAAAAAATGCAATATACATCACATACTCACAGTATGCAGATATTGTTAAGTTCACATACAATTTTCTGCTTGAAAACACAGATTTATTCCCTGCAGAAGTCATTGAAAAGGTGAAGAAACTCCTTGACTACGACATTAGCAACAGAGCAAAGCAGGTGGAGTTGCAGATAATCCTCGACCAGTATACAGCATCGCTTGATAGAGACGAGATGCTGAAATTCAGAAATGAGATGAATAACAGGATGAATGACTATCGGGAAGAGCATAAAAGGGATTTGGAAAGAACAGGGATTGCAAAGATTGACCTTGAACTGAATCTAAAAGCAAGTGGTGAGGTCCCGGGTAGAGTCCTGAATCAGTTCTCTCTTGACGAATACAACGGCTATTTAAGAATTGCCACTACTGTCGGAAGGTGGAGCGAAGCAACAAATGACCTGTATGTTTTAGATGAAGATTTGAGTGCTGTGGGTTCGATCAAGGATTTTGGGAAGGAAGAAAGAATATATGCGGTCAGATTCATCGGAGATAAAGGCTACATAGTAACATTCAGGGAAATAGACCCATTCTTTGTAATGGACTTATCAGACCCTGAGAATCCAGCAATTAAAGGAGAACTTAAGATTCCGGGTTATTCATCTTATCTGCATCCAATAACCACTGACCTGATACTTGGAATTGGAAAAGAAGACCAGAATGTTAAAATTTCCCTGTTTGATGTGTCTGATGCTGAAAAACCAGAAGAGATCGACAAATATGAGCTGGATGAATACTGGTCTGATGTGCTGAACACCCACCATGCATTCCTGCTTGACAGCAAACACGAGATATTCTTCCTGCCCGGCGGGAAGGGAGGATACATTTTCTCCTACAAGAACGGGGAACTCAGGCTTGAAAAGGCAGTAAGCACATCTGCTTTAAGAGCAATTTACATAGAAGACTACCTGTACATAATAGGAAATGAAGTTGTTGTCTTTGATGAGAACACATGGGAAAAAGTAAATGAACTCGATCTGAATACTTAATCCATGGGTTACAGATTCATTGACCACACAGCAGATATTGCTTTTGAGGTGGAAGGTGAGACACTTGCAGATTTGCTGAGAAATTCAGCAATGGCTTTCAGCGAGGCATTCACGTATCCTGAGAAACTTGAAAACAGAACAGTAAATGAAGTGGAAATACAGGAAGAGGATGCAGATTATCTGCTCTTAAAGTGGCTCAACGAACTTCTTTTTTTATTTGATGCTGAATTTTTCGCCGCTAAGGAAGTTGAGATTGATGTTGATGAAAGCAATTTCTATCTGAAGGGAGTACTGAAGGGAGATAAGATAAGTCCGGAGCTTGTTAAAGTTGAACCAAAAGCAATAACCCTGCACGACTTTAAAGTGGAGAAGAAGGATGGATGGTATGCTTTTGTTGTTATTGATATCTGACCTCATGCATGGAAGGATGAGCCATTTACAGAATGGGATGATGAGGACTGGAATCCTTTAAAGATAGTGAGAGGAGAAAAGAAAGATAAAAGAAAACCTGACGTTCTTACTGAGGAAGAAATTAACAGAATCATTGAAGCAGCAGGTAATACAAGAGATAAAACATTCATCGCTTTGGGTTATGAGGCCGGTTTAAGAATAGGTGAATTAGCAAGTTTAAGGTGGAAGAACGTAACCTTCAACGAGTGGGGAGCGAAAATCAAGGTTCACTGTAAAACGGGTGAAAGGGTCATTCCTATTGTAATGGCTGCAAGCTTTCTTAAGAAGTGGTTGATTGAACATCCTGATTACGACCTAAGAAACAATGAAGTAACACCTAACAGTCTTGTATTCTGTCAGATTAACGGTAAGAACGCAGGCAAATCAATGAGTTATCAGATGTATGCAAAGATTTTAAAGAAAGCAGCTATAAAGGCAGGCGTTAGAAAAAGAGTATATCCTCACATCCTGAGACATTCAAGAGCTACAGTTTTAGCCAACCACCTGACTGAGCAGCAGATGAACATATACTTCGGATAGGTTCAAGGTTCAGATATGCCAGCTATTTATGTTCACTTATCAGGGAGAGATATCGAGGGAGCTGCTAAGAAAGTATATGGATTGGAGACAGATGAGGATGAACTTAACAAGTTAATGCCTGTAAAATGCCCCCGTTGTAGTGAACTTAACACCCCTGCAGCTAAGTTCTGTCATAAATGTGGTTTACCTCTGGATGAGAAAGAGAGGTTGAAGGTTCAGTTTGAAGAATCCAAAGCAATGCCTGAGCTTATGGGTGAAATCCTCATTGATCCAGAAAGACGTAAGGTATTCAAAGAGATGCTCCACTTTGTTGAAGCTATGGAATCAAATCCTGAAATGTCTAAAAAGTTCTTTGACGCCCTCCAGCAACATTTCAGTAAGGAGAAAGCTTGAGATAATTAGTAAATCTTAAGTAACTTCCAATCTATGAAAGTTCATATGAACATTCACAGGTTTTTTCAGATATTTAAGAGAAAAGAATATAGGAAAGAGAGAGAGCAATTCTTTAAAGAAATCGATGAAGATATTGAGAAAACCCCTAAAGAGAAATACGTAAGTTTAGATGAGCTTTAAACTGCTTATTCATCCTAAAGCTCTTAAAAAACTCAATTCCTTACAACCAGATATTAAGAAACTAATTAAAAACAAGCTTTTGGAGTTTGTTAAAGACCCTTTTGCTTTTGACATTAAAAAGATTGTTGATGCTGGAAAATATCCTAAGTATAGGTTGAGAGTTGGTGATTATCGCTTAATTTTCACAATCGATTATGACTCCAATACTATCTACGTCTTACGGTTCTTTCACAGAAAAGAAGGATATGACAAGTTTTTATGAATCTTTCATCACATTTACTGAAGTTCCATACATCATAGATTCTGAGGCTTGAAGGTGGTTCAATACAAATTTCCGAAAAATTTCGCATTTTTGTACTGATAGTATTAAACACCGTTTGTTGTGTAACTCCTAATTCTTCAGCTATTTCCTCCTGTGACCAGCAGGATAACCACAAATCAAAAATCCTCTGTTTTACTTCCTCTTTCTCCTTATCTCTTATATCTTTTGTCCATTTCTCAATAGTTCTTGTAGAAACTGAAAACAACTCAGAAAGCTGAGATTGTTCTTAAATTAGCTGAGATTGAGGCTGAGAAAGCAAAAGAGAGACAAGAAGCTACTAAGTTAGCAGGTCGTAATAAACAAGGCAAACCTGTATTCAAAGGTTCGGTGGTGGGTCATGAACACCCCACCGATGAAGAACCCACCACATTAACTGAGGACAAAGGTAAATCAATAGAGATAGCAGTCAAAAAAGCCAGAGAAAGAGGTTTAAAAATCTCTGATAAAACTGTTTAAGCTATTAAGGAGGTACAGTGAGTGACCGGGTATGCGACTAATTGATAAACATTTTGTTAATTGCATGGACACAGTAGACACTTAAGACACAAAAGACTAAAAAAGCCATTATTACGCTTCATTCTTTTATTCAGAATTTTATGAATGAGTTTATACAATTCGTCTCCCGGGTTTTAAGGATTGTAATCATAGTTAGATATACCTCGACCTCACAGAATGGATGAGAGGCATTTTATCTGCAGAGTTTATGAAAATAATATAGGATGAAGTATAGCTGGTAACTGGTAAATGAGACTAAAAGAGCATACATGAGGTAATGAAGTCTTTTAAATTGTTTATCATTTACCACTTGATTGTTTATGTGGTTATCTCTTTCGCCTCTTTCGCTTTCTCTTAACACTACCCAGATCAACACCTCTTAAATCGTATTTGGCAGGATTTCTGAACCATAAATCCGGGTCTTTCGCAATTGGTGCTCTCAATCTTTCATCAATTGCCTGTGACCTTTCAGATCTCTGTTCATGATACATCCGTGCCTGCCTGATTACATCCTCTTTTAGAACTATCTTAATGGCCTTTTTTGTCTTTGGTCTCCTCTTTGATATTCCTATTTGTTTCTGAATGTTCTTCCAGTTCTCCTCAAATCCCAAATCAGAATCAATCAAATAGGGTCTACTAATATCACCTTTCAGAATAATACCAAACAACCACGATAACAATCCAATATTTTCATCTAACAACTCCCAAAACGTGCTTTTAGAAAATATCGTTAATAATCCTCGAAATTAGAAAA
>Ga0209426_1001137_pt1 | contig 18732 bp, 17 predicted proteins | sample Deesub1362B_J571_FD_187697 | JGI IMG/M metagenome (GOLD analysis project Ga0209426, IMG submission 187697) | Deep oceanic, basalt-hosted subsurface ecosystem from Juan de Fuca Ridge flank, Pacific Ocean, CORK Borehole 1362B_J2.571 (SPAdes)... ...
GGGGGGAGGAGCTGCGGGGGCCACTGGCCAAATTCCTCCCCCAGCCTGCCGCCCTGTGGGAGGCCACCGGCCTGGAGGTGGGGGACCTGCTGTTGGTGGTGGCCGGCCCGTGGGAGACGGCTGCCACCGCCTTGGGCCAGGTCCGGCTGGAACTGGGGAGGAAGCTTTCCCTGATCCAAGAGGGGAAGTGGTGTCCACTGTGGGTGGTGGACTTCCCGCTTCTGGAGTGGGACGAGGCGGAAGGGCGCTGGACTGCCCGTCACCACCCGTTCACCTCCCCCCGCCCGGAGGACCTGGAAAAGCTCCTGGACCCCTCCTTCCCCCGAGAGCGGCTGGGGGAGCTCAAGGCCAACGCCTACGATTTGGTGCTGAACGGGGTGGAGTTGGGGGGCGGCTCCATCAGGATCCACCGCCCGGAGGTCCAGGCGCGGATGTTTGAGGTCCTGGGGATCGGGCCCAAGGCGGCCCAACAGCGGTTCGGCTTCTTCCTCAGGGCCCTGGAGTACGGGGCCCCGCCCCACGGGGGGATCGCCCTGGGGCTGGACCGGTGGGTGATGATGCTGGCCGGGGAGAGTTCGCTGCGGGAGGTGATCGCCTTTCCCAAGACCGCCACCGGGGCCTGCCCCCTGACCGGGGCCCCGGCGGAGGTGGACCCGGGGCAGCTGGAGGAGCTGCACTTGGAGGTGAAGGAGGGGTGAGGCGGGCTTTCATCTTGCTCTGTGGCCTGGGATTGGTGTTGGTTTTGGGCCTGATCGCCGGGGGGCTTGCCGACCGGGAGTGGGCCCCTGGCCGGGCCACCCCCACCCTGGGGCTGGAGCTCGCCCAGGGGGAGCCCGGGGACACCCTCACCCTCCCCGAGGAGTGGACCCGAAGGCTGTTTCTCATCCTGAAGTCCGTTTTCCTCACCTTGTTCGCCCTGGCCGTGTTGGGACTGTTGGTCTCCCGGGAATACCGCCGCCGGGCCCTGCTCGCTCTGGCCCTGGGGTTGGTGGCTCTCTCCCTGCTCATGTTCTTGCCCCGCCCAGAGGAAGAGGAAGCCCTCCCAGAGCCGGAGCCGCCGGCCGGACCAGCCCTAGAGCTCCCGCTCACGGAGGATCCCGGCGGCCAACCACTCTCCCCGGCCCCTGCCCCGCCCCGGCTCACCCCCGGCTGGCCCGCGTGGCTGGTGGCCCTGCCGCTGGCTGCCCTGGCTGCCTGGTGGCTGGTGTACCGCTACCTCCCCCGCCGGGCCGGGGCCTCGCCCCAGGAACAAGTGCGGGAAGTGCTGCAAGAGGCCAGCTCCGCCTTGCGGGCTGGAGCCCCCTGGGAGGACGTGGTGATCCAGTGCTGGGTCAAGATGATGGACCTGCTCTCTCCCCCGGATTCCCCCGCCCTCACCCCGGCAGAGCTGGCCGAGACCCTGCGCCGCCAGGGGTTTGAGCACCAGGCCATCGACACCCTGACCCGCCTGTTCGAGGAGGTGCGTTATGGCAGGAAGGCCAGTGGGCCCCGACGCCAGGCCGCCCTGGAGGCCTTGGCCGCATTGGAAAAAGCTTATGGATAGACGCCTGTGGCTGACGACCCTGCTGTTCCTCGGCCTCAGCGGGGTGCTGTCCCTCCTCCTCTCGGCCCCGGTGCGGGCGCTGGTGCTCAAACCCCTCCTCTACCTGGGCTGGCTGCTCGCGCAACAACCCCAGGCCACGGTGTGGCTCGGGGCCACCACGCTGGGGTTGTTGGTCGCCCTTTGGTACTGGCGCCGGGCCCTGCCCCGCAAGGTGTCCGCCGCCCCACCGACAAAAGAGCCCCTCCCCCCACCCCCCCTTCAGGAACTTACCCAGCTCATCCAGCGGGCGAAGGTGTCCCCGGTGTCACAGGGCAGGTTGGCCCAGCGCTTGGCCCAGCTGGCCATCTCCCTGCGGGTACAGGCCGAGGCCATCTCCCCCCACCGGGCCCGGGAGGACCTCCGCTCCGGACGCTGGCCCCCCCAGCCCCAGCTGCGGGCCATCCTGATCCCGGCGAAACGCCTGCGGGGGAACCAATACCTGGAAAACCTCTCCCAGGCCTTGGCGGCCCTGGAGAGGTACCTGGGAGGTGGAGGATGACCATCGCCGAGTTGGCGGCCCGGGCCCGGCGAGTGCTGGACGAGGTGGAAAGGGCCGTCGTGGGGAAAAGGCGACAGCTGGAGCTCATCTTAGGGGCACTTCTGGCCCGGGGGCACGTGCTCATCGAGGACTACCCCGGCCTGGCCAAGACCCTCACCGCCCGCTGCTTCGCCCGGGTGCTGGGGCTGTCCTTCCATCGCATCCAGTTCACCCCGGACCTCCTCCCCAGCGACATCCTGGGGGGCTACGTGTTCCGACGGGCAGGAGACGGCTTTGAGTTCCAGCCCGGGCCCATCTTCGCCCAGATCATCCTGGCCGACGAGATCAACCGGGCCACCCCCAAGACCCAATCCGCGCTCCTTGAAGCCATGCAGGAAGGGCAGGTGACCCTGGAGGGGAAGACCCACCCCTTGCCCCAACCCTTCCTGGTCGTCGCCACCCAAAACCCCATCGAGTACGAGGGTACCTTTCCCCTGCCGGAAGCCCAGCTGGACCGGTTCTTGATCCGGCTGAGGCTGGGTTATCCCAGTGTGGAGGAAGAGGTGGAGATCTTACGGAGGCGGCTTGGGCGCCGGGCAGAGGAGGTGGAGCTGGAGCAGGTCACCACCCCCGCGGAGGTGATCGAGATGCAACGGGCACTGGAAGAGGTATACGTGGACGAAGATCTGCTCTCCTACATGGCGGAACTGGTGCACGCCAGCCGCCAGCACCCCTCCACCGCGGTGGGGGCCAGCCCCCGGGGCACGCTGGCGCTATTGCGGCTCGCCCGCGCCCGGGCCGCCCTGGCCGAACGGGACTTCGTCCTCCCCGACGACGTCAAGGAGGTGGCGGTGCCTGCCCTGGCCCACCGCCTGATCCTGGTGCCGGAGCTGTGGGCCAAGGAGGTGCGGCCGGAACGGGTGGTGGAGGAGCTGCTGGCCCGGGTTCCGGTGCCCAAGGTGGGCTGATGGCAGGCCGCCGGAAGGTGCTGATCGAACTCGGCCTGGTGGTGGCCCTGGTGGGGGCAGGGCAGCTCGCTCGCCAACCTCAACTCTTGGTTTTGGCCATCCCCCTGCTCGTGCACCTCACGGTGGGGTTAATTTGGTCGGGCCGGGAATGGCGACCGCAATTGGAGGTGGTGCGGAGGCTCTCGGCCCAGCGGCTCCTGGTGGGGGAGGAGCTGGGGGTGGAAGTGCGGGTGAGAAATCGGGGCCGCGGGCTGGACTTGGTAGTGGTGGAGGACCCGCTCCCCGCCGGCTGGGAAGTGGTGGATGGGAGCCCCAAGGAGGTGGGCCGGCTGCCCCCGGGAGAATCGCTCTTTCTACACTATCGAGTCCGTCCCCGCCGCGGGGTACACCAGCTCCCCGGGGTCCGGCTGAGACTCCAAACCCCACTTGGGTTCACCACTTGGGAGGGGGAACTGGCTTGTCCGGGGGAGCTGGTGGTACTGCCTCGCTGGGAGCGGCTGCGTGGCCTTTCCATCAAGCCCCCCCGCACGTTGGTGGCCGCCGGTACCGCCCGGGCCAACCGAGGCGGGGTGGGCACCGAGTTCTTCGGGGTGCGGGAGTATCTGCCCGGAGACGAGCCGCGCCGGATCAACTGGAAGGCCTTGGCCCGCTGGGACCGCCTGGCGGTGAACCTCTACCAGGAAGAGAGGGCCGCCGAGGTGATGGTGGTCCTGGACGTACGCACCCCGGCCTACGGACACGAGGGCCTGCTGGAACACGCGGTGCGGGCCGCCGCCTCCCTGGTCCACTGTCTCCTGCGAGAGGGCCACCGGGTGGGCTTGCTGCTCTATGGGCGGTACCTGGCCTGGCAGCTGCCGGGGATGGGGAAAAAGCAGCAGGAAAAACTGCTGCGGCTTCTGGCCCAAGCCCGGCTCGGCATCACCCATGCCTTCTCCCGGCTCCACCACCTGCCCACCCGCTTCTTCCCCCCGGGCTCCCAAATCGCCCTGGTGTCCCCGCTGCTGCCGGGGGATGAAGAGTGGATCGGCCACGCCCATGCCCGCGGCTACGCGGTGCTGCTCGTGATCCCGGATCCGATAGCTTTCCAGCGGGAACTCCTCCCACCTACCCCGGAATCGGAGCTGGCGGGCCGCATCTTGTCCTTGGAACGGCGGGCGGTGCTGCGCCGGCTGGTGGGGGCGGGGATCCAAGTGGTGGAGTGGGACGTGAGGGAACCACTGGCGCCCCAGCTCGCCGCCGCCCTCGGGAGGTGGAGATGAGCTGGCTGGTCGGGTTGTGGGGGGCAGCGGGGCTGGTGGCCGGATGGCCACTTTGGCAGACCGGGCCGGGGGCACTCCTGATCTTGGGCCCGCCGGCGCTGGGGTGGATCTCCAGGCGCTGGAACTGGCCCCAGGCCTCCGCCTGGGCCCTGGCCTGGACCCTGGGGTTGAGCGGCTGGGCCGGTTCCCTGGGGGAGCTGGGGCCCGCCCTGGGGGGAACGGCCCTGGCCCTGGTGAGTTGGGATTTGAACCTGGTGGCCTTGCGGGCCCCTGGGCTGAGGGGGAAGTTGCTCCTGCTGCAACTGGTGCAGGTCGCCGGGGTGACCGGGGCGGGGTTGGTCCTGGCCTGGGCAGCACCCCGCCTGCGGCTGGCCCTGCCCTTCTGGGGGCTGGTGGGGCTGGGTTGCCTCAGCTGGAGCCTGGTCCTGGCGTTGATCTGGCTTGCCCGGCGGGATCAGTCCCCCGGCGGGGCCGCCAGTGGAAACCGATCCTCCCCCACCCCCACGGGGTAAGCCTGGTCCAAGATCCCATCCCCGTCCTCATCCGGGGCGGAAAAGCCCTGCCAATAGTTGCCCCGCGCCCCGTCGTCCCAGAAGTTCCCCCCGTCGGCGGTGGCCGGGATGCGACAGTCCAGGAAGGCGTTCCCGTAGATGTAGTTGCCCTCGCTCCCCAGTTCCAGTTTGGCCCCCAGGTCACACTGGGAGATGGTGGAATCCCGCAAGAAGGAACCGGTGGTGCCGGTGAACCACACCCCCACGATGCTCTCCGAGACGGCGAGGGAGGAGAGATCTACCGCCCGGGAAAAGAACAGGTGCACTGCGTCTTCACACTCCCGCACCACCGTTGAACTCACCCGCACGTTCTCGGCCATGAACAACATGATGCCGCTGGCGCACCCTTGGACCAACGAGTCCTCGATGCGGCCATTTTGGGCGTTGAGGATTTTGATGCCCACCTGGGCCCCACAGATCTCCACGTTGCGGATCACAAAGGGCACGCTGGTGCCCTGGATGAGGATGCCGTAGGGGGCCCCCACCTGGTCGATCTTCCAACCCGCGATCACATAAGGGTCAGCTGGCAACCCGCTTCCCGCCACCACCCCGTTCTCCGGGGTGAAGTCCTGGTCGGAGAGGATGGCGATGGGGCCACGCGAGATCCGTTCCCCCAACCCAGTACAGCCCAACGCAACCAGCAGCAGCAAGGAAATCGCAACCGTCTTGGTCATCCCCGATCACCCGGGCCCAGGGTAGGGGGGCAGGGAGGGGTTTCCCAGCGCCTTTGTCCCCTGTGAAGGTTACCTGGGCTACGTTGGGGAGCCCCCGGGGGGCAGGAGTTGCACCAACTTAGGGATGAGCTGCTGGGCAGCCCGCCAACCTGCCTCCTTGGCCTGAAAAAGCCGCTCGAACTCCAGCACCCCGATCCCCTCCACCTGTGGCCGCACGTACAGCAACCGCTCCCCCAACCGCTCCTTGGCCCGGGCCAGCTTTACCCGGGTCAGCTCTTGAGAGGTGATGGCATAGGACCGGAGGATCACCTCCACGCTGGTGCGGGGCGGGTCTCCCAGGGGTGCGGACACGTCCACCGCCACCACTACCTGAGCCCCCAAGTTCAGGGCCACGTCCGCGGGGAGGTTGTTGACCACCCCCCCGTCGATCAACCAGCGGCCGCGCCAGGGCAAGGGGTGGAACACCCCGGGCAGGGCGGCCGAGGCCGCCAGCCCCAGGTGCAAGGGACCGCTCGTTATCACCACTTCCTCCCCAGAGTTGAGGTCACAGGCTACGGCGGCGAACCGGAGGGGCAGCTGCTCGATGGACAGGCCTTTGCCGAACAGGCGCAGAAGTTCCAGCATCCGGGCCAGCCGTGGGGAGGGCTCCCCTTGCCAACTCGGCCCCCGCCACCTCTCCCATAGGGCTTCCCCGATGCTCCTCTCCAGGGCCCGGCGGTAGGAGTCAGGGACCCCGAATATCCCCCGCAGGTCCAGGGCCCCCAGGACCTGGGACAGCCGTTCCAGGTCTTGGCCAGCGGCGTATAGCCCCCCCACCACCGCCCCCATGCTGGTCCCCACTACCACCTGGGGCACCAGGCCCGCTTCTTTCAGGGCCAACAGGAACCCGACGTGGGCCAGCCCCCTGGCCCCACCGCCCCCCAGCGCCACCCCCAGTACCACCCTCAGCCTCCTGCGCGCCGCTGGCTGGGAGGGAGGGACAGGGCCAGGTAGTGTTCCCGCAACGCTTCCTGCTCGGCCGGGGACAGGTCCCCGGGGCGGCCGAGATGCCGCCGGCGGGCCTGGGCACAGTGATAAAGGGAGATGGCCGCGGCCACCGATACGTTGTAGGACTGGGAGAAGCCCCACATGGGGACCCAAAATGTGCCGGAACAGGCGGCCAGGGTTTGAGGAGACACTCCGGTGGCCTCGTTGCCGAACACCAAAGCTAGCTTCTCCTGACAGGGCAACTCCTCCAAGGAGAGCCCCTCCGAATGGGGGGTGGCAGCGTAGATCAAGTAGCCTTGGTCCCGCAGCGCCTCCAGGGCCGGTTCCACCCGGCGGAACCTCTTGATGGAAAGCCACTTGTCCGCTCCCTGGGTCACCCCCCGGGCAGGCTCAAACGGGAAATCCTGTTCTATCACGTACACATTGAGCACCCCCAGGGCCTCGCACGTCCGCAGGATCGCCGCGGCGTTGTGTGGTTTCTCAAAATTCTCACACACACAGGCGAGCCCCCCCAGGCGGGAGGCCACCACCCGCTCTATCTTCTCCCTCCTGGCAACGCTCACCATGACCTACATGGTACCCCAGCACCGGGAACCGGGGGGGCGAGGCGCGCTGGATTTCTCTCGGGTGCCTGGTGCGCAAATCAGCGGGTCCGAGGGTATGCAAGATCACTGGGGGGCTGTGAAGCCGCTTTGGTTGATCTCGTCGCGTATTTTCGGCACCGGGCTCTGAAGAGGGAGAAACGGCTAAGTCACTTTCTCAAGAGTGGTAACTGGCTCCAACGTCCCCTCGGCCCTACCTTGGCCGAAACGGGTTGAAGCCCGATCCGCGTGGCTCTGAATACTGGCCCCAGCGAAGGGTGTAATATGGGCTTAGATTGACGAGGAGGCGTCATGGAAAGAGGCTCAGAATATGTGGCCCACTGCGGGCTATTTTGTGGATTGTGCGCGGAGAGAGCGCGCATCCCCAAGCAAGCTCGAGCGCTGCTGGAAACCAGGACCGAGGAAGAGCAATGGGTGGCGGAACAGGAAGAAAGGGCCCGCCGGGGGGTAGTGTACGCCGACCTTCGCTGTCCGGTCGATGACGAGGAGCTGCAAGAGGGCTCGGTGGATGAAGGAGGGGAATGTGGACGGCGATAGAATAATTGCTTTCTGTGGGCTGGTATGCACCGAATGCCCGGCATACGTCGCCACCCAAGCCGGGGATCAGAAGAAGCTCTCCCAGCTGGCCCTGGAGTGGGGAAGCGGAGGGCAGGTGCTTTCGGCCGAGGATTGCCTGTGTAGCGGCTGCAAGGGAAGAGGCCTTCTGGCTTCGTTCGTGGGCCAGTGCAAAATCCGCCGCTGTGCGCGGGACCGGGGCGTGGAGACCTGTGGGCATTGCCCGGATTACCCCTGCGGGCTTTTGGAAGAGACCTTCCGCCGCTCGCCGGAAGCGAAAGCAGTATTGGACGAGATCGCCACCCGCCTGTAGCCGCATTTCTGCAATTGGCCTTCCGTGACAGCCGGCCTCTTACTGGCAGTCATTGCCACTGAGGATCTTCCCGAAGGCAATCGCCACCCGCGCGTGACCGGAGGCCCGTGGGCGACCCTGTGCCCCCGTTTCGGGCTAACCCAAGAACTGTCGGACCGAGGCTGCTTTCACGATCTCCTCGGTGAGGGTCGAGTTCCCTTCCACCCCGGCCCGCAGGGCCCCCATGATCCGGGTGGTGGCCTCCCGATGTTCCTCGCTCGGCTCGCAGGGGAACCACTCTCTAACCCACTTGACCTCCTGCCTTATCAGTGGAGGCAGGTATTGCAGGTTGTCTTCATTCAAGTATCGCAGGGCATCCGCCATGTCGCGGTCCAGCTTCCTGTAAGTGGCCCGGAGGAAGACGAGGTCTGAACTATCCAGCGCGCTGAGGCCCAGGATCTCTGGGGGGATGCCCAGGGAGTACATGGCAGCACAGAACTTGATCGCCCGGGGAAGGTGGACATCGTGCCCGTCCAGCCGGCGTGAGTAGCCGAAGAGCCCGATGTGGAGCTTTCTCGCCCTTCTCGGGGGCACGTAGCGGGCGACCTCGTTCACCAGTGGGGCCAAGGCCTTGACGCACTCGGCGTAGCGAGCTGAGACCTTCTCGATAATCCCCAGGCACCTTTCCTCATCCACCTCCTGGGGTTCCCCTCTAGGGGTTTGGTTTATGTGCTGGATGGCGGCGCGGACTTGTTCTTCTTCGTGGTCGTACTTAAAGGCCGATTGGATGGTGAACGTCTGCACCGAGGGATATTCGGCCAGCGTCTCGGCCACCCGGGCTGGGACGAAGTTCCCCCGGAAGGGGGCCGAGCCCACCCCCAGGATGGGAAATATCTTCACCCCAAGGCGCTTCTCTTGGCGACCCAAGCGGGCCAGGGCCACCTTGGCCAGGAGCACCGCGCTCACCAACCCGTAGTTCAAAGCCGGGTCGGAGCGGGCCAGGAACACCCGTTGATATTCGAGGCCTTTTTCCTGTAGATACTCAGCCACGATTTGGTCTGCCCGCAGGAGGTGCTCCCGGTCCTCGATCAAGGGGATGACGTTGATCCTGTCCGGCCGGAAATCGCCCACCCACTCCCCCACCGAGACGTCGAAGCACCGCTGGCGCTCCTTTCCACCCACGAACTCCCGGTAATAGTAGTACACCCGGTTCAGCTCCCGGGCATCGGTGGTCATGGGGAGGATGACCTCGAAGATGGGAGGCGGGGCCTCGTCTCCATAAAACAGGCGCGCGGCATCGTAGGAGCGGGGGATGCTCTCCAGGGTTTCCAGGAGCACTTTGGCCTCGGCCCGTTCCACCCGCGGGTTGGGCACCCGCAGGGTGAGGAAGAGATCCATTCCCAGGCGGCGCCTGCGGAAGAACTGCTCGTAGCGGGAAAAGAGCTTCTTCACCACGAAGTGGTCCACCTCTTTGCCCTCATAGTCCCACATCTGCTCGGCGCAGCCCAGGTGGGAGTAGGCATAGTAGGCTTCCTTGATCTCCGTCTCCCCCTGCAAGATGGGGTAGTCGGCGAAGAACGGGACCTGGACGTTGTCGGGGTGTTGCGTGCTCATGCACCTCGGGACGTTCATCGGACTTCCTCCTCAGAGCCCTTCGCTGGGCGGGTAAGAGCCCCCGGTTGGGGGGAAACCGCGGCGCCTCTTTACCCGGCCCATGGAACCGGGGGATGTTAGCCCCTTTTCCGGCGGGCACAACCGTGCTCTCCGGCAGGGAAAAGTGTTGTGGGCCGAAACCTCGTGCCCTTCTAAGAGGCTCTGGCCCCGGCTGATTCGTCAAGAGGAGGCCGGAAATGAAGCGAACTTGCTTAAAAAAACGCGCCCGCGGGGGTTCCATGGGGGCCTGTCCCCATCCCCGACTGGGGCCGGGTATCTCCACCGGGCGTATTAGCTTCGAGATTTCCGCCTGCGATACAGCCGCCAAGCCAGTACGACTCCGCCGACGAAAAACAGGGACAAGGTTACCCACCAAGGTCCTCTTGAGGATTAACGAGGCCAGGGAAGCTATGGCTGCAAGAAAGCCAATGATTTCTGTAATCGGCTTGATCTTCTCCCATTTGCCGCGCCATCCAGAGATCGCTTCGGGAGATAGGGGATCTTTGGGTGGCGGTTCAAGCAGCGCTTTCCTTTCCAACACTGCGGGGAGAAGATCATGTACAAGCACATTACCCACGGAATCCTTGAGGCGCCAAAGCTCGCGCTCGATTTTGTCCAAGAGTTCTCCCGCCTTACACCGTTCCCACTCTGATTCAGCAGGTTGGATATTTGCTAGGCACCCCTTTAAGGCCCTCGCCGCGGCCCCGCGCACGGTCCCTTCCTCATCCCTGAGAGCCCGAACTAGGTGAGGGACGGCCTCGGGAGAGCCGATCTCCCCCAGGGCCTTCGCGGCGGCCCAGCGCACGATCCAGTGCCCGCCCTTAAGGGCCTCAATCAGGTGGGGAATGGCCTCAGGAGATTTGATCTTCCCAATGGCCCCCGCCGCGGCAGCCCGTACCCACTCGTCCTCGTCCCTGAGGGCTTGGATCAGGTCTTGGAGGGCCTTGGGGGATTTGATCTCCCCCAGGGCCTCCGCCGCAACCCAGCGTACGACCCACTCCTCGCGCTTGAGGGCCCGAACCAGGTGGGGGACGACTTCGGGAAACTTGATTTTTCCAAGAGCCCTCGCTGCGAGCAAGCGCATATCTTCGTCCTCGTCCTTGAGCACCTCGTTCAGGCATGGGACGGCGTCGGGGGAATTGATCTCCGCCAGGGCCTCCGCCGCGGCCCAGCGCACAAACGGGGCCTCGTCCTCGAGGGCCCGGATCAGGTGTGGTATGGCCTCGGGGGACCCGATCCCCGCCAGGGCCTCCGCCGCGGCCCAGCGCACAAACGGGGCCTCGTCCTCGAGGGCCCGGATCAGGTGTGGTATGGCCTCGGGGGACCCGATCCCCCTCAGGGCCTCCGCCGCGGCCGAGCGCACACGCGCGTCCTCGTCCCCGAGGGCCCGGATCAGGTGTGGTATGGCCTCGGGGGACCCGATCCCCCCCAGGGCCCGCGCCGCGGCCCGGCGCACACCCACGTCCTCGTCCTTGAGGGCCTCGATCAGATGAGGTACGGCCTCGGGGGATTTGATCTCCCCCAGGATCCTTGCTGCGGCGGCCCGGACCCCCGGCTCCTCGTGGTTCAGCGCCCTGTGTATCAACCGAGCCCCGATGTCGGGCAGTACCTCGCGTGCCTCTCCCCAAAGCCGGAGCGCCAACAACAGATCCCGGCCGAGGTACTCCTCATACCGGCTCCTCGCCCCCTCGACCCGGCGGATGAGCTCGACGCAGTCCTCGGCCCTAAGCAACCCCGCCAACAGCAGGAGCGGCTCGCGCCACTCAGGTACGTGGAGGCGGGGCTTGAGGAACCTCCAGGCTCCCGGGCGGTTCATCTCCCAGGCCCGCTTGAGCCGCCGGGCCACGAAGTACTCCCTGATGGTGAGGTGGGAGAAGGCCCACCGTCGCCGGTCGATCTGTACGATGAGGCCCAGCTTCTCCCGGAGGAGCTCCTGGTCCTCATCGGTGAGGCCCACCTCCCGGCCGTTGTGCATCCCCCAGGCGACCTCCTCCAGCTGTTCCAGCGCCTCTTTCTTCTTCTCCCTCGGCGCTCCCCGCCGCACCGCCCGCTCCCAGAGTTCGTCCACCCACCGCCCGTAGATCTCGGCGCGGCTGCGGGCCACCCGCTCGGTGCCCGCATACACCTCGGCCATCAGGCGCAGGAGCAGGGGGTTATCGAGCACCCGGCGCAAGGGTGGATGTCGCTCCATCTCGGCAAGGAGCGCTTCGGCACGGGCTTCGGCCTCGTCCTTCCAACCCGGCCTCAAGGCGGCGAGCCAGTTTTTGAGATACGGAAGGGCTTCTTTGGGATCTTGGAAGGGCTTGAGGACGAACTCCCTGAATCCCCCGCCCAGGGGGGCGTATCCCACCAGGCGGGAGGCCACCAGGATCCGGCACTTCCTGCCGCTGGGGGAGCGGGCGAAGTCCGCGATCTCCTCCCGTACCCCGGGGCGTTCCCCTTCGGGGACCTCGTCCAGGCCGTCGAGGAGGAGCAGGAGCCTCCCCTCCTCCCTCAACTTCCGCACCAGCTCCAACGCCTCGCCCTCGTCCCGCAGGCACTGGGCCACTTCCTTCGCCGAGGCCTCCTCCAGTGCGGGGCCGGGGCCGGAAAGGAGCCCGGAGTAACGCTTGAGGTCCAACAGGATGGGGACACGGTCCTCCTCTAATCCCAAACGCTCCCTCGCCCAGCCCCCCTGGGCGAAACACAGGCCCACGAACTGCAGGGTGGTGCTCTTCCCCGCCCCGGGCTCGCCCAAGAGGACCATGTGCTCGGCTCCCTTCAGGGCTTCCCGGAGGAGCAGCCGTGCGGGGATATCCCTGCCGCCGGGGAAATCCGGCATCCCGGCGTGCTCCAGGCGTTCGCGGAGACGGGGAAGTTCCGGGTGTTTCTGCAGCGGCGTATGGGCTGAACGCTCGGTGGCCTCGAGCATCACGAACACGTCGGTGAGGGGGATCTCCGCGTCCCCGGCCCTGAGGACGCACCACTTCTCCGCCACCGCGTTCAGGTACTGCCGCTCCCTCTCCTCCAGATCCGCTTCCATGGTCTCGCCTCTCTCCAAGATCTATGATAATCCAACAAACATCCGCAAGAAAAACCTGTATCCCCATCACGGGCCACTTGGGCATTAGCTCTTGACAGGGCTCCCATGCAGCCGTACATATTGGCTAAATTTGCCGGTGGGCCATCCCGGCCGTGGCCAAGGAGTTGAAGTGTCCTACGTATTAAGGTGCATCGCCTGTGGCGCCGAGTATCCCCCAGGGGAGATCCGCGCAAGCTGCGACTGCGGCGGCCTCCTGGACGTCCGGCACGACCTCTCCTCCCTCCCGGTGTCGCGGGAGCTGTTCGACGAGCGCCTGAACCGCTGGGACCCTGAAAACCCCATCTACCGCAGCGGGGTATGGCGGTTCCGGGAGCTGGTGCTCCCGGTAGAGGAGTCCAAAATCGTCTCCCGCCCCGAAGGGAACACTCATCTCTACCGAAGCGAACGTCTCTCCAGGTGGGCCGGGCTGGAGGAGCTTTACCTCAAGCACGAGGGGGAAAACCCCACCGGCTCCTTCAAGGACCGGGGGATGACCGTAGGGGTGACCCAGGCGAGGCTACTTGGGTGTCGGGCCGTGGCCTGCGCCTCCACCGGGAACACTTCGGCCTCCATGGCCGCCTATGCCGCCCTGGCCGGCCTTTCGGCCATCGTGTTCATCCCCCAGGGGAAGATCGCCCTGGGGAAGCTCGCCCAGGCCCTCGCCTACGGGGCCAAAACCCTGGAGGTGGAAGGGGACTTCGACGCCGCCATGGGGCTCGTGCGCAAACTTTGCGAGAAGCTCGGGATCTACCTCCTCAACTCCCTGAACCCCTTCCGCATCGAGGGCCAGAAGACGATCGTGTTCGAGCTGATCCAGCAGCTTGGCTGGGAGGCGCCGGATTGGATCGTGCTTCCGGCCGGGAACCTGGGGAACACGAGCGCCTTCGGCAAGGCGCTGGGGGAGCTCATTGACTTGGGGCTCATCGAGCGGTTGCCGCGCCTGGCTGCGGTGCAAGCGAGGGGCGCAAACCCCTTCTACCGCAGCTTCCGGGAAGGCTTCCGCCGCCGGGAGCGGGTGAAGGCGCAAACCATTGCCACCGCGATCCGGATCGGGGATCCGGTGAGCTATCCCCGGGCGGTGCGGGCGCTGCGGCTGACCCGCGGCTTGGTGGTGGAGGTCACGGACCAGGAGATCATGGACGCCAAGGCTCAGGTGGACGCGGCCGGGATCGGCTGTGAGCCAGCCTCGGCTGCCGCGGTGGCCGGAACGAGGAGGCTCGTCCAGGAGGGCACGATCAAGCAGGGGGAGCGGGTGGTGGCGATCCTCACCGGGAACCTCCTCAAGGACCCCCAGGCCACCATCGCCTACCACCTGGGGGAGCTCCCGGGGATCGAGCCCGCCTACGCCAACCGCCCCCTGGCGATCGAGCCCACCCTGGAGGCGGTGAAGGAGGTGTTGTAGATGGTGGTGATGAAGTTCGGCGGGACCTCGGTCGGGGACGGCGAGCGGATCCTCAGGGCCGCACGGATCGTCGCTAGGGAGGCCACGACCGGGGGAACGCCGGTGGTGGTCGTCTCGGCCATGGAGGGGGTGACCGACGCCCTCATCCGGGCCGCCCGGGCCGCCGCCCACCACAAGAGCGACCTCCTCCACCGCACCATCGCCGAGCTCTACTCCCGTCACGAGGAGGCGGCCCAGAAGGTGGCCGCCCCCGGGGAGCGGGGAACGCTCCTTGCGGAGGTGCGGGCCCTGGTGCGGGAGTTCGAGAACCTGTGCTCCGCCATCCAGGTGCTGGGGGAGCTCACCCCCAGGGGCCTGGACGCGGTGGCCTCGCTGGGAGAACGGCTTTCGGTGCGGCTCCTGGCTGCGGCGGTGCGGCGGGAGGGGGCTCCAGCCCGCGCCGTCGAGGCCACCGAGCTCATCGTCACAAACGACCGGCACGGGGCAGCCTCGCCGCTTTGGGAGCCCACCCGCAAGCGGACGCGCACCGCCCTCCTCCCCTTGCTCGAGGAAGGGGTGACCCCGGTGGTCACCGGCTTCATCGGCGCCACCGAAGAGGGGGCGATCACGACCCTGGGCCGAGGGGGGAGCGATTTTTCGGCCGCGATCCTGGGCCATTGTCTCGACGTGGAGGAAGTCTGGATCTGGACCGACGTGGACGGGGTGATGACCGCCGATCCCCAGATCGTCCCCGAGGCCCGCACCCTTCCCGAGCTCTCCTACGCCGAGGCCGCAGAGCTCTCCTACTTCGGGGCCAAGGTGATTCACCCCAAGACCATCCTCCCGGCGGTGGAGCGAAAAATCCCCATCCGCATCAAGAACACTTTCAACCCGGACGGGCCCTCCACCCTGATCGTGGAGGAGCCTCAAGATAACAAAACGTTGGTGAAGGCCATCACCTCCATCAAGGGCCTGAGCCTCCTCACCGTGGAGGGTCGGGGGATGCTGGGAGTGCCGGGGATCGCCGCCAAGCTGTTCTCCGCCGTGGCCGAGGAGGGGATAAGCGTGCTCATGATCTCCCAGTCCTCCTCGGAGCAGAGCATCTGCTTTGTGATCCGGGAGGAGGAGACCGAAGGGGCCCTGCGGGCGCTGAGGGAGGCCTTTGCCCCCGAGCTTGCCGGCAGGAACGTGGACCGCATCTGGGCCGAGCGGGGGGTGGCCATCGTGGCCGCAGTGGGCAAGGGGATGAAGGAGGTCCCGGGGATCGCCGCCAAGCTGTTTGGGGCCCTGGGCCAGGAAGGGATCAACGTCATCTCCATCGCCCAGGGGTCCTCCGAGTACAACGTATCCCTGGTGGTCAAGGAAGACGAGGTGGACCAGGCGGTGCGTGCCATCCACCGGGAGTTCGCCCTCGGGGGCTGAGGATGGCGATCCCCATCGTCGTCTTGGGCTGCGGCACGGTGGGCAGGGCCCTCGCTAGCGAGGCCCTGTCCTTGGGAGATGAGGTCCGTGTCCTCGCCGTCCTGGATAGCTCCGGGGGCGTGGTGGACCCTTCCGGGATCCCGGCGGGCCGGCTGCGGGAGATCCTTTCCTTTAAGGAAAAGGGGGAAGGGCTCGGTGCGACGGGCTTGGCGGGGGAGGAAGCCCGGGAGGCGGTGCACTGCCTCCTTTCCGAGGAGCGCGGGGTGATGGTGGATGCCACCGCTTCGGAGGGGACAGTGGGGATACTCCTCGCCGCCCTGGATCAAGGCTGGGGCGTGGCCCTCGCCAACAAGCGGCCGCTCGTCGGTCCCTGGGAGGACTACCGGCGGCTCACGACCTCTGGGAGGCTCCGGTACGAGGCGACAGTGGGGGCAGGCCTACCCGTGATCTCGTCCCTGAACTCGCTCCTCGCCACCGGGGACGAGGTGTACCGGATCCGGGGGATCCTGAGCGGCACCCTGGGCTTCCTCCTCCATCAGGTCGAGGTGGGGGTCCCCTTCTCCCAGGCGGTGCGGGCCGCCATGGCCCGGGGCTACACCGAACCTCACCCAGCCGAGGACCTCTCCGGAGAGGACGTGGCCCGTAAGGCGCTCATCCTCGCCCGCACGCTCGGGCTCCCCCTGGAGCTCCGGGATGTGGCCGTGGAGCCCCTGTGTCCTCCCAAGCTGGGGGAGCTACCGGTGGAGGAGTTCCTGAGAGAGCTCCTTCCCTTGGACGTGAAGATGCAGAGGCGCCTCGAGCAGGCCGGCAGGAAGGGAAAGGTCCTCCGGTATCTCGCCGAGGTCTCGCCGGAAGGGGCTCGGGTGGGCCTGGTGGAGGTGGAGTGGGAAAGCCCCTTGTCCCGGGCGAGGGGGCCGGAGAACCTGATCGTCTTCGAGACCCGTCGCTTCCGGGAGCACCCCCTCGTTATCAGCGGCCCCGGGGCCGGGCCGGCGAGCACTGCCGCCGGGCTTCTCGCCGACATCGTGCGGTTGGGGAAGGAGCTCTAGGAGGTAGCGATGGAAAAGATCCCCGTGGGGATACTCGGCGCCACCGGCATGGTGGGGCAGTGGTTCGTGAGACTCCTCGCCGACCACCCCTGGTTTGAGATCACGGCCTTGGCGGCCTCGGCCCGCTCGGCCGGGAAGACGTATGCTGAGGCCACCACCTGGGTCATCCCCGGGGAGCCGCCGGAGGCGGTGCGGGAGATGACCGTTGAGCGGTGCGAGCCCCCTCTTCCTTGCCGGCTCGTGTTCTCCGCCCTGCCTGGGGCTGAGGCCGGCCCCATCGAGGAGGAATTCGCCGCCGCCGGCTACGTCGTCTCCTCCAACGCCAGGAGTCACCGCTACGACCCGGATGTGCCGCTCCTCATCCCGGAGGTGAACCCTGACCACCTCGGGCTCATCCAGGTCCAGAGAAGGCGGCGCCGCTGGCCGGGCTTCATCGTGACCTGCGCCAACTGCTCCACGGCCCAGCTGGTTTTGGCCCTGGAGCCCCTACGGCGGGCCTTCGGCCTCAAGGCGATCAGCGTGGTCACCATGCAGGCCCTCTCCGGGGCGGGCTACCCGGGGGTGCCCGGGCTCTCCATCCTGGACAACGTGATCCCCTACATCCCCGGGGAGGAGGAGAAGGTGGAGCGGGAGCCCAACAAGATCTGGGGGGTGCTGAGGGGAGATGATATCGCGGAGGCGAAGCTGGCGATCAGCGCCCACTGTCACCGGGTGGCCACCCGGGATGGGCATCTGGAGGCCGTCTCGGTGGCGCTTGAGCGGGAGGCTACCCGGGAGGAGCTCATAGGGGTCCTGGAAGACTTCCGGTCCCTTCCCCAAAAGCTCGGGCTTCCCAGCGCCCCGGCCCGGCCGATCGTGGTGCGGAAAGAGCCCGATCGTCCCCAGCCGCGGCTCGACCGGGAAGAGGGCGGGGGGATGAGTGTGGTGGTGGGTCGGGTGCGGGAGTGCCCGGTGCTCGACTGGAAGCTGGAGATCCTGGGGCACAACACGGTGCGCGGGGCCGCTGGCGGCGCCATCCTCAACGCCGAACTCCTCCTCGCCCAAGGCTTTTTGAGCTGAGGACATGCCCTACCAGCGAACTGCGCTCAGCGAGCTTCTCGGGGATTTCGTCGTTTATCGGGGTCTCACCCCGCAAGACGCGCGGCTCCCAGGCCTCGCGGAGCTCCGGGCCGAGCTCGGCCTCCCGGAGGGCCACCTCCCGCGGAAGGCCCAGGCAGACTATGCCCGGGTGGTCCTCCGCACCCTCCAGGCAGCCCAGGCCTTGCGCACCCGGGCCTCCCTCGCCCACCTCCTCTACATCGGCGATACCAAAAGGAACGATGCCCTCACCATCGCGGGCCTGGGAGATCACCTGCCCATCCGGGGGTTCATCGCCGCCGAGGCCGCGGATGAACCGAAAAAGGTGGAGATCCGGGGCGGGGTGATGTACGCCAACCGCTGGGGGGCGCTGGCGGATTTTCTGGACTGGTTGACCCAGCAGCGTTATCCCCTGGACGAGGGGACCGCGCTACTTTTAGACCTGGACAAGACCGCCTTCGGTGCACGGGGGAGGAACTCCCGGGTCATCGACTCCGCCCGGGTGGCGGCGGTACGTCGCACCGTGGAGGAGGCCCTGGGGGGAGCCTTCGATGAGCAGGCCTTCCGGACGGCGTTCGACGAACTCAACCAGCAAAAATACCACGGCTTCACCGCCGACAACCAGGACTACCTCGCCTACATCTGCCTCATGGTCGTCGGGGGCGTGTACCAACTTCCTGAGCTCCTTTCCGACCTCGCGGCGGGGCACCTCCGCACCTTCGCCGATTTCATCGCCATTTGCGCGAGGAAGTCGATCCCGAAGAGGCTCGTCCCGATCCACCAGGAGGTCTTCGCCGGTTTCAGGCAGGGCGACCCCACCCCGTTCAAAAGCTTTCGCCGGCGGGAGTATGAGGAGACGGTGAACAGGATGGACTGGCTGCCCGACGATGTGGGGGAGGAAAGGATCCTCGCCGAGGAGATCGTCCTCACCCGGGAAGTGATGGAGCTCTGCCGCCACCTCCTGAGGAGGGGGGTGCTCATCTTCGGCCTCACCGACAAGCCTGATGAGGTCTCGCTTCCCCTGCCTGAGCTTCGGGCCCGGGGCCATCCCCCACTTCACCGGGCCCGGATGAAGCTCCTCGGCACCCCACTCGGCCTTTAGGCAAGCCCAGTGCCCCTTTGCGGGCCCTTGGATGCTGAC
>Ga0209426_1001140_pt1 | contig 18685 bp, 14 predicted proteins | sample Deesub1362B_J571_FD_187697 | JGI IMG/M metagenome (GOLD analysis project Ga0209426, IMG submission 187697) | Deep oceanic, basalt-hosted subsurface ecosystem from Juan de Fuca Ridge flank, Pacific Ocean, CORK Borehole 1362B_J2.571 (SPAdes)... ...
AACCCAGCCGCAGCCAACAACACCTGTACTTTTCTTTGAAACCATTAAATGTCCCTCCGCTAGCTTCTGAAACGATAGGCTGCTCACCTAATTAATTTTATGGAAGCGTATCCCACAACTTGACCATAGTCATGTGTAATGTCGCCAGAGGTAGCATACTTGATTAAAACTCCTTCCTTAGCGCCTAAAAATTTTGAAGCAACTATAGCAGTAGCAACAGGGCCGTACCCGCACATAGAGATTCTATATTTCCTTACTGTTTCAAATAATGTATCTTCATCAAGTTTAATTATAGTTTCAATAGCTTTACCATCTTTGCTAGAGGCAGTATCATGAGATTCGTAATGAGTAAAGTCTGAACTAGCAATGATTACTCCATTAACATCTTTTAAGACTGAGCTAATTGCTTGACCAAGTTCCTTACTTACAGAGAGTGTTTGAAGATTCATACAAATAGGGACAAATTCGATGGAACCATAGATATATTGGAGAAATGGAAGTTGCACTTCTACACTATGTTCAAACATATGTCCACTATCGTCATCCTCAGCATACTTACATTCCTCCACGATTCTACGAGCAACTTCTTCATTAATCTTAACAATTCCGAGAGGTGTTTCCCAAGAACCCTCAACCATCACCGAAACAGAAGCACCCATACCTCTATGATTAGGTCCTATAACAATGAACAATTCAGGTCTACCATCCTGCGCAAGTTGATAAAACCCATTAGCTGCTACTGGACCACTATACATATAGCCTGCATGGGGCGAAACCAAAGCTAAAATTTTTCTTTCACCGTTTTCGTTAACTTCTGGAAGTTCGCCGGGACCTAACTCGTGCTTAAAACACCATTCAAGCCTCTTTAACAAACTATTTTTGGTTCCTTCGTAAAAAGCGCCAGCAACATAAGGTTTTCTAACTTTCATTTTTCTCCCTCCCTTAACCCTTCACCTAAATATTCTCCCTCATAACCCTTTTCTACTTTTTCCGACTTAATAAAAACAATTTGACCAATCCTAGCGTCTTTACTAAGTTTAATTCCAAACGAATTAAATACAATAAGTAATCCTATACCTCTCCCTTTATAACCTGCATCATAAACCGCTGTATGTAACATTACACCCATTCGAAGCAAAGAAGATCTAGGAAACACTAGGGCAATGCAATCTAGGGGGACTTCTACACTTTCTCTGTAACGTACAATATAAGTGCCAGGTTCTAAATCATACCAACCATTTTTAGGAGTTACTAGCTCTGTTTTTGGTATTTTTCTATTGGAATTGTCAAAATCCAGTACTCCCCGTTCAGAAAACTTGTATATTTCCCCTATGGTAAGATCCACACCGTTAATTTGAATTTGTAAATCCTGATTTATAAGATCTCGAACATATTTCGCAGCCTTTTTCCCCTCTAGAACAGTCACCAATTAACTCCTCCATTAACGAATAATTCAGCAAATACCACCGCATTAATTACTTCATTACAAACTTAATAAATAACAATATTTCTCGCTAAGGTTCATCATAAATTATGCGCGTATAAATTGTATTTAGTCTTAAATCTATTTTTCTTGGAATCGGTGAACTCACGAACTTCAAATATTTCACTTTAATGATGAAAAAATTTGAATAGTTAAGTGTTGCCCGGGACTTATTCGCTAGTCGTTATTTCTTCTACCTCTAGTTCTCTTTCTACGCTCTTTTTCCCAAATCTGAGTCTAGCTACTAAAACTTTTTCAGAAGAGTAAAACCATGCTGCAAGATAAATGAAACCTATAGTCTCTATTGAAATTACAATGATCCCCAAGATGACTAGAAGATATTTTCCATTGAATATTTGAATTCCTGCAACCATAGGGTTCGTAAAAGGCACGAATAATAATACTGTAACAAATTCTTGACCTATACCACCCATAGTCATGAATATCGCGACAAATCCAAGTATAACCATTGGAATAAAGAGGAAACTGAGAAGGGCTTGTGCCGATCTTACGTCTTCTGCAAATGCGGCAAGTACAACAGCCATTGAAAGACAAGCGAGTAATGAGAGGAAAACAGTGATTCCTAAAAGTATATATCCCTCCACAGGTATCATAAGGCCAAGTTCCGCCAATTCTTCCATACTAATTGGAAACTCTTCTGCAGGCATTATGGAAGACATATAAAACCCAAATCCTGCCATATAACCAACTGCACCAACTAATGCAATTAAAATAGACCCTGTTAACTTTCCTGCTAAAATCGTAGTTCTCTTCACCGGAAGACTAAGCAAGGTTTCAAGAGTTTTCTGTTCTTTTTCAGAAGCAACAGAAATCGCTGCAAACTGCACCGCAATCATTAACAAGAACATGACTGAAAGCGGTAACATAAAAATTTGAGAAAACATAAGCCCTGTGATTAATTCTGGAGGTACTCCTCTTATTTCTTTATCTTTATAGATTGTAACTGGAAATGGCACAATAGGGTTCGTAATGAAAACGGGATCTGCATTTGGATCCATGCTAATTATCAAATAGTTAGCTAGAAGTTGCTTTATTATTCCAATTGCAATATTTACACGCGAACTACCCGCAGCTCCTTCAAAGCTAAACGACCTAAGCACGGTATAAACTTGTATAGTTGCAGGTGTTTGGTTTGAAATGCATTCACTAAAATTCTCAGGCACTACGAGAAGCGCACTTATTGACTCATTTCTTATTAAATAGTTTATAGCCTCATTCTTTGATGATATACCATGATCATTCAAATAGACAATCGATATATTATTCTGTTCAAGCACTGCTATTAAATTAGGGTTTTTAAATATCTGTTCAGCCATTTCTCCACGATCTAAATTAAGCACAGCTATGGTAGTGGTTTGTGTTTGTTTTATGGATGATTCAATCGCAGCTCGCATTCCGAAACCTAATGCTGGAAACATTATTAAAGGTACAAGAATCATACCGAGAAAAAGACGCGGATCTCGAAGAATTTCCTTGATTTCTTTCTTTACAATATTTATTAGCGCCCTAACCATGGATGCTCACCACCGACGCAAACACTTCTTCCAAATTTGATGCGTTATATTTTTCTTTAAGTTCGGAAGGTGTTCCTTCGATCAATATTTTACCCTTATTTATGAGCGCTATTCTATCGCAAAGATATTCTACTTCCAACATATTATGACTTGAAATCAAAACTGCAATCTTATATTTTTGAGCGTATTCCTTGATAATTTTCCTGACATGGACGGCATGTATTACATCTAACCCGCTGGTAGGTTCATCGAGAATGGCAAGTTTTGGCTTTATCATAAGAGCACGAGCAACTAATAATCTTCTCTTCATACCCTTACTATAGGTCTTAATCTTATCAGATAATCGTTTCCCAAGGCCAGATATTTGAGCAGCTTCAGCAACCATACTTTTCACATCTTCTTCATTTTTAGCAATAAAGGAGGCCATGAATTCAAGATACTCACGACCAGTAAGTTGGTTATATGCCCCCGCCTCCTCTGGAAGATAACTTATTATTTTACGAACATTTTCAGCATCGCGAACAACATTGTAGCCGAAGACTTTCGCTGTTCCAGAAGTTGGTTGCAGTAAGGTTGCAAGTATTCTAAGTGTAGTAGTTTTTCCAGCTCCATTTGGACCTATAAGCCCATAAATTTCACCGGAATGAACATTAAAGGATATTCCATCAATCGCACGAATATTTCCAAAAACCTTTACCAAATCTTTAACTTCCACCGCTATGTCCATAATAACACCCCTGATAGTTACAAAAAGATAAAACGATGATAATATAAGGTTTATTGCTTTATGCTCTTGTATTTTATCGATAATTGATAAAAGGGAAGTATTTGAAATAGTTACAAATTATCTAAATCGCACGAGATATAGACAGGTTGTTTAGGTTTAAGAAAAGCTAGTTTGCTGAATTTAAAAGGTCTTATAATGACATAATTTTAGGTTTTACTGCATTTTATTTTGTTATGTAGTTAGATTCCATATTAATTTCATTTAAAATTTGATTTGCTTTGTTTTGTCGAAAATTTTTCTATATAGGCAAAAATTTATTTCATTATGATATTTTATTATTATTGGAGGTAAAATTTATGGAAATCAAAATAGATGAAAAATACGCTGGGATGACCGCATCAAGATTCGATGCAGAGATAGAACATGCAGAACCTCCCAGAAAAATAGGAAAAGTAAATAATACAGAAATTTTCATAGCTAGAGGAAAACCTGAAGAAATAGCAGATATGAAAAAAATCGAAATTAAAGAAGAGTGTTGTCCTTATGCGGATAGGCTTGGAGATGTTATAAAAAGTCTTTTTGATGATTTTCCAGACCTAAAATCTTATAGTAAAGTTGTAGTTATTGCTGAACCTGAACATATATCTTATGAGACTGAAAAAGGTTTTACCAGGCGAACACATAGATTTGTAATTAAAGTTCAAGAAGTCAGAGTTGGGTAAATGATTTGTTAAGATCAAATAACATATAATTTTATTTTCCTTTAGTTTTTGGGATGTTGTTTTTGTTTTTCAATAAATTTATAAGTGATTTAGTTAGTACTCACTCACTTTTGTTAATGAATTTTATCAGGTGAAATTATATGCTTAGCAGTGTTCATGTAGTCAGAGAAGAAAGAGAACTCGAAGATTACACAAAAATAGAATATAAAGTATATGATGAGTACGAGATAAGTATAATTGGTTACGCTGCAGTGCTAGTGGAAGAGGAGCATGCTTGTATAAATGTTATAAATGTAGACCGGGGTCATAGAGGACATGGTATAGGTACAGCAATTTTACTATCGATTCTCGAGGATTTACGCGATAAAAAAATAGAGGTAAAAACGTTTAGCTACCTTGTGCCATGGTATAAGAAACATGGCTTTAAACTTCTTGATGAAAGTGGAAACATTTTTCATCTTGTGTATCAACCTAGCTTACAATGTTAAAACGACTATTTTCGTTTTCTCTGGCAAGGTTTCTTTTGTTACCTCATATTCTCGTGAACTAACTTTTTCTACGTTTTCTTTTCCTTCTAAAAACGGTTCAACATCGGATATTGGTAAGCTTATACCTCCGATTCTATAGTGCATTGGTATAACGATCTTAGGCTTCAACATTTCAACAATTTTTGTAGCACCTTCAGCATCAATGGTGTATGTTCCTCCAACTGGCACAAAAAGTACATCCACATCTCCGATCTGCTCCACTTGATCCGAGGTTAAAATATGGCCAAGATCTCCTAAGTGGCAGAATCTAACACCATCTACCTCAAAAACATAAACTACGTTTCCACCTCTCTCCCTACCCCTACTCTCATCATGATACGTAAAAACACCTTTAATTTTAACACCTTTTTCTTCCCATTCACCAGATCTCTCCTTAAACACTATAGTACCCTTTTTCATAACTAGTTCTACACCTTTGGCGTGATCAAAGTGTGTATGGCTCACTAGAACGATGTCCGCCTCTGATTTCGGCTCATGTAAACCTAGAGAGGCTCCGTCATGAGGATCTGTGACAACTGTAACATCCTTGCCCTTTATCTCGAAACAAGCATGTCCCAGCCACTTAATCTTTACCATGTTATAACCTCCCAATTTAATTTAACATAATGTTCTAATGAACCTTCCTACATACCAATGATTCATTTCTCACTTACGTTAAGTAAATATTTTTTGTCGCGTTGAAATTTTAATTTCATATTAAAGGGTCTTTGAGTGTAATTCTTAGAATAGAAATTTATTAATTAATCGTTGTTATTCATACAGCAGTAGATTTGTATCCCGGTATCATACTGTAGAATACTTTAAGTTTGATAGCGTAACAAAGAGATATCCATTTATCATGCAACATTAAAACTAAAACCGCGTTCCAAAGGGATGTACTATGGAAAGCGTTATCATAATACTATTCATCGTATCAATTGTTGCAATAATGTTTTTTTCAAGGAAAAATCTTGTTCTTGGAATGTTGGTAGGCACACTCATACTGGGAATTTCCACTTTTTCTCTTGAAATTTTTATGAATATTGTAGTTAAGGTTATTTTCGACGCTGAAACGATATATCTAAGTTTAGCTATCGGTATAATACCAATTATCGGAGCTGTTCTTAATGAAACGGGTTTGCTAGACGAGATGATTGAAAACTTTAAGCTTGGAAGAAAAAGTTTCTTAATGATTTCTCCAGCATTACTTGGCCTACTACCAATGCCAGGTGGTGCCTTATTTTCAGCGCCTTTAGTAGAGAAGGGTGGTAAAGGGTTGACACCAGAATTAAAGGGTAGTATAAATGTATGGTTTAGACACATTTTCTTAATGACTTATCCCTTAGCTCCAGCTTTAATAATAGCCTGCGAGCTGGCAGAATTATCTATGTATGATGTTTTACCAGTTTTGTTCATCTTCTTTATAACTACTACTATAATTGGATACATTGTCCTAATGAAAAATATTTCAAATGAAAGTGTTTCAAAAGAAAGAATAGTTATCAGTAAATTCTTAAAACCTTTATTAACCATCCTTTTAGCGCCAGTAATAGACTTCATGCTCAGGATTTTTTATGGACTAAGATCGTTAGCAACACTAACTGGCGTTCTTGTTTCTTTTATAATGGCTTTAGTCGTGAGCAAGTTTCCAAGAAAAAATATACGAAAAATTATTTCCAAAGCAAAACCATGGGAATTTTTCTTCCTCATAATTCTTATAAACATGTACCAAAAGTTTTTTACGGAGTCGGGAGTGTCAGCGGTACTCGAAAGAGTAGAATTTAACAAATTTGTGATTTTGATTCTAGCTAGTTTTCTTATGGCATTTGCTCTTGGCAGGGTTTCAACAGGTCTCATAATTTTTATTCCAATATATGTACTCAAGTTTTCAACAATTACTCCTATTGAACTAGCTTTGTTATATTACTCAACAACACTAGGTTATATTATATCGCCAGTTCATCCATGTCTTGTAGTCACAGCTAATTACTTCAAAACCGACGTTAAAGAAATTATCAAAAAACTTGTCTCAGTTGATATAATTTCATTACTACTAGGATCACTCTTGCTAACCCCAATATTAATGTGAATTATTGCATTAAAGAACAAATGTTCAATAAGGATGTTCACAAAAATAAAATAATTTCTAGAAAATCTTATACTTCTTCGCCATTCCTAAGAAGTTCAAATACGCGTATAAAACGTATAAGGATATTAGGGCTTTCGAAAAGATTTTTATAAGTGTTTAACCTAAAGTCAAACAGTCTATTCACGTTTTTTTACTTCGAATAGACATGAGTGACAGAGTTAAATTGCGTAACCTACTCCCACCTAAGCGGGGAGTTTTATGCCTTCATCCCGTAGTCTGGCATGGGCTGGGTTACGCAGCCCTGCTAGAAAGGGTCATAGCCCTTCTAGCTATGTTTACAGATGCGTTGAAATCTGCATCATAGATCCTACCACAAACCTTGCATTTAAAGATGGAAGAGAACCTCTCACCTTCTCCACTACAAATGTGGCATCTTCGCGATGTACCGTTCGGACTAACTTGAATCATTGGGATGCCGTTCAGCTCAGCCTTATATTTAATATATTTTATTGTTTTTCCTCTAATCCAGTTTGATATTCTTCTAGACCATTTTCTGTTAAAACCATTGTTCGGTACTTCAAGCTTTTCCAGTCCTATTGCTCTCTGAGTTTGAACTGCCAACCTAACTATTTTAGCCGACGTGTCATGAGCTATGAAATCGTTAATTCTAGCTATCCTTTGCCATAACCGTTTAATTCTCCTGGATGTTCTCTACCCCTCTGAGAGTTTGGATTTCATTTTGTCTATCTGCTTCCAGTAATAGGTTACCTTATAGAGAAGCCTCCTATGCTTAATGAAAACTGACTTTGAACCTGTTACCACAGCAGAGTTTCTAAGACCCAAATCCACTCCAAGAACCCCTTTAGGGTTTACTGGTTTAACTTCTTTAATCTCAATTGAAACATGTAGGTACCATTTCCCGCTTCTTTTTAGAAGTTTAGCTTCTCCTATCTTCTCAGCCTTTTTGACCAGCTTAAGCTGTCTTTCTCCAAGTTCTAACGGGTATGCCACACCGCAAATCTTAGCCCACAACTTAAATTCTTTGCCCTTTTCAAACAAACGGTAACTTCTATTGTGAACAAGCGTTAAAGGTTTCTCCGAAAACTTGGGGTATTTGCCTCCAATCTTAAGCCAAGACATTATATCGTTTACAACTTCTCTTCTAGCTGACTGTACAAGTTGAGAGTGTAGATTTAAGGTTTCTTTAACCGTGTAATAGAGTTTTTGAAGCTCATTTTCTATTAGAGAACGTCTTCTAAACGTGTGAAGTTTATTGTTCTTAACATAGCTATAGAAGATTTTGACTGCTACTTGATATTCTTGTAAAGTTCTTCTAGCAAAAGAAGTTTTGTCTTATTTGTTTTTTCTGAAACTTTCAGTTGAACTGTAAGTTTCAAAGGAACCTCCTCAAAATTTAAATAAGAGAAGCAACTATTTATGTTTAACGCAATTCCCCTTCCCCTAAAGAAAAAAAAGTCCCTTGCGATGATTTTATGAAGTATTGTTACTTTAATGGAGGTGTACCATTTGACTTTTGAAGGTAGGGAAAAACGAATTGGATCAAATAAGCCTGCAGCTAGGAAAGAGGGTGAACCTGTGATTCCTGTTGCTTTTAAAAGTGCTTTAAAAAATCTTTCTTCGTTTAAAGGTGTTGAAGGTGTGCTTGCAGTTGATAATGAAGGTTTTCCTCTCCAATCTACATTAAAAATTGATAAAGCTGAGGCTTTATCAGCTTTTATTAAAAGTTTTGCAACAGAAGTAGAGAAACTTTCAAGAGAGTTAGACTTGGGAGATGTGCGATTCGTCACAATAGATGCAGAAATCTCTGGGCAAAACAAAGAAGTACTTTTAGCTCTAGAGAAAGACATGTATTTATGTGTTCTCAGAAGTAAATCTGAAAAATAATTAAAATTTATACAGTTTTTTCAAAATTACTTCTCTAGCACACATCATAAAGGCCTTAGCCACCTGTTTACCTCTAACTGCGACAGTTTCGACAACGGGAAAGTCTTCTATATCAAGAATTCTTACAAGATCTTTTTTCGACATAGCATCCCATAAATCTTGTTTATTTAACATAAAAACGATAGGAATTTCCTTCCCCAACTTATCGCCTAAAACCTCTCTTAGTTCTTTTAAACACTCTATATTTTCACGAATTCTTCGCCTAGAACTATCAACCACAAAAACTATACCATCAACACTGATACTACCATCTTTATCCCTAAGTAATGCTTGTCTAACAACTCGATGTCTACGCGCTCCAGCAACTGTAAAAACATCAAAAATAACATTTTCAGTTGTACTAATCGGTAAATAGTCAAAAAACAATGTACGGCCATCAGAGCCTTTTAACTCATGAAATTTTCCCTTCTTTAGCCCTTTAACATTCATATAAAGCCATTTTAAGGCCGTAGTTTTACCACTAAGCGTAGGACCATAATAAACTATTTTGAAATGCACTCTTCCCTTACTATCTCTCTTCAACCTTTACACCGTCTATTCTACATATATTAGATTTAAAACGATCGAGAAGTTTTAGTTGTTATGTATTACATAATTCATATTTTGTCATGACTATTTCTACTTATCATTTTAAAAATTTGCTCAAAACATGCAATAACACAAATTTCCTAAAAACACTCTACACTATCAAGAAAATTTACTGTACATATTATATCTTCACGAAGTAAAATTTATTCCTAACAAACACCGTAAAAGACAAATTGGACTCTATGTTAGGTAAATTTTAAATTCTACAAAAAGAAAATATAGAATACTTACAAACAATGAAATTCAATAAGTAATATCCCGACGAATGTTACGAATAGCAGTGAATTGTTTTGGATTCAGGAATAATCTAGGAGGAATAAAAATTCCATATGGCCTATTCATTATAGAATGGGATAGAGTTAGAGGCGGGAGAATAACCCACAAAATTCCCATGAACACTCCCATAGACTACCTCGCAGCAGAAAGAATTATGCTAATGGGAAGCAGTTTAGAGCAATATAACCCAACTTTGCTCCAGATAGGTAGTCTACAAATATTAGCATGTTTCGAAGGTGAAGGTACATCCAGAAAATGTTTCGGAGTTGTATTAACATATGAGGAATTAACAAAACTTGACAAATTTAAGAAAGAGGTAAAAATTCTAGCTAAAAAAATTTTTTCCACCACCAATGTAGAGAAGGAATTGAAAAAATCTCTTAAAAAATTAAAAAACATATAAATTACTCTTCTTTTTCTTTTCCTCTTTCCTCTATTTTCTCTTTTAACTCTTCTGGAAGCTGCACACCCGTTAATTTTTCGACAGTTTCAGCAGTTTCTTTTAATGTTTCTTCTCCCGCTTCAACCAGTTCTTCCTCTATTCCCTCGACTTCAGAAACTTCCACTTCTAATGCTTCCTCGCCTGTAATAGGAACCATTTCTGGGATAACACTGTAATCTTTCTTTACCAATTCACTTATGATTTCCTTCCGATCTTTAACTTTTCCAAACTTTGGAGATTTTCCTTTCTCCAATCTCTTTACAACACTTTTAACAAGTCTTACAAAGGGTGGGAATCTAAAATAGAAGTACCATGAAGCTACACCGCCTGTAACAGCTATTGCAGAGCCACTACCAACAGCTAAGGCCTTTAAACTAAGTATAGCAGCAGAGGTCTTGGAAACTACACTGATCGTTATAGTAGACGTTTCATAAAGATCTTTTTGAGCAACTATAACAATATCATAAGGTTCTGCCCTCGTCGGCGGGGCTCTTAAAGTTATTATATATGTTCCATTTCCCAAGTCTATTAAAGTTCCATTTCCAAACTCCCAAGAATACGTCACATTTGCGCCAGGAATCAACACATTATGCCAAGTATCATTATAATAAACTCTTATCGTAAATTTACGTCCTTCAACGATACTAATTACATAGGTTTCAGCAACAAGTTCTGTTGGTATTTTAATAATTGTTAATTTTATAGTTATTGTTTGCATTTCATAACCGGACTTAAAGGCAGTAATTGTAACCGTATATGTGTCGATGGGTAGATTTATTGTCGATATCACTAGTATGTATGTTCCATTTCCTAAATCCTTCATATTTCCCATACCATATTTCCATGAGTAAAACACGCTTGCATTAACAATACCCACGTTATGTTCGGTATCGTTAAAGTAGATTTTAATAGTAGCATTATCACCAATCGGAGTTACAACTTCATATTTTTCAACAACAACTTCAGTAGGTACAACCGTAACTAAAATCACGACATCTGTATAAGCATCAGCATAGCCGACCTTAGTAGCATAAATGGTAATTTTATAAGCTCCCGGGGCAGGTGGAGTCAAATTAAGTAAGTAATACCCATTTCCAGTCTCACTTAATGTTCCACTTCCAAAATCCCACACATAGGTAACACTCGCATTAACGATGCCTTCTCCAGTAAAAGTATCATTATAATACATATTCAATGTAAACGGAGTACCAACAATAACAGTTAACTTTTCTTTATCTGCAATAAGTTCTGTACGATCTTGTACCTCAACCTTAACAATAACAGAGTGATTAATGTATCCATATTTTTGAGCAACAATGGTTACATTATAAATTCCAATGTCAGGAGCTTTACCAGTATCAATATCAATGATATACCATCCACCACTATACAGCATCTTACCTGAGCCACCAACCCAAGAATAAGACACATCAGCATACGTAACACTTTCATCAACATCTATATCCCAAAAACGAACTCTAATAGCAACGAAATCGCCTCGATAAACAAAATACTTCGACTTCTCAGGAGAAAGTATAGTTTTATGAATAACAACGAACAGATCGTCAGCGATATATCCAGCTTCTTCACCATTACTCCAAGAAATAGAAACACTATACTTACCAGCAGAAGCATTGTTCGCACTTAAAACAAACCCAGAAGTGTTACCCCAACCCTGACTATCCAAACTACTTGTTATATTCGAAAACCATTTAGACCCGTTTGGAAAATACACAGTAACATTAAGAACACCATTATTCAATGGCACATTACCATTCTTATCAGTTATTCGAGTGCAGATCCTAATCTTAACTGACTCGTTAACATAAAAACTCGGAAAAACACCTGCATCTTTCCATATATTTTCATCGACATCCCAATATTGAACTTTAAACTCCCTAACATAATTATTTGATACTAAATAGATAGTCCAAACACCATAGTGACCACTCTCGCCAACATTACACTTCAAAACCTTACCAAAAGGAGTCACATATTCAGAAGCGTTAGCATTCAATTGTTCGTATCCATAAGAATCTAGAACGGACGTAGCGTTCCAATCTAAAGGATAACTAACATTAAAATAATATGCAACATAAGGAGCGGGAGGCTGTCCCGCTAAAAACGTTAATGTCCAATTCACGTTTTTCTCGCTCAAAACCGAAAACTCAGAAGAGTCTGTTTGAGTAGCATGCGTAACATAAACCGTCGTATTCGCACTTAAAGTAACTGTTCCATCAATGAGAGGAGATGAAAGAAAAGTAAAGTTTACATCACCAGTCCACGGAACAGACGTTTCCAGCCACGCTTCACCATCACCAAAGTCTATGTCCGATACACTTACATTATTTGAAAGAGTATTAGCATCGGCAAAAACTAAGTTTACTTGAGATGGCTTAGCTAAACATTCCAAGAAAAGTTGAAGATTATCGTAACAAATAGTGTCATTTGTAAGGTCAACTGTTCCTCCATTTCCCAGAACTCCGATAGCTATCGTAATATTTTGAGGTGTAGAAAATATTGTAGGATCTATTGGAACCTCAATTGTTTGAACAGCACCAACTATTGTATCTTTAAATGATTGTGTATAAGTATAGGTATTCGCACCAGCAAAAACCCATAATGCTAAAAATAACTTATTTCCTTCAGGTGGAGCCTGTGTTAAATCAATAGCATAAAAATCAACCCTAATAGTTGCACTAACTACAGCTCCCTCATCGATATAAACTGTTTGATTCCATCTACCAAATTCATCCCTATCAATATATGAAGTTGCGTTTAAAACAAATACTATTGCTCCTCCAGTATTAATTGGTGAGGACGTATTCCAGTAACTTTGTATTTCTCCTGTAGTTCGGTTTCCGTCATCGAACTCTTCGTAATAGAGCCATGGAGAGGGAGGATCTCCGGTTGCCGAATTTCCGTTTTCAAAGGTACCGTTTATAACCCAGTCCTTTTTGTGAAGTAAATTGTAGACTCTTGTATAGACTTTAGTTGAGTTCCATTGGGCAGGTACAGTGATGGTTGTATTATCTGGTAGGGGGCCAATTGCTGTATCGCTAAAAGTACCTTCACTATATTCAATTACAGATCGTGGATTTCCTGTATTTTCATATATTGTTGGCTGTGCAGTAACGGGTTGGATAGTAGGTTGTACTAGTAGTAAAAGTAAAAATACTAAGCTAATAAACACGATAATTTGTCTTTTCAACATTTCTATCGCCTAACTTTACTAGATATGAAACTATTCTATCTTCTATTTAAACTAAAATTGCATAGGTGCCATGAAATTGAAATTAAAGATATTTCGGAGTTTTTAAAGTTTTATTGCTTATTAATTCACATTCTTAAATTATCTCTTTTTTTATAAATATGTTATATGCAATTAAAAGTTTACATGTTACGGTCCTTTCGTTCAATTGGAGTTACATCTGTTTAATCGTCGAAAAATATTTAGAAAATCTTATAATAATAGATATCCTTGAAATACGGAGAAATTAAAAGAAAAAAGGAATTTAAGAGCTTTCTTCATCTTCTCCTTCTATCTTTTCTTCTTTCTCTTCTTTTACTTCCGGCTTCTCCTCTTCCATTTCTTCTATTTCTCTTAGTTCTTTTAGTTCTTCTGGTACTGGTAGGCCTGTTAAGGTTTCGATGACTTCTGCTGTCTCTCTCAAAGTTTCTTCTCCCGCTTCAACCAGCTCTTCTTCTATTTCCTCTGCTTCAGGAACTGTAACTTCTATTTCTTCTCTTTCCAGAGATACCGGTGTTAGTGCGACACTGTAATCTCTTCTAATTAGGTCACGTATTATTTCCTCTCTTTCTCTAACTTTTCCAAATTTTGGAGGTTTACCTTTGATTAGTCTCTTTGAAATACTTCTTGCTAATCGTACAAATGCTGGGAATCTAAAATAGAAGTACCATGAAGCTACAAGGGCAAAGAGTCCAAGTGCAGTTCCAGTTCCAGCTAATGCTCCCATAAGAAGAGCTTTTCCTGTAGGTGGTGCTTTTTCAAGCACTGTCAAATAAATTATTTCTCTTAACTCTTTATATTGGTGTTTTGATAATACTAAGGTAAATGTGTAAGTTGCCGGTTCAAATTCACCTGTATTAATTTCTAGAGTGTAGTTTCCTCCGCCTACTTCTTGAAAAGTAAGTTTTGTACCGTTTGGAAGTATGATGTAAACTGTAGCACCCTCTATTCCGGTTTGATGGAGCGTATCAATGTACGTAACGGTTATGTTAAAAACTGTTCCTTCCATAACGCGAATTACGGTATCGGTGATATTTCCTGCAGACACGTAAATAATGTATGTTGTTGGAATAGGCAATATTTGTATTGCAACATAGAGTTCTGATGTCTCGTAGTTGGTTTTTTCCGCAGATATATAAAGAGTATAGTTTCCAACGTCTAAAATCGTGGTGTCAAAAGTAATTTGATATCTACCATCACCAAGTTCTACAACTGTATACCTAGTTAGATTACATGTTATTGAAGCATATTCTATTGTAGCATTATGATCAATGTCCCAAACCTGGATGATAAGAGTCATATCTTGTGTAAAGTAGACACTCTCCAACGACTCTATAACGATTTTCATTTTTATTAATCTAATAACGACCTTTAGCTCAATGACTTGTTCCTCAAAATTATAACGGGAAATAGAAACGCTTACACCATATTCACCTATAGGCACACTTTCTGTTCTAAGAATAATCCTATATTTTCCACCACCAAGAGGCTCAACTTCATAACCATATGTCCAATTGGTTATTACTAAAGCTCCATCGACACCTAGGGTAAGATCTTCGGTAGAATGATTCAAATCGATGTACAGAATGGTAAAGTTAAGAAGGTCACCTGTTGGAGTTGGTATCGGAGCCTCTATAACCTGCACTTCTGTTGAAACTCTTACAACATGTATCTTAATTGTACAATTCGCTGTTTTAGCCCTTGCGGAGTCAAAAACCACTTGTACAACATAACTACGTACGTTGACTTTTGCGGAGTCGAATATCATTATGTATGTTCCGTTTCCTAATTCGATGAAACTCACGCCGAGAGTTAAATTAGAGTTAACAATGGCATTGCTTATTCCAACTCCAGTTTTAACATCGTAATAAAAGAGAGTAATGTTTTCAATATCACTCCAAACAACAGTTAACTCAGATGGAAATGCAGTAACATTGCTATCACGTTTTTCTATGGTCACATAAATCATAGTAGAGTTGATTGTATACACGGGGGTATCTAACGTTATAATTAAAGTGTATGTGCCAATAACTTCGATGTTGCTGGTTGAAATTTCTATTATGTATGTTCCGTTATTTAATGTTGCATTGATGTAGTACGAGTCGATCCAGGTAACTGTAATGGTGGCATTTCGAATGCCGGATCCAGTCCAAGCATCAAGATAATTCACAGTTATGGTTCCATTTTCATCCCATTTTACATTAACAGTCATATCCTTGAGACCAGGTATTTCAATACGTGTGGGTCGTTCTTGAATAATGACACTAACGGGACTTACTTCCCAAGATTGGTAAAGGTTTTTACTTGCTCGAAATCTCAAGCTGTAAACAGTTCCTACTGGTAGAGTTGCATTTAACGTGATAGTGTAATTTCCATCTCCATCTAAATCAGTCATATTTACCCATTGATCCAACCAGTATACTTGTACGGATGCGTTCAGTACTGGTGATCCGTTGTAGAATAATTCATACTTGAACCAGACAGTAAAATTCTCATGATAGCTAACAAAAACTGCAATACTCTGATCTGGGTAATATTTTGTCTTATATACAAATAGGAATTTAATGGATATCGTTCTTAATTCATAGAATGGTTTACTTGCATTTAGCTCTATAGTGTAGTAACCCGCAGTTAAACCAGTAGTATTGAAATAAATAGTATAATATCCATTTCCTTTATCATCTATATTTAAAATTCTATCATTCCAAGTTCCGTTAGCAGCTATAGTAGCACCAGAAATTCCAATTCCAGTATCCACTTCCTCATAATATAGATCCACAGTTAAATTATCACCTATTGGGATCGGTATACCGTATTCAGGAGCTTGAGGCGAGCTAAGCACGGTTCTATAATAAACGTCCAAAATAAGTGTTATAGATACAGTATCATAGTAAGTTTTTTGAGCTGTAATCTCGATTACGAAGCGACCGTTGCTAGCAAGTTGTGAAGTATCTAATGTGGTCTCATATTCACCTGTTCCAAGATCAGTAAGAGTCTTTATGCCAGTTGTCCAATTACATGTAACAGTGGCGCCTTTGATCAACGTTCCAGAGTCTTCGTCATGAAATCTAACAGTTAATAAGACTAAATCACCATGATATACCTCAGCTTGTAAATCGATTCGCGCATCACTAGGATTCCATATTGAAAGAGAAGTTTTATGCGTTACCGAGAAATATCTTTGCAAATCTCCAGCCTCAACCTCACTATTCCAATGAACCTCAATGCGATAAAGATCTCCAGTAGTATTTGTACCACCAATTGTAATATTTTCTGAAATTACATAACCATTTACATCTGGGGTAACTAATGCGGTATACCAAACAGTACCATTAGAGAAATATATGGTGATATTGGCATCATATAGTGTTACATCGGACGGAGCAACTCCTGAAGCATCGCAGATTCTAGCAACAACCCTAGTAATGTTAGAAGGTCGGAAAGCTGTTGAATTCTCCCATTGATTAGTTGCCGAGTTATAAACTTGAGTCCAAACATCATAAACATAGTTTGGAGATTTTGCTCTAAGAATCCAATAACCATCTGGAGTAGCACTAATCAGATATACAGGAACCTCAAGATACCCATCTCCTGGATTACCACCTAAGCAATCAGCAATACGATTCACGCTTGGTGTTGTAGGTTCAGCAACAAAAGTAATATTCCAATCCAAAGGAATACTCAAATTAAACTTATAATTTCCGTAATAACTTGGAACGTGAACCCAAACATAAAAACTCCAATCAACATCAGTTCCATTATAAACAACAAGATTTTTACCAGTAGCAGCTAAATCAAGAGCGTAAAGTGTAGAATCCTGCTTCTTTATATAGAGGGTTAAATCTGTTTTAAGCGTAACATAAATATCATGGTCTAAACCCACGCCTGTGGAAGGAGTCCAAGTAAAGTTAGCAATAACGGGAGAAGTAGTCCATGTGTTAGTTTCGGTAACTGATCCTACACCATAATCTATGTCTTGAACAGATAAACCATTCATATTAAGATTTACATCTGATGGCCTAGCTCTAGCAGCAACAAACAGCCTAACATTATCAATCATCAACCTAGGTCGGATATCTGGACTATATCCGACACTTTCAGTCGCTTCCAGAGCTACACGGATAGTTGTACTTGTAGTATTTATTAATGACGCATTAAACGGTATGATCCCAGTGGAATACCAAGTGTTTTCAGCCAAAATAGAATCAAAATGAATATCCCAAACTAATACTCCCTCGACATAAACTGCCAGCTTGAACATTCCAGTCATTCCCCATGTTGAGTCGGTAGTTGCATTGTACTCCAATATTATCCCAGCCCAAACCACCTGTCCTCGAGGAACAGAGAAAGTCTGTTCAAAATAGGCGGTGTCACCTTGGTCATAATCATAAACATTTGTAGTGCCAACTCGAAGCCGACCATCTTCCCCAAGTAGTATACAATCATCTCCAATTCCATGACCATCTTCTTCCCATAAAGCATAAAGCGTATTTGTACCACCAACATCAATGGTGGCATTTATCCATGGGTCCTGTGTGTTTTGGAATCCTGTGTTGTTTACCCATGTTCTGTTTTCGGTTAGTTCGTATACGTATGTGTAGAGTTTGTATCCTTGCCATGTAGAAGGTAATATCATTTCTGCAGTATCCCAGGTAGTTGTACCTGAAGTTGAGTTATAATAAAGAGTTACTTGCTGACTTGTGTTAGATCCTTCAGCCCATTTCATAACAGTTAACGGTGAGGTTGTAGTGGAGTAATCATCTGTTGAAGACGTGCTTGTACTTGTTTGAGCCACTACAGAATTATTTTCGTTATTTAAGGGTAATAATAGAAGAAGTAGTATAAATAATATTAGTAGGGCTTTTCTAATTTTTACACTCAATTTATTCACTCCCCAATCCTACTTCTCTAAATAGTTCTCGTATTCTTCTAATTGAAGCTGTTGGAGCGATTCTTATTCCATGTAATCGCATATATATTTCACCTAAAAGTTCTAAATGTCTTCGAGCAACGTCTCGTGGAATTTCGCCCTCTAAAACTTTCTTTTGGAGTTTATCTACAAGATATTCAGGAAAGAACAA
>Ga0209426_1001141_pt1 | contig 18672 bp, 21 predicted proteins | sample Deesub1362B_J571_FD_187697 | JGI IMG/M metagenome (GOLD analysis project Ga0209426, IMG submission 187697) | Deep oceanic, basalt-hosted subsurface ecosystem from Juan de Fuca Ridge flank, Pacific Ocean, CORK Borehole 1362B_J2.571 (SPAdes)... ...
ACTCACAGGACAATTCTGAAATTTTCTCTTTTTCTTCTTTTGTAAGTTCTTCCTTAATCACGAGCAAAACATCTATATCTGAGCCAAACTCATAATCTCCTCTTGCATAAGAACCAAAAAGAATTAATTCAATAAATTTATCTTTAAGTGTATTTTTAACTTCATTTTTAAATTCGTGGAGGATTCTCATTACTTCATTTCGGGTCAAAACTTTAGCTTCCATTATTTAGGCTCCTTAGTACCACTGATTAGAAATTCTTTGAGTTCATTCAAAATCTTATAATTTGTTTTTCTTTCTCAATTAATTTATTGTTTTCTAATCCTCAAAAAAATAACACAAGCAAAATATGAAGTCAAATAAACTTAACTCCCTATCCCTTAATCCTTACCCCTTAATCCCTACCCCCCCAATATGTTTCCCCGAAGGGAATTAGATGTAATTAAACAATGTATTTTTCAATAACTTAGAGAGAAAAAATTAAAGGTTTTTAAAAGTTCATATTTTTTCCTTGAAAAATCTAACTTTTCTAAAGGGTCAAATTTTCGAAAATCATCTGAATTTTTACTCTGAAATCTTATCATTTAAATATTCAAAAAATGTAAGTGATTGATTTTGAGAAATTAATAATTTAAATTTTTTCGAAAATGGTTTTTAAATTCCCATATTATTGGTCATTTTCGAAAATTTTAATTTCAGAGCGAAATTTCTCATTAATAACTTTTTTATTATCAATTAATTAGAAAATAAATTTTTTGACTATTTTCCAATTTTCGAAAATTAATTTCCTCCCCTATCCAAAAAAACAGATTTTCGAAATTTTTGAAGAATAAATCTTTTTCCTAATTCCCAAGTTAAGTAATTTATCATTTTTATTATCAACAAGTTAGTGAAAAACACGCATTACTTTCAATTTTCGAAAATTAATAATTTACTAATTGTCAAAGAACAATTGGCGATATCTGGAAATTTATTTGCCAGACTCGCCTCCCAGAAGTAATCCCGACCCCTGGGTTTTTTATCCTCTTCTTATAATAGGCACTTGACTATATTTACCTTTCTGGAAATGATAAAGTTCTATGTCATAATGAGAAAGACCTATATATTGACCTATTTGAAAAGCTAAGCATGAAGGCATTGAAAGTGCTAAATGAATTTTAGGACCTTTATGAACTGAATTTATCATACTAATAAATTTATTTGTAGCTTCTGCTAATTCTGGAAATTCCGAAGGTTCAATCTCTCGCACTGAAGAGAGAATATACTCAGCTGGCCTTTGTAATTGAAGTCTAAAATCTGCTTCAATAGGTCGTGAAATTTCTATTAAAAGTGCAACATCTTTATCTGATGAAGCTTTTTTAAGAAATTTCTCAATCTGGGTTGAATCCTTTGTTTCCATAAAACTTGAAAAAGCAGAAAAAAGGTCTTTCCCTAAATCACCTCTAAGAGTAAATTTCTCTTCTCTAAGAATTTTTTCTTCATGTTTTTGTGTTCCTTTGCTTCTCTTTTTCCTTTTTAAAATAGCTTTTTTACCTTTCTCAATCACCTCTCCAAAAATCACCCCAAAAACAGCCTCTATCACAATAGATATAGGATCCATTTTTTATTCCTATTCAAAGTAAGTATGATTCAAATCTACTAAACAAGCTTTTAATACTCTTTCATCTCTTGATTTAATCTCTATAATAAATTTTGCAGTTCTTTTACTATCACTCCATATAAGAACTATTTTATTTTTAGTTTTATCTATAATGAATCTTTTTTTCTCTGGTAAATCAGGATTCACATAAAAATCTCTTATTGTATGAATATATTTTTTATCATTCCATACTTTCTTTACAAATTCTTCTGCTCCAATTGGGGGGTTCGCTTTAAAATGCTGAGAGAACTTGGGCTCTTTTCTTTCTTCCGGTTTTAAATCTATTGGCAATAAAAATTTTCTTTCCTTTTTAAAGCGGTAAATAAAACCTTCATGGAAAAGTTGACCCATAGCATTTAAGCAAACATATTCTTTGCCATTTATTTTTTCTACTTCTATGAGAGAATTTAAAATAGGCTCAATAATGATATTTTTAACTATACTCTTTTCAACTATATCTTCTTCTGAAAGAATGCAAAATTCCTCATAATACTTAAGCCATAATTCAAAATCGAACGAAAGAGGCTGAGGAGGAAGTTCAATTATTTCATCAAATCTTTCAAACATATACATTACTGGAATTTCCAATGCTTGACCTATTAAGCCTGCAAAAGAAATTTGAGCTTTATAACCTCCAGTGGCATTGATTATTATATTCTTACTCCCTCTATTTCTTACTGTCTTTGCTATTTCTTTTACAAGGTTCTTAAGTCCTTTATTCCTAAAGCTCTTTATATCCTCGTCTTTCAAACCATCGATAATTTTTATTAATACCCTCTGAAATCTATAAAAATTTGCAGAACTTTCATAATAATTTTTAAGTACATTTCCAATTTCTTTCCCTTCATCCGTATCTGAAACAAGAAGATATAACTCTTCGTTTCTATCCATATAATCTTTTTTAATAAGACTTGTGATGGAATTAATTTCTGCACCAAGAAGCTTTTCTTCAGGATTTTTACTTAAGAGAAGTTTAGTCAATCCAATATAATTGCCTTTATTTTTTGCTACTTTAATAGGGTCATCCTCTCCCAATCTTTCAATATTAGTAAAAAGCGAAGTCCCCACAGTACAAATTAAAATATATGGCTTCATTTTAAAACTCTATATTTATAATGTATTAATTGGAACTAAGTCCCCGAGTTTATATTCTAAAGTATGAGATTCAATCACTACAGCTCCATTTAATCGAGGATCATAGATGGCTATAAATTTAGTTGGGTGATAAAAATGAATGAGGAATCCATAAAACCAGATCGGGCCCCTCCCAGAAAGAATTACGCCTTTATGTGAGAATTTATTTTTTATTGGATCAGGGGGATTAATATTTTGCAAGTCATTTGGTACTAATTCCTGCTTAATTTTAAAATGAATTAAGCAATAATATTCATTGTTTCGGATACCGAATTCTACAATGTTTAACATTCTTTCCCATCCTCTATGAATTTATATAAATATCCCTTTTTAGAAAAATAATTTTTAAATTCAGCAAAATTTCGGACATTCTTACTTTCTGCTTCAAGCATCCTATGTATTTTTATTGTATTCTTTAATAATGGACCTGCTTTCACTTTATCATTATCAATTAATATCCATCTGCCACGAAGTTTTGCAAGAAATTGTTGAGTTAAATTAAGCTCGTTTAAGGCACTTCTTATTTGAGCTATATTCACTGACTTAGTAAGAATGCCGAGAGTTTCTAATTTTTTAATTAAATCTCCAATGGAAATGAAAAGAGGGGGAACTTCAAACCAATTTAATGGAGGAACTTGTATTTTCTGGTTCCTTTGTTTAATATAGGAGGGATGCATTAACTGAACATTGGTTTCAAATACATAATACAATCTTGAAACTACTCCTGTTATAGCTCCTGCAAGCATTAAAGAAAGATTTATTTGGTTAGTTCCTCCAATAAGACTGCACTCTACTTCTTTATCCTGTAAAGCTTTCATTGTTAAAAAAATCTTTTTATAACAATCTACAAAATCGTAGATATTTACTTCTATAAAGTAAAGATATTTTATTCCGTAATTACCAAAGAGATTATTTGAAAATTTTAATTTTTTTATCAAATTAAATAAAAACTTCCTAATGGTTAGAGGTGCACTTTCTTGGATCCTTGTGCCAAAAAGATTATCTTTGATCTTTCCTTGCATATTTCCCAAAATGACTTCTTTAGAAGTAAAAATTATTAGTGCTTCGGGTTTTCCTTTAAAAAATTCGTTTTTCTCACCCGAGTGGATAAAGAAATTTTGCGAATTGGCATCACCATCTTCGCATTGTTTTAAAATATAGTAGATATAAGTAAGCGGAACCGTTACAGCACCTGGATTCAAACCAAGACCTGAAAGATGAAACACTCCCATTTTTACTCAGCTAAAACTCCATATCCGAGTCGTGTCTTTGCACCAATCCCAAATTCTGAGAGAGCTTCTTTTATAAGAGATTCTATATTATTTTTCAGATTATTTATATCTAACTTTTTCAAATCATTATTAAGATTATTATATCTGTATTTATCAAATAATACTCCTATTCTAAACTTCACTCCTGGCTTCACTGTAAGAAAGTATATTGGATTTGGATTCTGCCAATCACCAGGTGGTTCATTTTCAGAATAATACTTAGGATAATGGACATTCATTATATCAAGTTCGAATAAAGGCTCATTATTTTCTATTTCTGGATAAGCATCGAGAAAAACCAGGAGTCCTTTAAAATTTTGAGCACCAAATAACAACTGAGCTTTTAAAACATCTTCATCATTTACTTGTAGTTCATCATAAAATTTTTCCTGTAAAGATTTAAGTTTCTTATTTTTCTCTTTTTCATCCTCTATTTTCAATATTTCATTTTCGTGTGCAATTTCCCAAAAGGTAAGCATTCTGCATACTCCTTTCAGTGCTGTTGCAGGAATATATGGAATGCCAAAAATTTTATGAAGTGTTAAAGAAGTTTCAAGAACAGATTCCCCTCCAAGTCCTACTACGAGACGGGATTGTGTAATTAAAGATTGATTGATGATAATCTGATAGCCGTAAGATTGAAATTGCTGAAGCTGGTTTTGAATATGTCTGTTTATTCTGTTTGTAATCTCACTATTATATATCTGCGAATATTTAAGGTTTACAAAAGCATTTAGAAAGTCCTTTTTTATCTTAGCTTTTTCTATAATTTTTAGATTCACAAGTTTTTGTAAAATTAAACCAGGATTAATTTTAAGATGAGAAAAAGGTTTATCAACAAGATTTGTTCCATAAATTTTTTGAAGAATAATATTTAACCCCATTCTCATCCTCCTTAATCTAATTCTACTTCTGCCATCCTTTTAAGCCAGTTGGCAAAGGCTATTGATTCTGTAGTAATAACTCTCAGATTGCTGGCTTCCCGTGAGCTCAGATCCTCGATTAAATGTATATCTCCGTTATAAAAATTTCTGTACTTTAACCATTCCTGTACATCAAGGAATATCTGTTGCCTTGCTATGTCTTTAGATTTATAAAATGCTAAAGTTGTAACAAGAGAGTTAGATATTATCATCTGGGATAGTCTTTTTGCATGGGATGAATAAGTTTCGATTATGTTTGCTTTTAGTGGTTCCTTTATCTGGCTGTAATTATTCTTCATCTCATCTTCTGATATTTCACTTTTGTTAAGTTTACGTTTAATTAAATTTCTCAAACTTTCCCAAAATCCTTTTCCAATTCCTCCAATACCTGACCATTTTTTTAATTCATTGAATGAGATATTGTTTGTGCTAATCTCTTTTTGTTCCCATCTTCTATTTCTAAACTCTAACCACTTTCCTTCCTTTGCAAGTTTTATCCTTTCTACACACTTCCATGCAAAATAAGCTCTTTCTTGTTCAATAGTTTTCATTGCGCACCTCCCTAATTTGTTTAAGCTGGTGTAAATTTAACCCTTACGAGTCCTCTTCCTGTTGTTTCCTCGCCTCCAAGTTGAAGAAGAGAAGAATTGCTAAAAAGAGCCTGATTTAGCCGGTAAAAATCTTCAGATCGTAAATAATCATTTTCATATGCCTTTTTAATGCGATCCTTGATATCATTGTCCAACTTTTTCCATTCACTTTTGAAATTTTCATTTTCTTCTATTGTCTTTTGAGCCTTACTCCAAGCTTTACGATTCTGCTTTTGAGCAATAATAAAATCATAAACCTCCCTCTTCATTCCAAAATAAGGGTCATTGAAAAATACAAGAGAATAAAATATGCTTTCAGATGGAATAAGTTCTTCAGAAAATAAAGCACCTTCTTTAACAGTTCCTGTTGTTTGGTCTATTCTTGTCCTTGTATTTATTTCAACAGCTATTTTTACAAAATCTCTAAAAACATTATCAGAAACAACGGCTAAACGGCTTGAGAGAGTATTTATTAAGTCAGCAATAGCTCCAGTTGCAGGAAGATAGTTTTTTATTGATTCTGCTATTCCCTGAATATTCTCCTCATTTTCAATTTCAAAAACAAATTCCTCAAGCATTACCTGATTTGTTCCCAGAACTTTAAGCAGTGTATTATTTGCAATTATGATCTTATTTTCGTCTGAAGGCTCAGGTATAGAAAATTTACTTAACGTTATTCCTGCGCTTTCAAGGTCTCTTTTAAATCTTTTTAGAACAAATGGACAAGTAATCCATGCAAATATACCTGAAACAGAACGAACAGGAAAAAGGAGAATCCTTGCATCTGTGAAAGTTATACAGGAAGCAAATTTCTCGCCATCTTCAGGACCAAAAATAACTTCAACCTTAGCTTCATCTTGCCAATTTCTTTCAGCAAATTCTCTTATTACTCCTTTTATACCCGTTGCCTGCATGAGAGGAAACTCAGTATGTCTTTCTCTCTGAATGGGTAAATCCACATAAGAAACAGAAGTGCCTGCTCCCATATGGAGAGAGGTCTCTGCATAAAAAGTTAATAGCCCTGAATTCTTAAACATAGGGCACCTCCTATGGGTAAATTTTTGTTGGATTTAATTCATTGATGAATCCTCGAATTTCTTCTAAAAAATAATTCTTGTTCATATTTTCCCACTCTTTTGGTAAAATTGGATTAGTATTAAGAACAATCAAACAATTATTTCTATCAAGTGGTTTTATAATAAATTGAGAAGCAAATCTATCTGGTTTTAAACTCGATTGACCTGTTATGGGAAGACCAAAAATTTTTCTACTTTGTGTCGGTCTTATATTCCTCCTGTAATTTCTATAGAATTGACCTATATCATCTAAGCTTATATTTAAAAAGTAAACCTCAAAGTTAAGAAGTTGCCCAAATGTTTTTTCAATAACTGAAAGATTTTGTTTATACCAGTCTCGCCATCCTTGATTATTCTTTTTTATAAAACTTAAATTATATGGAAGAGCAGAAGGCTGAGAGTAACAAAACAATGAACCAAAGCCTTTTCTCGCTCTTGTGCCAAAATTACCAAGATTTATAGCCATCCATAAAGAAGAAAGTACACATTTTTTATCTTTTTCAGAAGCCATCGGGTAAAATATTATCGAAATTTGTAAAATGTTATTTTTCTTTAAAATCTCTCTTCTAACTGATCTAAATCTAAATGGATATCCAAGATATTTTTCTCCAAATGAAAGTTTTTTGTAAATACTTTGAGTATTCTGTATTGCAAAAGCAGGAAATTCTATTGGACTACAAATCAATTTAAATTTTGAAGCATTAGCTTTCTTCCCTGCTCCTCCAAATATTTCTTGCTCTCTTTTTTTATTGCCTCCCGCCCATCTAAACCAAAATCTAATTAATCCTTTTACTGATTGAGTCCTCCATTCAAATTTGCTTTGTTCTGCACCTGACATGACTAAGTAATTGATTACTTTGAATTTAAAATTATATTTATCTAAATTTATTTTCATTTCTCTATCCCCACTATTTTTAAGTTTGAGCCAATAAACTCATCAAATTTTGTTTTATGCGTAAGCCATAATCTTTCTATATCAAAATCCTTTTTTGCTTCATACCAATAAATACTTCCCGCTGGAATTGCTCTTCTTAAAGTACCTTTTCCTGTTTTAGAATCTTTTTTAGAGCTGTCCCATTTTCCAATGTTGATATATTTACCAATTGAACAACTTTTAAATTCAAGTTCTTCGAGATTATTTTCTTCTGGTATCCATCCATTATTAAAAACTGCTGGAGTCAAGTATAAAACTTTTATCAAACTTCCTTTTTTTATTGTTATCTTATTTTTCAGATCTCTAAAAAGCCCCTCAAAATCGCTCTCCTCCATTTCATACACTACCTGTCTTCTCTCTCCTCCGAGTTGAAAAATTTTTGGACCTCGGTTAAAGATTTCCTTTAAATCTTTATCTTTAAAATCAATCCAGCAAACAAAATTTATATCATCTTTAACTCTTAGAAAGTTTACTCTATAAAGTCCATCTTCCTCTGTAGTAGTATGAGTCGTGAATTTCGTTCTGATTCCAATTCTCGATTCAGTTTCAAAGATGTCTTTATAAGCTAAAAGGTGTTCGTTTGTAATTTTGTTATAATCTCCTAAAAGCCAGTATTTCAAACCTTCAAGAGAAATAAAACCTTTGAAAGATTCTACCTCTTTATCAGTTTTTACCCATGGTAGTTGAGAGATTTCTATATTCATATTTTTTGAATTAATTAATTTGGAATCTTTAGTAGAAACAGATATATAAATTTTTTCTGATTCTTCCGTTTTTCTTTCTCTTAGAATATTTAATGGTATAGGGAAATAAAAAATGTTAGCCTTCTGTATAAAAGGGCCATAAAATTTTGTTATTATATTTTGTTCAATTATGGAGACACATTTATATGTCCACAATTTACCTCCGATAGCACCGGCAAATGTATGAGGAGATGGGGGGAAAATAGATTCAGCGTAATCACCTGGATTAAAAGGTCTTCCTGATCTGAAAAGCAGGACATCGAGTGGAGTTATATTAAATTTAAGCATACTTTCCCTCCGATGATATAAATTTAGCAATAAGTAAAATATTAGCAAAATTTTCAAAGGGCTTTTCTTTAATACTTTTAACATATGCTCCAAATTCTGTTTCAAGCCTTTCTAAAAATTCTACCTCTGCTTCTTTTCTTTCATAAATTCTTTTAAGTTCTCCTTTTAAAATTTTAAAATTCCTCTCATCAAATTTTCCATTACTTAACTGATTCACTCTTTGTAAAAATTGATAAGGAAATCTTGTAGAGATTTCATCATTTTTGAATTTGCATATAAGGTCATAAATAAAATCTATTAAATGCCAATTCCCCCCAGTCTCTAGTATTCCACCTGAGCGAGATAAGAACCTCACACAAAAGCTATTTCTATTGAACTTATTTTTTGCAATTTTCTCTGCATCTCTTGCTTCATTTAAGGTTATGCTAAGCGGTTCTTTATGGTGAGCAATTACGATACCTGCACTCATAGATGCAAAAGGACTTAAAATTTCCTTGAAAACACTTTGAATTTCATAAGCACATTTTAGAACTTCTTCAATAGGTAAAAATGCCATTATATCGTCTCCACCTGCATAGATAAGTTTTCCATAATGATTATTTTCCACTATTTTTCTTACTCGCTCAATTGCAAAAAATCCCAATTTTCGTGAAAAAGCTTGATGAAATGAAGGAGACATCGGATGTTCTGAGCATAAAAGTTTCTCAAGATTTTCCTTATCAGTTCCCGAAGAGTAAGCCAAAAGTGCAGTCTTTGCGTTTTGATGAATTAATTTCTCCGTTTTAGGCATTTTTTCTCCCTTTAGCCATTTACCCATTTCATCGCCGTCCATTATTAGTATTGAATAGTATTTTCCAGATGATATTTTGTTTTCTTTTAGAAAATTCCTTATCCCTTCTAAAACTTTTAAATCTTCGTTATCAATTTTTAAATTAAATTCTTTTAATAAATATTCTTTTCTGTAACTTTCCTCCATAAGCCACTGACCATCTATTTCTTCAAATATCGTGTTCTTAAAAGCTGGAATTGCTCTTGAAGGAGGAAAAATCTTGCTCTTTTCTATCTTATTACTTATACTAAGAATTTCCTTAAATTCATCGAATTCATCTTTAAATTCTTCAAAAATTTCTTTGCTCAATGTTTTTTTCAATCCAACAGAAGCAATTTCAGAAGTAGATGGAAATTCTAATGAAACGTTTAATTCTTTTTTAAAAATCCCCGGTAACAGTCTCTTTGCGAGACATACGCCACATAATTTTTCTCTATCTCTTATTAGACCAGGATTTTCTTTTCTAAATTTTTCCCAAAAGTCTTTAATGCCACTACTTATCTCATCCATTTCACCACATAATGAACATTTATATCTACCTTTTTGCTCGCTAATTTGCTGAAAATTCCTTATCATTTTCCTTGAGCCAAGAAATTTCTCTGTAAGTTCAATAGATAATGAATAAGCATTTCCTACAGTAGAGGGTTTGTAAAATGAATGGTCTGTAATTATCTTGACAATTTTATACGCCTCAGTTTTACCTACAAAATTCTCATATTCTGAAAGAATTGTATCACAATCATAAATACTCTCTTTTGTCCAAGGTAGAATTATCCAGTAAATTTGAAAATAATTAGTTAAGTGTTCTCTAATGTAATTTTTAATTAAACTGGAATTATTCGCGAAATTTTTTACTTTTTCCCATATTTTTCTGACAAGTTCTTCGAGTTCCTTTTCTATGGTTTTTTGGCAATTTTCTGCAATATTTTTATTATTAGGTATTATAGCAAGGAATCTATTTGGCAAATTAGCAATTGTTATTTTCTCATAATTCTCAAAACTGTCTCGTAATTTATTAATTAAATTAGAAAACTTGCTGTTTAATGGGCTATTTTCAAATTTCTTAGAAAGCCATCTGTCACAAAAAGGCTGTTCCAATAAATTTGGAAAAATTATACTGTCAGGCCCAAATTTATCTATTATATTTTCAATTGCTTTCCAAGTTAAATATGACAATAAATAACTTCCCGCCCAAAGATCTTGAGTTTTTCTTGCATTTGAAATAAATTCCTGCACAGGCCCTATTGTAAAAAGTAGAAATGCAGGATTTGGCAAAGCTGGTATAATGGCGCTAGTCTGAACAAGATGGTCATAAATAGAATGATTCGGTGCTCTTGAATCAGCTGGATGAGTTAGAACCCATGGAAACTTCATGGGTAAAAAGCGCCATAAGAAAAGATGGATTAATTGAACTCTTTCTTCTTTATTTTTAAAATCCAAGTTCCCAAGCTCCTCAAAAAATATTTTTATATCATAGTGCTCCAATGTAACTTCAATTTCTTTCTCTTTTAAGGAAAAAGCATCAATGAATTTAATTTCTGTAAAATTTTTTATTGATGACTTCTTCTCATACTTTTTTCTTTCTTCCTCGCTCAAATTTGGTGCTACTATAATTCTGCTCATTGCAGAAGCCAGTTTATCTGCTTTCTCGATTTCATCGTCTTTAACGCATTCATTATGAAAAATACTATTTAGTAATTCCTCTGCAACTATTTCATGCCATGAATGGTCTGTTTTATCTATATGAATAGCTCTTTTCGCATTTAGTTTTAGACCCTTCCCTGCTTCAGTCCACATCACCCATTGTTTATGAATGGGATCATGCAATAAGGCTTTCAATTTTTTGAGCCATATATTCATTTCAACCTCCTACGAATAATTTAAGTAATTACGTCTAAATCATTACTCTTCTCGTTTGGCCGAGGCCCATGGTTGTTTTGTAGCCGATTCCTGAATAAAAGGCAAAGTCAGATAGGGCATTTATTATCTTCTTATTTTCTTTATTAATTGTTTCAGGCAATTCATAAATAACTTTGCCTATAAATCCAATTATTTTGTATTTTGAGAAATTGACCAATTCTGTTTTTAATCTGAAACGGGTAACTCTTATTTTCTTAAATTCTTTTTCAATTTCCTGTGGAATTTTTATTTCTGAGAAGGCATTCCATTTTTTAAGAAGAGAGGAAAAAACAAGTTCAGGAAGAGGAAATAGTTTTTGTTCTCCCCTGCTTCTAAAGGAGGTTGGTGAACTAAATTCCAAGGCAATTGTTTTATCATCTTTAGCTTTGGATAATATTTCCTCGAAGGAAGTAAAATTTGCCTGTGGTGATTTTTGCATATCAACTTTTTCTATTAGAATTTTTCCATTTCCAAGTTCCATTGGCTCTCTTTTAGCAGATAGAGAAATAAATCCTTTTATTATTGGTTCAAGAAGTTCTTCTTTAAGATAAGTTATTCTAAAAGTAACATGCTCCTCAGGAGAAATAAAAGAATAACCATTAGAAAATTTAGCTCCTTTTAGAAATGGAGACACTGTAATAGGCTTTTCGCTCTTTAAATCATGAATTTCTTTTGCTAAATTTTTGTTTTCTTTATTAAGAATATTTAGAAATAAACTATATAGATTTTCACCTCCATTACCTGGAATTTTTATTTTTTCTTGAAATTTTAGTCTTATTAGAAGACTACCAATCATATCGAAATAATAAAAATTTAATGTAATTTCTTTTTAGTTTTTTTATTTTCTATCCTTTCTTTTACCCCTCCTTTTCTTTAATATAATGTTAATATTTTAATTTTTCAACTGTTTTCTTACTGAACTGCTTCTAAGAGTCTCTTAGAGGGTCTGAAGCGGACTACTCTTCTTGCTGGGATTTTGATTTCTTCACCTGTTCGTGGATTTCTTCCTTTTCTTGCTTTTCTCTCTGCAACATAAAAAGTTCCAAAACCTACAAATTTCACTAACTCGCCTTTTTTTAATGCTTGTTCAACAACTAATAAAAAAGAATTAAGTGCTTTTTCAGCCTGGCGAGCAGTGATTCCCGAGTTTTTAGCCATTTTTGTAATTACATCGTGTTTATTCATTTTATACCTCCTTATTAATAATTTTGAGTTTTGAGTTTTGAATTTTTATGTTTATTTTTGCCCTCCATATATATAAGTCGCCATTTTTTTAAATTTTATTGGGTTTTTTTAAAAAAAATTAAAAATTTTTTAAGTAACAGATATAGTGAAACTTATATTCTTCTTTATTGTCGCAAATCTATTATTATTTTGCAGTTAATTCTAAAATAAAAAGTATTTCTATTTTTTCTTCAAAAGATAATTTTGCAAGCTCTTTATGAAATTCTTCCTTTCTTTTAAATAACTCTTTCCGTGTTATTATTTTATTATCTTTCATAATAATCTTTAATTCCTCTCCCATTTTATCCTCTATATAGACATTTAAATTTTTCACTCAAACCATATTTATTTAAAATGTTTTCGAGTTTTTTCATATCTATTTCTGTCTGTTCTAAAAGTTTTTCTATTTTTTCTATATCTTTTTTTCTACCTGCTCTTAATAATATCGGTATCAGATATTTAAGGCTTAGTATCTTTGTTTTCACTCCTTTGTATTCTATTTCTTTTGCATCTCTGATTGCTTCTTCTTCAAGTTCATCGGCTGGAATAAATTGAACTGGAATTCCCTCTATAATAATATGTTCTCCTTTCCAATAATATCCTTTTGTCCTTAAGATAATCAAAAAAGAAATAATAATTTACACTCTTCTTATTTGACCCATGCCCATTATGGTATTTGAGCCAATTCCAGAATAAAAGGAAAAGTCAGCAAGTGCATTTAAGTTTTTTCTCGCTTTTCTGTTAATTGATTCTGGAAGTTCATAATTTACTTTTCCAATAAATCCTGGGATTTTATCGTCTTCAAAATTCACAAATTCTGTGGTTAATCTGAAATTAATCACATTTATTTTCTCAAATTCTTTCTCGATTTCCTGAGAAATCTTAATTTCTGAAAATGTATTCCATTTTTTCAATAATGAGGAGAAAACAAGTTCAGGAAGGGGAAATAATTTATTTTTTCCTTTAATTTCAAAAATTGTGGGCGAGCAAAATTCCAGTGTAATAATGTTTTCTTCTTTTGCATTTGAGAGAATTTCTTTAAAACTTGTGAAATTTGCATGAATGGATTTTTGTATATCTACTTTTTCAATTAGAACTTTCCCTTTTCCAAGTTCCATTGGCTCTTTTTTAGCAGATAGAGAAATGAATCCTTTTAAAATTGGCTCAAGAATTTCCTCTTTTAAATATGTTATCCTAAATGTCGCATATTCATTTTTTCTTGGAAAAAGATAAATATGTCCTTTTGAAAATTTAATTCCTTTAAGAAAAGGAGATATAGTAATGGGTATTTCTTCTTTTAAATGTCGAATTTTTTTGGCTAATTTTTTATTTTCTTTTTCAAGAACATTAAAAAACAATTTATAAATACACTCCTCTCCCCTGCTCTTGCATATTATTTCTGTCAAAGGCTTGAGTTTAATTAAAATACTGCCAATCATTTTATGAGGAAATATGATTGATTTTTTATTCTTGGAGCTCTTTTATGATTTTTTGGAATGAATCACAAAAATTTTCATTCATTGATTTATCAAATTCTTTTAGCCATTTAACAATATAGTCACTATTATAAGTGGGATTTTTTAATAAAATTGATTTTATATCTTCAATATCTCTTGGTCTTCCACTTATGATTTTATGAATGACTGTATCTTCAAGGGTAGCAAATTTTACAATAGTTTTTCCAAAATTAATACTATTAGCTCTTTCAATTGCTTGTCTTTCATATAAAGAAAAAGAAAAAATAAAATCTACTCTTATTCCGGTTTTTTCTTCAAATACAGGAAATACCATTGTCTTTTTGACAAATTCTTCTACATTATTGATAAGAATTTTCAAATTAAGTTTTGAAACAATTTTTTTTATCTTTTCAAGTCCCTCAGTACCTATACCGAGTGTTATATCTATATCCTTTGTTAATCTTGGTTCTCCATACAAAAGAACCGCTTGTCCTCCTATTACCATGTAAGGTATCTGATTTTTATTTAATTCATAAGCTATTTTTTTCAGAAGTTTTTGAAACACTATTCACCACCTTTGCTATTTTTATATCTATTTCTAATCCTTCAAGGGGATTTTTTAATGGAATTACACCAAGGTAAATTGCTTCTTTGTGAAGAGCAGAAATTATAGATAATTTTTTCTCCATATCTAATTTTTCTTTTTTCATGAGTTCTCTCTCAAATTTTTGAAAAAGTTCAGGATTTTTTATCATTATATTTACTTTTCTCTTATTTCTTTTATTTTATTATTTCCTTCAATAATGATTATTTTTGGATGGAAGGAATCAATTTCATTTTCATCAATTAAAGTATATGAAGCTATTATTAATTTATCGCCAATGGAAACTTTTCTTGCTGCAGCACCATTAAGACATACTATACCTGAATCCTTTTCTCCTTTAATAAGATAAGTTGTGAATCTTTCTCCATTTGAAATATTGTAAACCTGGACCTGCTCAAAGGGGACAAAATTCCCTGCACGCATAAGTGTCTCATCAAGCGTCAAACTTCCTTCATAATTAATATTTGTGTCTGTTACAATTGCTCCATGAATTTTTGATTTTAACATTATCCTTTTCATTTTATCACCCTTTCCTTTAACATTTTATGTTTCACTTTTCACAATTATATTATCAATGAGTCTTGTGTTTCCTATATAAACTGCTAAAGCAATAAGGGCTTCATTTTTTATTTCTTTAATAGGATTTAATTCTTCTAAATCCACAATTTCAATATAGTCAATTTTTGAAAAAGGTTCAGCTTCAATTAATTCTTTCATTTTTGAAATTATTAATTCAGAATTTCTCTCGCCTTTTTCTATTAATTTTTTTGCAAGCTGAAGACTTCTATAGAGAACTGTTGCTGATTTTCTTTCTTCTGGATTCAGATAAGTATTTCTTGAACTCATTGCTAAACCATCCTTTTCCCTTATAATTGGCATTACTTCTATTTTAACATCAAGATTTAAATCTTTTACCATTCTTTTAATAATAATTGCTTGCTGAGCATCTTTTTGTCCAAAAAAAGCAATATCTGGCTGCACTATATTAAATAATTTTAACACAACTGTGCATACTCCACGAAAATGTCCTGGCCTTGAGCGCCCGCATAATTTATCCTGAAGATGAGTTGTTTCAACATAAGTTTTATAACCTTTAGGATACATTTCCTCTACACAAGGATAAAATAAATAGTCAACCTTTTCTATTTCAAGAAGTCTTTTATCTCTTTCAATATCACGAGGATATCTATTGTAATCTTCACTTGGGCCAAACTGAGTTGGATTAACAAAAATACTTACAATTGTTTTATTAGCTTTTTTTACTGATTCTCTTATAAGACTAAGATGCCCTTCATGAAGATATCCCATGGTTGGAACAAAACCTATAATTTCATTTTTTCTTTTTAAATCTTTAACAATTTTCTTCATTTCTTTTATACTTTCAACAGTCTTCATTTATTTCTCCTTTTCTTCAAGTCTATGTGTTAATTCATTTAAAATCTCAGGTTTCAAGTGATAAGAGTGCTCGTCAGAAGGAAACTTTCCTTCCTTTACTTCATTTATATATTGCTCAACAGCATTTAGAATTGTATTATGTAAATCTGCATATTTTTTTACAAATTTTGGTAAATAACCATTCAAATATCCTACTAAATCATGAAAAACTAAAATCTGGCCATCACAAAAAGGACCAGCTCCTATACCAATTGTTGGAACTTTTACTTTCTCTGTTATTATTTTTGCAACTTCCATTGGGATGCATTCGAGTATTATGGAAAATACTCCAGCACGCTCCAGAGCAAGTGCTTCTTCAATTAATTTTTTTGCTCTTTCTACATTCTTTCCTTGAACTTTAAATTCTCCAAAATTCAGAAAAGATTGAGGTGTTAGGCCAATATGACCCATAACTGGTATTTCTGCCTCCCTTAATGCCTTAATTAATTCTAATCTTTTTGCATTAGCTCCTTCTATTTTAACTGCATCTGCACCTCCTTCTTTTATAAATCGAAATGCATTTGAAAGTCCTTGCTCAATGTTAAGATGATAGGATAAAAAGGGCATATCTCCAACAATAAGTGCTTTTCTTCTTGCTCTTGCAACTGCTTTTGTATGGTGAATCATTTCTTCCATTGATACTGGTAATGTATTCTCATATCCAAGCATAACCATTCCAAGAGAATCTCCTACAAGAATTAAGTCAACTCCTGCTTCTTCAACTATTTTAGTAATAGGATAATCATAAGCTGTAATAGTTACTATTTTTTCTTTTTTTTGTTTTTTGTTTAATAAGGAGGGAATAGTAATTCTACATTTTTTCTCTTCCATTTTGCTCCTTTCTCCCCATCCTGGTTTTCCAGGATTGAGGTAAAGTATTTGAAAATTCTATAAAATTAAAATGAAGAGTACTGGGCCCACGGAAGCTCCAGTCCCCTCTATAATTTTCTATTTTTCTTAGCTGGAACATAGTACTGAGTGCCTCTTTTCATATGTTCAATCTGAGTAATAATCTCTTCAATATCGCTTTCATCATTTAAATCTAAATTATCTGCCCTAATAACAAGTAATGGACTTGCTTTATAATGAAAAAAAAAGTAATCAAAAGCTTCATTTATGTCCTCAAGATACCTTTCTGAAATATTTTTTTCAACTTCACTTCCTTCTTTTCTTATTCTTTTTATAAAAGTTTCATTTGAAATTTGAAGATAAATTACTAAATCAGGTTTAGGAATTCTTTCAACTAATATATTAAAAATTTTTTCATAAACTATCAACTCATCGTCAGTAAGGGTCTGATAAGCATATATTTTATCTTTTTCAAATATATAATCGCAAACAATAATTTCTTTAAAAAGATCTCTTTGAAATAATTGAATTTGCTGATGATAACGATTTACAAGAAAAACAAGTTGAGCTAAAAAAGCAGCTCCTTCCTTTTCCTCATAGAAATCTTTTAAATAAGGATTATCTGTTATATCTAAAACTAATCTTCCGTGAAAGCGTTCTGCAAGAATTTCAGCTAATTTTGTCTTTCCAACTTTTATTGGACCATCAATTGCAATATGTCTAAATTTAATCATTCCACAAGTAGTAAATACATCATTAGCTGGAATAAGTCAATCTATAAAAGGGTTCGTTAATTGATTTTTCCAAAATACTGGCTTTATAATAAAAAGTCTTTATTCTAATTAAAATGGAGGCTTGAGATGGTTAAAGTAAAGAATATGATTTTCAAAGTTATTATTTTAATGTTTTTTTGCAATCTTCTTTTTTCAAGTACTGAGATATTAAAAACACCTGTAGAATTGAGTAATTTTGAGAGAACATCAACTTATAAAGAAGTAATGGATTATATAAGTACGCTTCAGGAAAAAAGTCCTAATATAAAAGTAGATATAATTGGAAATTCTTACGAAGGATATCCAATGCCCATGGTTATATTAGCTAAGCCAGAGTTTCAATTTCCAAATCTTGCTCAAAAAGCAGGAAAAATAATAATTCTAATAAATGCAAATATTCATGGAGGTGAAGTTGAAGGTAAAGAGGCATGTTTAATTCTAATGAGAGAAATATTATTGGGAAACCTTAATTATTTATTGGAAAAGGAAGTTATATTAATTATTCCAATTTTTAATATTGATGGAAATGAAAAGATTGATCCTTCTCATAGGTCATATCAAAATGGTCCTTCTCAAGGTGTGGGAGTTAGATATAATGGCCAAAATTTAGATTTAAATAGAGATTTTATAAAAGTTGAAACACCTGAAGTTAAAAATCTAATTAAAGTGATAAATACTTGGGATCCAGATATCTTTATTGATATTCATACAACAAATGGTTCTCGCCATGAAGAGCCTTTAACTTATGCATGGGCTTCAAATCCCAATGGAGATATGAAAATTCTTGAATATGCAAGAGATAAATTGCTTCCTGTTGTTGCTAAAAAGGTTAAAGAGAAATATGGATATCCATCAATTCCCTATGGAAATTTTATTGATGGATTTGCTCCTGAGAAAGGATGGGGTGGTTTTGGGCATTTACCAAGAATGGGTGTAAATTATATGGGACTCAGAAACAGGATTTCAATTTTAAATGAAAATTATGCTTTTGCTCCATATAAAGTACG
>Ga0209426_1001142_pt1 | contig 18665 bp, 12 predicted proteins | sample Deesub1362B_J571_FD_187697 | JGI IMG/M metagenome (GOLD analysis project Ga0209426, IMG submission 187697) | Deep oceanic, basalt-hosted subsurface ecosystem from Juan de Fuca Ridge flank, Pacific Ocean, CORK Borehole 1362B_J2.571 (SPAdes)... ...
AGGAGGCTGGGAGGGGGTGTAACGGAGAAGGCGTTGGCGGGCCGCCTCAGGCACTGGCAATCCGATCCAACCCGGCTCCTCGTTCGACCAGAGCCGCTCGAACCAGCCGACCAGTTCGGCGATGTACTGCCGTCCCTCCTCGGTCCATGAGCGGAAGACGAGGAACTGCTCGTAGTTGTACTGCCAGCCGGTCTCGGATTCGTTGACGCTGCCGGAGAAGGCGACCTGGTTGCCCTCGGCGTCGGTGAAGATGCCGACTTTGGGGTGGAAGTAGTCGCGGGCCTCGTCGGCGGGGAGGGGGAGGCCGTCGTGCCCTTTGCGGAGGACGACGCGGATTTCGAGCGCGCCAGAGGCGACCATCCAGGCGAGGACGCTCAACCGGTCCCGCATCAGGCGGTCGGCCAGGTCGTCGGGGTCGGGGAGTGCTTCGTCTAGGCGGGCGGCGACGACGTCCCGCAGGTCGTGGCCCTGGCGGATCGCTTCCACGTCCTCGGGGGTCAGTTGTGCGCCGACCAGGAGGCGCATCTGCCCGCCATTGGCGATGAGGTGGGCCACGCCGGCCGCCGCCACGGCCAGCGCGCCGGAGGAGAAGAAGCCGGCCATCCGGTCGTAGCGGACGCTGGCGGAGAGGGCGGGGATGTAGAAGGTGTGGAGGGGGTCGTCGGAAGAACTGTAAGAGAGGTGAAACTCGATCTGATGTAGCATCGCTAACCCCAAGCGTAAGCCTCTACAGAGCACGATCGTCCGTGCGAACCAGAGGCGCGAGCAAAGGTCCGAGTCAGTAGAGCCGAACGGCGTAGGTGTGGCCGGAGCAGAGTAGCAGTTCTCGTCTCTACTACAAGCCTGAAAGCACGTCCTCCAATTGTGATGCTGGGCCTACCACCACCACTCCTCCCACACGCCTTCGGCCTCCACGGTTTGCGCGGAGGTATCTGTAAGGGAGCGGATCAGGTCGGAGGGAATCTCGGTCACGAATCGGGATAAATCATCCTTGCGCCAGGTGCCGTAGGTGTCCGCGTGCCGTGCGTAGGTTGTCAGGTACAGCCGTTTCTTTGCTCTCGTGATAGCCACGTAAAACAGGCGGCGTTCCTCTTCATCTGATCCTGTCTGCTCAATGGACCATTTCAAGGGGAACCAGAACTCGACCAAGCCAACCACGAACACGGTATCCCATTCTAGCCCTTTCGCTCGGTGAACGGTCGACAGGACCACCTTGTTCTCGTCCGTCTCGGGTTGGAGAGGGTTGGTGAGTTCCATTGCCACGGTGTTGACGAAATCATGGGGTGAGGAATAGGCCTGAGCAAGGCTAACGAGCGCTTCCAGGTCTCGCTCGATGGCCTCCCAGGTGTTGTGGAAACGGCTCTTCAGAGGCTTACGCAGCCATTCGATGACTGCTAGGACCAGATCGGATGCCGCTCCGCCCTCTTTGGGGTCTAGGTACCGCTTCAGCTCCTCTAGCTTTTGGTAGAAAGCATCGAGCGCTGTGCTGGTACTTCTCTCTTTCTCCAAGGTTTCCCACAGACTCATTTGGCGGGCTTCGGACTTCTGCTCCAATGCCCGCACATTTCGGTGTGGTAACCCCAACAGCGTCTGCAAGTTGGTCAGGGCAATCCAGTCATCTGCGTTGATTACCAGACGCGCGCCGTCCAGTATCATCTTGATGTGTTCCAGGGCAAAGAAGTCTTCTGCTCCGTAGACGACGAAATCGATGCCTTTTTGCTTCAGTGCGGCACTGATAAGGAAAGACTGGCGATACGCGCGAAACAGCACTGCGATCTCGCTCGGAGGAACTCCGTCGGCCAGGAGGTTGGCAATGGTGTCCGCAATGAACCTGCCCTCATCTGCTGGCGTGCTCCCGATGTACAGCTCCGGTCTCCTGCCGTCTGGGTGGACTGCCTGCAGGGTCTTTGGAATTTGCCTGGGGTTGTTTCGGATCACCGCGTTGGCCACTCGGACAATCGCCGATGAAGACCGGTAGTTCCGGGTCAGCATCAGGCGATCTGCCTGGAAATCGTTTTCAAAGCGCAGGATGTTTTCCACCGTGGCTGCGCGAAAGCCGTAAATTGCCTGAGCGTCGTCGCCAACTACGGTAATCGTGTTACCCGGTGAGCGGAGCAGTTTGAGAATTTCAGCCTGGATAACGTTGGTATCCTGATATTCGTCCACTAGGATGACCTTGAACTGTTGCTGATAGCGAGCACGGACTTCTGGATATTCACGAAGCAGTTGAAGCACCAAGGTCTGCAGCATGTCGAAGTCCACCCGCTGACTACGACGACACCGCCTCAGATAGCGTCGGGCGATTGCTTCGATCCTTTCCGCGCCCACTGTGAGTGCGTTCGGGAAGCGAGGGCTGGTAATCAAGTCCTGGATAGGTCGCAGGCTGTTTCGGGAGAAGCTGATACAGCGGATAATATCGTCCACCACATACTGGTCACGGATACCTTCGTCCGCCAGAATGCTCTTTAGGACCCTTTCGCTGTCCAAAGCGTCGATCACCATCCAGCCCGGCTTCAAACCGAGCAAGTGGCCATACTCCAGAAGGATTCGATAGCAGATACTGTGAAAGGTGCCTATCCACGCGTTCTTCAGCGCCCCTGGGAAGTACGATTCCAGGCGTTCCCGAATCTCACCGGCTGCCTTGCGGGTGAAAGTGATTAGCAATATGGATTCAGAGGGGATCCCTTCGTCCAAGAAGGATTTAGCACGATGTACCATCGTATGGGTCTTTCCCGAACCTGGTCCAGCGATGATCAGCAGGTTTCGTCCTCTATGATTAACTGCCATTCTCTGTTCGTCGTTCAAGTGGATCATGCTGCTGTCCTCGTAAGAAGTTCTAGCCTTCTGGGCTGAGGTTTGAGAGAGAAGTCTCCTACACCAGGAGTTGCAGACAGCCGATACACGGCTCCTGTCCAGGCTGCCTGTGGCGGCCTGCTGGGCGATGGAAGATGTGGGTTTGGCGAGGCTTGTTTACGTTCACCTCCTTTACCTACATAACTATATCAACCTCATCTGCTCCACCCTCACCTCCGCCTCCTCCTCCGTCACCTCCAGATCCTCGAAGAAGGCCAACCGCAGTCGGTCCAGGACATCCGCCTCCGGGCGGACGAACTTGCCCTTGACCCGCGTGCGGGGGATGGCGTTGAGCATGGCCTGTAGGCAGGCCTTGAAGGTGGAATCGTTCCGCAGGCCGGTCCGCTTCAGGAAGGCCTCGCAGGCCGGCGCGCCGTCCTCCTCGTACACCAGCATCGCCGTGTGGACCGCGTCCAGCCAGGTATCAAAATGGTCTGCCTCGGGATCCACCCGGCCCCGTCCCCGCCGCTGCTTCGGCCCCAGGAGCACCACGTCGCTCCCCTTCTTCCCCACCACCCGCCCCCGTACCAGGTCCGCCTCCACGTCCAGCCCCAGCGCGATCGCCAGTTTGCGCGCCTCGTCGGCGGGGAACCGCTCGGCGCGGAAGGCGTCCCAGGCCATCAGATACCAGTCGGTCACCGGGTCGAACTGGACCTCCCGGCCGCCCAGCAGCCCCCGCTTGCGCAGCCGGATCACCTCCTGCCGGGCCAGGTCCAGGGCGGTCTCGGGACGCAGCGGCTTCGGCTGCCCGGTGCGCTCGTCCACCTCGCGGGTGAGGACCGGCCAGTGGCGGGAGATGACCGCCAGGACCGGCCCGAAGACGCTCAGGTAGAGATCCACCCCCGTGATCCCCCGCGCGGCGAACTCCTCTGCCTTTTCGCGGGCCACCCGCCGGACCTCGGGGGCGATGTCGTCCCACCAGTAGGGCGGACGGCTGTCTGCCCCTACATCCCCCGCGATGGTCGCCGGGGGTGGGGGTGAGGTCCGTTTGCGGCAGGCGAGGAGGATGGTGGAACGGGCGGCGTTCTTCTTCGCCTGGTGGAGGGAGTGCTCGCTCTCGGTGTGGACCGGCCAGGAGGACTCGACGGTGAAACCGGCCCCGATGAGGGCGGTGGCCAGCGTGTCCCAGGCCTCCACCCGCTTGTGGGTGAACATCACAGTCAGGACCCCGTCGTCCCGCAGGACCCGGTGCATCTCCCGGAAGGCCGCGGTCATCTTCCGCTCGTAGTCCCGCTCGGCCAGGTCCTTGGGGCGGGGACCGGAGCGGCCCCCTCCGATCCCCTTGAAGCGGGCCGGGTTGGCGACGGCCTCGGCGTCCTTATCGGTCAGTTGGGCGGCGAACCACTCGGGGTAGAGGTGGCCAACGGTCCGCTTGAGCCAGACGTAGAAGAAGTCCGAAAGTTCGGCGTACATCACGTTGTCGTAGTAGGGAGGATCGGTGACGATGGCGTGGACCGATCCGTCGGGGAGGGTGGAGAGGTCGGCGGCGTTGGATTGGAGGACAGTGACCGAGCCCCGCTCGGAAGCGTGCCCCTCTAGGGTGGCTCCGGAGGGGGTCAGCAGCTTCGCCATCTCCCGGTAGGCATCCGCTACCTGGTCGATGCACCACGGGAGGAGGTTGGCGGAGGCGTCGAATTCGGCGTGGCTCCAGACGAAAGCGAAGTCGTGGCGGTCGAAGATGCTGCGGATGCCGCGCGTCGGATCGAAGCGGCAGGCACGGTTGTTGTAGATGACTGCCTTGTCCATCATAATGCCCAAGTACGTCTCCACCACCGCGGCCCGCTCCGGCTCCATCTCGGCGCGGATCTCCGCACGCAGTTCCCGCAGCGTCTCGACGAAGGTGCCCAGGGCGAGCAACTGGCGGGGGGAGAACATGTCGGCCCAGGTGCGCATGCCGTAGCGCATCGGTTCGGTGGTCTTGAGGCCCTCAGGGATCGGTTCGGTAGGGATGATTTCCTCTGCCTCCCAGCGGGCGCGGACCCGGGCCAGTTCCGCCTCGGCGGCGCGGGCGGCCTCCAGGTCCTGCGGGGTGGGGGCGCGGAAGTCGAAACCGCCCCGCCGCTTGACCGCCACGGCGTAGAGTACCTGCCCCATCCGCCCGGCCTGGGCCTGGGCCTTGATGTAGTCGCCGTCGATGGTCTCTCCGGTCCAGGGGGAGCGGCCCACCCCCCGGCGGACCGTGCCTTCGTTTGGGTCGAAGTCGATGGCCTCGCCCCGCACGATCTCGAAGCGGGGCTCATCCCAGTCGGGGTGGGTCAGAAGGCGGACGGCGACGGGGTTCTTCCCCTTGCTCAGCCACCAGTTAGGGCTGAGGGGGACCGGCTTGCCGGTAGTGGGGCAGGGGACGGTGCGGGCCCAGAGGTAGGCTGCCCCCTCCGCACGGTCGGGAAGCGGGGTGAAGAACGGCTGCAGACGTTCCTTGACCGACTCATACCACCGCTGTCCCCATCTCTTGATGTCGGCAGCCAAGTCGGGGCCGAAGCGGGCGGGGTAATCGAGCGTGGCCTTGAGGATGACGGCGGCGACGGGGTTGAGTTCGTTGGCGACGGTGGAAAAGCCGTAGCGGAGGGCCTCGAAGGGAATGGAGCCGCCGCCGGCGAAGGGGTCGAGGACGATAAAATCCCGTAGGGGCACGGCGCGCCGTGCCCCTACCCAGGTAAGGGCCAGCAGTTCCTCCAGGAGGGCCAGGTCCTCGGGGGTGGGGTTGACGGTGAAAGCGCGGGGGTGGGTGTACGGGTTGGGGATGAACTTGCCTTGTTCGCGTGCCCGGAGTAGCAGGTTTCGGGCAGCGACCGGGTCGCCGTGGATGCCCAGGAGGCGGAGGAACCAGGCATGGTAGGCGGATTCGGTGGGGAAATGGCGCTGTAGGGGCGGACGACCGTCCGCCTCTACCAGTTGTTCCCACGAGGGAAGGAGGCTGGCCAGGATGGCGGCGCGGGAGACGGTGAGGGGTCGCCGGGCCCACCAGACGTGGAGGCGATTCAGGGGTGGCTTGCGGGCTGCGCTGGCATCACGCAGGCTCTCCGCGCCGATGGCGTCGAAGGGGAGCCAGGATTCGAGGAGGGTGGTGGGAGGCATCACTCTTCTCCTGTGCCCAGTGGTGTCATGTTGCCACGTTCGCTTTCTTCCGGGCCGCAGGCCACCCCGGCTGCCCGACAGAGGCGGGACTGCTGAGGGCGTCGAAGCGGCCCACGGCACGGGCCAGGATGGTGTTGATGTACTGGTTCAGGCTCACGCCCTCCCGCTCCGCCTGGATCACCAGGTCGCGGTGCAGCGAACGGGGCACGCGAACGACGAATTTGCCGCTGTAGTCATCAAGGGATCGCGGCTCCGGGATCGGGTCACCGTCTTCCAGGGCCGTTTGAATCCATAGACACATCGCGTCCTGGATCATTTCCACGGCCTCATCGGGAGTGTCTCCTACGCTCATACAGCCCGGCAGTTCCCTCACCCGCACAAACCAGCCGCCTTCGGGCTCCCGAATCAATTCGATCGTATAGGGAAGGCTCAAGTAGTATTCCAGATTCTTATCCATCTCTCAACCCCGTTAAGAATGCACTCGCATCGTGCAGGCGCTCCGCGCCGGGGGGGTCGAACAAATGCACGCACGCGTGCATTCGGAAAAGCACGCGTGTATTTTTATACGTGTTGTGTGCTTTTCTCATACCTTACCCCTCTACCCCTACTTCCGATGCGTACCAGATCTCCTCGTCTGACCAGGCGGGTCAACAGACGATATGCCTGCGGGCCGGAGATTTGACAAAGTTCTGCCGCTTCTCGCCGCGAGATGGATCCGTACTTCTCTACATACTGAAGCACCATCTGCTCCTGCTGAAGGGGTTCAAAGCCTCGCTGGCGCACATAAGCGGCCTTCTCGCCCAGGCGACGGTAAGTAGCGGCGGACAGGTGGTAGGCGCGGCCTTTGCGTTCCCCGCGTGCCTCGACCAGCCCTGACTCCACCAGCCGCTCTAGCACTATCCGGGCATCGGCCTCCGGTTTCTGGATCAATCGCGCTGCCTCCCTGGTGGTCAAGTGCCGCTCCCGCCACAGATGATTGAGGATCAGGAGTTCATCTAGACGTAGCAGTCGGCCTGCCTGGCCTTCCTCCACTACCAGCCGCACAAAGTCCAGGTTGGCCTCTCCACCCGGCAGGACGAGCACCACATCGGTCTCTGTGCTCCGGTCGTAGGAAGGGGCAGGCCGGCCGTTGCGCAGTTGTTCGTAAAAAATTGTATCAATCCCTCGTGCCGTTCGTTCCACTACACCCGCCCGTTTGAAGGCGTCGGCCAGCAGGGGATTGCGTGGTCGCGGCGGGGTAACCAGGAGATTGTCCAGGTGTACACCTTCGGGGAAACCGCCGGGGTTGGAGATCTCGATACGGTCCTCAAACCACTGGATGTGAACGGCTCCCAGACGGGTGTAATCCCGGTGGATGAGGGCGTTCGCCACACCTTCGCGGAAGGCCCGCTCCGGATAATCGGGCACACCCACCCGAAGCATTCCCACCATCAGTTCTTCCTCACGGTAGCGGGCCCGGAAATGGCTCAGAATCTCATCCATCACTCGCAAAAGAGGCCAGCGGAAGAATTCGTTAACCTCCACTCGTGATCCTGAGAGCACCTGGAAGGCGACCTCGTGGGTAGGGAGGAAGCGACGGAGAGCCTCTTCTCTGCCGAAAAGAAGCAGACCCAGGGTGCGAATCGCCCTAACTTCGTGGTTAGCCTCTACCGCTCCCAGGGCCTTGGCCAGTTCCAGATCAGGGAGGTTGAGCAGTACTTCATCACCTTGGCCCCGGCTCTCGCGGATGAAACGTCGGAAGCGCTCGAACTCCAGCGGGTCCAGGTCTTCCCATCGGGCTTCTGGCACCACCAAGGTGGAGTAGTCCAGCGCACCTCGGGCGGCCAAGGCCGCCTGCATTTCGTGGAAGTGGAACGGAAGGCACTCCGGCTTCCCCTTGCCTCCGACGACGCGGCGTTTATAAGTGCCATCCGAAGTGCCCACCGGTCGATCCGCACGTGGGACCAGAATGACTAGCACGGGTTTGCCCTCTACCTCCACGACTTCCACCTCGCAGACAAGGGGGGGACGGGTGCGATTGGCGATCAGCGCCTGGACACGCAGGGGGTCTGTGAACCCGGCTTCGTGGCGAGGACGTGCCCCAGTCACCCGGCCATCGTCCTCTACCCCGATGAGGATAAAGCCCGGCTCTGGAACCGGTCGGTTTGCCATACAAACGACCTCTTCCACAAGCTCACGGTCGGAAATAGGACGTTGCTCTTCGCCCTTGAACTCCACCGTGAGGCTTTCTCCCTGAGCGATCAGCTGGCGAAGGCGTTCAGGGATCATCACAGAAGACCCTCCATTACTCCCCTGCGAGCAACACTCTTAATGCCCTCTGCGCCCGCTGGGCGTGGGGGCCGTCGCTGCATTTGGAGAACCAGTAGTAGGCCTCCTCATCTCCCATCGCCCGCACTCCCTCCCCGATCGCCTCGATCCGGTCGTATCGGCTCAGGGGCTTGACCGCCAGGAGGATCAGCGCCAGCCGCACGCCAGTCGGTTCATCCAGGTAGAAGGGTTTGTCCCGCCCGGCGGCGCGGGCCAGGTCGGTGGCCCGATACCCGTTGGCCCGCAACGCCTCCAGGAGGTGATCGGCCACCGCCCGCAGCGGGTCGCCTCCCAGTTCGACCCCCCACATCGCCCCCGGGGCTCGCCTCTCCCGCTCCCCGTTGCGCGTCAGCCACTGGTAGAGGGCCACCCGATAGCCCCCGTCCGGCTCCGGCACCGTGTACAGCACGAAAGGACGGTCCGGGTCCGGCTCGGGGGGCGGTACGGCGCGGTAGAGGGCTTGAGGCTGGGAAAGCGGCACGCCCTCCAGATCCACCTCCACCTCGAACAGCCGCGTTCGCCCCCGGTAGGGGATGGGGTGCTCGAAGCGGCGCGGGTTCGCCAGGTGCCAGGCGTAGCAGGGCTCGCCGGGGAAGGGGCCGTCCAGCAAGTGGTGGTCCCGCAGCGCTTCGTAGGCCTCCTCATCCACCGGGGTGATGTCGACCAGGTCCACCGTGCCGATGAGCGCGCCGTAGTCCAGTGCGTCGGGGTCGAAGCCCAGGAGGCGGCACCGACCGTCCCGCCGCTGGCTGGAGGCGTGGACGACTAACGTCCCCCGGTACGCGACCTGCCAGGTGCGGATGTCCACGCTCTTCTCGCCACGCACCACCTGCTCGGCGCGGGGCTGGCGGAAACTCAGCGCCTTCATCCCGTCTCTCCCTCGAACGGCTCCCCCTCCACTGTAATCCGGCCCAACCCCACCGTGGTCAGCACCTCTCGGATCGTCTCGAACTGCTCCCCACCGATCTCCAACCCCTCAGGGAAGCGGGCAGTAAGGACGGTGCGAGTGGTAAACTTCGTCGCCTCCTGGGCCAGGCCGTCGGTGACCTGCTTGAGCCGCTTGTACAGGCCCCAATCGAGCAGGGCTTGGATCGAGATGTACTGCCCGTCGCCGAACTCGGCGTTGTAGGTCTGCTGTACCCGGAACTCCCCTTTGCCCATCTGGGGGATCACCAGCCCCAGCGTGCGCATGTCCTTCGCCCCGGCCTTGTCGTCGCCGTGGACGGTGATCCGCAGCGACGTCAGGTGGGTCACCCCCTGGTCGTGGCACCGGTCGAGCAACTGCTGGAAGGCTTGCTGCGGCACCCCCTCCCCGCGCAGGGGTTCCCGATACGTCGGCTCCTCGATCTCCTCGGCGCAGACACACTGGCTCTGGGGCCGGCCGCAGATGGGGCAGGTCGGCTCCGGACCGACGGCCTCCGGCTTCACCTTCCCCTTGATGGGCAGGTCGAGCCGGGCGGCCTCCTCGGGCAGGTAGAGGTGGGCGTCGTCGTCGATGCGGACGGCGGGGGGCGGGGACTCGGCGTCGTACCCCAGCCCGACCGTCGCGTCGTAGTAGACCCACACCCCGCCCCGTATGCCGTTGAGCACCGTCTTCTTCAACTGGTTGAGGTCCAGCAGCATCGGCAGCCCCAGCCGTCGGGCGAAGGCCTGGCGCAGTTCCTCGGTGGTCATACTCGTCCGATCCACGTCCCAGGCCTTCGAGCGGACGTAGGCGGCGGCTAGGGTGGGATCGTCGCCGGTGAGCACCTTCTGGTGCTGCCGCAACGTTCGCAGGACCACCGCCGTCTGGTCCTGTTTCACCTCTCCTTGGTCCTGCGCGGGCAGCATCTCGTGGACCAGGTTGCTGTACTTCTGCGGCGCGTCGGCGCGGGGGAAGTAGAGGTGGCGGTAGGCGCGGGTGATGACCACCCGCAAGTTCAGTTCCTCCGCCTCGCCCATCTTCTTCAGTTTCTTCCGCTGCTCCTCGGTGAACTCGGCCATCCGCTCGGCGTCGCCGGTGATGCGGGCGATGGCCAGGTATCGCTGGGCCGTCTCCACCATCTCGTCCACCCGCTCGGCATCGGCCACCAGGAAGAGGACGTTGTTGCGGAACCGGCGGTAGGCCTGGTGGGTGCCGGCGTAGTCGGCGATCTTGCGGGCCAGTTCGGGCGGCGCAGGGTCGGCCGGAGTCGCCGTGGCCGCGTCGTAATGGAGGATGCACAGTTTGGGCGGCCCGGCGTCGTCGTCCACGTCGCTGGCCTCCTGGGGGAAGGGGATCACCTTGAAGACCCCGCTCTTCCAGATCTGACGGATGCGCCGGTCCAGTTCCGCCTTGGCTCGGGTGCGGCCCACCATCCCCATCTCGTCGGCGACGATCTTGTTGAGGGAGGGCTCTGGCTTGAAGCGGTAGCGGCGGCCGTCCCACTCGAAGAACCAGCCCTTGTCGTACAGTCGCTCGGCGGCCTTGTGGACCAGCGCCGGGTCGTCGCCGGGGGCCAGCACGCCCAGGAGCAGGTCGGCGGGGTCTACGCCGGAGGCGACTCCCTGGGTGAGGCTGTGGAGAAAGACGGTGGTGGCCACGCGGCGGGTGTAGGGAGGTTTGCCGGCGGCCAGCCATTCCTGGTCGAACACCTGGGCGTGGGCGGGCGCGCCGGCCTTCGGGCTGGCGATGTCCGCCTCGACCACCTGCTTGAAGGCTGGGCGGTCCAACCGGCTGGTCAGGTCGTCCAGGATCCGGTCCACCTCCAGGTCGACGTGATAGGGGTGGATCAGGTGCGTGTCCGACGGCCGAGTCTCCCACAGCCGTCGGATGGTCGCTGCCAGGAGCCGGAGCGCGCCGCGTGTCTTCTGGAAGTTGGGGATCGTGGCCGTCTTGCGGGTCAGGGTGTTCAGGAGTTCAGGGTGGAAGGGATAGTCGGCTACCATCTCCTCGGCGTACTCGGCCCGCAGCGCCCTCTGGGGCAGGTTAACCCCCTGCTCCACGAGGCGGCGGTAGAAATCGGTGTACGCGCCTGCCACCTCGCGGGCCGCCGCCCGGTCGATCCGGCGGAACAGCCGGTGGGTGACGATGGCGGGGATCTCCGTCTCCCCGGTGGGAGTGATCACCCGCTCTTGGCGGGCGGTGACCCGGCGGGCCTCGGCCAGTTCCTGTCGCAGGTCCTCGCTCTCCTGACCGAAGGCGTCGCTGGGATCGGAGAGGGTGAGGACGACCACCACCCGCTCCCGGCTGACGGCGAACTCCAGGAGAGACATCAGGAAGGCGACCGTCTGCTCGGCCAGGGTGGAGCGGCCGGTGGCGGTGGGGAGGGTCTTGGCGACCCGGAGGTGGCGTGCCACCTCGTCCAGCATGATGAGCGTCGGCTCCTCGCCGACCAACCGCTGTAGGAGCCCGGTGCCAGGGGCGGAGCGGTCTCGGTCGCCCTGGGCGGCGAGGGCGTATCCCTCCGGGCCGCCCAGTTGGTAGGCCAGTTCGCCCCAGAGAGTGTAGGTCGTCACGCCGTCGTCGTGGAGAAGCCCCTCCTGTCCCAGGTCCGACCCCACGACCCCGACCACTCGCACCGTGCCGGGGGCGGGGATGAGGTCGCTATCGACAAACGACGGCCCGGGATCGTATCCCCGGGCCGTATGGTAGAGACCGATCAGGTTGTGGGTCTTGCCGCCGCCGAAGGCGGTCTCCAGCCGGATGATGGCGTTGTTGGTGGGCTTCGCGCCCGTCAACCGGCCGAGCGCTTCATCGAGGAGGACCTTTAGACCTTCGGTGGGATAGGTGTTGTCGAAGAAGAGGGTGGGATCCTGGTAAACAGGGTCGGCGTCGCCTTCGATGACGTCGCGGAGTCGGGCAGCGAAGATCTCTTCCTTCAGTTCGCCGGTCAAGACTTCAGGGCGGGGCTCGCAGGTGTCGAAGATCGTCCTCATTCCTCCCTCTCCTCTCGGCTCCGTTCGGTTGCGGATGGGGCAGTGAGGCACCTTGCAACTTCGATTTCATTCTAGCATATCGGAGAGCAAAAGGCAACACGGGTGGCGCGAGAGGGCACGATTGACGGGAGTTGCTCATACCCAGGGCGGATGTTGCGGCCTCCGGTTCGCGGCCTCAGTCCTGCTCTTCGGCAGAAATGGGTTGTGTGTCTTTCCCATCTGGCCCTATTGCCCACTTCTTTCCCTTATCATCGAGCTCCTCCCAGCCATCGAGTATCCGTGCAGCGATGCGGGCGTGAACCTGCGGATCGAATTCGGTGAAGGGAATGAAGGGAAAATGTGCTGTCCGATCCCCTATCTTTACTATCACGTCTCCAATAGGAGGAGGGCCACCAAGAATTTGCGCAATCACGCTTCGGGCAATGGCCTGTTTCACTTGCCCCTCGGCCCGCCACCGCTCAGCGAGCTCGTACTCTCCCAACAACTCATAGGCCTCTGCTGCGCCATAATAGTCTCTGGCCCGTACAGCGTCCTCGGCGCTTTCCAGTAGCAGCCTGCGTGCTTCTTCCCGACGATCTAAGAACCACAGCAGGCGACCAAGGCGATATGTGATTAGGCCGCGCAGAAACTGATTGCCTTGCCGAAGAGCCGTTTCCTGTCCCTTTTCCCATGCCTCAATAGCCTGCTCGAACTTGCCCCAAAGCTCGAGGTAGTGGCCATACTCGAACCACAATTTGGCCTCTACGGGCAACCCCTCTGCCTGTGCTAGCGCGGTTGTGAATTCCCTTTCTGCAATTTCGTACATCTTCTGCGCCCCTGCAAGCCTAGCACACACCTGATGGAAATGAGGCCGAAGTGCGAAGTCGGCGCTGACGTGGGGCTGCAGCAAGTCTATCACCTGCTCAGCCTCTGAAAGCCTTCCTAACGCGATAAGGGCCGCTGCCTTCGTTAACATTGCCTCTGCCCATAACTTCTTCACTCCTGCCCTCTCCCAAAGCGTTGCCGCTAGATCGGAGAACTTCAAAGCCACCGGTACATCCAACTTGATTAAGAGTTTCCCCAGATTCGTTGCCAGAAAGGCCTTCCAAACACGGACGCTCTTGTCCGATACCTGTTGCAATTGATCGAGAGCGAGGCTGTAGAAAGCGTAGGCAGCCTCAATATTCCCAGACCCGTGTGCAAGTTCTCCCCTGGTAATCATTACCAAAGCCCGGAGCATATCGGGGACTCGTTCCTCCGCCTCATATAATTCCTCTCTGTTTGCAAGAGCCCAAGCCTCATCTACGCGCCCGAGCATATACAAGCACCGAACCTCTGCAAGGATAGCCTGCACCCATTCACAGTGTTTCCCCTGTTGGGAGGCGAGAGTGCGTGCGAATTGGGCGTGTTCCAAAGCCAGGTGTGGCCTCCCTGCGCCACTCAATGCATCTGCTCCGTACATATGGACTTCCAACTGCTCTTCAGGGGTACGAGCCGTCGTCCCAAGGCCTTCCAGCCACTCTTCAAGTACATCAACCATCCCACTTAAAGCGAGGTAAGCGCCAGTGGAGGCCAGATAATCCACCGCTTCTCTACTCATTCCAAGGGCAACTGCATAGCGAAATCCCTGTAGAATATGCGGGAGATTGTCTTGCCATAGAGCGATTGCCTCTTGTGTCCTCCCCTCGTTCCACGCCTCTCGTGCCTGACGGCTCACGTGAAGGTAATATTCGGCGAATCGGCACATCCCGGTAGTCAGTAGTTCTGCGCTGATTTCCTCATTCATCTTGGCTGCATACTCCTGAAGTACTCGGTGCATAGAGTATCTACCGGGGATGAGGCTTTGCACGAGCCCCAGTTTGATCAACTCTTTGAACCCTTTCCCTACTTCAGCGCTGCTCCAATTCAGCACGTGGGCTATTGCCTCAACAGAGAAAGGCTGAGGTACTTTTCCAAGGAGCTGGAACAATGTGCGCCCTCTCTGACTCAAACGGCTGTAGCTCATATCAAGGGCCAAGCGTACATTGTGCCGCTTGGAGGAGCCGAATTCTAGCACCTGCAAAAGATCCTCCCGCATTTCTGCCACCAAGCGGGCGAATCCTCTCTCTAGCCATGCCACGCGCCCTATAATGCTCAAGGCCAAGGGAAGTCCCTCGACCGAGGAAGCAATCCATTTCAGGTCCTCTTCTCCAACATCCGCCTTGCCTATGTCCCGCAGCAGGAGCCGGAGCGACTCCTCAATTCCCATCGGCTCTACCCGCAGGAGGTACTCCGGTAGTCCAAGGTCGCTTCGCCGAGTCGTGACCACCAATCCTCCTCTGGGGACAAGCGTTGCCCACCGAGTCAAGTCGATGGCTTCTGCTACACCATCGAGGATTAGCAACACCCGTTTTCCCCTAAGATGATGGACGGCAAACCGCCACATCTCTGCTTCGGCTACGGCTTGCTCACCACTCTCTAGATCTTGGACTAGGTCAGCGAGCGCTCCCAGCTCCCTCTTGTGTTCCAGGTTCAACCAATAGATTCCGTCCCGGTAGAACTCCCGGACAGCCTGCTTTTGTCTGACCACATGTTCCACTAGCCTGGTCTTTCCTACCCCCGGCAACCCTTGAACCACTACGAGGCGGGGTGAAGGAATTCCCGGCCCTATCAGCCGTTCCACAAGTGCATCGACTTCCTTTTCCCGCCCGACGAACTGTCCTTCACTTCCAAGGAAGGGAACCCCGTGTAGGATCTCCCCTTTCCTACTCATCCGCTCCCTCGCCTCTTCCCATTCCTCATCCGTCAGTTCCCATCCTGTCTGCTCTAGCACCGCTTCGAGCTCTGCCTCATCTTGGCATCGCTCCCCTAGGAAACGGGCTATGGCCAGGCGGCTTTCCCTGCTGAGGACGACCGGGTTTTGCTCGTTCAGCGCTCGGCTGAGGGTTGCCTCGCTCAGTCCCTTAATGGCCATCGCCATCTCCTTTTGCGAGGCGAACCCGAAGTGGGTGTACAGGTTCTTCAGCGCCCTCACCTGCCGTCGCTTCTCAGGGTTTGTATATTGATTGCTCATATCCAGCGTTCTGCAATCAAGATGGTTTCACGTGCAATGGCCGTGCAACGACCGTGAAACGGTTGTGAAACGGTCGCCTATGGTACGCTTGACCGTGCAGGGCCCTGCCCTTGTCTCGCATCCAAGCCGGGGCACTGCGAACCGGTTCGTCGAGTGCCCTCCGAATCGTCTGAAGGAGGGCAACAAATGGGCAAGAAGCATCATCGTAAAAGGGCTACTAGGCGCACCCGTTTCACTGGGACCCCGAAGCAGCGCGCTTTCAAGCGCTTGATCTTCGAGGTCCTCAGACGGCGAGGGGCCTGATCTCCCCGAACGACGCGGCCGGCCGCGTCTGTCCCTTTCTTGCCTATGTTGGTATAATCGTTGTAAGCCTGCGTTCGAGGTGGATCGAAGGAGGTCGCTCTATGTCTCAAGAGCCAGGGGCCAGCGGTCCCATAGGGCGTGCCCGCCGGACGAAGCGTAGGACGATGACCCCCTATGAGGACAAGGGGATCCCCCGGCGCGCCGTCATCTATGTTCGCGTCTCCCAGGAGGAACAGGCTGAAGGTCATTCGCTGGAAGCCCAGGAACGGGAGTGTCGGGAGTTCATCGCCCGTACCAAGCCCCATTGGACTATTGTCGGGGTATTCCGCGATACGCATTCGGGCAAGACTACCGATCGCCCTGGCTTTCGGAAGATGATGGACCTGAGTTATGATGGGGGGGGGCGGATGCTATCGTTACCCATCGCCTAGACCGTTTCTCCCGCAACCTCCACGACATCCTCGTTTACTTCAAGGAACTCGAGGCGATGAATGTGGTGATGACCTTTGCTGCAGAGAACTTCGACTTCTCTACGGCGGAGGGGCGTCTCCATTTTCACATTCTCGCCGTCTTTGCCGACTGGTATGTGGAGAACCTCGCTCGCGAGGTGAGGAAGGGAAAGATCTCCCGGGTCCGCAAGGGGCTCCATAACAACCAGCTGCCGTTCGGTTACGTCAAGGGTCCAGATGGTGTCGGGCAGGTCGTGCCCGAAGAGGCTGAGATCATCCGCCGTGCCTACGAACTCTACGCCACCGGCGAGTACACCGACCGGAGAATCGCTGAGTTTCTCAACCAAGCGGGCTTCCGCACCCGCCGAAACCGTCCGTGGTCCAAGGACTCCGTCCGCGAGCTGCTCCAGAACGAGTTCTATCTTGGTTTGGTCAAGCACCGTGGAGATCTTTATCCCGGGCTCCATGAACCGATCATTTCCAGGGATCTTTTCGACCGTGTGCAGGAGATACGCCGCGCTCACGCCCAGCGTCCCCGCCTCTGCTCGCCGACCGTTCGGGTCTATCTTCTTTCCGGGCTGGCCCGGTGTGCCCACTGCGGCCGCACCTTGCGTGCTCAGGGTGGTCCTCGGTATTCCTACTACCGGGAGATGTCCAAGATCCGCGGCTTTGCTGACTGTCCTATGGCGGGCCGGAGTATCCGTATGGAAGAGGCGGAGGCGCAACTGGCCCGCCTGATGATGGCCTTTACGCTTCCTCCGGATTGGCGGGAAGAGATCCGGCAGGCCCTGGAGGACGAGGATCAGCGTAAGGCCGTTTTGGTCGAGCGGCAGCGGCTGAGGGAAAAGCTTCGTCGGGTAGGCGAACTCTATGCCGATGGCATATACAGTCGTGCGGAGTATGAAGCGGCCCGGGAGGAAATCGAGCGGAGACTGGAGCTTCTGGTGCTTCCGGATCCCGGGAGGACGATCCATGCCGGGTATCATTTGGAGACGCTGGCCGAGGTGTGGCCTCTGGCCACCCGTGCTGACCAGAAGGAACTCTGTCGGTTGATGCTGAGGGCTGTGTACTTCGACCTGGAGAGGCAACAGATGGTAAGAGTGGTGCCCGAAGAGGATTTTCTCCCGCTTTTTCGGTACAACCCCTACCTGGAGGAAGATGGGGAGGGAGGGTACCGAGTTCACTTGCCTGAGGACCAAGAGGGGTAGGGAGGTTTTACTGTGACGGGGCAGAATCCCGCTTGACATTGGGGCGATCCGTGTTATACTGCGCCATAAGAAAAAAAGCCAGCCCTTTGGCGGCAGGGCTGGCAGGCGGGAAAATGCCGGGACCTTTACAGCGGGATAGAAGTCAAGTGTGCTCCTCAATGTGACTCACCCGACATTTTACCCTTGGCGGGGCCGACGGGCGCGAGGCCCTTGCTCGGGTAACCCGGCTGGCTAGGGGCATCATCCCGACGCGTGGGGTCGCCCCACCGGCGATGCCACACTATAGTTCCCAACTCTGCGCAACTGACCGGCTGGTCAGACCATAAAGAGGACCCGTAGCCCGGGGAGAGAACGATCTCCCTGGGCTTTTTGCGTTCGACGGCCCGGAGAGACGTCTCTCCGGGCCGTTTGCGTTTCAGTCGCGAGTGCGGTCCAGCAAATCGTAAAGGGAGGAAAGCAGGATGAATAAGCAGTTGAAGCCACCCCGACCAGATTCGCTCGACCTCTACACCGTCGCCGAGACGGCGGCCATTCTCGGCGTCAGCCAGAAATTGGTCTTCACGTGGATCAAGCAGAACATCCTCCCCGCCATCCGGCTAGGCCCCGGCCGCCGTCTCATCCGCATCCGTCGGATCGACCTGGAGCGGTTCATCGAGCAGGATTTCCAGCCCAGCGTGCCACCGGGTCAGGGCGGATCCCTGCGGGGCAAGAAGGAGGATGAAGAATGAGTCGGGCTTCCGCTACTCCCAGTTTCGACGGCCGACGGTTGCGGGCGCTCCGAAAAGCGCGGGGATTGAGCGTAGGGGACTTGTCCACCGCCTCTGGGATCTCGCCTCGCCACATCTGGCGGTTGGAGTCGGGTGGACGGTCGGACCTCCGTGCGGCTACACTCATTCGCCTCGCCCTCGCGCTGAGGACCAGCACCGACTATCTCCTCGGTCTCACGGACGATCCAGGCGGAGGTGATGAGAGCGCCGGTCACCAACCGAAGGGGCAGGGATGGAAAGAGATGTCGTGAGGACACAACCCTTTGCCGCCGCAGGCGGACGGCCGCCGGTCCGCTTCACGCGCCGGATGGGCGCCAGGGCCGGTGGTTACTCCTGCCTTTCCAGGAGTTCTCGTGAGGTGCGAAAGAGATCCGCTGCACTGAGGCCGCTTCCCTGGAGCGACCGGGCGATGTCGAGCACCCGCAGGCATGCCTGGGTACGGCGGAGTTCTTCGTACTGCTCAGGCGCGATGAGGACACCAGCGGGTTTCCCCCGCCGGGTGATGACGATGGGGCCCTCTTTGAGCCGCCCCAGTCAGTGGGAGTCGTGTATCGGTTGCATACGCATTGTATACCGCGACGGGCATCCGTCAACTTGTGGAAGGCCCGGCGAAAGACCTGGCATACGAGGTATATCGAGGTGGAGACGGACAAGGGAGGGAGGAAGACCGGTGAAAGGCCTCTTACGCAAGGCCCATACCTCCGGCGACGATGCCACCTTGGATTCGGCAAAGGGGGTGCAAGATGATGCTGCCTGTTGAGTTCTCCGCGAC
>Ga0209426_1001143_pt1 | contig 18621 bp, 18 predicted proteins | sample Deesub1362B_J571_FD_187697 | JGI IMG/M metagenome (GOLD analysis project Ga0209426, IMG submission 187697) | Deep oceanic, basalt-hosted subsurface ecosystem from Juan de Fuca Ridge flank, Pacific Ocean, CORK Borehole 1362B_J2.571 (SPAdes)... ...
AACCACTATTCTGCGAGCGAGGCGGTAGACCGCGGTCTCCAGGGCCACCTGCACCCCCGTCCCGCCGTGTCTCTCCATGAACTCGCGTATCCTTTCCAGCGCGCGCCTCTGTGGGGATGTGAGCTTCACCTCATCCATAACCTCGAACATCGGGTCGCCCGGTCTGTATTTTATCAGGCCGGCCTTCGCTGCCCGTTTAAGCGCCAGTTCGTAATCGGCGGAGGTGGGGATCACGGTGTATCCCTCCACGGACGTGAGGCGGCGTAGCATGTCCTCAGGCGCTATGTCCGCCTTGTTGGCCGCGACCAGAATGGGCTTGGATACTTCCCTCACGGCCCTGGCGAGCGCGAGCAGGTCCTCATCGCTCCACCTCGTCGGGTGCTCATCCAGCCCCACGCGCCTCATCGCCATGGCGCAGTCCCTCTCCGACACGCCCAGACCGCTCAGCCGCTCGGCCAGCGCCTCGCTCGGCCTGCGTCCCTCCGTCTCCACCTTCCTCGCCAGTCGCTTCCAGCCGTCCTCCACGATGCCCTTTATCCAGTAAGCGATCTCCTCCTCCAGAAAGCGCATGTCCTCCAGCGGGTCGTGTTCCCCTATGCCCACAGGATTTCCCTCCGCGTCTGTGCTGCCGGACGCATCCACGACGTGTATCAGCACCGTCGCCTGCCGCAGGTCATCCAGAAATCTGTTGCCTAGCCCCCGTCCCTCGTGGGCGTTTGGCACCAGGCCCGCGACGTCTATGACCTCCACGGGCACATACCTCATTCCATCCATGCAGGTTCCGTGTCTGGGAGCGCACGGAACGCCCTTCTCCATATGAGGGCAATCAATCCTCACGGCCCCTACGCCGCGGTTCGCGCTTATGGTGGTGAACGGATACGGGCCTGTGTCAACGGGGTGCATGGTCAGGGCCACGAACAGCGTGCTCTTGCCAACGTTGGGCTTGCCCACAAGGCCTACCTGCATGTTACCACTTCACGTGGGCAATGACGTACTCCTCCCCGCCGACCTTCACCTCATCTCCGATGGACTCAATGGTTATCTTCGTGCCCTCCTTCAGACCGTAGGGACGGCATATCTCCTGCAACTCTGGGTCGTCGCACTCCACGGGGTGATACGTCACCGTCGCTCCCTCTATGGCGGTCTTCTTGGGAACCAGCACCGGCACGGGGACTGGCTCCACTTCAACTGCCACCACCTTTCCGGAGAGGTGGAGACCACATTCGTTCTCCTGCTCGCGCACCTTCGTGACCCTGTACCACCGGCCTTCCTCCAGGTTGAAGCAGACGTTCTTTATCTTGCAGTCCCTGCACTCCATCACCGGCCCTATGTACTGGAAGACCTCTCCCTCCCTGGCCATGTCCTTACCTATCAGCGTCACTATCACGGGCATCACCTCCTCATATTATTCCTGTTCTCTCCGCTGCCTTCCTCGCCGCCTCCTCCGTCAGTCCCTCCCTCCCGAGTATCGTGTACCTGTCCCTGACCCTATGGGCGATGGTGAGCGCGCTCACGATTTCCTCCTCACCTATGCCGAGGTCGGCTGCCCTCACAGGCGCACCTATTCTTTTCAGCGTGTCCCTCACCATCTCCCAGTCACCGCCGTGGAGGTACATCATCATTATCGTACCCAGCCCGACGGCCTCACCGTGGAGCGCCTTCCCCGGCGCCACCTTCTCCAGCGCGTGGGCGAACAGATGCTCGCTCCCGCTGGCGGGGCGGGATGAGCCGGCTATGCACATGGCCATGCCCGAACTTATAAGGGCCTTGAGCACGATCCACACGCTCTCCTCCAGATTCGGCTTTATGGAATCGGCGGTGGCGATGAAGTCCTCCACCGTCTGCCTGGATATGGAATAGGCGGTGGAGGAAATATGCTCTCCCCTCAGTTTATGGGCCAGCATCCAGTCCTTCAGCGCGGTGAGGTTTCCCACGACGTCCCCGGCGCCTGCAGCCAGGTACCTGTACGGTGCCCTTATGATTATGGATGAGTCCGCAACGATGGCCAGCGGCACCTGGGCCTCCTCGGAGACGCTCACACCGTTCTTCCGTATCGTGGCCCTCGGACTGCCTATGCCGTCGTGGCTCGCGCACGTGGGCACGCTTATGAAGGGTATCCCCAGGTCCGAGGATGCTTTCTTCGCAAGGTCTATCTTGCTTCCGCCGCCGACGCCGAGCATGAAGGCGGACGATGTCTCTTCCGCAACCTCCTTCACCCTGCCCAGCTCCTCCTCCGTGGCCTGGCCACATATCACCTCGTGGACCTCGTATCCGTGGTCCTCCAGGACCTCCCTCACCCTGCGACCGGCCACCTCCATCGTTCTGGGCCCTGCGACCATGACCGCCCTCTCCCCCAGACCCAGGCGGTCCGCAACCTCGCCTATCCTCTCTATGACGCCGTGGCCCGCGTGTATCTCCCGCGGAAGGGTGGTCCACCTGTACTTCTGAAACGCCATCCCCCTGTGATAGGGGCGGGTGGGATATTAAAATTGCGGATGCGCGGCGGAGCGGCCAACAGGTAAGATATGCCGAAAAGTTTTTATATAGATATGCATATATCTTTCCGGTGAGCAACATGGCAGAGGAGTATCCAAAGGGGGCATTTATACTGACCCTGATAGGGGCGATATTGAGTCTGATCGTGGGAATACCGCTGGCCATGATGGGCGGGATCATAGCGATGTTCCTCCCGTCGCTGGGCATTCTGTGCATGGTGATCCCGCTTCTGGGCGGGATACTGGGCATCGTTGCGGCCATCCTCATGAGGAACCCGGAGAAGGTCAAGACCGGTGGGGCCCTGGCGATAATCGCAGCCATTCTGTCCCTGATAGGCGTGCTGAGCTTTATCCTCCTGCTCATAGGGGGCATAATGGCGCTCAGGTGGAAGAAGCCAACGGGTTAGTGAACAGAGCAGTATAAATCTGCCATTTTATTATTTTTATTTTCAACGCATTTTGTACATGGCCACCCAGTAGTCCCCCGACTGGTAGTAGAAGACCTCCACCGCACCGTTTGCTACCCTCTCCACGTCAACCCTGACGACGCGGTCGGGGAGATAGTAAACGCCGTATACGGCGGTGAGGGAATCCACCACCACGTACGACCCATTGCCCAGGGCGGAGAGGTTGCCCCACCCCTCGGGCGGCAGCGTGCTCACGTTCGCGACCGCCCTCGCAATGTGAGGCGGTCCGTAAACGGGGCCCCCCGTTGAGTTGAGGAACGCGCTGAGTTTCTGCATTCCCTCATCCATGGGCGGCGAGGATATGTATCTGAGCGCATCGCTCCAGTTCACCTCGTATATCTCGGCCCAGTAAGCCTCCACCTCAAACCGTTCCACCAGATGGAACGGCTCAAAGGAGAACTTCTCGTAGGATTCTTCGGAGATGGGTATGGGCGCAACGTAGGGGTCCGAGAGACCTCTGTAGCCGCCCACGCCGTACCTGTACATCTTGTCGTCTATCAGAACGTATTTAACGGGAGGGTATGGGTACGTCTCCGACATCCCCAGAAGTTCGTAGGCCGCATCCGTCCACCGGGTTGAGTTCCAGAGGAAATAAACGTATTCAAAGGATGAGTTGAAGCCGTACGCCTTCAGCATCAGACCCACGCGGTGGTCGGTGGCCACGGTGTAGTTCCTGTCCCCGTGCCCAACCAGCCATTCCACAGCCATGAGCGTCGCTTCCGACATGTACGGCTCGTTTTTGTGTATTTCAACGACCATGGGATACGCCATGGCAGCCGTGAGAAGGAGTATTGACATGAAGACGGCCTCAATGACCAGTCGCGGACTCCACCTTATTTCCCTCTTTTCAACCTCTATTGGGTCACGCGGGGCCGTCGCCACGGGTATGTGTATGGTTGATATGGAGCCGTCCTGAACCACCCTTATGAACACCATGCCGCCGTGCGTCTCCGCCATGCCGTGCCTTCCCCGGACAATCCGTATCCTCTTGTCCTTCAGGTACTTCCTGTAAAGAATGTAAAAGCCGAGTCCGCCCACCGCGGACAGGGGTTCAACGAGGTACTCTAAGTGCCTGTCCGGGAGGAGTATGTGGTTCCACGTGAACAGGCCGTATATGCCCGAAAGCGCTATGGGCAACATCCACCCGGAAAGGACCGTGGATATGTACCTGTACCTGAAAAGATGTTTGAAGCCCACGCCTATGAAGCCCAGAGTCAGCAGAAACGGCGTAGAATAGGCGATGGAGAGAAATGTTATTCGCCCGTCAAAGGCCCCCGCGGCGGCCAGTGCGGACATGAGAACGAGGAGGGCCAGGACTATCACGACGAAGAACTTCCAGTCGCGTATTTTATCCATGGCCCGCGTCCAGCCGGTGGACTCTGGCAGGTTCACGCCTCTCTTGCATAGCATATACACGCAGGCCAGCACAGCATAACCGGCTATGATCACCGCCCACGCGGGCACCGCGAAGAAGAAGGCCCCGCTCATAAAGGTCCACATCTCCGGGGCCCTCGTGGACCAGTAGACCACGATGGCCGTGAGCGTGAAGGACAGATATATGAAATCAAGGCGCAGGGAGGGGAGGCCCCTGAACCTGAGGTGCTTGAAGGCGGTCATGCCCACCATGGAGAGGAAGTATATGTACGTGGAGAGATGGTGAGAAAGAATGAGGGCTATCGTGGATAGAAGAAGGGGCACGAAATACCGCTGTCTTCTGTGGGCCGCGACGAAGAGGTACAGCGTCAACAGGCCGAAGAAGTGGCCCACGACGAGGAGCGCCGTCGTGGAGGTCTGATAAACGTGGATAGGGTTCACCGCGAGAAGCGCAGCGGCCACCACCGCCACCCACCTGTTTCGCGTTGTCGTCTTCGTCAGGAAGTAGAAGGGTACCACGCACAGCCCGCCTATTATGGGCGGGACCACAACGAGCAGTTCCCCCACGGGAATACCCGTGAGATAGTGAATAGCCAGAACTATCCAGTACAGCATAGGAAACGAGCCGTAACCGGATGAACCCCATGTTGACGGAAACGTGCTAAGAAAATCCCTCGTGCTAACGAAGGCCATGGTTATGGCATAGTAAACGCCGTAGTCCGGTCCCCACGTGCTGTAAACCCATGCGGGGATGGACCGGATGAATACCGCGAAGGCCGTTATGAGAGCCAGAGGAAGACCCTCCCGCCTGAGCCACGCTCTGTCGGGGATGCGCACATTCAATAAATCCCGGCATCGTATATAAAACCTCCCGGCTCACCTCAGACCCAGCATTCTCTCGCAGATCTCAATCTTATCCTGAAGGCGCAGTTCATCCACGAAGTCGTAGGCATCGCGAACCGCGGCCACATCTTCAAGTTTTTCGTGCGTATCCGTTCCCACCGCAAGGGGCACGTCGTAGTCCCTCATACACTCAAAGAAATCCGATGCGAGGCGGTAGTAGGGCATGCCCATTCTGGTGTTCCTCCGTGAGGTGTTGAGTTCCACCATGACCCCGTTAACCTCCAGAACCCTCAGAAAGCGCTCCCTGTCCACCTCGTGGTAGCACCTGCCAAGGTCGGGATGGGAGAGACCCACCGGTATCTCAGCCCTCTTTATCACGTTCAGGAACTCCCAGAAGGGACGACCACCCCAGTTCCTGTCGTTGACGTATTCAAAGAGGACAAAGTCCATCTCGTTGACCACGTTCCACGGGATGTGCTCAATGTCGGTCCTCCCCGAGAAGTCGATCTCAATGCCCACCAGAACGCGCACCATGTAGTTTTCAGCGGCCTTCCTCACTTCCTCCACGTATCTCGCGAGGTTTGCGCGTGAGATGGACGGCGTCTTCCTGGTCTCGTAGTGGTCGCATATGCCAACGGCTCTCAGACGCCCTTCCGCATATTTCAGTACATCCACCACGGTGTGTCTACCGTCGGACCATGTCGTGTGGTTGTGTACGTTTATCATCCCACCCTCTCCCATTCCTCCAGTTTGAGCACCGACGATAATGTGCCGCCTCTCTTTATCTCCTCCCTCAGCCGCTCCTCGCGGTCCCTCACGTCCACGGCGCGGTTCACGATCTCCAGCGCCTCCTCCTTCGGTATCACCACTATGCCGCTCTCATCGCCCAGAATCCAGTCGCCGGTCCTCACGACCTGACCCTCTATCACGATCTCCGAGCCGATCTCACCGTAGCCCTTCGGCTCGCCCGCGTTGGGAACGAAGCGCCGCGCGAAGACGGGAACCCCGATCCTCCTTATCTCATCCAGATCCCTCGCGGCGCCGTAGATCACGACGCCGGCGATGCCCTTTACCCTGCAACTCCATGTCGCGAGTTCGCCCCACACCGCCGTGCGTCCATCGCCCGCGTCCACCACTATGACATCTCCCTCTTTCGCCATGTCCACGGCCTCCACCGGCTTGGCCCAGTCGCCGTCCATGGTGGTCACCGTGAGGACACGTCCCACCATCTTCTTCCCCTCCGGCAGCACCGCTATGAAGCCGCCTATGGCCCCCTTCCTGTGCATGGCGTCGCTCACGTTGCACGTGCTGACCTTCGCGAGCGCCTCCCGTATCTCCTCCTCCCTTATCCGCCTGCGCCCCGCCCTGATGGGTTTCCGGGTTAGCATCGCCTCCTTGATGCGCTTCGCCGCACCTTCCACGTCCGGCTCCTTCACTATCGCGCTTCCAACGATAACTATATCCGCACCCGCCTCCACCGCGAGCGGAGCCGTCTCGGAGTTTATGCCCCCCGCGACCGCCAGCGTGGCGTCCACATTCCCTGCAAGCTCTTTCAGGAGGTCCAGGGGGGTGAGCCCTCTCATCTGCTGGTCCACGCCGACATGGACGCATATTATGTCCACGCCGATTTCCACCAGTTCCCTCGCCCTCCTCACGGGGTCATCCACGTTTATCAGGTCCGCCATCAGCTGCACGCCGTACTTCCGCGCCTCCCTCACAGCCTCCTTCACCGTGGAGTCGTCCGCGGCCGCGAGTATGGTGACCACGCCGGCACCGCTCTTCGCGGCCATCTCCACTTCCAGGTCGCCGACGTCCATTATCTTCATATCGGCCACTATCACGCGGGACGGAAAGGCGCGCTTCAGCGCCCTGACGGCGTCCATCCCCTCGCTCTTGAGCAGAGGGGTTCCTACCTCTATCCAGTCAGCCCCGCCCCTCACCGCCTCCTCCGCTATCGCGAGAGCCCTCTCTAGCACCGTGAGGTCCAGGGCCACCTGCAGCACCGGCCACATCGGCGGTATATCCTGCCCGCCTCTTATAACCTTTATGAGAAAACTTTTTAATTCGGGCATCATTACCCCTTTCAGTGGGGAACGAAGTCCTTGACTGGGATACGCTTTACAGGGCGCTTTATAACAGGTTCCACCCGGACGGGATCTCCGAAGAGGACATAGAGAAGCTCACGGAGTACGTCCTCTCGTTTTTCGGCTTCGAGGACAGAATCATAGACAACATACTTTTACCATCCGACAGAGACGTGTTCCACATGCTGGAGGAGGAGGGGTTCCTGAAGAGCGAGATGGAGGAGACCACACTTCCGAAGGGCAAGATATGGCGCGTGCACTACTGGGTTCTCCGCAAGGACGCCATAGAGCGGATGGCTGAGGAGAAGCCGGAGGAGAGAGGGGAAGAGGAGGAGAGCCCCGAGGAGCTGTACGAGCGCCTCTTCCGCGAGATGGAGATGAACGAGGAGGAAGAGGAATAAATGATTTATCCCATGCCCCCTTAGCCGTTCTCATGGCTCTCTTCGTCAGGGTGGAGGCGCGCGCGGCGGAGGAGGTCCGCCGGAGGCTCCTGGAGGAGGGCGTGCTGGACCCGGATATAAAGCCCGAGAAGGAGGACGGCTACGTGCTCTTCCCCGTGCTACGCCCCGTTGAGGGCTACGTGCACGTGGAGAGGGAGGGGAAGAGGTTCAGAAGGCGCGGGAGCTACAGGGACTACGTGAACGTGCCCCCGGATATCATCCCCCTTCTCCCCTCGTCGTTTGACATCGTGGGCGACATAGCCATCGTGAGGATACCGGAGGAGATCATGGACTACGCGGAGGAGATCGGGAGGGGAATCGCCATGGCGCACCGCAACGTGCGCCTCGTGGCCGCCGACATGGGCGTGGAGGGCGTGGAGAGGGTGCGCCGTCTCGTCCCTATCTACGGCAGCGGGGGGTTTGAGACCGTTCACAGGGAGTACGGCGTCAGGATACGCCTGGACATCTCAAAGGTCTACTTCTCCCCCCGCCTCGCCACGGAGAGGTGGAGGGTGGCGGAGCAGGTGCGCGACGGTGAGACCGTGGTGGACATGTTCGCCGGCGTCGGGCCCTTCTCCCTGCTGATAGCGTCCAGGAGGAGGGTCACCGTGCACGCCATAGATATAAACCCCGTGGCGATTGAGTACCTCAGGAGAAACATACGGGAGAACCGGCTCGTGGGGCGCATCGTACCTCATCCGGGAGATGCGCGGGAGATCGTGCCGCGCCTCGGAAAGTGTGACCGGGTTATAATGAACCTGCCCCACAGCGCGCACACCTTCGGGGATGCGGTGGCGAAGGTCTCCAGGGAGGGCACTGTTATCCACCTGCACTGCATAGGGGACGGGAGGGAGAGGGCTGAGATGCTGAGAACTTTTATCAGTGACCTGAGAGCGAAGGGCGTGGAACCGAGGGTGAAATTCGCGAGGAAAGTGCGCGACTACTCCCCCGGCAGGGAGCACTTCGTCTACGACATCATCTCAACCTGACGGTCTCCAGGCACCGCGGGGCCACCGTCTCTATGCCATATCTCCTGTTTATGGCGTAGGCGAGGTCCAGGCACTTCCGCTCCTCGCCGTGGGACACTATCACCCTCTCGGGGCGCGGCTGCATGGAGGATATGTACTGTATCAGCTGCCTTCTGTCGCTGTGGCCCGAGAAGCCGTCTATGGTGACGATTTCCATCTCCATCTTGATCGTGATGGGCATGCCCTTCTCGTACAGCGTTATCTCCCTGACGCCGCTCTGAATTCTCCTGCCCAGCGTGCCCTCCGCCTGGTAGCCCACGAAGACGAGCGTGCTCTTGGGGTCGTCCGCCATGTTCTTTAGATACTCTATCACCGGACCTCCGTTCATCATGCCCGACGTCGCGAGTATCACGGCGGGGTCCGGCGTCTCTATGATCTTCTGCCGGTCCTCGCCGCTCCCCACCCTCTGGAATATCTCGCTCAGGAACGGGTTCTCGTTCCTGTGGAATATGAGTTCCCTCAGCTCCTTGTTCAGAAACTCAGGGTAGGCGGCGTGAATCGCCGTTGCCTCCCATATCATACCGTCCAGATAAATCGGCACCTCGGGGACCTCGCCCCTTTTCATGGCGTTTTCCAGGACGATCATAACCTCCTGTGACCTCCCCACGGCGAACACGGGGATGAGGACGCGACCACGCCTCTCCACAGTGGTCCTCACCACGTTCTTCAGCGTCTCCGCGGCCTCCTTTCTGCTCGGCTGATAATCGTCCCTGCCGCCGTATGTGCTCTCCATCACCACCGCCTCAACGCGGGGGAAGCGGTTCACCGCGGCGCTGAAGAGCCATGTGTGCTCGTATTTTATGTCGCCGGTGAACACGACGTTGTAAAGGCCGTCCCCTATGTGGAAGTGCGCCACCGCGGAGCCGAGGATGTGCCCCGCGTTGTGGAATGTCAGACGTACATCGGGGGTTATGCTCGTGGTCTCGCCGTAGGAGAGCGTTATGGTGCGCTTCAGGAACTCCTTGACGTGCTTTGACTCAAAGGGCGCATCGCCGCCCTCGGAGTAGGAGACGCGTATCATGTCTAAAAGAAGCATGGCCGCCAGGTCCCTGGTGGGCGCCGTCGCGTAAACGGGGCCTTCGTAGTTGTACTTGTAAAGCACGGGTATGAATCCGCAGTGGTCCAGATGCGCGTGGGTGAGCACCACCGCGTCCAGATACTTGAAGGGTCTGGCGGAGTCGGAGTAATCCCACAGTTCGGGCACGTTGACGTAAGGGGTGACGTTCTCCCCCGACATGCCCATGCCGCAGTCCACAAGGATCCTGCTGTTCCTCGTCTGGAGCAGGTGAGCGCTGCGCCCCACCTCGCGGTAGCCGCCCAGCGCGGTCACGCGGACCCAGTTCTCGCCCTGCATGGGAGGCCTGTTGAGCTTCCTCCCCAGTTCGCGGAGGAACTGTCGCCTCTCGTCTTTCACGTTCTTGAGAAACTCCCGGACCTGCTGCACGATGCGCGAGGGTATGGGTGGGGCCCTGACGACGCGGGGCGCCCATTTTATCCTCCTCTTTATCTCGTTGAGAAGCATCCCCTCCTTCCCTATGACCTTTCCGGGCGCGTCCGCCTCTATGACCACCTCGCCCGTGTCGTGTTCAAAGTAAATGTGCTTTATGCCGGCGTCCTCCGGCACGATCTTCTTTATCTCCTCTATGGCTTCCTCCTCCGGGAGCAGAAGCGAGGGGTCCGGTCTCACGGAGACGCGTCTCCTTATTGACAGGGCCAGTTTTCTGACTATCTCCGGGTTCTCGGCGAACTTCTCTATGCTCTTGGTGTATATCACTATCAGCGGTCCTTCAAAGTCGATCTCCGTTATGACCGCATCGGGCGCAAGTTTTTCAACAATTTCCCGCGTCTGCTTCAGCAGGTCTTCCCATTCGGCAGGCATGGCCAAACGCACACTCCTTTTAAACGCCTCAGTTGAGTTTCATCTTCTTCATTCTGCTCCTGATCTCCTCGTCCTCCAGGAATTTTAACCCCTCTTCCGTGATGACGGCTATGGTCATGCCGTCGCCCGAGGCGGAATCGCGCTTCATGGCCGCCCTCAGCGCCCTCATGGCGAGGTTCACCGCCTCGTTCACCCTCAGACCCTCTTTATAGCTGTCCTCCAGCACGCCGTAGGCGAAAAGCGAGCCGGACCCCGTTGCGGCGTAGGTGTCTTCTATGGCACCGCCCGCGGCATCTATGCTGTAGAGGTGATAGCCCCTGGAATCCACCCCTCCCAGTAGAAGAGCGACCCAGTAGGGGAAATACTTGGTTCCGTTGAGTATGTTGCTGAGAAGCGTGGCGGCGGCCACGACGGGCATGGGGGTCTTTCTCTTCATCTCGTATAGCTCCGCCTCCGCGCGGAGATAGCGAACGAGCACCTGCAGGTCGCCCACGAGTCCCGCGGTGGTCATCCCTATGCGGTCCGTTATCCTGAAGACCTTCTGCGTCCTCTTGTGCGCTATGACGTGGTCCATGGTGGCCCTCCTCTCGGCCGCTAACACCACTCCATCACTGGCCACAATGCCAACGGTGGTCGTTCCGGTTTTAACTTCCTCCATACTTAACACCCTCTCAAAAGGCCTGATGAGGAGAATGAAAAGGATGTATATAAAGATATCTAACTCTGCATTAACCGTGAACCTTCTGCGATGACCGGGGAGTCCCGCGTTCTGATACCGTTTGTGAGGGGGCGGTGATGCCCCTCTGAATTTCAGAGAATATCCCGGGTTTAATACCCACGAGGACATGGGGATATACGGTGATGCATATGAGCGATGTACGCGAGATGAGAAAGGTGCTCCAGAGAGTTGAGAGCAAACTCGTGGCAAGCCGCGAGATATACGCCGGCATACAGTACACCTCGTGGGTTGCAATACTCAGCATGTACGTTGCGCTCTACACCCTGCTGGGGAGTAAATTCACAGAGGGACCCATCATGGGCGTTTTCTGGGCCGGAGCCCTGGCCCTCATAATCTACGTTAACATGGTCGTGTGGAAGAAGATGGGGCATCTCAGCGGCAGAGCGGTGATGGGCGCGTGGGCCGGGTGGGTTATAGGGGTCGCCTTCTGGTTCATCCTGCCCCCGGCGATGGGCTTCCTGGCCTTCATAGCGCTGGGGAATCTCTGGATGAGCGTCGCGACGAGGGATTACAGGATGGCCATACCCGCGGTCGCCTCCATCGGCGCGATGCCTTTGGTGCAGGCTACCGCTGAACCCTGGTTGATGGCCGTGGGTTTCGTGATGTTCGGATACGCCATCACATCCCTCCTTTACATGTTAGGTGCCTTCAGACTCGCGGGGGAGGAGTGATGCTGAAGGAACTCAAACAGAACCCCGTGCTCGGAAATCCTATCCGCCTAGGCATAATGCTCTACTTGCTCCCCAGGAGGAGGGCGCTATTCGCGGAACTCCAGAAAGTCTTGGACCTCACGCCGGGGAATCTGGACTCGCATCTGAGAACGCTGGAAAGGCACGGTTACGTTAGGGTCCGGAAGGTCCTCGCGGACAGGCCGAGGACCGCTGTGTTCATAACCGAGGAGGGCGTGGAGAACCTCAGGGAATATCTGGAAGTTCTCAAAAGGGCGCTGGGAGGCGTGGAGGCGGAGCGGTGACATAGCGGTTGGCCAGAACTGCGGGGGCGCAAAACTATATATCCGCAGAGCCCGATGAACCCGGGATGCTGGAGACCCTCGCCGCCATGGTTCTCTCGTTCCTCATAGGCGTCGGCGCCGCCATCGGCGGCATCGGCGGCGGCTCGTTCATAGGCCCAACGCTTCTCCTCATATTCGGACTTGACGTGCAGACGGCGATAGGCACGAGCGCCTTTGTGATAATATTTACGGGGCTCTCCGGTACGCTGAGATACGCTAAGTACAGGAGGGTGGACTTCAGGACGGGTCTCATCGTGGCGAGCGCCTCAGTGCCCGGGGCCTTCGTCGGAAAGACCCTCTCCGAAATGCTCAGCACCCCGATTATATTGAGCATATTCGCGGTCGTCCTGTTCCTCTCCTCCTACACGGTCCTCAGGGGTAAGAGGGCGCTCCCCGTGCCGGACCTGATGAAATTTTCCATAACCCGTGTAGATGCGAACGGGGAGGAAGTCACATACACGATATCCGTTCCCATTCTCCTGTTCTTCGCGTTCCTCGCGGGCGTAGCGGCCGGGCTCCTTGGCATCGGCGGCGGGCTCGTGGTCGTGCCCCTTCTCCTCAGTTTCAGGATACCACCGCACATAGCCACCGCCACGTCCACCTTCGTGGTATTTCTGAACGCAACCACGTCCGGTCTTCTGCACCTATCTGCGGGCCATGTTGATCTGCAGTACGCCGCCGTGCTGATACCCGGTGTGATACTCGGGGCGCAGACGGGGGCGTACCTCTCCGGCAGGATACCGCGGAAGGGCATAAGGTACTTCTTCTCCGCGCTCATGGTCGTCATAGCGATATCCTTATTGTACAGGACCTTCATGGGATGAGCATGTTCCTGACGGTGTACGGACACATCAACGAGGACGTGATACTCCGCGTGGACCACCTGCCGGGTAGAGGCACGGCGCCTGTCCGCTCCATAGCGAGGAGGATGGGGGGAACGGCCGCCAACACGGCCCTCGTGGCCGCCTCTCTCGGGGTGCCGACACGCATAGTCGCCCGCGTTGGCCGGGCCTTCCCCCGCGAGTTTCTGGAGGACCTTGAGGGAGGGGGCATAGAACTCTGCGTGGAGGTGCGCCACGGAGAGGGGCCAACGTGCTACATACTCAGCGACGGGGAGGAACAGATGGCGGCCATCTATCAGGGTCCCATGGACGACACGGACCCATTTCCCGCCTACTCCTCGGACTACGTTCACTTCGCAACGGGTCCCCCCGAGGCGTTTCTGCCCGCGAGGGAGGGTGCGGAAGGGCGCGTGAGCGTGGACCCGGGTCAGGAGATTTCCTACAGGTACTCGCGGGAGACGCTGAGAGCCATGGCGATGGGTGCGGATTTCTTCTTCTGCAACGAGAGGGAGTACGGCATCGCAAATGCCATTCTGGGTGAGCCGGTAGAGCGCTTCGCGAAGGCCGTGGTGCTGACACTTGGAGGGAGAGGCGCAGAGCTAATAACGGAGAGCGGGCGTCAGAGGGTGGAGGCGTTCAGACCCAGCCGTCGCCTTGACACCGTGGGCGCCGGAGACGCTTTCAGGGGCGGGTTTTACGCGGCACTTTACAGGGGGATGGATGTTCTGGACGCGCTCCGTGCCGGAAACGCAGCCGCCTGCCTCTGGATTCAGGAGGGGAGAGCGCCCCTCTGGGACGAGGTGGAGGGAATGCTTTAGAGCCACGCGAGGGCGCAGAAAATCACGTTTCCCTCCTCGCCCATGAAGTTGGGGCATCCCCTGCACTCATTTATTCTAACCTTTCCGTGAACGGGGCACTCTATGTCCCCATGGACCATCTCCCTGACCTTCGGGGCCAGAACCTCAGGGCTGCGAACACACGTCTGCATGAAAGATAATATGAAATCGTCTATAAATAAAGTTTTCCACGACGATTGACGTGAATCATCTGGAATATATGACCCAGGCGCTGTATAGGAGAAGGGACACCATGATAACCGCTGAGATTGCCATTATTATGAAATCCACGCGGTCTATAACGCTGCCCTCATCAGGAGGTGCACTGTCAGCCCCCCTGTATTCCCTGTATCTGCCGACATACCAGACTGAAAAATAGACCTCTGTGAACGCGAAGAGCAAAAAGAGCAGCCAGATGGTGTAAAAGTGTTCCATAAAGAAGTAGATATCTTCACCGAAGATCCAGAACGTGGAGTTGCTGAGCCCTATCGCGATGGCTGTGGCGATGGATGGCCCCGGAAGAAGTTTCAGGAACCGGGTGGAGAGATAATAATAGAAGAGTGCGAGGATTACGAAAATTGAGATGAATGTGAGCAGAGTCATATAACCCAATATGAGACCGTACGAGATGAAACTGAAGAGGAAGAATAGAAGAATTGTGCTTATGAGATTGGAGTGGAAAGATGTCAGCACTGTGGCCGGTAAAAACACAGAGGGGTGCGTTCGGAAATATGCGCCGAATTTACCCATGGTAAGCCGAAGAGAGATGCTGTATACAGAGGTGTTCAGGAGAAAGTTTATGAGCAACCACCACAGGGAATACAGATAGAGAATGCTGTAAGAAGGGGGACACCCATACAACGCGTACAGGGTGGTTGCCTTTGCCGTTCTGAACAACAGCACCGACACAATTATCACGGAGATCCCAGACCTTCTAATCGTGGCTGTGTGCATGCATTATCACATAGGATGCCTCCCTATATAAAAATCACCCCGGGAGAGCTCTCAGAAAACTGAAAACCATGGCACCCACCGACAGGAGACAGGGAATTGCGAGGGTGAGGAGGTCACGCATCGTTATGGTTCCACCTCGCCGGAGATGTCGCCCACCATCCACCCACTCCCTGTGCCTCTGGAAATACCAGAGTATGAAGTAGGCGAGAGACGCGGTGAAGACGGGTGTGAACAGGAGTGCCGAGTAAATTGGCGTGTATTCATAGAACACCATTGATAGATATATCGGAACAGACCACAAGACGCCGCACCCAAAGGCCGTGCCCATGGCGACCCGCAGAGCCTCCACGTGTTCAAGTTTCAGGAAGTCCATTGATAGCGCGTATATCAGCGCAGGGGTTATGATGGCATATGTGAGGATACCCCACAGCATACAGCATATGAAGGACAGAGGTATGGAAAGGAGCAGTATAAACATCCCGATTATGCTGCCTATGAGCGAAGAATGATATGATATTGTTAGCGTCATCGGGATGAACGTGCGGGGAGGATTCGCATAGTTACGGTAACCCCTATCTATGGCAAAGGTCAGGGATAACAGATAGGATATGCTGACCATGTAGAAAACGGTCAGGAATGATGACAGGAGCCCGTAATAGTCCCGAAGGGATAACCGGTAATACCCGGGAGGGGCGTGTATCATCACGACCGCTCCCAGAAGTATGACAATCAGCGAGAACAACCACACCGTTATTCTGATCCAAGTCCCCCTCGCCAGCATTTCGTCCATGGTTAATTCATTAACACATCAAGTAATTGATAAAACTTTCCTCAATCACCTCAAAAACACAGTCCACGCAGCCCACAGCATCGAGGTCAGCATGGCGGCCGCAGGGAGGGCAAGCATAAGGAGGTCTTTCATTCCGATGAGGCGTTCGGGGGGAGCATCTTCGCCTCTCTCAAGCCACTCGCTGTACCTGCGCATATACCAGAGCGCGAAGTGACCGAGGACCGCCGCGTAAATGGAGATAACAACTCCTGCCAAAAGAAGGAAGCCCATGGAGGAACCGGGAACAAACCACAGGACGAGTATCACAAACCATGAGATCGCGGTTCCCAAAGAGGTGACTACAGCGACAGTCAGAGCATCCCCGTTGGAGATCTTCAAAAATTCTACGGAAAAAGTGTAAATGAATACTGGGATGGGCAGGATCAGTGAAAACGCGGTTGATAAGCAGAAATCGCTGAGGGAGAGGTATGGCACGGTCGAAGACAGCAGAAGCGAGAAAAAGACAGCACCTATAACGCAGGCGTGGAAGGAGACCAGAACCGCCACAGGAATGAACACGCGGGGTGAATTCCAGAATTGACCAGAAAGATTCTTTCCCATAAGAGATAGAAGGTAAAAGGCAGACACCTGGGGAAAGGTGAGTAGTAAAAAGAAGAGGAACAAAGCATAGTAGCTCCGCAAACCCGTATATGACGGTGGGCCATAGATAGGTGCAAGCGCAAGCGGGATTATCAAAACCACAACCAATATTATGGTAGTTAGAACATAAACGGCTACTCTGAACCACGACCCCTTTTCCCAAACGTGCTCCATCAATATGTTTCATATACTCTTATACTAATAAACCTTTCTAAAACAGCGCCTCCACTCTCATCCCGCGCTCCCTCCCCATCCTCGCCGCCCTCATGGCCACATCCCGGTAATATGAAAGGGGCGCGTCCACGGCGTCCTTCAGCGCAGTCGCCATCAGCTTCTCCCTCATCCCCTCCTTCAGCCGCAGCATGTCCACCAGCACATAGGAAATGCCAGCATCCGCCGCGAGGTCCATGATCTCCCTCAGGTCCCGCTCTGTGCGCCCCTTCAGAATCGGACCGAGGAAGAGATACCTGATGACGCCCCCGGGCAGGGATTTCAGCGCCTCGATTCTTTCCGCAGGATCGCTCCCGCCCTCGTACTCCTCCCACCCCTCCAGCGAGGTGACGGTCACGCCCACCTCCGCACCCGGAATCCTCGCTATGAGATCCGCGTCCCTAACGAAGAGCGCGGATTTCGTGAGTATGGTGGCGGGAAATCCGCGCTTCGCGATGACCTCCAGCGCGAGGCGCGTCACGCGGCACCTATCCTCCGCCTCCTGATAAGCATCCGTGACCGTGCCTACGAGTATTCTGCCCATCCTCGCCCTCCTGAGTTCTCTATCCAGCACGGAGGGGAGATTCCTGCGCACCCTGACGGCGCAAAAATCGGGGTCGCGCGTCACGTAGGGGGCGTAGCAGTAGGCGCAGCAGTGCCCGCACCCCGCGTAGGGGTTCACCGCGTACTCCGCCGCCCCCAGCCGCGTGGGGACGAGCGCCCTCTTCACGTAGACCTCACGCATAGTCGGTTATCCTCCTCTGGAACTTCCTTCTCCGGAGCAGGGCCGAGGCGGAGAGCCACCTCTTCAGCGGTATGTGGAAGAAGGCGGATATGGCGGCGAGGACCTCCTCAAACGTCTCAGCCTCCGCGGGGCCGTCGCGGAGCGCCGCCCTCACGTTCTCCCGGACGTGCCACACGCCAACGGGGAGTATGTACGACGGCTGTGCCTCCCTCAGCACCACGACCTCCGCCTGCCTCCCCATCCTCCAGAGGTGCTCGCTTACGGCCATGCGGGCCGCGTAGTAGCAGCCGCCGATGGAAGCGTAATCGCTCCTCCCTTCATAGAACTCGTGGTCGGAGATCAGGAACTCGTTCCTCCCGTAGGGGTTCCATATCGTGCCGGGGTACCACGCCTCCACGAGTTCGTAGCTCCACGCACCGGGCATCATGATGACGAGGAAGCGGTTTTCGAATCTATCGCTCCTGAAGATGAGGTAGCGGTCTATCGGCTCGTATGTCCTCACGTCTTTCAGAAACCTCTCCCCGATGGTGGAGTCAACCGCCGTTATGCTCCACCTCGTGGGCACCAGGCGCCTCTCAACTCCGAAGACGCCGGCGCTGAAGGCGCGCTGGATGCGCGTCACCTCCACCCCGTTCAGGTAAAGGGCGTGGACCGCCTCCGCCGCCCGGAGGTCAGTGTCGTAATACGCCTTCTCCAGGCGCGGGTCCGCCTTCGGGTTGTGCGGGTCGAACCTCCTCAGGGGCGCGCTGGGGCCGAAGGGCTGCGATTCCCCGTCCACCACTATGCGCTCCAGAGGCCGCTTCGCGAGGGCCACGTCCGAGTCCACGGGGCCCCGGGAAATGGCTATCTCCTGCAGCGTGGCCAGATATCTTCCTGGATCCCTCGCCTCTTCCACGCGGGCAACCTTCATCCCCCTCACGAGAACGCTCCTGTAGTTGAGTATGTCGTTTATTCTCAGATCAATCCACCTCTCGGGCGAGTCGTAGATGCTCGTATCCCCGATTTCGGGCGGAACCATAGGCCCGACCCTCACTTTCGGGTAACCGTGGCGCCCGACGAAGACGGAGGGGGGCGATGAGCCCGCGAACTCCTGAGAGACGCGACCCCTCGCCCTGAGGAGGGCGTAGTACTTCGCCAGGAGCGGGCAGGAGGTCTTCCCGCAGAGCATCTTCGACCCCTTGCAGAGGGCGCACCTCCCGGACCGCGCGAGCTGGCTCACCAGGTTCTCCCGCTTCCTCACGTAC
>Ga0209426_1001147_pt1 | contig 18528 bp, 18 predicted proteins | sample Deesub1362B_J571_FD_187697 | JGI IMG/M metagenome (GOLD analysis project Ga0209426, IMG submission 187697) | Deep oceanic, basalt-hosted subsurface ecosystem from Juan de Fuca Ridge flank, Pacific Ocean, CORK Borehole 1362B_J2.571 (SPAdes)... ...
TGTATCGGCAATGGTGAAACTTGTCAGCGTTTAACCAATCAAGGGGTAGAACATCATCCATGCCCATCCCCTGATTTATGCTCATTGGCACAAGGTGGACTGTGTAAACCGTATGGTCGTCTATATGTGAATCTCGATGAATCGGATGAGTTCGGGACTTTTGTTTTTAGAACTATGGGTTTTAACAGCATTCGCACCTTAGCTGCACGACTCAGTTATTACCACGCTGCATCGAATGGCTTGTTGTCCTGTTTACCGTTACAGCTGACCTTAAGAGGCAAGAGCACCACACAAAGCTATCGTACCCCTGTGTATTACGTGGACTTAACCCTGCGTGAAGGCATTCATTTACAAGAGGCCATACACACCGCTAAAGAAATTGATCAGAAAAGTAAGCTGTGTGGTTTTAATCAGGCCGCTTTGGATCAAACAGCCTTACAGGGTTATACAAATGCACAGTTTGAAGTAGATGTAGAGGAGGGATTGGATAAAATTGAAGAGTTTTACCCAAAAGAAAATAAATCACAGCAACAAGTTCAAGACTTTCTTCAGATGCAAGATATTCAGAAAGGCCTACAGCAATCGGTACAAGCTTTGAACTAAAGTAGGAGGCATCTGTTGATGCCTTGTATTTTAAATTTTCTTAATCTATAAATGTAAGATTAAGCTTATGTACGTTAAAAGATATTCTAAAAAAGATTTAACATTTTGAATATTATAATTTATTTAGATGAAGGTTTTATAGTTTGGGTGGGATATTTAAATTTTTTACAGACATTGAATAATACTGACTCTGTAGATATACGTTGGCAACTTAAAAGACAGTGTAATTAGCGCATCATTAAACGAATTTTTAAAGCCTTACATAACCAAACTGATTTCAAACCAAAAGAACTAAAGCTGAATTTTCCTCTAGTCCAGTAAATGCTATGTTTTTCGAGGAATGCGTAGTGTTGTTTTTATTTTGATAGGATGAACATCTTCAACACTTTTCCAAGCTATTTCTTTATCTTTGAAAATTTTGAGCTTATTGATAAGTGACTCTAAATCTAATCCAGAGTTTTGATTAGATGCAAAAGGTAATGCATACAGAATGCTAGTTTGACCTATCTCCAACCTTATGATTTTAAAAGGTAAGTTTTTATCATCACCCTTTCTAGTCCACATATGGATTTTGACATGAAGTTCCGCATTAAGCTCATGAAAAAGACCAATATTCATAAGGCTATCATGTGAGGTCAATTCTGTTGATCTAACCCATTTAATCGTATCTTGTAAGCTATCTAAATCAGCCTGCTCAGAAATTATAGATAAGGCAACTTTACATAATGCTTTATATAGATTTTTTGGGATGAATTTCTCCTTAGGTTCTAGTGTTAGTTCTGCAAAATCTTCATGCTCAACTATAGCTTCAGATATGTTTTCGATAACGGTAATATTTCCATCATTTTTTAATTTTAAATTTTCATAGGGTACTTCTAGCGCCTTATTAACTACAGACATTCTTTGTACGCTTAAAAATGCCATTAAATCATTCTCAATTGTAGTGCCAAAATGCTCGTTGCATTCATCACACTCATCAAGACAGAAGATACTTATATTGCCCAGTCCCCTTGAAATAGCATGAGCTTTTTTCTTAAATGTAATTTTTGTCGAATCTTTAAAGCAAAATCTACAACGTTTTACTTCAGCCCCTTCTTGGCTTGAAATTTTAGTCGTTACCTTGCTATTAGATTTTATACTTGTGTAGGCGTATAGCTCTTCAAAAGGATTTAGGTGATCTTTATAATATTCTATATACATCTGATATAGCTTATTTATTTCATCCATAGGCAATTCATTGAGTTCTAGTTTCTCTATATTTTCCACTCTATGAATTGCATCTACATATAGATCAATTTTATCGAATTGTTCTTGTGGGAATGGTTGTCCATTTCCTAGATGAAAGATCATAAAGAAACTATTTTCTGGTTCATTTTTTATACTTTGAACAACTCCATGAAACTCAGGATTATGCTTAGTTAATTCAGAAAAATGTTCTAACAAAAACTGCTTATATCCTGATGTAAGCTTTTGTAAAGGATCTGATCCTAGATTCAATCCAATTTTTTCAAAAAATGAGCAAACATCTGCTAAAGATAGCTCCTCCTCCTCATATGTGAAGCTACATTCTGAGAAAAAAAAGTGGAATGAGAATATAGGTAAGTTCATTTTATTAATGTTTTTTAATGCTTTATTTATCTTTAAATATATCAGAAAATAGGGCCTTATCTTTTTTCTATTTTACTTCACTCCTACATACTGAACTTAAGAACTACTCAAAATCTGCCAATTGGTGTTTAGGTGGTGAATGTCGAGAATGGAGATATCTTATAAGCGAGTTCATGAAGTGCAGGATAGAACAGAGTTCGATAGTTTTGAATTTTGAAAATTTAGATCAAGCTTTGAAGTAATTTTATATTTTTAGACTTTCTAGGGGCTAATTTTTTAGCCCTTTTACAAAAATATGGAATTGCATATATATGTTTATTCGTATATAAATATATTCAAAGATTCAATTGAGTTTGAGCAAATGTCTGCTACTCCAAAAGTTAAGATCTATCACAATCCTGAATGTGGTACATCACGTAATACATTGGCGTTAATCCGTAATGCCAATATTGAACCAGAAGTGATTGAGTATCTTAAAAATCCTCCATCTAAAAATGAACTGATTCAAATGATCGCGGATGCGGGTTTAACGGTGAGAGAGGCGATTCGTAAGAATGTTGCTCCATATACAGATTTAGGAATTGATCAAGAGAATTGGACTGAAGATCAATTGCTTAACTTTATGCTTCAGCGTCCAATTTTGATTAATCGCCCATTCGTGGTGACTGAATTAGGAACTCGTTTAAGTCGTCCGTCAGAACTGGTTTTAGAAATTCTGCCACTCTCACAAAAGGGTGCTTTCACTAAAGAAGATGGTGAACAAGTACTTGATGCAAATGGGCAGCGATTGAAATAAAAATTTAATGGATATATGTGAATATTGATATATCCATATGTTTGAGTGAGTAAAAATATGGATCAAATCAATTTCTTTAAATGTTTGGCTGATGAAACGAGATTCAACATCGTCATGTTGGTTCTTGGAAATAATGAACAGTGTGTTTGCGACTTGACGGAAAAACTAGAGTTGAGCCAACCCAAGATTTCACGGCATTTAGCCTTATTACGCTCTTCTGGTCTTTTACAAGATCGACGTCAAGGGCAATGGGTCTATTACAGTCTCAATCCCAATTTACCCACTTGGTGCATAGACGTCTTAAATACCCTTAAAAATGCCGATTTACAGCCAAAAGTTGCTCCATCATTTCAACAAATTAATAGTTATTGCGAGTAGTAAAAATATGAAATTTCTTTTTTTATGTACTGGAAACAGCTGTCGTAGCATTTTATCTGAAGTACTTTTTAACAGCCGTGCGCCTGAAGGTTGGAAAGCATACAGTGCAGGTAGTAAGCCATCAGGGCAAGTACATCCATTGACCATTGAAACCTTGGAAAACCTAGGTCTTTCAACAGATGGTTTGTGGAGTAAAACCATTGATGATTGTGAACAATACCAACCTGACGTGGTGATTACGGTTTGTGATTCGGCAGCTCAAGAAGCATGTCCACTGTATTTAGGTGGTGCAATTAAGGCACATTGGGGTTTGGCTGATCCATCACATTTAGATTTGCCGAAAGAAGAAAAGCTCAAAGCATTCCAAGTGACTGTAGACCATATCAACCGTCGCTTAGACGCTTTATGGGCACTCGATACAGCGCATATGTCTCGTCCTGAATTGATTGCTGCAATCAATCACATCTCAGATATTGAATGAGAACATCATGGCTCAACAAAGATTATCCTTTTTAGATCGTAACCTCACGCTATGGATTTTTATTGCCATGGCTTTAGGGATTGCGATAGGCGTGTTTTTTCCGCAAGCCCCTGTCGCTTTGGATAAAATGAGTGTGGATTCCGTCAATATCCCGATTGCAATCGGTTTGATTTTGATGATGTATCCACCATTAGCTAAAGTGGATTATGCAGCGCTACCACAAGTGTTTAAAGACAAAAAAACCTTAACTTTGTCTTTGGTTCAGAACTGGGTGATAGCACCTGTATTGATGTTTGCATTAGCCATCATTTTTCTACACAGCTATCCTGAATACATGACGGGCTTAATCTTGATCGGGTTAGCGCGCTGTATTGCCATGGTCTTGGTGTGGAACGGTTTGGCCTGTGGGGATAACCAATATGTTGCTGCATTGGTGGCCTTTAACAGTATCTTCCAAATTTTATTTTTCAGTACCTATGCTTGGTTGTTCTTGACCTTCTTACCACCATATTTTGGTGTTGCAGGACAGGTAATCAATGTCGATTTCTGGACGATTACCCATGCAGTACTGGTGTATTTGGGAATTCCATTTTTCCTTGGCTTTATGACGCGATTCACTCTAGTAAAAGCTAAAGGTCTGGATTGGTATCAACATATCTTCTTACCGAAAATTAGTCCACTGAGTTTGTTGGCGTTATTGTTCACGATTATGGCGATGTTTAGTCTCAAAGGGAACGACGTAGTGAGCTTACCGATGGATGTCTTGCGTATTGCGATTCCATTGACGATTTACTTTATCGTGATGTTCTTCATCAGCTTCTTCATGAGCAAATGGATGGGGAACGATTATCCTAAAACCACAGCCATTTCTTTTACTGCTGCGGGGAATAACTTTGAATTGGCGCTGGCCGTAGCGATTGCGACCTTTGGTTTAGCTTCACCAGTCGCATTTACCACGGTGATCGGCCCATTGGTTGAAGTACCAGTGCTGATTGCTTTAGTCAGTGTATCTTTGTGGCTTAGAAAAAAGTTTTTTAAAGAAGAGGTGTAATTTCTATGACTCTCCCAAATGTAGATATGAATCTTCTTGATCAGCCGACTTTAGAAAAGGTACAAGCCAAAGCGCTAGAGCATCCACCGCGTATTTTGCTGCTGTATGGTTCTAACCGAGAGCGTTCATACAGCCGATTGGCGGTGATGGAAGCTGGTCGTATCTTAGAGCAGTTTGGTGCAGAAGTTAAAATCTTTCATCCTAAAGGGCTGCCTTTACCTGAAGATGCGGACACTGAACATCCAAAGGTTAAAGAGTTGCATGATTTACTCGCTTGGGCAGAAGGAATGGTGTGGTGCTCGCCTGAGCGTCATGGCTCCATGAGTTCAATCTTTAAATCGCAAATTGATTGGATTCCACTGGCAGGTGGTGCAATTCGTGCAACCCAAGGCAAGACTTTAGCTTTGATGCAGGTCAGTGGCGGTTCACAGTCTTTTAATAGCTTAAACCAGATGCGTATTTTAGGCCGTTGGATGCGGATGATCACCATTCCAAACCAATCGTCTATTCCTAAAGCTTTTTTAGAGTTTGAAGAAGATGGACGAATGAAACCTTCATCCTTCTATGATCGAATTGTCGATGTCATGGAAGAACTATATAAGTTCACTTTGCTCACTCGCGGGCAAAGTCAGTACCTCACAGACCGTTATTCAGAGCGAAAAGAGTCGGCAGAAGAATTATCTAAGCGTGTCAATCAACGTAGCTTATAAATTTTAGGTGATCAGAAATGCAAAAGAGACATTCTAAATTAGTGATCTTAGGTTCAGGACCTGCTGGTTATAGTGCTGCTGTGTATGCAGCACGTGCAAACTTAAAACCTACATTGATTGCAGGTATACAACTTGGTGGTCAATTAACAACGACCACTGAGGTAGATAACTGGCCGGGCGACCCAGAAGGTTTAACTGGTCCTGCACTTATGGAACGAATGCAAGCCCATGCTGAACGCTTTGGTACAGAGATTGTGTATGACCACATCAATGAAGTTGATTTAAGCGTCCGTCCATTTGTGCTAAAAGGCGACATGGAAGAATTTACTTGTGATGCACTGATTATTGCAACAGGTGCGACAGCACAATACTTGGGTCTTGAATCTGAAGCTAAATTCATGGGGCAAGGTGTCAGCGCATGTGCAACTTGTGATGGTTTCTTTTATAAGAATCAAAAAGTCATGGTCGTGGGTGGTGGTAACACAGCAGTTGAAGAAGCACTTTATCTTTCTAATATTGCTGAACATGTCACCTTAGTTCACCGTAGAGACAGTTTACGTTCAGAGAAAATTCTACAAGATCATCTTTTTGCCAAAGAAAAAGAAGGCAAAATTAGTATTCTTTGGAACAATCAAGTTGATGAAGTCTTAGGTGATAATACTGGTGTTACTTCAGTCCGCTTGAAGTCAACTTTGGACGAAAGCATACAAGACGTTGAAGTTCAGGGCTTATTTGTTGCTATTGGTCACAAACCGAATACAGGTATGTTTGACGGCCAACTCAACCTACGTGATGGCTACATTCAAGTACAAAGTGGTACTTCAGGCAATGCAACAGCCACTTCTGTGGCAGGGGTATTTGCTGCAGGTGACGTTGCTGACAGCATTTATTGCCAAGCAATTACTTCGGCAGGCTCAGGCTGTATGGCAGCTTTGGATGCCGAAAAGTATCTTGATCAATTGAGTAATTGAAAGGCTCATTTAAACGCTTGAAAATTGTATGAAATACGCCCAGTCTGTTGAGCAGACTGGGCGTTATTTTGATTATGACAATAAAGAATAGGAGAGAAGCTTTGACTCAATTACAAGCTGAAGTCGATGTGATCATTATTGGTGGTGGTCAGGCAGCTCTTGCTACAGCTTATTTCCTCAAACGTAAGAAAATTCCATTTATTATTTTAGATGACCAATCTCAGGCTGGCGGTGCATGGTCACATGCTTGGGAATCGCTTCGTCTTTTTTCTCCAAATACTTGGAGCTCTTTGTCAGGTTGGATGATGCCTCAAGTGGCTTTAGATCAGATGGCTCGCCATGGTTTTAGCAATGCACAGTTTGAGGTGAATACGGAGGAAGGGTTGGATTTGGTTGAGGAGTTCTATACGGGTGAGCCAAAGCCAGAGCAACACTATCAAACGCATGATTTGACACATGTTCAGAAAGGATTGCAACAGTCTGTCAGTGCAGTAAATTGAGGCTTAAGCAAAATTCAAAAGTTACTTTTTTACGGATCACTCAATCATTTGAGCGAATTAGCGTTCGTATTAACAAGATGAGACATTATGTATGCTCATCTTGTTTTTGAACTGTTTTAAGGTTTGAAACCTAAAACTTCAATATAGGATATTTCATATTTTTTTGTGTTTTTATTAAACTTTTCATGAACCATTACGCTAGCAGTAACTTCAGTTTTTCCATGAAGTTGGTCTGGTTTAATACTTTCATTAAGTTTAAGTCTCATTCGATTGTGATTCAGTGAGTGTATGGAGCCCGCCCACCCATTTTCTCTTCTGTCCTTATCAGAAGCATAGATAGATAATTTAATATCTTGGAGAAACTTTTCACGTTGTTGCTGTTCTTGCTGGACATAGTTTGAAGGGATTGGATCTAGAACGCTACGATCGAAAATTACTTCATCTTTATCATTTGGGTTAAATTTAATTTCTGCTGTGTCTTCAAGTTTAGCGGGTTTTGCAATGTTGATTGCATTTTCGGCCAAAGCCTTTTGAGGAATTTTATCAATAACCGATTGATAATCATTTTGTGAAATATTCATGGTTTGAACATTCACTACATTATTTATAGTAATAGTCTGATTGATTGTTGGAGTCTGAGGTGTAGGAATTGCAAGTTTTGCACCTTCGATGATTAAAGCAATAGTACCTTGTTTGACAATATCTTTTATCGTTTCTTTGGATGGCATAGCCGCTGAAATCGTTTTGCGGCTATTTTTTGTAGCATGTAGTGATTTTCTAATAATTAATTTAAGATCTAAACTTCCGCTATGAAGATTTTCAATAAATATTTCAGAATCTACTACTTTGAAATCAGGATAAATTTTTTCAATAAATTTCGACGTATAATGAATATTGCTTTCTAAGGACTTTAGACTTGAAAGAATTTCATCAATTGGTATGAAATTCTTGTTTGTATAGTAAATTTCATATTTAGTATCAATTGTTAATATCTCAGAATTTTCCACAAAAGACCTTATAATTATTCGCTTAAAGTTAGAATAGATTAAACATTAGAATTTTTTAAATGGAAAGGGCCATACAAATGTATGGCCCTTTTTTTCTAATTTAGATTTTCCAATACAAATTGAGGCGACTTTATAAATAGTTTGATTAAAGCCTGTGCTGAGCTTGATGGGTGTCGAACACCTCTTTCCCAACTTTCTAGCGTTCTTGGAGATATGCCAAGTTTAGATGCTAACTGTTGTTGAGAGATATTCATTTTTTTACGTGCCTTAATGATTTCCTGAGCTAATGTTAAATTAACGATATATGGGAAATCATGATTAAAATTCACATGGTGCTGTTGAAGTAGATGCATAAATACCCTCTTCTTTCTAAGGACCTAATAAGCAAGTTGAAGTAAGAATCTAAAGCTCATAGCAATGACCAATAAACTTAAGAAACCGACTAGCCATAACAAGATGAACCATTGAAATTTAGATAATTTCATTAGAAATTCCTTTAATGATAACCTTCATCCCCAACACGAACTTTATCTCTGAATACCCAGTATGAAAGGGCGGTATAGACCAGTATGATTGGAATCAAGATCAGTGCCCCAATCAGTGCGAAAAGCTGGCTATTGGCAGGTGCAGCAGCATCCCAAATGGTAATTGAGGGCGGTATAATGTAAGGAAAAATACTGATACAGAATCCTGAGTACGCCAGAAATACGAGTCCTAAGGTATATAAAAAGGGCATAGCTTCATTTTGTTTAATACATGAGCGCACCGCTAAAACGGTACAAACTAGAACAAGTAAAGGGACTGGGCTAAAATAAATCAATTGAGTGGGATTAAACCAGCGCTCAGCAATTTGTGGATGTGCAATTGGCGTATAGATGCTGACAGCAATAAAAATAACCAATAAGCCAATCAAAAGCTTGGGCATTAATTTATACATATGCTTTTGTAGTACGTCATCAGTCTTCATGATGAGCCAACCACATCCCAATGCTGCATAAACGACTACAACTCCCAAACCTGTAAATAATGAAAAAGGTGTTAACCAGTCAAAGCCACCACCAGCGTAACGATTATCAACAATATCAATACCCTGAATATAAGCGCCTAAGATTACCCCTTGTAAGAAACTGGCAACAATAGAGCCCCAAATAAATGCATTATCCCAAATGTACTTTGTTCGATTGGCTTTGAAACGAAACTCAAAAGCCACGCCTCTAAAAATCAAAGCTATTACCATCAAAATGATAGGTAAATATAGGGCTGACAGAACCGCTGAATAGACAATAGGGAAAGCCGCAAAAAGACCAGCACCACCTAAAACCATCCATGTCTCATTACCATCCCAAACGGGGGCAACGGTGTTCATCATGACATCACGTTCCTGCTGATTTTTAATAAAGGGGAATAAAATCCCGATACCTAAATCAAAGCCATCAAGTACAACGTAAATAAAAACACCAACTGCAATAATGACAATCCAGATTAAAGATAAATCAATCATGAAGATGCTCCTTGATCCTGATCATCAATTTTTTCATCAATGGCACTCAGAGGTCGCATTGGTGTTTTGAAATGGCCAACGCCTCCAATTTCTTCTGGTGCGTTATGTAAAAACTCAGGTCCTTTATGCATGAGTTTGAGCATGTAATAAATGCCCACACCAAAGACAATGAAATACACGATCACAAAAATAATCAGAGTTAATCCAACCTGTTCCGCCGAAACAGGAGAAAGGGTATCTTTTGTCCTCATAACACCATAGATAATCCATGGCTGACGTCCTACTTCTGTGGTGAACCAACCTGCGAGTAATGCGATGAAGCCTGAAGGGCCCATCACGATTGCAAAGCGATGAAACCACTTATTCTCATAGAGGCTGCCTTTTTTTCTGAGCCATAGGGCAGTGACTGCAAGGAAGAGCATAAGCATGCCTAGCCCAACCATGATACGGAAACTCCAAAATACGATTGTTGAATTTGGACGATCTTCAGGCGCAAAGTCTTTTAATCCTTTCACTGTCCCATTCATGGAGTGGGTCAGAATTAGGCTTCCTAAATGTGGAATTGCAATCGCATATTTCGTGCGTTCTTCTTGCATATCAGGAATACCAAATAAATATAAGGGCATCCCATGATCATGGTTCGTTTCCCAATGGCCTTCCATAGCAGCAAGTTTGGCTGGTTGATGTTTTAGGGTATTTAAACCATGGGCATCACCTATAAAAACTTGGAGGGGAGCTAAAATGAGGATTAACCAAAGTGCCATAGAAAATGATGTTTTCACTAATGCATCTCTACGGCCTTTGAGTAAGTGCCAAGCAGCAGTAGCAGCAACAAGAAGAGCTGCCACTAAAAAGGCTGCAAGTGCCATATGGAATAAGCGATAGATAAAGGACGGGTTAAAAACAATAGCAAACCAATCTTGAGGTACTACAATTCCATTTTCAATGGTGAAGCCTTGAGGTGTCTGCATCCAACTGTTTGAAGACAAAATCCAGAACATTGAAATACATGTGCCGATGGCGACCATCAATGTGGCAAAAAAGTGTGCTTTTTTGCCGACTCGACCCCATCCAAAAAGCATGATGCCTAAAAATCCAGCCTCTAAGAAGAAAGCACTTAGAACTTCGTAGCTCAGTAATGGGCCTGTTATTCCTCCTGCAAATCGAGAAAACTCACTCCAGTTTGTACCAAACTGATAGCTCATCACGACACCAGAAACGACACCCATGCCGAATGATAATGCAAATACTTTCACCCAGAATTTGAATAAATCATGATAAATAGACTCGTTTGTTCTAAGCCATCGCCATTCCAAAACAGCAAGAAAACTTGCCAGTCCAATAGAAATCGCAGGGAAAATAATATGAAATGACACCGTGAATGCAAACTGAATACGTGCTAACTCAAGTGCCGTAAAGCCTAAGGTCATAGCAACTCTCCACATCCGAAGCGTGCTCTAGATTGCATAAGCTCTGATATGAGTGTGCCTACACAGATACGTGCATTTTTTAAAAGTAAAAACATAGCGATTAGTCTCTTCAACTAATTAAATTTTAAAACAATAAGGAATTGCCAATAAATTTAGACAGCAAAAGAGACAGGAGGTGCTCGACCTTGAGGGATCAGAAATAATTGTTTTAAAAGAAAAAAGATATGAAAGAAAGCTTCTTTAAAAGCTAATAACCGAACTTGAATTCTCACGACTACTTCTTTAACACCCATGTCTGGTAGTGGAACGACATGTGCGTAAACTACACAGTACTGACATTGATGATTTGCATCGTGATGATGGCTAGATGAAGTTTTTTGTTCAAGATTTGCATGATTAAGCTTTTCAATATCATGATTAGCTAAACCCAACTCTTGATGAGAGTGATTATGCGTAGAATGATGTGAGCTATGCTCATGGTGAGAAGTATCTAATTGAAGTGCATGGACAATAGTTTCACAGACAGGAGAAATTTGATATTTCTCTGGAAGTAAAGGCTGTAGAAAAACAGCAATCTGTAACAAGATTGCAGAGAGTGCTAGCAATCTTCCTAAAACCATGATCACTTAGATGGTCTCAATTATCCAAGTAAGGAAAATGGATTGTAGCAGAATATATATTTATTAAAAGTACATTGTATTAAATTGAAAGTCTTATATTTTTATTTAATTTTGTCTACTTAAAGTATTTTAAAAATAGATTATTTTAATTTAAGTAGTTGATTTTAATCAGAATTGTTTCAGATTAAAATCATGCATGATTAATTTTGCTTTTAAAAAATAATGATTAAAATTTATAAAGTAAAGTAGATGAGAGTATTTTCCCTACATTGTAGGGGTATTTATTACACATTCGATTATTATCTAAATCTTTGTGCTTTAAGATTTTCGATTTTTTTAAATTGAATTATTTCATCAGTTTTACTCATTAGATATCTTAAAATAATAATGGTATTGTAAATTATGATTTTACAATTTATCTATTGAATTGAGAGCTGCATTTGTCCTTGCGATAGTTGCGATGTTGTTGCAAATAACCGTTTTTATGCAACCTTTACTACCAGAGAAATTTCAATTCTCACTGGTATGCGTAACTATTTCCGATTTAAAAGCTCAGATACAAAATCAAGAACTACAGCATCAGCATGTATCACACCATCACGATGTTGATGCTATTAAATTAGAAACCGCAAAAACCGCACATCATCATCAGTTAGATCATCAATGTATGTTCTGTACTGCATATGGTCATTTGGTCGCAAATTTAGAGATTGATCTAAACCCTATTTTAGATCGTATTCAAATTCGTTTAATGTCGTTTCAGAAAGCGTTTAAACATGTCTATTTTGTACTCCAGCGGCTTTTTTTAACTCCTCAGGGGCGTGCACCTCCTTTATTTGCTTAGATTCCAACCTCTTATGTAAATGGAACATGGATGAAGTGTTCCAATGGAAACTTATGCTTAAAAGGAATTGAAATGCCTCAATTCAAATTGAACCCTTATTTAAAAGGGAATCATTCTATTGTTTCGCCTCAAGTAACAGGGCTTAAACACAATCACGCCTTAATTGATTTAGCACAGCGTTCTGTTGTTGCCCTATCAATTTATGGGCTTGGTTTACAACTAAGCTATGCTGAAGATAACTCAGCGCAATCTATGCAATTGCCTGTTTTAGTGATTGAAGCTCAAAAACAAAGTACGGCTGACCCACTCCAACTGAAACAAGTCAACTCAACGGGCAGTCGCTTAGGGTTAACAGCTCAAGAAACCCCTGCAACAGTTCAAACCATTACTCAAGATGACTTACAAGAAAAAGGCTTAAGAACGGTTAAAGAGGCATTTGGCAATGTGACAGGTGCGACTGTAGGTAATGTGCCGGGTAACCCCGCTGTGCTTACGATGCGTGGTTTTTCTGGTAATGCCAACACGGTATTGCAGGATGGCGTTCGTGTGGGGGCTTCTACCTTCGTAACAAGGGATTTAGATGTTTGGAAGTATGAAAAGATTGAGGTTTTAAAAGGACCCTCATCTGTACTTTTTGGTGAAGGTGCTTTAGGCGGTGCAGTGAATTTAGTCACCCGAAAACCTAATTTAGAAAAGAAAACTGTGGAAGGGCTGCTTAACTACGGTAGTTTTAATACAGTAAGAGTCGCTATAGGTGGGAATCTACCAATAAATGATGAATTGGCTATTCGCTCTGATGTGAGTTATCTCAAATCAGATAGTTTGTATGATATTGATGATCAAGAAACGACTAAATTCGGTGCGGCAGTGAGTCTGCTGTATAAGCCGAATGATGATTTATCAATGCTGTTTTCAGCAAATTTTGATCATGACAAAGAAACTTCAAGCTATAACGGCTCACCGTTAGTTTCAGCTTCGACAGCTAAAAATCCTAGTCACATCGTAGATAATCCTTATGGTCTAGTCGTGGATAAGACAACAAGGCATAAAAATTATAATCCAGACGGTGGTGAGTTAAGTGCTGACACAACGACTCTCTCTTGGTCGACGGATTATCGCCTTTCACCATCATGGACGTTCAATAATATTGCAACGTATTACCATGCAGATCGAAAATTCTATCTATCCCCAGAACAAAATTTTGACAGCCAAACGGGGCTATTCAAACGGACAGTACAGCGTTGGAGCCATGATCATGATGTATGGAGTAATCGCTTTAGTTTCGGTCATGATCAATTGATTGCAGGGACGTATCGTAATCGACTGAGCATAGGCTCTGAATATAGCTATACCGATTTTAGTAGTCCCAGACCTAGTGGCAACCTCAGCGCTGTAGATCCATATCATCCAAATGTTGGAGAGATGCCTACCAGTGATTGGGCGGGATGGACGAGTTACAATAAATTTTCAACTCAAATTAAGAATTGGTCTGTTTTTGCAGAGGATGCTTTTAACATAACGCCAGATTGGCTTGTTGTCGGTGGGGCACGCTATGAACGTCTTGATGTAGAGCGAACAATTGATCACATCCTAACCGATAGTCAGCAGCAATTTAATCCTACTTTTAACCCATTCTCTTGGCGTATAGGCAGTGTTTATAATCTAACTCCAGATACCCAGCTATACGGTCAATATAGTACAGCGGTTACCCCCGTTTCTTCTTTACTTGTGATCTCGACAGCGAATGGAAGTTTCGATCTATCAAAAGGGAAATCGGCTGAACTTGGTTTTAAGTCGAGTGTATTAGACGGCAAGCTGGACATGATTGGTTCAGTTTACTGGATTGAATTAAATCATATTTTAACTCGTGATCCGAACAATATTAATTTAACTGTTCAGGGAGGACAGCAGGTCTCTAAAGGCGCTGAATTTACAGCATCTGCTGCGATTACACCGCAGTTAAAAGCGAGCTTAGGTTTGGCTTGGGTTGATGCAGAATACAAGAAATTAATAGAAGCGGGCGGTGCGAATCGTTCAGGCAATCAGCCGATTAATGTTCCCGAAAAAGTTGCCAATGCCTCATTAAGTTACCAGTTTAGTACTTTACCAATTACTGTGAGTGGATTTGCAAAATATGCGAGTGGTTTCTACACAGATACAGCGAATACATACTTTGTAGATGGTCATACCACGTACGATGCTTCCTTAGCATATGACCTAAAAAATATGACTTTTACACTATGGGGCCGAAACCTGACCGATGAATTTTATGGTGAGTATTCAGGCTACTCCGCGAAGCAAATTTATATTGGTGCACCAAGAAGTGTCGAACTCGGCGTCACATTTAAATTTTAAGCACCAGATTTCATAACCCTATATCAGCATATACACATTCAGAGTCACTTATGTCTAAATTTTTATTTCATCCACTGACGTGGAGTATTTTACTTGTTCAACTTTCAACCCACGCTGTGTCGGCCGAAAATGAATCTGCTTCAAATCAAATTGTAGCTCAACTGCCGAGTATCACGATTACTGCAGAAAAACAGGATGAAAGACATAGTTCTTCACAAGCGATTACGCAGTTCAATCATGACCTGTTAGAAGTACCGTTTACTAAATCACATGTATCAGCACAAGATATCCAAAATCATAATGTTCAGCGTATCAGTGATGCGCTTTCGTTTGTAAATGGTGTGGTTTATCAAGACAGTTATGGCGGAGGTTTTTGGGACAATTACTCATTTCGCGGATTTAGTACCGATCCGAATATGGGTACGATTTACATGCGTAATGGTTTGAGCTCTGTGAGTGGTATCCATACCGCACGAGATATGGTGAACATTCAAGCGATTGATTTCTTGAAAGGCCCCATGGCCGCGATGTATGGGCAAGGTGCGGTAGGCGGGATTATGAATATCACCACTAAGCAACCTGAATGGGAGAAAAAAAGTGATTTAAGTCTGAGCGGAAGTACGCTTGAAGAATATCGAGCTGCCTTAGATACCACGGGTGCGATTAATCAGGATTTGGCTTATCGCCTTGGACTAGCCTATGATAATAATCAAAGCTTCCGTGATCATGTTGATAATCAGCATTATTACATTGCACCACAATTAGCATGGAAAATTTCTGAGCAAACCCAGTTGAATCTTGATACTGAGTTCTCAGAGTCTAAAGGCGTTTTTGATCGTGGCGTACCGATGGTCAATGGGAAACTTCCAGTCAATAAGAGAACCTTTTTAGGTGAGCCAAGCGATGGTGATATTGAGATTAAAGATCAAATGTATCAACTACGTTTAAACCATGAATTTAATGATGATTGGAACAATACAACGGCAATCACTTATAGTCATGGTGAGCGTGCAGGTACATCAACCGAAATTTCGTCCATTGCATCAGATGGAAGAACGGCAAATCGCTTCCGCCGCTCCCGTCAATTTGAGACAGACACCACAAACTTTCAATCTATCTTAAGAGGTAAGTTTGATACTGGGGTAATCAGACATGAACTGGTTACAAATGTCGAAGCAGGTCATTATACGATTGATCAACTGCAACGTCGTAGTGCTGTTGGGGCTTCGAGTCAGATTGATATTTATAATCCCGTGTACGGTCAAAATATTTTGCCATTAACCCGAATCACTAAAGATACAAAAGAAACTCAAGATATGTTTGGGTTTAACATTCAAGATCAAATTTTCTTGAATGATCAATGGAATGTACTGGTAGGCGGTCGTTTTAATCGTTTAGAACAACAAATTGATGATCATCGAACTGGAAAGACATCAAAGCAAGCTTTCACACCATTTACACCACGTGCAGGGATAAATTATCAGCCCACTGAGCAGTTGTCTTTTTACAGTAACTGGGGGAAGGCATTTGAACTGAACACAGGGTTGAATAAGGACAATGAACTGTATGAACCAGAGAAAACAGAAAGTTGGGAAGTGGGTGGTAAATATAAGTTTTTACCGCAAAGTTGGTTCGGTCTAACGTATTTTGATATGGAAAAACAACATCTGCTCACTGAAGGCATTACTGATAGCTACGTAGATAGCGGGAGAGTACAAAGCCGTGGTGTTGAGTTAGAACTACAACATCAATTCACGGACAAGCTACGTGTTAATGCTAACTATACTTATACAGATGCTGAAATTGTAGAAAGTGAAGTTGAGGATAAAGGCGCAAGGCTTAAAAATATTCCTAAACATACGGCAAACTTAAGTGCTGACTATCAATTTGACCTTGCAGGACATGATGCGGGCTTGGTTGGCAATATTAATTACTACGGTAAACGCAGTGCAAATTATATTGATAATGGAACCAGTCTTCCTGATTTTACTGTCGTTAATATTGGGGGCTATGTACAGCTACGACCAGACCTACGCGCGCAACTGAATATTGATAATCTTTTTGATCAAGATTACTACGTCGCAAGCTATACAAATTATTGGGTGCAGGTGGGTGAACCGCTCAAAGCAACACTCAGTCTAAATTGGAAATTCTAGTCTGTGGAGTCAGGAGGGGCGGTGTCACAAGATGTGACCGCTCCTTCATAGTTGCTAAGAGATATAACTTATGAAAAATACCTTATTATGTTCTTTTGTTTTTGCTAGTTTGTGCCTCGGATGTAGTCAATCTGAACCTGACCCTAAATCGGGAGAAGCTTCGACCAAAGCTATAAAAGTAATTGATCCTGAATTACAGAAATGGGTAGGCCAATATAAAGGAATTTTACCTTGTGCAGCATGTACTTCTTTCTGTGAAGGGTGCGAAGGTATGACTGTCGATTTAGATGTTAAGGAAAACCAGACATTTAAATTGGTTAGAACCAGTAATAGTGGACACAATAAACCCGAAGTATACGAAGGACGATTTGTATTTACTGATAACGGGAAACTTAAAATTCAGCTCAATGGCATATCTGAGCGGAATACAGTTTTATGGCAGCAGGGCTCTGTGGAAGTTCTTGATACCAAGACTGGTCTGCCTTACAAGGATTATTCAGATTTTGAGTTAATGAAAGAGGCTTAATTAGATAGCCTTAGCATATCCCATTTTGGTTTATACCAATTGAAATAGTTATTACTAGTTTTTGAATATGAATTTCTAAGATATCCAAGTCGGGATATGCAAAACTGTACTCCTTTTACAGCTTGCTTTTCTTATGTAATAGTAAAATTTTAACTAAGTCTTTTAGAATTTTGGCTATTGGCGACTATATTCAGGTCAATGCTTTTTACGCGTACATTCCCTTCATTTAAAAATTTTTAGTCCTGTTTGCAAGTGGATGCAGCCCATTACTACTTTATTGATAGATAACTGCATTATCAATATATTTTGTCATTTTCAAATCGTTTTGATTCGGGCTTATTCAATTGAAAAATGATCTTTGCATGAGCTTAAGTAAGGTTTTATTCAGAGGAGTTATTCTCATATAAATAAACCATCACTGTTCGTAGATTGGTGTAATTAGGTTATTTTTTTCTTTACGCAAAATTTACGCTTTATGCCATTTTAGATATAGAGAATTTACGTGATCAATTTATATACTAAAGCTGACCTATTTTTAAATGGCATATGCTATGTGGGAATTTATTTCTGTATTTGTCCTTTCATTGCTGTTGGCTTATCCGCTTGGGCACTACCTTGCGGATGTGATGCAAGCCAAACCAATGAAGAGTGACCGCTTCTTTAAGTGGATTGAACAACCGATCTATGCTGTGCTCGGTGTCAAGCACAGTGGTATGAACTGGCGGCAATATCTAGGTGCTTTTGTACTGAGCAATGTTCTACTGCTTGGCGCCAGTGTCGCAGTTTTAATGACTCAGGCATGGCTGCCATTGAACCCTGACCATATTCCAAATATGAATTGGGACTTGGCTTTACACACCACCATTTCATTCCTGACCAATACCAACCAGCAGCATTATTCTGGGCAGTCTCAACTGTCATATCTATCGCAAATGACTGTAATTGTAGGATTGCAATATTTGTCTCCGATCATCGGGCTTGCCTTACTGGT
>Ga0209426_1001149_pt1 | contig 18495 bp, 20 predicted proteins | sample Deesub1362B_J571_FD_187697 | JGI IMG/M metagenome (GOLD analysis project Ga0209426, IMG submission 187697) | Deep oceanic, basalt-hosted subsurface ecosystem from Juan de Fuca Ridge flank, Pacific Ocean, CORK Borehole 1362B_J2.571 (SPAdes)... ...
GTAGAACTTCCCTATTCTCCTCTCTGATGCTGCCAAAGCAGAGATCTCGAACCATTCGTGCTGGCTCAGCATCTGAATGAATTTCTGCCCTACCATTCCGGTTGCTCCGAGGATGGCCGCTTTGTATTTTCTCATGAGGATGCGGTTTTGGAATTGTTTTATATATTTTGTTATTGAATGGTTCTTAATCCATCTTGGTGATGGAAAAGACCTGTTCGACAAAACCGAACTTCGTATGCTCGCAAAACGTCGTCCAAGTGATCCTTTGTTTGACATAGAATTTTAAGTGGGGTGAAATAAGATTTTAGGAAATAAAACCTTAAATACGGATATTGGAAGTTTGTAGATGACTGTGTGCTTTGTATACTTTTTTATACTGACGACTCCCTTTTTATGACCATTTTATGCCCATAAAACCAGACCTTAAAGCTGGAAAATCAGCCTTGATGAACCATTCCTTTAGCTCCTCTAAGGTGGGAGGGGATAGCTGGTATTTCTTCCAGTCAACAAGGGCAACCTTACGACCTGACTCAGGGATTAGCATGACGGGAATGACTGAGAATCCCTGTTTCAGATATTCCTCAGCCCTCCTGAATAATCCCTCCATTATCGACAACCTCCTTCAGAAAACAGCCCTTTAAGAGGAAGTTACCACAGATTGTAGAGTCTGTCCGGCACTCGGATGGAAGTTGCGAAAGTGTTATATATTTTGAGAAGCGTCTCTTTTTTGAGATACTAACTCCCTTCCTTTTTATCATTTGAACTCCCCCTACTCTATTTTCTTGGCAATCTCCCTAATACCTTCCCTCACAATCACTGATTGTGGCTTGCCTGTCTTTTTAGATATTTCTCTAAGGATTTTTTCCGTTTCAGAGTCGAGAGATATTGTTTTTATTACTGCCATACTCTTTCACTAATTAATTAACTAAAAAAACCTATATTTAAATTTATCGAACTACAATATAATTTATAAGTTATAAGTATTATACTCGGACACTTGACTCGGGCTCAAATTAAAAGAGGAGGTAAAGGCTTAGTAATGAGAAAAACCTTTTCATAAGTTTACTTCAAAAACTAATTATCTCGGTGCGTTGACCCGGGCTCTTTTCATTATACGTTTGGTTACGATCTTTTATAAGTGATTGAGTTGGTTAATTTTTAGATAATAAAAGACACCCCTATTGTATCCAGTCAATCTGTTTAATCTTAAAAGATTTATCACCCTGTCTATTTTTATTCAACCATCTTAATAATGTTACCTATGTTACCTGGGGGGGTCAATTTTCAGGTAACAGGATACAGGCCTCCATTGGACTAAAGAAGTAAGGAGAGAGCTTTTTCAGAATTTGTTACCTGCTTATACAGAGAGGGGGCTTTATTTTTTGAGAACATGAAATCAAAAGTTCGGGTAACAAGGTAACAAGGTAACAAGTACCACAAAAAGTAACGAGTAATGCAGGTAACAAGGTAACATATTATTATTTATTTTATAATAATTAAATGATAAAATAAATACTTTTTTCTCCCCAAAACCTTAGACCGGTTTAACAAAACCCGAAAGTTTTATGACCATTTTATGCCCATAAAACCCCTTATGGCAAGGCCGAATTTAAATAAAAAACCTGTTAAAATATATCTGAATAAAAAAATTTACGAGGCTTCAAGGCAAATAATACCAAACCTGAGCCACTTTGTGGAAACAAAGATCTTAGAACTGCTCTACGCCTTAAACCACCCGATAGCAAGAGATTCCATAGTGGACCGGTGGGGATTTGAACCCCAGGCCTCTCGCATGCCAAGCGAGCGCTCTTCCAAACTGAGCTACCGGCCCTTTTACCCTCTTTCTTGCATTCTAAAAAATGGTTTATCAATTTTGCGGTGTTGCATGAGATGTTGCGTTGTCTTGGGACTTCCCGATCACATCGATCATCCCAGGATAGGTTGCGAATTATTATGAATTGGATTGAAAAGACGAAAATGTATTTAACGAAAAGATTCAACTACAAACGATGAAAAATCCTTCTGAGAAAAACGTTTCTGGTGGATGGTTCAGCGATAAAATAAGCAGAGAGGATTTTTACAGGAATATAAAGCCAATGTATGAATCTGACTCCCACGAATTTGATTCCAAAATCTTGGATTATTACGATTTCGTGCTCCGAAAGAAAACTACCGACCTGAAGGAATTGGTTTCAGCCGTTCAAGAAAAAAAGAAGACTTTACAGACGTACACTTCCTTAGCCCTTTTCTCTTCTGTTTTGAGTTTGATGGCTGTGACCATGTGGCTTTACCAGACTGGCTCAATTTCATCCCCATTTTTGCCTTTTTTGGCTTCTGCAGCCCTTCTCGCCCTTCTCAACATTTTTATCGGTCTTAAGGTTAGGGCCTTACTGTATGGTTAGCGCTGTATGGTTGGCATGGTTAAGCGATTTATCGAGATTGGGGTAATAAATAAGTAAGGAGAGCAAGAGAAGTAAAAGATTGGGTAAAAGATTAAGTATCTCTTTTATAATTAAAAATTATGATCGAGCTCACCAAAGAACAGCTCGACATTAAAAAAGCCGCTCAAGAGTTTGCGGAGAGGGAGATTCCAAAGTATTCGAAGGAATGCGATGAAAAAGAAGAATTTCCCTGGAGTTTATGGAGAGATTCTTGCAAACACGGATTTGTCGGTGTTTTCATCGACGAAGCTTATGAAGGCCAGGGATACGGATATCTTGAGAACGCCCTCATTTGGGAAGAGTTTCACGGTATCGACCCAGGATGTGGATTTGCCGCTTTAGGAACGACAATAGGTGCCGAAACTCTGCTTGTCAATGGAAATGAGGATCAAAAGCTAACGTACCTGCCGCCTCTCGTAAAAGGAAAGGCAATAATGGCGATTATGGTTACCGAGCCTCAGGCAGGAAGCGATGTGGCCGGAATTAAAACTAAGGCCGAGAAAAGCGGGAATTACTGGGTGATAAACGGAACGAAAACTTTCTCAACCAACGGATCGATAGCAGATTACGCAATTGTGCTTGCGAGAACCGAAGACAGCGGTGAAAGGCATAGAAGGTTCAGCACTTTCATCGTTGATCTGAAAGAAGATGGAGTTAAAAGAAGAAAGCTCACCGGAAAACTGGGAATGAGGGCCAGTAATACAGCGGAGATCAGCTTCGATAACGTATATGTGCCGAAAGAGAACTTGATGGGTAGGCAGGGAAAGGGATTCTACCACATAATGGACTTTTTCAACAGAAGCAGGACTTGGGTTGCCGCCCAGGCTGTTGGAGCAGCTAAGGGAGCTTTGAACTTTGCAATTGAGTACGCAAGGGAGAGAGAAGCCTTTGGGAGCAAAATAGCGTCCTTCCAAGCGATCCAGTTTAAGGTTGCGGAGATGGTTACAAAGCTGGAAGCTGTTAGGTGTTTAACCTATAAAGCGGCGTTCATGCTTGATAGAGGCGAGATAAATCCGGTTTTTTCTGCGATGGCGAAATGGTATGCGGCAAAGATTGCAGTAGAGGTTGTTGATGAGGCGTTGCAGATACACGGCGGTATCGGTTACTTCAGCGACCATCCAATCTCGAGATTTTACCGGGACGTTAAGGCGATTGAAATATACGAGGGAACGAAGGAGATAGAGAAGTGGTTGATAGGTAGGAGAGTTCTCAGCGTGGGATGAGAGGCGCTTCGGGTGTTGCAGCCCAACGAAAGCAATAGATAGGTGAAAATAAAAAATTACAAAAATTTTAACACCATTCCAACCACATCTAATCTAAAAAATCCAATTATTAACGCTCCCGCCGGGAATTGAACCCGGGTCTGAGGTTCCGGAGACCTCAAGGATGTCCCACTACCCCACGGGAGCCCACCACACTTTCAGGTACTCCAATGCTTAAAGTTTTTGTTGGGTATCCTGTTTATCTGTGTACCCTCCGGATTTACGCTCTTCCAGCCTCTTTATTTCCGACCTTAACGCGATCAGCTCCCTTCTGATCTCGGAATTTCCTCTGAAAACGAAATCGCTTATAACGCCGAATATGATGATCTGCATCCCGGTGATAATCAGGAGGGCTGTCAGGATTGCGAGCAGTTGGTGGGTTATGTGCTTGAACCACTCGTAAACCGTATAGATTCCCGTAAAAAACCCCAGCAAGATCAAAAACGCCCCGAAGAAGTAAAGATATCTGCCTGGACTGTACCTTGCGAGCAGGTTGTAGATCGTTGAGGCGATTCTGGCACCATCCTTTAAGGGGCTTAGCTTCGTCGTACCGCCACGCTTTCTGTAAGTTACGGGTACCTCCATGATTCTGAAACCTTTCGCGATTGTCTCAACCGTAAGCTCCGTTTCAACCTCAAAACCCGTTTTCCTTAGGTTGACGCTCTTATAAAGATCTTTCACGAGAGCTCTGTAACCTGAGAGGATATCGTACAGCTCGACACCGTACGTAACGCGGAAAACGAAGTTCAAAAGTTTGTTCCCGATAAGGTTGAGTTTCGAGAACGCTCCCTTCTCGTATCCGGATAACCTATTTCCAACAACGTGCTCTGCTATTCCTTTCTCTATCGGCTCAAGGAGCTTCTTTGCATCGCTGGCGGCGTAGGTTCCATCACCATCGACGAGAATTATCACATCCTCATCCAGGATTTCAAACGCTTCCGCAACCGCCTGACCCTTTCCCTTCCCGGACTGAATACCAACTCTAACTCCTCTGGCCTTTACGATCTCGACCGTTCTGTCTGTGCTTCCTCCATCGATGACGAAGATGTTCTCAAAGCCCTCCCTTCTGAAGTCATCGATCGTGGTACCTATGTTTTCCTCCTCGTTCAGCGTCGGGATGACCACACAAACCCTTAAACCGGACATCTTCACCAGCTGTGTTCAGGTCCTACCATCTCAGATCCCCATTATCTCAGATCCCCATTATCTCAGATCCTCACTATCCTGAAGAGGCTCAGAACCGGGGCCCCGTCAACCTCCTCGATTCCCTTCTTGTCTATTATGACGGAAGCACAAAGCAACCTTCCTTCCCTTCTTTTAACGTATTCTGAGACCTCCCTCAGTGTAGATCCGGTTGAGATGATATCGTCCACGGCAACGCATTTCCTACTTTCAACCTTCGCGAAGTTCTCGCTCATCGCTCCAACGATCTGCTTTTCTCCCTTCTCCCACTTTAGCTTCCTTGGGTAGTAAATTCCTAAGTCAGAATCCAGCTCTTCAGCAACCATCGTTGCAACCGGGATTCCGCTCGTGGCAATTCCGATAACCACATCCGGGGTTTCATCTATCTTCTCGAGTATCATATCCGTGAGAGATTTGGCGATATTTCTGACCCTGTAAGGGGAGCGTGAGAGCGTTCTAAGTTCGATGTATATGTCTGAGGGGGGCGTGATGTCCTCTCTCGCCTTTGTAAGCAGCCATAGAGCAGTTTCTCTTGAAACGTTGAGCTCGTCTGCAATCTCTCCGGTTGTGAGGCCCCTCTCCTTCATCTTTTTTGCCTTCTCTATCAATCCCTCAATCCTGCTCATCCCACAAACCTCCGAGGTAGATTTTCGATGTCGTGTTTGATTGTCAAATAATTTATTTTTTCAAAGTTATTAAATTTTCTCTCCGAACTTTTCTTTTTTAATTCTAATCAGATGAACTTCACTACCGCAAACGGGGCAAACCTTACCCTTCTCAACCTTTCTCCTGCATCCCCTGCAGATTCTCACCCATCTGAACTCCTCCCTTATCCCTCTCTGGATGATGGTGTCGGTTTCGATCCCGAAAATCATTGCAACGTTTTGAATCGAGTAGTCGTCTGTCACGATCACAGGCTCTTTTCCTTCGGCTTTCAGATCTAGCCCTAAGGCCAGCAGAAAAAGATCCGTCTCGGATAGCTTGTAAACATCTCCCGTTTTTTCGGCAGCCTTTCTAACGACGTCAACGCTTTCCCTTTTCGGATTCCTCACTTCCACGTCCAGAAGGGAAAGATAATTTGAGGATTCGCTGTCCTTTATTTCTTTCAAAACATTCGGTACCGTAACCATCGAAGGATAAAGCCCCTTCCTGAAAAATATGGCGCTTGAGTCCAGAATGTACATCCGCACAATTGGAATTACTTGCGAAGTTTAAAATAGTTTGTGAGGTAAAAAGCGAAGGTGAGGGGAGTCTATCTTCTCGTTCTGGAAAATGAGAATGCGAGCACCATGCCCATCGGAAAAAGGAAGCTGCACTTCGACAGCGGCTACTACATCTACTGTGGAAGTGCGATGAACGGTCTGGAAAGGAGGATTGAGAGACATTTTTCGAGGCGAAAGAAACTCAGATGGCATGTGGACTACCTTTCTATGAAAGCCAAACCCATCGCAGCCTTTGCGGTAGTTTCAGAGGTAAAAATCGAGTGCTGGCTTTCTATAGAGCTCTCGAAAATTTTTAAGGAGTTCGACGAGTTTGGTGCCTCGGATTGCAGCTGCAGAACGCATCTGTTCTTTTCCCCGTTTAATCCATTGGAAAGAATTGAGGAGTTCTTGAAGGAAAGATCGCTGGATTACTTTCGTTTCAGGTAGAGATTTTTTAAATAGAGATGTGCGATGACGAACGAAAGCAGAGTCAGAATGGTGGAGAAGGATGAGGAAATCTTTGGAATGTTGATCAGTTTAAATCTGTCCTTCCAATCTTCGTAGAACTGATCTCTCAGGAACTTGCACGCCCTCTCATCGTAAATGAGAACTCCGATTTCCCTGTTCAATTTTAATCCGTATTCGTTGAAATTTGCCGAGGTGATGATGCATTTTCCATCCGAATAGATCATCTTCCCATGCAACGATTCGAAGCCTTTCAGCGTTATGAGCTTCGCTTCCAGGTTGTAACCCTCTCTCTCCGCAATCCGATTCAGGAACCTCACGAGTTTCTCGTTCCTCTCCTTTGAATGCTTGGAATCGAGAAGGACCCTCACTTTCGCACCACTTTCGCACGCGCTCTTCAAAATTTTTAGAAACTCATCCGTTCCGAACCACGTGAGATCGAGATAGGGAGCAGCTATGAGCAGTTCTTCTTTCGATGAGGATATCAAATCAAAAATGGGATTGTGGTCGGGAAGAACGAAAACCTCAACCTCTCCTGAAAATTCCGTCGAGCCTGCAGAGATTACAGATTTCTCAAACCCATGCAGTCGGGAAACCCTCCCCGCCTTTGAGCTATAGATCTTATCGTGCTCGACCACCCTGACCAGGAGGTTCGCGATCTTCTCGCTCTCGAATTCTATAAGGTACCCTCTGTTGGAAGTTTTCCAGTTCTCCGTTGTGATGATCACCCTTCTCCCGTCGATCACCGCAAATTTGTAGTGGAAGTTCTCGTAGGAGTTGGAGGATAGGAAGTGAACTTCAAATTGAACTTCATCGTCGAGGAGATCTCTGATGAGTTCGGCCTCCTCGAGGGGAATCCCTCCCACGGGTGAGGCATCGAGGTATAGTTCGATCTCAACCCCTTTTTCAGCAAGCTTCTTGAGGTTTAAGTCGTCCCTTAGCGTATAGGAGGCGAGAACCAAGCTCTCTTCGGCCTCTATTTTCAACTCATTCGGGAAGATAACGATTCTGCCGTAGACCTCGTCAGCAACAGGTTTGAAGTTCGTCCAGTCGATGTATTTGAAATCCCACCCATCTTCGCCTGCTCTGAAATACACGAGATCCCTGTCGACGTGAGAGGTGTATCCGTAACCGGCCTTTCCGTAAGCCAGTTCGTCCTCGATGGCGTCACCGCATAGCAGACGTATCTTTTCACCTTGGTTGGAGAGCATAAACCTTCTGTCAACCTGCCGGGCCTCCACATCTGGATGGTATCCGAACTTCCTGAAAAATTCCGTAGAATTCTTTGCTATCACGAAAAATCCTCTGGAAAGGGGTATCTTCCCCTCACCGTCGGTGAGAACGGCATCATCGCACGTGACGTTTACCTTCACGTACTCATACTCTCCGCAGTTTGGGCAGACCTCGACGATTTCAGCCTGTACGGGAATGGTGAGCAAGATCAAAAAGAGGAGTGCGAGAAGATGTCTGGGGAAATGCATGCCAATGAATCGCAGGAGATCGTGTTCGGGAAATGCATGCACATTACCCATGCTCACCCATCGTTCGCCTCAAGTTCCCTCCTCAGTTCACCCATCGTGGAAACTCTCTCGGCAACAACGTTGTGCTGGTGTATGCTCTCCTCGTTCTCCTGTCTGAAAGCTACGAGAACATCGTCTGGAGCGTTTTTGAATCTTTCAACGGTGTTCTTTGCCATTATTCTCACGCTATCCTCAACGAATCTTGGATTTCTGTGAGCCATCTCGACGACCGAAAGTTCATCCTCCCGCTTCAGTATTTCGTAGACATCATGACTCATCGCGCTTTTGGCTATCTCGATCAGCTCATCGAGCGACGGAACGAATTCGTCCCTCACCTCGATTTTTATCCTCGCTTTACCCCTCTGATTGTGGGTCGACACCGGGATGATCTCGAAGACCTTTGAAATCTCCTCTCCACTGAAGCCGGCCTTTTCGAGCTCCAGGGCTGCCTTGGATTTCACGAGTTCCTGCGCACAAGGACATGCGGTGATCCCCGTGACTTCCACGCCGATCATCACCCTCTTCCCACCATCCTTCCATCTTTGTGCCTCGCTGAATATCTTCACGACTTCCTGTGTTTTCTGAAAGGTTGAAGGCGTCCTCTTCCTCATTATAAGCTCGGAGATCATCCTAACCTCAGCCTTCGTCGCATACTCGTGCCTTTCCAGAAGGGTTTCTGCCATCTTTACCGTTAGCTCTTCGACGGTCTTAACGGGTTTCGCCGTTAAGCTTTCGATCACCTCATCAACCGCCTCGAAATTCCTGCTGAGGTTAACTCCTTTCCGCGTTGAGGGGAGGTCGACAAAAACGTCGAAAGTTGAGATCAGAATTATCGGCCTTTTTCCCTTCCTCTCAACCTGAACGAGCTTTTTCACGCCCGTTGCACCGACTCTGCTCAGTCCAATTGGGACTTCGGGTTGCAAAAGCTGGACGTCAGGAAGCATCCCTTATGAGTTGCCTCTTTTGGTATAAAAGGGTAGCTGTTTTGTGGGAGTAAAGCTCGCGTTTTGGGAAATTTAAAAAAGTAAATTTAAAAGATGTCAGGCAACATCGAGCATCGTCGAGCATCGTCGAGCATCAGGCCACTCTGTTCTTAGGCTTTCCGTCCAGAAAGGCCTTTATGTTCTCCACCGTAATGTCTAACCTTCTTTCGAGCGCCTCTCTCGTGAAGTATCCAACATGGGGGCTGAGAATCGTGTTTTTCACTTTCAGCAACGGATGGTTCTTTGGTAGGGGAGGTTCAACCTCGAAAACGTCCAGGCAGGCGAAGATTCTTTCCTTCTCCAACTCCTTGGTTAGAGCTTCGAGGTCTATTATGTTCCCCCTCGCAGCGTTCACTATGACAGCACCGTCTTTCAGCATGGACAACTCCCTTTCACCGATCAGACCTTTCGTCTTTTCGTTAAGCGGTAAATGAATGCTAACTACGTCGCTTCTCTCCAGAAGCTCTTCAAGGGTGACGTAAGCGACTCCTTTCTCCTTCAACGAATCCTTTTCGGTTCGGGAATGGGCAAGAACCCTCATACCGAATGCGATGGCCAACTCGCATACTCTGCTTCCGATCCTTCCCGTTCCTATTACTCCCATTGTTTTGCCGTAGAGTTCGCTACCAATCAATCCTTCATTTCCCCTTGATTCTCTAACAGCCTTATCGCATTCTTTCAGCTTTCTTAGAGCAGCGATAACCATCCCGAATACGAGTTCGGTAACCGAATGCGTTGAGTATTCGGGAACGTTTGAAACGACTATCCCCAACTCCCTGCATTTCTCGATGTCCACGTGGTCGTAGCCGGTGAAGGAAACCGCAACCATCTTTGGCTTCGTCTCCTCAAGGATATCGGCCGAGAGGGGCGTGTTTACCAGAACCACTATGTCTGCTTTACACCTCTTCAGAATCTCATCTCTGTTTCTCGGTTTATCGCTGAAGATCTCGATTTCACAATCCCTCAACCTTCCGAACTTCTCGATAACCTTTTCCTGCGGAAGCTGGAGGGGCTCGATAACAGCTATTCTCATAGGAAGCGATTCGATTGCTGGGTTTAAAAAGTTTGAAGTTCGAAAATGAATTCGGAAAAGACCTCTAACGTAGAGTTGGGGAAAGCTATTTTTAGATCCGAGATGTTCGTTGGAACATGTGCGGGAGGAGGGGAAAGGTTTACTGCTTCGACTCGGAAGTATTCGGTGAGAATGGTTCCATCTCCTTTTACATAGTCAAAGCGGAAAAAGCGGCAATCGTAGAAACAGGACCAACCTCGGTTGTTGAAAGGGTATTGGAAGGTTTGGAGGGGTTGGAGATCGACCGGGAGGGGGTGAACTACATCTTCGTTACCCACCTCCACCTCGATCACGGAGGGGGAGTTGGGAAGCTGATCGAATTTCTTCCCAAAGCGAAGGTTGTCTGCCATCCAAAGGCGGTAAAACACCTCCTAAATCCGGAAAAGCTCTGGGAAGCTTCACTAAACACTCTGGGAATGGTAGCGGAGGGGTACGGCAAGCCTGAGAGTGTGGCCGAGGAAAGGCTGCTTCCCGTTGAGGAGGGGATGGAAATCGATCTCGGCGACGACTCAATGCTTTGCATTCTCACCCCCGGTCACGCACCTCACCATTCCTCCTTTTTCCTCGAAAAGGATCAAATACTTTTTCCGGGTGATTCTGCCGGTGTTTACGCTTTTGACAAACTCATCCCAACCACTCCTCCCCCCTTCAAGCTTGAGGACGCAATAACATCTCTGGAAAAGATGATCGAGCTGAGGCCGAAAACCATCGCTTTCACCCACTTTGGATTTGCGGAGAACGGGCGTTTGCTTGAGAAGCTGAAGGATAAGCTGTTGATGTGGGGTGAGACAGCTGTGGAGGTTGCGAGGGGTGGAGGAGACATACAGACGCTCCATTCAAAGATTTATGAGGTTGATCCAGATTACAAAGAGCTTTACGATCTCACGAAAGATTCCCTGATCATCTCAGGCTTTCACAAACTGACGCTTCTCGGTTTGCTGGACTACGCCGGGAGGTGAATCTCCTTAACCTTCAACGCCTTTGCCCCTTCTGACTCTCATCCCTCGATCTCCTTTTTCATCATCTTCTGTCTCTCTTTTGCCGTGTATCCGGTTAGCTCTTCGAGAAATCTGTTGTAGGTTTTTAAGGTCTGTGAGGCGGTTTCGGGATCCACTCTCGGATTGGTTTTCGACTCCACGCAGAGGAGTTTTCCATCAAACCAGAGTCTGAGTTCTTCAATCGCCCCGTATCTCACTATGTAGATTTCTCCATCCTTTTCGAATTCTCCGAAATGAAGGGTTATCTGCTCTTCAAGCCTCTCCTTTGTGGGTTTGAACCCCCTTTTGAACTTGTACTTCCTCATCCAACCACCCAATAACTCAATCCCCTCCCCATATATTTCCTTTTCCATTTCGGCCTTAACGCATGTCGGAAACTCGATGCCAAAATTCCCCAAAGAAACTTTAATTAACATCCGATGCGATCAAGAGTTATGGTGAAAACTGAGATTATCGTCCAGGAGTTGAATGTGGAGAAACCCATAATGCTGGCGAGTTTTCCGGGCATCGGGCTTGTCGGTACGATCGCGACGGCTCATTTCGTTACCGAATTGGGGTTGGAGTACAAGGGGGTTATAAGCTCGGAAGTTCTGCCTCCAATCGCAACGCTGATAGACGGAATCATTGCTCCGCCGATAAGGATTTACGAATCTCAAGATCACAACGCGATTCTGATCCATTCCGACATTCCGATTGGGATAGAGATCTCAGGCCTGCTAAGCCAGCAGATCGTGCAGTGGGCCAAATCGATAAACGCCAGCAAGATCTATTCCTTGGCCGGAGTTGCGACCTTCGAAGGAAAACATCGCGTTTTTGGAGCCGCAACAAAGAAGGAGCTGCTCGATGAGATAAAGGATCACGTCGAGATATTCAAAACCGGAACGATATCCGGGTTGGCAGGATCCATCTTGAACGAATGCGTTTACCGGGGCTTTCCCGGTTTAGCCTTGCTGGGGGAGACTTCGGGTTTCAATCCCGATCCCAGGGCATCGGCCCAAATAATAGAGGTGCTGAACAACCTCATGGGATGGGAGATAAGCGTCGACAGACTTATTAAGGAGGCCGAATTCATCGAGGCTCAAATGCAGAAGCTTGCCGAGCAGACGAGGATGCATGAGGAAAAAGTTCCGAGAAAAGAGGAGTTTCCGATGTACGGTTGAGGTGGGAGCATGAGGTGTCTCGTGTTTACCGGCATATCGAGGGCGATAATCGAGGACATCCTTCGGAGGATGGTAAGGACGCTTGAGCTTAGAAGCGCGCATAACGTTGCAACTGCCATGAGGGCTGAAGTTGGAAATTGCGTTTTTCTTACACCGGCAAAGCTCCACGATCTTGAGAGGGGGGTTGCAGGGCTCGTCGCTGAGGTTGTTGGGAAGGAGGTGATGTCCCACTCGATGTTCATGGCGACGGAAAGATACATCGACGAGAGCGAGATGACGGTCGTGAGGCTCAGACTGAATCCGAAGTGCTTGGGAAGAGTCCTGAACCTGCTCAACACGGGGATTCTGGATTCAACTGAGGCGGAGATAATAGAGATGAGTTACTACGACGCCAAATGATTTATTTGATTGGGCTGATTGGGGATTAAAGCGTGGGAAGTAAAAGCGTAAGGGATGTGAAGTTAAAGCGTGTGCCTCCTCCTCGTCTTGTAATCTTCGAATAACTTCTCAACTTTTTCAAGCTTTTTCTTTTCCATCTCGGCCTTCCTTCTTTTATAGATCTCTTCGAACCTTCTCGTATTCAGCAGGACCATCTCCTCCCCGTATTCAAGTTCAACCTCGTCAACGTGAAACACCGGGATGTTCGATTCCTCGAAAATCGAGGATGCGAGATGGGACATCGGCCCTTCGGAAATCACGGCCCTCACACCCCTGTTGCACAGGTGCTCGGCTGCAAGCCTTCCACCGCCGCTACAATCTTTGATGAAGATCACGTCCCCATCGTTAATTCCGAAATCCGATTCGAGCCTCTCGATCTCTTCTTTGGTGAACTTCTTGAGCATTTTTACCCACTTCCATCCCTCAAAGATTTCAAGATACCTCATCCTCTTCACGACTTCAAGCTTTCCTTCCAGGATCTTTATCCGTTCGTCCCTCTCTCTCAGCTCTTTTCTGAGCCTGCCGATCTCGGTTTCGAGGTTTCTTACATAATTATCCCTTCTCACCCTCTCGTGTTCCTTCGACGATATGCTGACTATCTTCCCTCTGAGCTTTTCGATCTCAGCTTTAAGCTGATTAATTGATTCTTTCAGCATTTCGTTTTCATCCATCAGTTCTCTGATTATTTTCTCTTTTCTAAGAAGCTCTTCCCTCTCGACGTAATCCACGGGCTTCTTCGTCTCCTTCGGTTCAACCTCTTTCTCTCCCTCTAAGATCGTTTTAACCGGTATACCTTTTATTACCTTCGCTTTCGCTAAATCGATATCGAATCCTGCTGGGATCCTTTTTTCTATGTTTTTAAGCTTGCTTTTGTAAGAATTGTACGCCTCAAAGGCAGCGGAAAGAGCGTCCCTCTCGTGATCGTTGAGGATCTTGTAATCCTTAACGAGGCTGCCCTTCCTTTCAACGCTCATGTCCTCTTTCGGAGAATACAGGATCGCGTTAAACGAGGCTTTGATCTTGTTCACGTATTCTGGCGGGGTGGCGCGATCGGTTGCCACTAAGACGGGGGCTCCGAAGGATCTTATGTACTCGATAACCTCTGAAAAACTCCACCCCTTCTTGCTTCTCAGTCCGAGCACATTTCCGTCAAGGTCGAGAATTGCAATTCCAACTGTGCTACCCGGATCTACGCCGACTATTAGGTACTTCATTCTCCTGCTGAGGGGGATGTACTCTATCCGATCCTTTTCAACAGCTTCAACTTTAACCTGCACGTTTTTCGTTTTGAAGGAGTTCACTGGAACTTTGGATCTCTCGGCATTTACGAGCAATCTCCCCCTCGAAATCCCCCCGTAACCCTGTCTCACATCTTCGCTGAAATCCAAACCGTGGTTTTTTATGATCTGCTTGATCTCGTTGAAGACCATTCTGACTTGGTCGTGGATCTTTCTGCGATATCTGTTCTGGTGCCATCCACCTTTGCCAAGGCTCCTGTTTCTGGAAACCGTAATCAGGGTCTTATCGAAGAAAACCGAGATCTCATCTCCCACCCCGAAGCTGGCAAGGTAAGCGCAAGCCCTCGCCTCGTCTGTCGGACTCCGGATGCTCATTCTTATCCCATACCTTTTCGCAAGGGTCGGCAGCGATTCCTTGCCGGTGACCTGTACGAGCTTCGTGGAGGGTGGAATTTCTTTCAAAAAGTTCACAAGTTCTTTTTTAGACCTGAAAAGCTCGGAAACGTTGTCAAAGGCGACTATGTCCGGTTTTATCTCCCTTATCATTCTGAAAAGTCGGTTCCTCGTAACCCTGTATTCCTCTTCACCCTCCTCTTTCAGCAGGATGAGCGAATACCTCGGCCTCTCCTTTCCGCTGAGCGAACCCTTTATTATGTCAATCCCGAATACGATCATTCTGTCAAAATGTAGTTGATTACGGAATTAATATCCTTTTCTATGCCATAAGCTTTTTTGAAGTACTTCAAAATGTTCTCCACGTCTCGCTGAAGGAGTTGCTTCCAGTTCGAATCCGGATCGAGGCTGGTGTCTTTATTCTCCGGAACCTCAACCCATTGGGGGAAATCGATTATGTAAATGTCATCGGAAAGCAGCACGTTGTACTGGCTCAGGTCTCCGTGAACGACCCCGGCCAAAAACATCCTCCTGGCCTCCTCTATTATCGCATCCAAAACCTCCTCTGGATCCCCCAGTTTTAGCTTGTAGATCTCTCTCCCGTCTATCAGTTCCATTAGAATGGCGTTCCCCTCCCATCCAAACGCTTCGGGAACCTTTGCTATCCCGAAGAGTCTTCTCAATGCTTGGTACTCTCTCTTTGCCGATCTGACCGTCAGCACGCTAAGATGTAGGTCCCCATAATCTCTTTTCTCCCTTATTCTGCGAAAAGTTGCCCCTAATTTGTGAAATTTCAGGATGCATTCTCCGAATTTTTCGGAATAACAGTTGTAAACAACGCTCTCCTTTCCCTCTCCCATCTTCTTCCCCAACATGTCGAGTTTTCCCTTTTCGACGAGTTTTTTCAGGGAAAATAGGGTGATGCCCTTGAACGTAAGGTTTGAGCCCAGATAGGAAACGATCTTGTTCTCGACCACCCCCGCTCCCCCCAAGGATCTAAGCGCTTTGAGTGTCTCCTCATCGCTCAATTTAGCTTTTTTAGAAATCAGATCTGAGGGAACGTACTTGTAGTTCCACATCTCGTTGAAGATCGCATCTACTACCTTCCACTCCGTTTTTCTCATCCTCTTGTAGTCTTCGTGAAGATCCACAAAAAGGTTAAAACTCGGCGATAAATAAAGTTGCTGTGGAATGCGATGTTTGTGGCAGGAAAGCGATTTACTTTCAGAGACACAGCAACAGACATCTCTGCAAGAAGCACTTCATCCACGATTTCGAGCGAAGGGTGAAGTATGCCGTTAAGCGGTACGACATGATCGAGGGAAACGACAGGATAGCGATAGCTTTGAGCGGTGGGAAAGACAGCATCGCTTTGGCTTTCGCATTGAAAAAGCTGTACGGAAAGCGGAGAGACATCGATTTCTTCGCGATCACGATAGATGAGGGGATAGCGGGCTATCGGCCACCAACCGTTAGAATAGCCAAGAAAATCACAGCCCAGCTTGGGATCGAACATGTAGTAGTTTCTTTCAAAGATGAAATGGGCATGGAGCTCGATGACATGGTCAGAAAAGGCGACAAAAAGCCGTGCACGTACTGCGGGGTTTTCAGGAAGTACTTGCTGAATCGAACCGCTCGCGAATATAAAGCGACGAAGCTCGCTACTGGCCATAATCTCGATGACGAGACGCAAACAATTCTGCTCAACTTCGTTCAGGCGGACATCGAGCGGTTAGCGAGGCTCGTTCCTCAAAAAGTTCAGGAGAATTTGGTTTTAAGAATAAAACCGTTCAGAGAGATTTACGAGAAAGAAGTGCTTCTTTACTGCCTGCTGAATGATCTGGAAGTGGAGATGGGCGAATGTCCTTACAGCCATTTTCCCGTTAGAGCTGCAATCAGAGATTTCCTTTACGATTTCGAGAACAAGTATCCCGGCAGGAAGTATTCGATCATGAGGAGTTTCGAGGCTTTGATGGATTGTTTCAGGCTAAAATTCCCGCAGAAGGAACTCAACAGGTGCAAGATTTGCGGAGAGCCTACTGCAAAGGAGGTTTGTCAGGCTTGCGTGTTGAAGGAAGAACTTGGGATTTTGGAAGTCAGTCGATCCGTTTAACTCATTCGATACGATACTCTCAAAATATAAATAATCTCAAAATATAAATAAGATTATAAATAAGACAATACACGAACTCCAATGGACTGGATCGAAGATTTGATTAGATGCGAAAAGGCCAAGGAAGGAGAGAAAAAGAGGCGAATGCAGAAAAGAAAGATTAAGACCCCTCAAGAGAAAAGTATTATTCACAAAATGCATCGGAAAGAGATAATAAATATCTCATTGAGAAATACGCGCAACCTAAGGTTTTTGTTAAACCGATCTGCACATCCACCTGGTTTAAGAGGATAAAGAAGATTGAGCAGAGACTACAGGAGCAGTTGATCCACGATCTAATTCACTCAGGATTTATCGTTCATCAGGAGCTTGCAGTCCCCCATAGGGTATGGCCGATAAGGCTTGACGTTTATGCCCAGAAAGAGGATGCGATTCTTGGATTTGAAGTTAAGAGAACGCTGGACGTAAGAAGTCTCGGCCAAGTTGCTTGGTATTCCAGACATCTAAGCAGATCAATACCTGGGATAAAGGTGTTCCTTGCATTTTCCTGCCATGAATTTTCGAAATTCATTTTTCCTGACGTTGAAGAGTACGTGAGTAAGCTTAGAGAAGATTTTGGGATAGGTATCTGTGGGATTAGAGATCCCTTGGGCGATGCACCCAATGCGGCTAAGCTTTATCCTGACAGCTTCAAATGGTTTGACATCTGTATGGATTGTCCGTTTAATAAAGGATTTCGATGTTTTTCCGTTGATATGCAGTATGGCATTCCCAAAAGCAGAATTGAAGAATTCGATGGGAAATTGAGAAGTCTGTTTAAGGTCGAATGGTTCTCGGAATACTAAAGGGGAAATGTCAATTTTATTATGATAATGGTAAGTATAATAAAAAATTATTCAGGAGAAAGTTACTTATATTATTAAAAATAAAATTTGAAGATGTTAAAATATGGAAAGTTTGTTGCCGTGATGCTTTTGTTGATTATGATGACCCCAATGGCGAATGCAAGTGGCAGTAAATTGTTCGCCGCGCATTCAAATGGGGAGCACGACGATTGTTTTACGACCGGCGAATACGTACATGTTGTTGGTAAGGGATGGAGTTCTAACGCGAATATTGATTATTTCATAATTTCTCCTGAACTGGTCGACAAGGCAAATGTAGGCAATCTGGGTACTGACTATTTGGTTGGATGTTATTTGGACCAGACGTGCAAACCTTACTTAAATGTGTTAGTGGAGGGACAAGTTCAAGCTGATGGAGATGGAGATGTCGGTCTAACTAATACATCATGGCGATTCCCATTTTACGCAGAGGAAGAGTACAGACTTTTGGCATTCAAAACGGGTAACCAACAAGACCAACAAGAACGCTCTAATGACAGTTTCGGCACTTGCCAGCAAGAAATTCCGGAATTCCCGTTGATACTGCTTCCCGCTGGAATAATTTTGGGGTTCTTCTTTTGGAAGAGGAAGTAAGATAATTTAAACTTCTTTCCCGATTTCAATTATTTGAAATCTGATCATTGAGATCTAGATCTTCAGTATCATCTTTTACTTAGTTTTCTTCCTTAAAAAACCAAAAAATCCAAACTGAATTAAAAATCCCCTATCGAAAATCTTATTAATTCACTTGCTTGGAGGGTTAAATAAAACAAAGTAATTAAATCACAGCAATGAACTTCTATCTCAAACTACAAAAGCGCCGGTGGTGTAGTCTGGTAACACCAGGGCTTGCCGAGCCCTTGCCCCGGGTTCAAATCCCGGCCGGCGCATGTTTTTTAGAAAGGTAAGACTTTGACTCTCCTAAATCCTATTTGTAACCTTCAGTTGCTAAATGAAACTTTAAAAGATTTTCAAGACCTTCTAAGAGATGATCTATATTTACCGAATTTACTCTGCCACTTAGAGCTTTTATCTTGGCGTAATTTGAGTTCCACTTATCTATGAAATACTTTACAACTCCAGATCCATCTGCTTTTCTGAATAATTCTCTTGTGCTCAGATTGGGGAGCTCTGTTGGAGTTAT
>Ga0209426_1001150_pt1 | contig 18488 bp, 13 predicted proteins | sample Deesub1362B_J571_FD_187697 | JGI IMG/M metagenome (GOLD analysis project Ga0209426, IMG submission 187697) | Deep oceanic, basalt-hosted subsurface ecosystem from Juan de Fuca Ridge flank, Pacific Ocean, CORK Borehole 1362B_J2.571 (SPAdes)... ...
CCCCCCACGCCCACCCTGATCCCCCTCGCCACCGCCACGCCCACTCTCCCACCGACACCCACGCCGACCCCTGCCTACACTCCTACCCCCACGCCGCTCCCGCCCGACGTCAACCCCCTCACCGGCGAGCGGGTGGACGACCCGGCCGTGCTCGATCGGGTGCCGGTCGCCATCAAGATCGACAACTTCCCGCCCCACGAGGTCTGGCCCCAGCACGGCATCACCGACGCCGACATTATTTACGAGCACTACAACGAGGGATTCGTCTACGGCACCCGGTGGACGGCGATCTATCTCGGGAAGGACCCGGAGAAGGTGGGGAACGTCCGCAGCGGCCGGTTGATCGACCTGGAACTGACCGCCATCTACAAGGCGGTCCTGGCCTGCTGGGGGTTTAGCAATGGGGTGCGAGACATCTTCTTGAATTCCGACCTCTATCCCGACCGCGTCGTCTCCTACAGCCTGGGCAACACCGATCCGGATCCTTTCTATCGAGACACTTCCTCCGGACGGGTGCCCCCCTTTAACGGATACACCGACCCCGAGCGGGTGCGGGCGTGGGCCGAGGCACGCGGCATCAGCGGCCGGCAGGAGGGGCTGGAGGGGATGGTCTTCACCGAGGAGCCGCCGGAGGGGGGTGCCCCGGCGACCCGTATCCTCATCCCCTGGGATAGTATGGACGCGGAGTGGGTCTATGATGAGGCCTCCGGTCGCTATCTCCGCTTCAGCAACGGGACCCCCCATGTAGACGCCCGCGACGGTGCCCAACTGAGCGCGGCCAACGTCGTGGTGCTCTACGTCTCCCAGTGGCTGACCAGCATTGTGGAAGAGCCCCACACCGGCCTGCTCTCGATCCAGTGGGCTCTGTGGAATAAGGACAATCCCTATCGGCGCGCCCTCGTCTTCCGGGACGGGCGGATGTACGAAGGGATGTGGAGTCGGGAGGAACGGTGGGATATGTTGACCCTCGTCGACGAGGAAGGGAACCCCATCCCCCTCAAACCGGGCAACACGTTCTTCGAGGTCATCCCCACCGAAGGGCTGGAGGTCATCGTTGAGCCTTAGACGGTGGTTCTTCGACCTCCGGTATCTGCGGGGACGCGCACCGTGGGATACAGGGGTCACCCCGCCGGAGGTGGTTGAACTGATCGAGGGGGAGCGGATTCCCCCAGGCCGGGCCTTGGACCTGGGCTGTGGCACCGGCACCAACAGTGTCTACCTGGCGCGGCACGGCTGGGAAGTGGTGGGGGTCGATTTCTCCGCCGTGGCCATCCGGCGGGCCCGACGACGCGCCCGGCGGGCGGGAGTGGACGTCCGTTTCTACCGGGCCGACGTGACCGACCTTTCTTTCCTCGATGGCCCCTTCGACTTGGCGCTGGACATCGGCTGTCTGCATAGCGTGTCTCCGGACCGATGGGAGCGGTACGCCGAGGGACTGACCCGGTTGGTCCGACCCGGTGGCCTTTACCTTCTCTACGTCTTCGCTCCTCGACCGAACCGTCCCATCCCTCGGGGCATCGCCCCGGAGGAGGTCCGCGATCTGTTTGTCCCCGCCTTCACTGTCGAGCGGGAGGTGGTTGGGAGGGACCCCAACGGTCCCACGTCCGCCTGGTACTGGCTGCGGCGGGAGCACTTGCCAGCCGACTGCCTTTGAGTAGAATCTCATTGTAGCCCCCCCGAGGCGGTCAGAGGTGAGTGAGAAGCCAGCGCTGCAGATTGAGACGCTGTACGTGGTCGGCGGGCGGCGGGGTGAGGGAACGCCCCCTGGCGTTGCTGTGCTCTCCCCGCCCCTCCGTCGCGCCCGCGGCCGAGACGAGGACATCTTCCTCCTGCTGATCAACCTGGGGGAAGGGACATCCTCCTCCCTCTACCGGCGGCTGCGAGAGGCGGCGGCCCAGGCGTTCTGGACCACCGAGGGGAGCGTGACCGCGGCCCTGAGGCGGGCGATGGGGGCGGCGAACCGGCTCCTTTTCCAGGCCAATCTGGAGGTGGAGCCGGAGGCCCGACGGTATGGCGGTATCACCTGCATCGCTCTACGGGACGGGGAGGTGTTCCTGGCCCAGGCGGGGCCGACCTGGGCCGTCGCCCTCTGCGGTGGACTGATGGAGTCCTTCCCGCGAGAGGACCTCTCCCCGCTCGGTATGGCCGCCTACGCCGATGTCCGCCTGAACTACCTGACGTGCAGTCCGGGGGACGTGCTCTTGGTCTCCACGCCGTGGCTGGGCCGTGCCGCTCCCTCCGACGTCCTCCGACAGATCCTCTCCCGCCCGATGGACGCTTTGTTGGACGGAGTGGAGCAGGTGGGGGCGGAGGAAGACTTCGCCGCCGTGGCGGTCCGGTGGGAGGCGGCGCCAGCCCTCGAGCCTGTGGAACGGGAGATCCCCACAGAGAGACCCGCCCCTCCACCGAAGCCGAAGCAGCCCCGGAAACGGAGGGAGTTGCCGCGCATCACCCTGCCCCGGATCCGACTGCCGGTGAGACAGTGGCTCCGCACTGCGGGGATGGGGATCGCCGCCGGAGCGGTGGCGGCGTGGGGGGCGGTCAAGACCCTCTTCTACCGGATGCTCCCCGGTCGGGCGCCGCGTCCTCCCCGGCGTCGCCGTCGGAGGGAGCCGCGGCCCCTCCCCGAGGAGAATCCCCGGCTGATGGCCGGGCTCGCCCTGGCGATCCTCCTGCTCGTCGTCGCCGTCACCATCTGGGCCTGGATCGCCTACGGTAGCACGATGCACCACCGCGGAGCGCTGGAGCAGGCCCAGGCCTGCATCCGGCAGGCCGAGGCGATTTCAGAACCGGCTCTCGCCCGCGACCAGTGGAAAATGTGTCTGGCGATCTTGGAGGAGATCGGCGACACGCCGGAGGCGGCGGCGATGCGAGGGCAGGCGCAGGCAGCGCTGGACGCGCTGGACCGGGTCCGCTGGGTCGAACCAGTCCTCCTCTGGGACTTTGGGGAGGCGTTTCGGCCCCGTCGGTTGGTCGTGCACGAGCCGTTTCTTTTCGTTCTCGATGAGTCCGGCGAGAACCTCTATCAATTGACCCTGAACGGGACCCGGGACGGGGTGCAGGAGCAGGGAGAGGCCCCGGTCCTCCTGGGACGGGGCCAGGTGGTGGACCAGCGGGAGGTGGCGCGGTTGGTCGATGTGGTCTGGGCGGCGGCGGAGGGGGGGCGGACGGCTGAAGGTCTTCTCGCTTTGGAGGAGGAGGAGACGTTGATCGTCTCCGACGCCTGGGGAACCCAGCGGATCACGCTGGGGATGGCGCCCGACCAGGGGCCTTCGGTGGCGATGGCCACCTTCGACGGGAGGCTCTACTTGCTCGACCCCACGGGGAGCCAGATCTGGCGCTACCTGCCGGAAGGGAAGGGATACCCGAGTCGACCGGAGCCGTACTTCGCCGTCAGTCCGCCTCGTCCGCTGGAGGGGGCGCGCGACCTGGCGATCGACGGCAACGTCTACGTCCTGTTCGACGACGGGACGGTGGAGAAGTTCTTCAAGGGGGAAGCGGCCGATTTCGAGGTCGCCGGGGTGCCGGAGCCGGAGCCGAGGTTCGTCGCCCTCACGGTTAACTCGAACCAGCAGGACGGGCCAGTGATCCTGGTCGACACGGCCGGAGAACGGCTGGTGATCCTCCAGGCCGACGGAACGTTCGTCGAACAGGTGCGAGCACGGAACGGGGCCTTCCAGTCCATCCAGACGGTGGCGTTGGACCCTCTGAGCGGCCGTCTCTACGTGGTGGCCGGGGGAAGGCTGTACTTCGTACCGTAGGGAACCGACGGGACGGGCTCCCCGATAGTTTGCTAGCCACAGGTGGGGAGCCTGTGGGAGGCCCCTTACAGGAGCGGAGAGGATGATCTTCTACACCACGATGGATTCGCCGGTCGGCCGGCTGTATCTGGCTGGGACGGAGAGGGGGGTGTGCCGGATCGCCTTCGAGGAAGAGCCGCTGAAGGTGTGGCTGGCCCGTCACTTGGGCGTGGAGCCAGAGGATGAACCAGGGCCGCTGACAGAGGTGGTGGTCCAGTTGCGGGAGTACTTCTCTCGCCTGCGCCGCCGATTCGACGTGCCGATGGACCTTCGGGGCACCCCCTTCCAGCGGGCGGTCTGGCGGGAGGTGGCGTCCATCCCCTACGGGACGACGGCGACCTACGGCGAGATCGCGCGACGGCTGGGCAAGGAGGGGCGCGCCGCCCGCGCGGTCGGGGCGGCCGTCGGTGCCAATCCCCTGCCGATTCTCATCCCCTGCCACCGGGTGATCGGCGCCGATGGGTTGCTAGTGGGGTACGGAGGAGGGCTCTCCCGAAAGGTCCAGTTGCTGCGGCTGGAGGGCGTGCGGGTATAAACCGCAGAAACACAAGGGGCGGGATGGCGTTGCCCTATGGGTAACTCCGTAGAACCAGCGGCAGATAGATGGTGTACTGCACCGCCGCACCGGGCCAGAACCCCCCGGCCAGGGTGTACCCCCCGCCGGTAAGCGCCTGGGTGTGAGCATCGGCCTGGCCTACCGTGCCGCCCAGAGAGTAGCCGTCGCCTGTGCTCCAGGTGTACCCTCCCCCCTCCGCAGTCCACCACGAGAGATCATACCCCCCACCGGATTGGGCCAGAGCCGCGCCTGCGGGGAGTAGCAGGAGCACGCCCAAGAGCAGGAGCAGGACCCACCTCTGTAAACGTGCGCTGTCCATCTCCTGCCTCCTTTGCTGTTCGTTCAGATAGCCTGCTCGGCAGAAAGGTTACGGACAGGTATAAGAGGTGTAATTCTCATCATATACCTGGAAGCAATTCAGCGTGCCGCCACTCCTGGTGATCCCACCGTCCACCTGGCTCACGGCCAGATTCAGAATTCCCGTGGTCATCCGCACGGCATAGGTCCCCTTGAACCGACAGGAATCGGCGTTGACGCTCCCTGGGCCGGCGACGAGGAGGCCATAACTCGAGTAGGTGCTCTGATCGCCGAAAGCGTAAACCCCCTGGATTTCCATCTGACCTCCGCCGAAGAATATAGCCCTGGAATATGAACCTCCTCTGCTGGTGATGGTTCCGCCATATACTTTTGCTGTATCGTAGTTCGCTATACCGTGGTTGTTGCCAGTGGCGTTTTCTGCCAGGAGGGCCACGTGGTGAAGTTCGATGATGGTGTCGCCGTCTCCTGAGTTATAGACAGCGTGGGCGCTTGACCCGCCTCTGGCGATGATGGAACCCCCGCGCGAGACCACCGTGGCGGTCAGGGCGATGTTGCTATCGTTCCGGATGCCAGCCGAGAGTGCGCCCTGTTCCCCCAGCGCCGTGATTCCCTCGGCCTCTAACGTGGCATTCTCGTTGAGAACGCCGTAAGCGTAATTGCCCCCGCTGGCCCGGAAATACCCGCCCTGCAGGAAAGCGCTGGCGCTATCGGTATTGTGAAAGCCCGCGTTGGTGTTGCTGGCGCCGCTGGCTTCGGCGTAAACGTCAGCGGTCCCTACGAAGGTGTTCGTCCCACCGGTCTGGACGCCGTAGGCATAGTTGCCGTACTGGGCGGTGTAGAGGCCTCCGTAGATGGAGACGCTGGCTCCGGATGCTGCCAGCAGTCCGATGTTTGTGGAAGCATTTGCCGCTGTCGCCGTCACTTGATCCAGGGTGGCGGTGCTGTTGTTCAGGAACAGGGCGTAGTTGTAGGAGTTAGCGCCGTCCACCGAAATCTCCACATTGGCTAATTCGACATCGCTGATGCTGTCGCCGTACACGCCGCAGGTGGATGTGCCTCCCGTGCCCACGTTGTTGACGGTGAGATCCCGCAGACTGGTGTCGCTGGCAAGGACCAGTGTTTCATCACCCGGCGCGTCGGCCTGGACGATGGTGTTTCCCTTGCCGGCCCCCTGCAGGTGCACATAAGGCTTCAGAGTGACGGTCTCGTTGTAAACCCCCGGTGCCACCCAGACCAGGTAAGGGTTATCGGCCGAGGCGTCGGTGATGCTGTTTATCGCCTCCTGGATGCTGGTGAAATCACCGCCGCTTTTCGCCACGGTAACCACGTTGGCGTAGGGTGTGGTATCGAGGCTGAACAACGCGTAGGGCACGGCGGTCAGCGCCTGGCGCGGCGTGAGGGTCGTGTAGGTCCCGCTCCCCGCCGGACAGCGTACAGCGATCTCCAGCCAGCGGGCGTCGCCTTGGAAGGCCCCGCTGCCGAAGTCCAATTGCACGGTGAAGAGGCCGTCGTTGACCTGGACGTTGGTCTTAGTCTCCGTGGTGCCGATCTGGGTGCCTCCGCCATCGGCATCGTAGAGGCTGAACTGGAAATCGCAGGTCCCGTTCACAGGGAAGCCGTTCTCCTTAAGTTGGCCCTGGTAGGTGAAGGCAGTGCCCGTAGTTGCCTGACTGGAGACAGCGCCCGGCGGCTGGGGCCCCTGGGCCTGGGTCAGGCTCACGGCCAGAGCCAGAAAGAGTCCGGCGACCAGGCTACCGGTAAGGATGTGTTTCCCTTTCATCCCCCTATCTCCTTTTCTTATTCTTCCCATCCGTGAGACGTCCCTTGTCTCCTGCCAGCACCCCTCCCGCTGAGATTTTGAGGGGCGGTAGCAGCCCCGTGCGTGGGGCGATCGCTTTGCATGGCTGAGATAACTTTCCGCTACAAACCTGCAAAACTATGGTATTGGGGGAAGCAGGTTGTTTCTATGGGAAATCTCCGGGGAATCTCCGGCGGCCCTCCGGGGCGCAGGTGGCGAGGGGGTAGGAAGATGTGAAGGCGGTCCACGCTGCGCTATGGTGTTCACGGAGACAGGGTTGCCCTGCGCCACTCCGTCGAAGGGAGGTCTGGCTGCAGGGGGGGACTGGGCTCTTTGTGCCCGTTATAAGAGCCGGTCCCCCGGGTGTGGGGGCCCCGGGGGACCGCCAGCCAAGGAAAGGAGGAGAGGTGCGATGTGGCTTGCGGAGGGCACCCTCGGTGGGCGCCGGCCTGCCTACGTCGCGCGTATCATACCCCGAAAGCGGCCCCTCGGGTAGTGACAAATGGCATAACTCCCCCGTGACGAATTTCCCTCCCTACCTTCATTCCGAACTGTGGGGAAGGATCACCTCGCCAGACCTGCTCTCCCTGAAGGGTAGCGTCATTTCCCACAGGCTCATCCCCGCCACCAGGCCAAAAGCGGCGACATAGAGGAGGAGGAAGGGGATGGACCCTCCATCGCCGGAGCGGTAGGCCAGCGCCGTCGCAACCAGTGCGTACAGGGTCAGCCCCACCTCGCCGATCACCGCCCGATCCCGGCGGAGCCGATACCGGCTGCGGGCCCACCCGCCCCGTCGGCCCTCCAGGTGGAACTTGGGAGTGCGTTTCATCTCCCCGCCCCACCGTGCTATCCCGCGAGCCACGCCCAGTGTGTTGCTCCAGGCGACCCCCGTGCCCACCAGGACCAGGAGCGGCAACGCCTTCAGCCGCCGCACCCAGTCAGGATATAACGCCCACTGGGAGGTCACGTAGACGAGGAGAGGGCCCAGACAGGCCGGGGCCAGGAGACGAAGGGGATCCCACAGCACGCCCGGGTGGAGGGAGAGGAGGGGGGCCAGCAGGAGAAGCAGGATCATCAGCGGGTAGGCCAGGTAGCCGCTCAGATGGAGCAGGCCCATCACCTTCTGATGGAGCGCGAGGTGGGGGCTGCGCAGCAGCGGGCCGGAGAGTTTGCGTAGGCACTGGACCGCCCCCTGGGCCCATCGGGCCTGCTGCTGCTTGAAGGCCAGGATCTGCGGGGGCAGTTCCGCGGGCTCCTCCACGTCCGGCAGATACATCAGCCGCCATCCGGCGATCTGGGCCCGGTAACTCAGGTCCAGGTCCTCACAGAGGGTGTCCGACTGCCATCCTCCGCTCTCCTCAATGCAGGACCGCCGCCAGACGCCGGCGGTCCCGTTGAAGTGCATCGGCAGCCCCGCCCGACTGCGCGCCGTCTGCTCGACCACGAAGTGGCCGTCCAGCGCCAGCGCCTGCACCCGCGTCAGCAGCGAGTAGTCGGTGTTGAGGTGGGACCAGCGGGCCTGCACCATTCCCACCTCGGGGCGGGCCACTAGATGGGGCACGGTCCGCAGGAGGAAGTCCGGCCGGGGGCAGAAGTCGGCGTCGAAGATGGCGATGAACTCCCCCCGCGCCTCCTTCAGCCCGCGGGCCAGCGCGCCGGCCTTGAACCCATCCCTTTCCGAGCGGCGGAGGACCCGGATGTCTACCCCGTGCTGCCGGTGGAAGGCGACGCGGCTGTCCACGATCCGGACCGTCTCATCGGTGGAGTCGTCCAGAACCTGGATCTCCAGCCGATCGCGGGGGTACTCCAGCGCGGCGGCCGCGTCGATGAGGCGGGCCGCTACGTGGGCCTCGTTGTAGAGCGGCAACTGCACCGTGACCGTCGGCAGTTGGTCCCGAGGGACGGCGGGCGTCGGGCAGGATCGCCGACGGTGTCGCCAGTACAACACGGTCAGGATCCAGCCGTTCAGCCCGTAGGCTGAGAGCCAGAGGACGGCCAGCGCGTACAGGATGGCGATGAGATCGATGATCATAGTGTGCGATTTCAGCCTGGACAACTCTCCCGCAGGCCCGAGGAGCCTGCGGGAGGGTCGAACGCGTTCTTTGTAACCCGAATTTTACCGCAATCCCAGTAGTTCGTACACCTCAATCGGCGTGCTGAACCCCTTGAGCGGGAGCGGGGGGAGGGTGCGGACCTCCACCGCGTCCCGAACCTGGTCGTAGGCGTTGCGATCGAGCAGAATCTGACCTGGAGCAGCGTGCTCCTGCAGCCGCTTTGCCAGATTGACGGAGGCTCCGATGGCTGTGTAGTTCAACAGTTGGGCTGTGCCCACGTTGCCGACCACCGCTTCCCCTACCGCGATGCCCACTCCGTAGTCCAGCCGGTCGGCCGGGGGAAGGGACTTGTGGAGTTCGCGGACGGCCTCCCGTAGCCGGAGCGCGGCCCGCACAGCCCGCAGGGTGTGGTCGGATTGGGGAAGGGGGGCGTTAAAGATCGCCATCACCGCGTCCCCCATAAACTTGTCCAGCGTTCCCTCCTCCTCCAACACCACCGTGGCCGCCAGGGCCAGGTATCGGTTCAACACCTCGACCAGCGCTTCGGGATCGCGATGCTCGCTGAAGGAGGTGAAGCCCCGGATGTCGGCGAAGAGCACGGTGACCTCCTGACGGGAGCCCCCTAGCCGGAGGCTTTCCGGGTCCTCCAACAGCCGCTGGACCACGGCGGGGGAGACGTACCGCTGGAAGGTCTCACGGATGAACCGTTCCCGCGCCTCCAGGCGGCGCTGCTGGGTCAGGTCGTCGACCACCAGCACGGACCCCTCCGGCCTCCCCTCGGCATCCCGCAGGGGGGAGAGGCTCAGGCGGAGGCTGACTCGCCCCCGCTCCGGCAGGTCGACCTCCACCTCCCGTCCGACGATGGGCTGGCCCTCCCGCCGGACCTGTCGGATCATCGGCTGCAGAGCGGTGGCGAGGGAGGGGATAACCTTGGAGAGGGGGCGATTCTCGACAGGTTGGTCCTCCAGGTTCAGGATCTCCCTTGCCGCTCGGTTGACCAGGGTGATCTGGTCCTCCTCGTCGGTAGTGATCACCCCGCTGGCGATGGAGGCGAAGACGTTCTCCATCAGCGCTTTGGCCGTGATGACACTCTCGAAGAGGCGTGCGTTCTCGATGGCGATGGCCGCCTGGTCGGCGAAGGCGGAGAGCAGCGCCAGATCCTGCTCGGAGAAGAGGCCGGTACGGATGCGGCTGTCGGCATAGATCACGCCGGTGACCCGCTCCCGCACGCGGAGCGGGACGCAGAGGATGGAGCGCAGGTTGTAACTGACCACGCTCTCTTTGTCCCGGAAGCGGGGGTCCAGTTGGGCGTCGGTGGTGAGCACTGGCTGCCCCTCTTGGGCGACCCGGTGGACGACGCTGCGGCTGATCTCGAAGGCGGGACCGGTGATCGTCTCCCGGTCCAGGTTCCTCGCTGCCTGGAACTCCAGTTGTCCCGTCTCTTCGTCTACAAGCATCAGGAAGGCCCGCTCCGCCCCGGTCAGGCTGACGATCTGGTCCATCACCCGGTTGAGGACCTCGGGCAGTTGGAGGGAGGAGTTGACGATCCCGGCGACCTCCGCCAGAGCGGTCAGCCGTGCCCGCTCCTGGGCCTCGGCGTCGAGGGATCGTTCCAGTTGGGAGAGGCGGGTCTGGAGGTCGTCCAGATGGGCGATCAGGCCCGCGGCGACGTCCGGGTTCAGCCCCCGTTGCCGAGCGATCTCATAGATGGCCTCCCTCAGCCGCTCCTTCAGAGTAGCGATCGCTTGATGGAGCGAGGCCCTTCCGTCGCTATCCGTGCCTGCTGTCACTTGCTCCTCCCTGGTGGGGCGACCGATCGGGAGTGGGACAACGGGCACCGCCGCAGGTCCTGCTCTGCCGCCGCCCGAGCGCGGGGATCGCAGGAAGGGGAGGTGAAAATCCGTCTCTGCGTTCTCTGCGACTCCGCGGTAGCATATCGCCTCACCCGGTGGTCAGATGCTCTTGAGGACGTTCCGTGCGTCGGCGTACCCCAGGTCGATCAGTTCCCGGCTGACCTCCGGATCGTACCGGAGGATGCGGGAGAGACCCGGGTAGCGGCTGGGGGTGACGACCCAGCAGCGGACCTCCCGGTGGTCCGGGTCCACTCCCGCCCTCACCAGCCGATTGATCCGCTCCAGTTGCCGCAGGTCGTGCTCGAAGGTCGCGCTGAGGGCCAGGTCCAGCACCACGGCGATGGCCTCCCAGGGGTGACGGGGCACAGACATCCGCCGCATGCCGATGGGGGAGAGCAGCACGACGATCAACTCCTCCGCCCCGGCGTCCACGGCGAGCCGCAGGGGGGTGTTGGCCATCACCGCCCCGTCCCAGTAGTGGGCGTCCCCCACCCGCGTCCACGGGTAGACGACGGGGATGGAGCAACTGGCCAGGATGTGATCGGGGGTCAGGGTGACCTCCTGGCTGTCGAAGACGCGGAGGTCGCCGCTCTCGATCTCCGTGGCCGTGATCAGCACCCGCTTGTCGGTCTGGGCCAGGTTGTCGAAATCGATGAACCGGTAGAGGGTGCGCCGCCAGGGGGTGGTGTCGTAGACCGATCGCCAGGGGCGGAGTCGCCAGAACCGCTGGATGTCCCGGGTACGGGTCTGGAGCCAGGCCTGCTCCAGTTCCCGCGCCGTCTTGCCGGAGGCGATGGAGGCGGCGTTGACGGCCCCGATGGAGGTCCCCACCAGAATGTCCGGCTGCCATCCGGCCTCTTCGAGGTACTTGTAGACCCCGCATTCGTAGGCTCCGCGGCCGCCGCCGCCGGAGAGGACCAACGCTCGCTTCGGGGTGTGTGCCATCTTCTCCTCCCCTCACGGAACCCACCGCAGAGACGCGGAGGGCGCAGGGTTTCCAAAGTGTGCGCCTTCCCGGTATCTCTACGAATTGTGCCGGTCCGGCCCCTTTGGGCCTCACAGGCGGGCGTGGAAGTTCACCTCACACTCGGGGGCGCAGGAGGCTGGGCCGGACCGAGACGAGGGCGTATGCCTCGTTCAGATCCTGTTGGGTCAGCAGGCCCAGGAACCGGCCTTCCTCGACCACTGGCAGGGCCTCCAATCCCGCGTTGGCCATCCGCTCGCGGACCTCGAACAGGTCGTCCTGGGGCGTGACGGTGGGGAACTGTCGCCGCATCACCTGGCCGATGGGGGCCTGAGGCCCGTACTCCTTCAATCCGCGCAGGAGGTCAGCGCGGGTCACCAGCCCGATCAACCGTCCCTCCTCGCAGACCGGGAAGTCCGCCTGGAAGCCCTCCAGCATCATATCCACCGCTGTGCCCAGCGTGTCGGTCGACGAAACGGCGCGGGCACCCCGAGAGAAGACCTGGTCCACCTGTAGGCCAGCCAGCGCCAGTTTCACCTGAACCATCCGGCCTTCCTGAGTGGCGCCGGCGTAGACGAGGAAAGCGACGAGGATCAGCACCACGTCGCCCCCCAGCAGGCCTACCAGACCGAGCAGCCAGGCCAGTCCCTGCCCCACGGCCACGGCAATGGCCGTAGCCCGGCCGTAGGGCATCGCCGTCGCCAGCAGGGCGCGGAGCACCCGCCCCCCGTCCATCGGAAAGGCAGGGATGAGGTTGAACCCCGCCAGGAGGAGGTTGGTGAAGGCCAGGTAGGGCAGCAGGAAGGTCCACTGAAGCCCCAGTCCCGTCCCGAGGGCGTGGAAGAAGTCCACCCACAGTCGGAGGGGGAAGAGGAGCAGGGTGACGATACCCAGGGCGACCCCCACCACGGCGCTGGTGATCGGGCCGGCGAGGGCCATCAGCAACTCCTGCCATGGCCGCTCCGGCAGCGACTCCATCTGGGCCACGCCGCCCAGGGGGAAGAGGACGATCTCGCGAACCCGCGCGCCGAACTGAAGGGCGATGAGACTGTGGGCCAGTTCGTGCAGGAGGACACCGACGAAGAGAAGGAGGGTAAAGGTGACCCCGAACAAGGCCCCTTTGGCCCAGTTCGCCTGCCCCTGACCGTACTGGAACGCGGCCCAGATCAGGATTAGGGGGAATGTGAAGTGGATACGGATCGGAATGCCCCGGATCGTTAACAAACGGATCGATCCCATACTCGTCTTACCTCGCGGGAACTATAGCACGCCATCGGGGGGATGTCAACCGTCCGCAGTGCGGTATAGATCTGTAACGTCTTTATAGGCCAACGTCCCTCACCACCAGGGCATGGTTGCTGACCTTTGGACAGGAGTTCGGACATCGGGTGTGAGGCTCCTTCTCGGCGGGCCTAGCACCGGCCTGAAGAGGATTTCCCGCCGGCCCCGCCCGTTTACGGCGGGGCGGGTCAGGTGTGTCCGAACTTCCCTCTAAACCCCAGATAGTTGGGGGCGGTGAAGCCGCTCCTGGTGTGGGGCCCTTATATCAAGTTTGGGGGCTTACCCTATTTTGCTACCGTGGGAATGGGTGCCAGAAATCCCCACACGCGGATGGATAAATCGCCTAATATCTGTATAGGAAATCGCCTAAGTCGCCTTGACAAATTACCCCAATTCCATTAGAATAGAAACCAATTTAGGGTGGAGGGAGATACACCATCGCGCATTACTGTAGGACGGCCTCTGAGTGGGGCACCGCGATCAGGCGGTGGAAGAGGTTCACTTCCTCCTCCTGCAGCCAAGGAATCCCAGCGGATGGGAACGGCTTGGGAGAAGTGTTTTCTTTTTCAATGGAGGGGCGAAGGTCGTTGTTGTGTTCATTGGATGGCCCCCGTTCCCCAGGTTGGTTCCCCTCAGGAGGGAAGATCACCACATGCGAGCCGCAGGGACAGTAGTCGGTGTTCCTGCGGCAGGGTGCTGTCTATCCCCCTCCGGTTCTCGCTCGGGGGGAGAAGGGGAGAGCGTTTGTAGACCGGAGGGGATCGGCAGGAGGAGAGGTGGGGGTGTTCGCTTGGCCTGTGCGCGTTCACTGTCGACTCAGAAAGGAGGCCGATGGCGCGATTTATCTTCCTGAGAGGGCGCGCCCGACGCGGTGCCCGTGAGGCGGCTCCTGCCGAGAAGCGGAAGCAGCGAAGTTGGGCCGGGCTGGTGATCGATCTCAGTCGACCTCAGCATAGGCGTAGGTTGCTGGTAGGAATGATCGGCCTGGCCCTGTTCAGTGTGGTCGGTCTGGTCGGTCTGTATAAAGGGTTTGAGTTCACCGAGGGGGCGGAGTTCTGCGGTCTCTGTCACCCGATGAAGTCCATCATCGTCCGTACAGAGCGCTCCGCCCATGCCCGCGTTAAGTGCGGGCAGTGTCATGTAGGGCCAGGTCTGACGAATCTGGTCGTCTCCAAGGTCTCGGGAGTGCGCCACCTCTATGGGGTGCTCACTAATTCCTATTCCCGCCCCATCAGAAGTCCCATTGAGCGGGAGCGGCCTGTGCGCGAGACGTGCGAGGAGTGCCATTCCCCCACTTCTTTCCAGGACAACATCATCAAGGTCCTCAAGCGATACGACAACGACGAAGCCAATACGCCGATCCAATACACCCTTATCCTGAAGATGGGAGGGTGGCAGGAGATGACCGGCGTCAGCGAGGGCATCCACTGGCATATGACCAACCCCGTCTATTACATCGCCGAGGATGAGCAGCGCCAGGTGATCGTATGGGTGGGGGTCGAACGGGAGGACGGCACCCTGGAGGAGTTCTTCGCCCGAGATATGCTGAATATGGCGTGGGGATCGTTCGTAGAGGAGGCGCGGGCGGAGGGTAGGGTGCGGGAGATGGATTGTATCGACTGTCACAACCGGACGGCCCACTACATTCCCCTGCCCGAGGAGGTGGTGGACGAGGCGATCAGTGCCGGCTTACTCTCCCGCGATCTTCCTTACATCCGCAAGAAGGCTGTGGAACTGCTGACGCCGGAGTATCCCTCTCTGGAAGAGGCTTATGCGGCGATCGACGGCTTGGTCGATTTCTACCGCACGAACTATCCCGAAGTGTACACGGCCCGCCGCTCGGAGTTGGCGAAGGCCATTGATACGTTGAAGCGGCTTTACGCGGAGACGAACTTCCCGGACATGCGGCTGAACTGGCGCACGAACCCGAACAACGAGAGGCACTCGCCCTTCCTGGGTTGCTTCCGCTGCCACGACGGTAAGCACGTCAGCGTGGATCCTGCAGGGAACGAGGTGGAGGTGATCAGCGTCAAGTGCAACCTCTGCCACACCGTTCCTATCGTCGGCCGGGGGGACGGCATGCTGGTGGAGGCCCCCGTGGTGGTAGGAGAGACCCCTGCCTCTCACTCCGACTTCCGTTGGACCATCGAGCATCGAGAGATCGCCGATCCAGAGGAGGAGGGGTGCTATCTTTGCCACGGACAGGGATTCTGTAGCAACGAGGCCTGCCACGGCTTCGACCACCCTCCCGATATGCTGTTCTCCCACGCCGAGGAGTACCGCAAGACGGGCAACGAGGTCTGCTACGTCTGCCACCAGACGGTCCTGTGCAGTTGGTGCCACCCGGGCGGGCTCGTCGGGAGCCCGGATGGCGTCGGGAGTCTTCAGACTCTGCTGCAACAGGGGCAGCCACGGGAGTAGGAGCCAGTGTTCAATTTAAATCGACTGGTGGACAAGTTGGGTCTCTCAACCACGGAAGGGCTCCTGCGGGCTGTTCGGACGGTGGCCGTTGCCCTGATCGTGACAGTTGTCCTCTTTGGGGGCTATTACTACTGGGACCGGTACGTCCGGATCGGGGATCGCTCGCCTCTGGAGTTGAGCATCGAGCAGTTGGAGCACGCGGTTCGGGAGGATCCGGCCAATCCTGATCTCCGGGTTGCGTTGGCCGAACGGTATCTCAACGCTGGGCAGTATGAGAGGGCGCTCGAACAGGCTCAACAGGTTCTCGAAGTGTATCCGGAGAACGAGGGGGCCCTGCTCGTGGCTGGCCTGGCGTGCATGCGCTTGGACCGTCCGCAGGAGGCTCTGGAGCCGCTGGAGACGTTTGTCGAGTTACGGAAAGGGCGGCCGACGGCAGGGGGGGACCTGGTCCTAGAGACGGCCTACTATTATCTGGGCGACGCGTACCTTCGGCTCGACCGGCCGACCGATGCTATCGAGATGCTGGAGGCGGCCATAACGATCAACCGGACGGACGCGGATGCCTTCTACCTGCTTGGGCGGGCGTATCAGAAGATCGACGACCTGGAGACCGCCTTGAAGTGTTATCTTGAGGCGGTCCGTTTTGTGCCCGATTTCGCCGAGGCATACGCTGGGATGGCGGAGATTTACGAGGCCTGGGGAGAGCCCGATTATCTGGCTTATGCTCGCGGGATGCAGGCCTTCAGTGCGCGGGATTATGAGACGGCCCGCTCGTACTTGGAACAGGCGACCAGCGCGTTACCCGATTTCCCTCAGGCCTTCCTGGGCCTAGCCCTCACCTACGAGCAGTTGGGGGATCTGGAGGCGGCGCTGGAGGCGGCTCAGAGGGCGCTGGAGTTACAGCCTGATGACTTGGCCGTTCAACATACGGTAGGGCGGATCCAGACCGCACTGGGTGCACAGCAGTAGGGGAGATATGAGAGAGCCCGAGGGTATGACAACCGATCCGGAGGAACTGCAGGAAGAGGAGAAGGACAAGAAGAAGCGTCGATGGCTGTTGCTCCTTCTCATGCTGTTGCTCTTGCTGCTGGCCTGCGTGTGTTGGCTGGCTTTCCGGTACGCTCGCCAGCCTGAGCCGTTGCCGGAGATGCTGCCGGTGGATGTGAATTATCCGCCTCATTACCTTTTCTCCATTTACGGCGTGGATCGGCCAGTGGGGGTGGCGGTCTCTCCCGATGGAGAGCGGATCTATGTGGCGGAGACGGGGGGGGAGCGGCTGGTGAAGATCTTCGACCGGGAGGGGAACCCGTTGGGTTCCTTCGCTCCGCCCCATACTACACCTGCCCAGCGCTCGCCGGTCTACCTGGCGACCGATCATCTGGGCCGAGTCTTTGTCGCCGACCGGCTCCAGAACGTGGTGTTTGTGTACGATGAGGATGGGGTCTTCCTCGATGCGATCCTGGGGCCAGAGTTGAGCCTCAGTGAGTACGTAGCGGAACAAGTGGACGGCTTCCAGCCGGAGGACATGTTTGTCTTTAACTGGTTTGAGGGGGTCTACTATCGGCCAGCAAGCCCCGAGGAGGAGTTGGCGGAGGCGGCGGAGACGGCAGGACCGGAAGAGGGAGCCCGACTTCTTCCCATCGTGGACATCGCCAAGTGGGGGCCTCTGGGGGTCCGGTTTGATGGGGAAGGGCGGTTGTTGCTGACGAACACCAGCGGCGACCACTACGTCTGTGTGGTCCCGGTCGAGGCTTTGGGAGCCACTCCATGGAGGGATTTCAACCCCATCCCCGTGATTTTCGGCACGGCCGGGCAAGGGGATGGGCAGTTTCTTTTCCCCAACACCGCTGTGATCGATTCCCAGGGCCGGTTCTTCGTCACAGATGGCAACAACGGTCGGGTCACCGTCTGGGATCGGGAAGGGAACTTCCTGTTTTACTTCGGCCGTGGCACGGGAGAAGGGGCCATCAGTCTCCCACGCGGGGCGTATGTAGACGAGCGGGACCGATTGTATGTGGTGGACGCCGTCTCGCAGCAGGTGAAGGTGTACGACGTGTCTGGAGAGGAGGTGGGTTTCCTCTTCGCTTTTGGAGAATGGGGCCTGGATGACGGGCAGTTCAACTACCCCAATGACATCGCTCTGGACGAGACGGGTCGATTGTATATCGCCGATCGGGAGAACAGTCGGATTCAGGTGTGGTCGTATTGAGTGGGGCTTCGCAGCGGGCTTCTCAGAGGCTTGCTGAAGCGTTCTCTTCTGCGCGTGGCCTTTCCAGATGAAGAAAGGAGGTGGCGCGAGGGCGGACGACTCGAAGGAGGGCAGAAAAGACGTATACTGTACTGCCGAGTGAAGGAGGTTGAGGATCAATACTTTAGGGAGGAGCGCAATGAAAAAGGTTTTCTTCGTAGCGAGCATCGTTTTGATCGCGGCGCTGCTGACGGCGGGGTTAGCCTCCGCTAACGGTGGCCCGCACGGCGGGTACACTGCCACCACAGACGCCTGCGCCGGTTGCCACCGCGCGCACACGGCCACGGGGCCGAACCTGCTCACTGCGAGCTCCACTTACGACCTGTGCATCTCCTGCCACGGGTCCACGGGGTCGGGGGCGAACACCAACGTGGACGATGGATACTACCTCAGCACCCGTGATGACAGCGGCGGGGACTGGAACCACGGCGCGGCCAACACGCCCGACAACGCACCGCTTCTGGGTGGTGGGTTCGTCAACTACAAGGGCGCGGCCGTGACCTCCAGCCACGTTCCCTCCGGGACGGTGGCCGCGGCCTGGGGCAACGGTGTGGCCCGAGGTGCCACTGCCAACCTGGCCGATGGCAACCTCACCTGCGCCTCCTGCCACGACCCGCACGGGAGCAACAACTACCGCATCATTAACGAGACCGTCAATGGCACGGCGGTGTCGGTGACCCAGGTGGACGAGGGTGCGGCCAAGGACTACAACACCGAGCAGTGGGCAGACAGCAGCATCTCCCAGTTCTGCGCCGCCTGCCATGGGGCCTACCACGTCACCCGGGCCGGCAGCGGCACCGGCAACTCTGACGATGGCCTCGGGAACACGGATTACGGTGGGGACATCAGCACGTTCGCGCACCGGGTGGATATGTCGTACAGTTATGGCGGCAACAGTAACCCGGAGACGGTCGGCGTGATCTCTGGTACCACCACCTACACGCTGCCGCTGGCCGCCAGCGGGACAAACAACTTGGTGGTCTGCACCACCTGCCACCTGCCGCACGGCACCTCGGCGACGATGAGCGGCGTTGCTGCCTCGAACCCGGGACCGGCGGGCGACAGCGCCCTGCTGCGGCTGGACAACCGCGGCGTCTGCGAGGTGTGTCACCAGAAGTAGGAGGGTGGATAGGTAGCCGAGCGTCGTCCCGTCCTCCTTCATAGACCCCCTTCGTCCCCTCCCCCCCCAAACAGG
>Ga0209426_1001151_pt1 | contig 18477 bp, 19 predicted proteins | sample Deesub1362B_J571_FD_187697 | JGI IMG/M metagenome (GOLD analysis project Ga0209426, IMG submission 187697) | Deep oceanic, basalt-hosted subsurface ecosystem from Juan de Fuca Ridge flank, Pacific Ocean, CORK Borehole 1362B_J2.571 (SPAdes)... ...
TAACGAAACTTTTTGCGCTGAGTTATCTCCTCTGCCTTCTGATCTGCCCAAAAAAGCGCTGCCATGCCTTCACCTCTGCTTCTTTGGTATTCTCACGTAGAAGATGCTCCCTCCCTCGGGGTTGTCCACCACCCAGGCTTTGCCATGGTGAAGCTCTGCAACTCGCTTTACGATGGCCAGGCCCAGCCCTGTGCCCTTTACAGTGCCCTTCTCTATCCGCTTGAAGCGCTCAAATATACTCTCCTTCTCCTCGTCTGGCACCCCTGGGCCATAATCCTTTACCATAATCAGGTAGGTGTCCTTCTCGTCTATTATGTCCACCACCACCCTCTTTCCCGGAGGGCTGAATTTTATGGCGTTTGAAATCAGGTTGTAAAACACCGACTCTATATTCGGATTGACCATTGCAACCCTGGGAGAGTGAACCTTAACCTCTATTTTTATATTCTTCTCCTTTGCAGCTTCTTCAAAAGCGGTAACCACACCCTTAAGAAGCCTTGTGAGGTCCATCTGCCTAAAATCAAGACTTTCAATACTATGAAGCCGTGCATACCTCGCGGCATTCTCTATCATGTTCACCAGTCTCTCCACATTCTTCTTCATCCTCTTCAGGTCTTCCTTTGTATCTTCGCACGTTTCTCGATCAAGGAGTATCTCGCTCTGGAGAAGTATTATATTAGCCACATTTAGAAGGTCGTGGGTGAGGATGTCGCTGAAGAGCTCCTTAATCTCCATAGTTTTCTTAAACTTTTCCAGGCTAGCTTTGAGACTTTCCTGAAAGCTGTAGCTGTCGGTTATATCACGGATTATCTCTATAACTCCAATTATTTCTCCATCCTCCCTGAGAGGTGAGGCAGATATCTCAACCACCATCTTCTTTCCATTCTTGATGTGGTGGGTGTGCACCACCCTCTTCACCTTTCCGGTTGCAACCACCTCATCCGCGGGGCATACCACATCCTCTGGACACGGAATTTTGAGGCAGTGGCTTACCCTGTAGCACTTTTTGCCCACAATTTCATTCTGCTTGAATTTGCATCGCTCCATAAGAGCCGCATTCGCAGCGAGTATCCTCTTGTCTTTGTCTATTATCATCACCATTTCGCCCAGAGAGTCTATAAAATCCTTCAACTCTTCAATTTTCATGTTCAAACCTCAAAATCCTATGTATCTCCTCCTGCCTCCTCTCTAAGCCAGTGGAGGTAGTCCTCGCTACCTTCTGTGATATCAAGGGCTATAATCTCCGGCACTTCATAGGTGTGAAGCTCCTTCACCCGCTTTACTATAGCGGGAACCTTCTCTTTTACAGTTTTTATTATGATAAAAGCCTCCTCATCCTCCTCAATCTTACCGCGCCACCAGTATATGGAGGTAACCTTTTCTATAATATTTGCGCATGCGGCGAGTCTCTCTTCTACAAGCCTGCGGGCTATTTCCTTGGCCTGGACGGCGTCTTTTGCCGTAATGTATATTACAGCGTACATGGATAGTATTCAAACCTGAGAAAATAAAAAGGTGTCGCAATGCGTAACTGGCAGTGGTTTGTGATAATCGCTACTCTCTCCGCCCTATGGGTTACCTTCGTGGAAGAAAAACCTTCCAAACTCGAGGTTTTTCTGATTGGTTCAGCGCTGCTCTGGCTGGTTATCCTTGAAGTTGCTGAAAAAGGGAAGCTGAACATAGACAGGCATGCGATTCTGCTCATAATCAAGACAGAGCGAGGCAAAGAGCTGATTTTCAAAGTAGCAAGCTATGCAAGGTTCTGGCGCGCTGTGGGGTACCCAGTAGCGCTGGTTGGAATTGCTGGCACGCTGTTTATGGTAGGCATGCTCATCCTGGGGCTTTACTTCCTATTTGTTAAGCGCATAGACCTTCTGCAGCCCACACCCTTGGTACCGGGCTACACCATTCCCTTCTGGTATGGAATAATAGGTTTAATCTCTGTGCTTGTGGTGCATGAGTTTGCCCACGGCATTATCGCCACCGCAGAGCGAGTATCTATCAAGAGCCTGGGCGTGGCTCTGGTTGGGGTTTTGCCAGTCGGAGCATTTGTGGAACCGGATGAGGATGAGCTGAAGAATAGCTCCTGGCTAAGTCAGCTCAGGGTTTATTCCGCTGGCTCGGCAGCGAATCTTCTGCTCGCTTTTCTGGTTTCTCTTGCAATTCCATTCTACATCTCCGCAGTGTTCGAAACCTCAGGTGGTGGGGTTCAGATAATCGACGTTGTGGAGGGTTCGCCAGCGTCGCAGGTCTTGGAGAAGGGCATGATTATTAAGAAGATTCAGGATGAGGCGATTGAGACCATAGAGGACTTCTACCGCGTAGTTATGAAGCTTAAGCCCGGGGAGAAGATATCAATAGTAACCGACAGGGGCAGGTTCGACCTTGTGATAGCTTCGCGGGAGGACAACCCCGAGCAGGGATTCATAGGCGTTAGACCGTTCTTTCCGGTGAAGGATGAGTTTAGGCAATATGTTGGCTTAGCCCTACCGCTGGTGATATTCTACTCCCTGTACTGGATTGCCCTGCTCAATCAGGCGATTGGTTTCGTCAACCTTGCCCCTCTCCACCTGGGCATCGCCGCCACGGACGGGCACCACATATTCCGCCTTATTCTCGAAAAGTTTTTAGCTGCAAGCGATGCCGAGAGGCTTTCCGCCTACGTCTCCACCGCCATGGTGCTCATACTGCTTTTCAGCATCTTCAAACCCAGCTTTCTCATGGCAGGTGGTTGAATGGACCTGGAGACTAGGAGGCAGCTTATCCACATGAGCGGGGCAGTTACGCCTTTCTACCTTCAGTTCTTCTACGAGCGCTTCTCCTCCTGGCTCGCCCCCGAGGCACTCGTTGCGGGGATGCTGGCAGTGGGCTACTGTATTGCCTACCTGTACAAGCGCGGGGTTCGTTTACCTGTGTTTGCGACGCTTGTGGACATGGCAGAGCGTGAGGATGTTAAGAAGCATTCTCCTGGCAGAGGAACCTTCAGGTTCTTCTTCGGCGTGCTCGCGACGATGCTGATTTTTGGCACGCTGCTCGGCTCGCCTTTCTACCTGGTTGCCTCGGGCATTTTAGTGCTAGCACTGGGCGACTCCATGTCCACCCTCGCAGGTAAAAGGCTGGGCAGGAGAAAGCTGCCCTACAACAGGGAGAAAAGTGTGGAAGGCTCGCTTATAGGTGCAGGCTACGCATTTTTAGGCGTGCTTCTTTACCTCGCCATCTTCCACGGCGTTGAGGCAGGGCATGCAGCGAAGCTGGCGCTTGCAGCGGCAGCGGCGGGCATGTTTGTGGAGTCGCTCCCGCTGCGCATAGATGACAACTTCCTAATCCCCCTTGCGAGCAGCGCGGCGGTGTATGCGTTAATATGATTCAATCTTTTGATTTCTTTCTATATTTGCTCTGAAATGTATCTTCTTCTTTGAAATATTCGGTGAGTATCTTCTTTAATCCCCTCCTGAGAACTTCAGAAAGAGCAGGAGGTGATACACCAAAAATCTTGGATAACTTGCGTAGGTTGATCTTTCTGGGATGGTCGAAATACCCCATTTTTAAGGCAAGTTTCGTTATTTGTTCCTGTTTTGCTGTTAATGGTTCTTTCAACCCCACGCTGGATATTTCCTCTATCTGAACATCTATGTCATTTTCTTCAAGTTTTTTTAATAAGATTTTTATAAGGTCATCATTTATTAGCATCGTCCATTTTACAATTCCATCTTCGAGCATATAGACTGCCGAGCCCAGAAAACATTCCGGACCTGAAAAAATCCTGCAGATATTGCAGTGGTCTGTTTTAAGTGTTCCTACAACTTTACCTTTTTTATAATCTTCAGTTAGAATCTCTAAGTCATGAATATCCTTAATCTTTTTAAGTTCTTCCACCACTTCCTTCAAGTTGTCACTCAATGTGCTTATTTCAAAAAGTTCCTGAACGCCATTTTCGCTGGGTATTGGTCTACAGTCCAAAATTTTCACTTGAAGAGGCTGATACTTCATAAGATTCCTGACCCAGCTGTGGGGCGAGGACTTAAATTGAAGGACAACTTCTTTCATATCTAACCACCTATCATATAACGATAGAATCTTTATAATGGGGCAGATTGAGAGGTGTTGTTAAAGAATTTAAATAACTGGAGAGGACCACAGGAAGATTGTGAAAGTGAAAAATTTAAAGAACTTTGGAGTAGCTCTATTGTTATTTCATCGAAACGATATATTTCACCACCATATTTTTTGATAAATATCTCTGCCTCGCTTTTTTTGCTGAATGGAGCGGGGGAATTGCCCATCGTACCTATTCTGGTGTGGTTAAGAACATAGTAGGCGGTTTCTGCCGGTATCCAGGCGTCCCTTGGATTATCCCAGTCAGTTGCGCCCATATCCTGTACGTACATCGCAGTTATTGTCCTTGGTCTATCTGGCTGGAGATACCACAGCAGGAAATCTGAAGTGTCATCGAAAACTGCCGGCTCACGATTGGAGAAGTGCACCTGTGCCTTTGGTCCGGGATAATCCAGTACGCGCATTCCGCACACTTCACATTCCATTTCAGGTTTAAGGGCAATTGGCTCGGGCTTGGCAGTTTTTTCCTCAGAAACACATCCCAAACTAAAAATGAGAAGCAGAAGTAAAAACAGCCTCATCAATAATCCCTCCTTTTAAATACTACATAAGCTAGTGAAACTGGGACAGCCACCCATGCAATTAATGCCAATGCAGCCGTTGCCCTGCTTATGGGTACCGGTATCCCAGTTAGCCCAAGGAATTCTCTGCCTGCCTCCATTCCCAGGAGGTTTATCAGCCTGTAAACGTCTGTGGGATTAAGAAAAAGCAGGGCATTGAAAATCGAGGTAGGTATGCTACCGCCTGTAGCAATTAGCACCCCCAAAAGGGCAAGGTCGTAAACCATCACGAAAATGAACCACAAAACTACGCAGCCTGCTATAACCTTTGACTTGTCAGACGTTGATGCAGATAGTAGGAGAGCCATGCCGAGAAATGCCATGCCCAAGAGTATAGAAGTGAGGATGAAGGAGAAGAAGGCAGAAAAACCTGAGATTCCTCTAACGTATGTTATAATTACGCCAACAATTCCGAAGCCCCCTGCTGTGGATACCGCAAGCACCATGGAGAGCCCAAAGAACTTTCCCAACACTATCTCCAACCTGGAGATGGGGAGGGATAAAAGGATGTGAAGAGAACCTCTCTCCTCCTCTCCAGCAAAAGAAGCGTGCCCAAGGAGAAGCGCTACGAGGGGGATCAAGTATATTGCCAGTGTAGTCAGGCTGGCTATTGTTGCTTCAATCTCTGAGAAGCCTACAGTACCTCCAGGCGAAAAGCCGAAGTAAGATATGGTCAGTGCAAAAATAGCGAATACAATACTTGCCGCCATTATCCAGCGGTTCCTCAGGTTATCTCTGAACTCCTTTTTTGCTATGATAATCGCTTTGTTCATCTCTTTCCTCCTACATATGCTACAAACACTTCTTCGAGTCCAGGTTCTTCTACTCTGAAATCAACCACACCATACTCATCATCTAAAGCTCGTAGCACTTCAAAGCGGCGCTTGACTGGGCATGCGACGCTTACTAGGTCTCCTTTAATCTCCGCCGATATCCCGCCATACTCTATCGCTGTATCCACTGCTTTCGGCGAGGGATTTTTGATTCTCACGTAGAGTTGTGCTGAAAGACCCCTCTTTTCCACCAGAGTAGGCACATCACCCACTGCAACCATTCTTCCTCTGTAAAGCACGCCCACCCTGTCTGCAAGCTGCTCCACCTCTGATAGTACGTGGGAGCTCATGATTATTGCACTTCCCTGTTCTCGCATCTCCTTAATTAGTGACCTGAATTCCTTTGCCGCAATTGGGTCGAGTCCAGAAGTGGGCTCATCGAGCACCAAAATTAGAGGCTTCGGTAATAGTGCCTGAGCCAGAGCAAGGCGCTGTACCATACCCTTGGAGTAGGAGCCAACTTTTCTGTCGGCTACTCCTTCGAGACCTACTATGCTCAGGACCTCATAGCACCTTTCCTTGGGGATACCTCTTATGCTGGCATAGAATTGCAGAGTTTCAAGACCTGTGAGATTGTCGTAGAATAGAGGATTCTCAGGCAGGTAACCAGTTCTGGCAGGGTCGGGCAACTCAACAAAACCAGAATCTGGCTTTGTTATGCCCAATATCATTTTTATCAGCGTGGTTTTTCCTGCTCCATTAGGTCCTACGATAGCGAATATCTCGCCCTCTTTAACCTCAAGGTCGACATTATCCACAGCTACGATATTGCCGTACCTCTTGCATAACCCCTTAGCTTGTATAGCTACCATGCTCATCCACCTGAAGATTCCCTGAAGCTTAAGATAGGAGACCTGTCTACCACACCAGGAGGAACTAATAGAGGCATACGGGAAGCGAGTATCCTTAAAGTTTGCACCGCCGGACTTGCTATTAGCAACTTCGACTGTGGATACTTCCAGAACACCACATTAATGATATCTATGGGGCGATGGGGTGTGTCACCTATTCCATCTCTATCCAGATCTGCGCCCACATAGTCGCTCCAGTAATTGCCATTCCACTCGACATCATAAGCTCCGACATATTTCACCTGAATTCTGTTGAATATAAAGTAGTTACCACTTACGTTGTTCCTCACCGAACCTGCCCATACATGGACACCGATTAAGTTATTTTCGATAATATTCCCTATTATGTTGTTGTAAAGGGAGTTATACAGGAACAAACCCTTTTCTGCGCCGCTTATGAAGTTGTTCTCTATATCGCTTGCCTGGACATCTCGGAAAAGGATTCCATATTCTGTGTTGTTCACCGCAACATTGTTTTTCACTTTAAGATTCCTGGAGAACATAAGCGCCAAACCCGCGCGGTTTCTGCTAGAAATTGTGCCGGTAACGAAGCAATCGTTGGAATACATGAAATGCACGCCATATCTAAGCTCGCGTATTGTATTGTTGTATAATCTAACGCGGTCAGCGACGCTGAGGTAGATGCCGTCTCTGGCTTTAACTATTGTATTATTATATACCAAAGAGCCGTCAGCATCCCAGAGCTGGATGCCATTTCCCCTTTTGACAGAAATCAGCTGCCACTTGCCCACTATATAATTATCTTTGATTTCCACATCCGTAGCGCCGTTCACCCAGATCCCAAAGGAATTGTTCTCAAGAATGTTGTTCGCTATCACCACACCTGTGCCTTTCTTTGTGACGAAAATGCCGCTATCCTCGTCCACGAGATTTTCACCGCTGTTCCTTATTGTTAAGCCACTAACAGTTATTTTTGGAGCATCCAGTACCAGCACGCTTCCCCTTCCCATTCCATCCAAGATGGCATTCTCCTGTCCCACGATGTGTATTGATTTTCTAACCACAAAATTGCCTCTGTAGACACCGGGAGGAATCTCAACAGTGCTCCCCGGCTCTGCTTTGTCAAAACGCTCCTGGAGCCATTCTGCGGCGGTATCGTATAGATGTGGCTTAAATTCCAGGGCACTTACCATAACCGGGAGCGCAAGAAGCACAGCAAAAACTAATACAACTCTGCAAATTCCTTCCACCCCCTGGAATGATGGAGTACTCCATCTCGTTGCATCAGCAATATTTCTGCTTTTTCCAGTGCAGCCATGGCGAGAGCCTTCGCTGGGGGTAGAGCGAATGCTGCAGTGGCGATGGCATCAGCCTTCATTGCATTTTTTGCGATAACAGAAACAGAGGTATACCACTGAGGCGAGCTGCCAGTTGAAGGAAGAAAGATATGGTAAAGCTTGCCATCTGTGGAGTAGTATATTCTGTAAGACCCAGAGGTTGCTACTCCTCCATCCACCTTCACTCTGGAGAGCAGACCGCCTTCGGGATGTTCTATTCCAACAACCCATTTTTTACCGAAGGTTGAGATGTCACCGCCTGCATTTACAGCCCCCTCCTCTACATAAAGACTTAGCACTTCTGCTGCCCTGTGAGCGATGTATCCTTTAGCAATACCATCAAGGGTTATTCTGGTACCATCTTTCAGAGCTATTCTATCCCTTTCTACTATAACCCTATCCCACCCCACTGAAGGAAGGATTTTCTTTACATCTCCCATACCTTTTTCATAGGCTTCTACTAGGGGGAGAACCGTGGGGTCAAAAGCACCTTCACTAACATTATAAACCCTAGTGCAGTACTGTAGCACCTCTACCAGTTCTCTTGGTGGATTTTCGAGTATACCAAAGCGGTTGAGCCTGCCCAATGAGCTTTCTCTGTCGTGCCTGCTAAATATTTTTATAAGCCTTTCTATCTCCGCGAAGCTTCTTGCTATTCCCCTCTCTGCTTCCTCTGGGTCAGAGTCGACTGCAACCACAGTGACAAGGGTGCCCATGAGAGCTCTGCTTTGACGCACTTCTGTGAGCTGTCTGCCTTTGAGCACGAGAGTTCTGCCTAGGAGCCCGGGTAGCGAGGATGCAGCTCCCAGTGTTGCAATTAGCTTTACAAATTTTCTTCTGCTCATCTCTATCATGGAGTTTCCTCCAGCAGCTTCTTCTGTCTTCTTGTTCTGTATTTCTCCCTTATCTCTCTCACAAGGTGGATGCACTCATCCCAGGCGGTGTTGCTCCTTTTACACCCTCTTTTTTCTGCCTCTCTAAGAGTGGGGCACCTATCCCAGTCGTGATAGTTCTCTTCGCATCTCCCACAGCGTATGCACTGCATTATATCTATCTCACCAAAATCGGATATCGCTCTAACGGGGCATTCGCGCTCGCATATTTTGCATGTTCCACAGCGCCTGTATCTCGGGATGCGGGAGAATTGTACGAGAGATAGCATGGATAATCCTCCCCCAAATGGGCACAGGTATCTGCAGAAAGGTCGGTAAATTAGCATAGAAAGGGCGAGAATACCGAAAAGATAGGCAATATAGGGCCAGGACCTGTTGAGACCTACATAGAAGGCGGTCTTGAAGGGTTCTATTTCTCCCAGATGTATTCCCAAATCCCTCACAAAGGTGAATGCCCAGACCACAAGAAAGAAAGCCATAAGTCTGAGTATGGTAAGTCTTTCATGCAGCCATCTTGGCAATTCGTAGCGTCGACGTGTTATTTCATTAAGGAATTCTGTTATTGCTCCAAAGGGGCATATCCAGCCACAGAAAACCCCGCGACCCCATATTAGAGTAACTATAGCGATGAAAATAAAAACAGTGGCTATGAAGGGGTCGGAGAAGAAGAGGCTCCAGTGGAATACGTTGATAGTAAGCCAGTTTCCTATCTCGTTCAGGAGCGTGGCTGCCTGTATTGTAGTTGGCTGCGAGGGCTGTAACCAGCCAAGAAGCACTAGGGAGAAGAACATCACCACATACCTTACTCTGCGGCTGAATGTTCTCCTGCCATCAAACAGCCTTTTCCTGAAGATAAAGAGAACAAGTGTGGAACCGAGGAGGATTATATATAGCACACCTTTGGGGAAGAAAAGGTCCAGCCAGCGAGGCAGTACCTCTCGAGCCCAGGAAGGGAGATACATCGCAATTCTATCTTTTAGTGGTATTTCGAAGTATTTCAATGGTGCTCTGTATTCCACTGATACCCTGTTATCCTTGTAAGACACAACCAGGGTGAAACTTCTTGTGGGGTCAAAGCTTGGATCGCGCACAACAAAAACCACACTCTCTTTGAATTCTGGTGCATCCTTTGCATGGAGGTCAAATATGTTTGTATAGTCCCTGTCTGAGAAAGTATAGGTGCGAAGACCCTGGATTATCTTAACTCTTTCGAACTGCCCGCCCCTAACGTATGCACTCCCCTTAAAAGAGCCTGTACCGCTTCCAGCGATATATATGAAAGACGCATTTTCCCCAAATTGTTCAAATAACATTTTATACCTTCTCTCTCCAAAAAGGCTACGCCCAACAGAAGGAGGATTTACGTACCCGAAGTATATGTCCATCCAAGGCGTTCCAGGTTCTCTAGCTTCAGCACCAATATCCTCTGGCATTATAACAAAGTGCTTGAGGCTGCCCTCCTTTACGAGCTCTTCAAACGTCCTCTCTTCGAAGAAGTTCTTTAATTTATACTTAGTCTTGGGTTCAGCGAGACCTACGAGCAAACCTTTTTTCATAGCAACTATGCGGGAGCTCTGCATTATGGTTTTTAGAGCCACCTCTGCCGTGAGGGTTGCGCCTGAAATAAAGTCCACGCTCACCGCACCGGGCTCTTTCTTCCCCATAACCACTTTGGAAGCTACGTTCACCCCAACGAGCTGAGCAGCCAGTTCTCTGAGTCTCTCCTCCTCCACACCAACGAGCATTATGGGCTCATGGTGCTCTATAAGTTTCACTCCGGTTATGGTTCCGTTTGTGTCAAGTCCCACAAGAAACACTATCGGTCTGCCGGAATAGCCTGGAATATCCACTATATTATTGGTGTAAAACACATAGCCTACCAGCTTTCCATTACTGTAGGCTTCGGCAACAGGAGGGTCGCCGCTTATCTCCGAAAAAGAGTCGGCTCTTGGGAACACCTCGCTGAAGTTCCCGGTAGTCGCCGCTCCATAGACAGGAGAAATCAGAAATAAAATAAAAAAAATGGGGAGGAATTTAGCGGGGCTCAACAATCATCCTCCCTCTCATCTCCAGGTGCAAAGCATGGCAGAACCAGGTGCAGTAGTACCAGTATACCCCTGGCAAGCCGGCTGTGAACTCAACCACACGTGTTTCCTGCGGGTTTACGATAAAGTTCACATTGTGTCGCGGTATGCCAACGCCATGGGTTAGATCTTCGGTTTTGTCCAGATTTGTCACAATGAGCCTGACCTTGTCCCCTTCCTTCACTTTGAACGAAGTGGGGCTAAACACAGGAGCACGGGATGCCATGTAAACGTGGACTTCCCTCTCACCTACTCGCTCTACTCTGGCTTTATCCATCGATGTAACCCTTTCGTCGTCGCTTGCTCTGCCATAGATACGCTTGGCCACTCTGTACCTAGAGTTGCCGCTCCCCTTCACAGTAACCACTGCTTTCACAGGGAAGTCGCTCATATTTGGAATCTTTTTCACAGCCCTCTCTATGATATCCCTCCTCACAATGACGCAGTTGTGAGGCTCTGGCCACACAGGCTCATCCTTTACCAGTACCATTTTATCCCCGCTTATGCTTATTAGCTGGTCGTTGTCAGGGTGCAGTGGTCCCACAGGGGCGAACCTGTCCTTTGAGAACTTGTTCAGCGAAACCAGCCATTTACCGTCCGCTTCTTTGGTCTCGCCCATGCTCGCTTGGCAATGTCCCGGCTGGTAGTGAACGTCCAACTTCTCTACAATGGGGTCCACATTTTCGCCACGGTACTGCCTTATGGCCTTCTCTATGTTCCACTTGCATATTTGGCTGTCTATGAAAAGGGTGGTGTAGGCATTTCCTCTGCCATCAAATTGGGTGTGCAGAGGACCAAGACCGAGTTCGGGCTGTGCCACGATGGTCTCTTCTGGCTTTATTTTACCTGCAAAAGCCTCCTCAACCTTATCCAGGTCTATGACTGTACATGTGGGCGAGAGCTTTCCATTGGCAATAGCGTACTTCCCGTCTGGCGTAACATTGATTCCATGCGGACTTTTGGGAACAGGGATATACAGCACTGCCTCACCATATAAAGGAGAATTTCTCCGCCCGTCGACGACCGGCACTGGGGAATCGCCTATTTCCATGTACTCTCCGTTGGCTATTGCTTTTTCTATGTTCTTGGTGTTGAACACTATAACATAGTCCCTATCCTTCTCCATCATCTCCTCTAGAACGAAGCCTTTCTCACTGTTGTAAGAGGTTGCCATGGAAAACCTGCCCTTATAATCTGTGGCACATAAATCTTGATTCCCATCAGTTAGAACCTGCCACTTTACCTCCATTTTTTCTCCGTCTATGGCTGTGTGCAAGCCATAGTACTTATCTCGCTTGTCGAAGTCGCGGCCATCGTTGGGCATTGGAGTTTGAAACTCTGAGTTGCAGAACACATATCCGGTTTTTGGGAAGCGCTGGGGAAACAGCCCGTGGATTCCCTGAACGTTGGGCACCTCAATTATGGCATCTGGCTCCATGTAGTCCAGACGTATCCTCGCCACTCTGGCGTTTATTTTGTCCTGGACATATGCATACCTGCCATCGTATGTTCCGTCGGTGTAGGACAGATGGGGATGGTGGGTATCGCCCGTCCTGAAATCTCCAAGAAGTGCCTTGCTATCTTCGGTAATGCCCCAGCCCTTTGTGCAGTCGAAATTGAACACCGGTATTCTGAGGAGCACGCGCATTGAAGGAATACCAATTAATCGCACTTCCCCGCTATGTCCACCGCTCCAGAAGGCTACGTAGTCGTCCCACTTACCTGGAGGGACCTCGTATTTTGGCGGTGCAGTGGTTTTCACTGGTGCGGATGTTGTTACGGGCACCTCTGCGGCTTTCTGGGTGCAGCCTATAATCCCCATGAGGGCACCCGCTCCAGCTGCCATCAAAAACCCCCTCCTGCTTATAGGAGGAAGAGAAAACCCCTCATTCTCAGAACTCCGTCTATTTTTTGGCTTTGCCAACATGTCCACCTCCTTCTAATATTTTTAAACAGATTTTTATATATAATTAACCCCTAATATGTTAAGGTCATACAGAGCCAGCCCTTCAGCATGATGTAGATACCAATAGCTGAGAGTTACAAAATAAAGAATTGGGAGAATGAAGGGGCTACATCAAGTTATAACCTCCGCTCTCCAGTTTGTAAACTAGTTTTTCAACAATAGCAGTCCCTTCTACGGTAAGCAGGTATAAGTTTTCCTTATTTTTCCTCACTATCCCTGTGTCGCTCAGAACGCGGAGATGAAAGCTGAGTTTCGAGGGGTCATCTATATCAATGCTCTTGGCAATCTCAGAAAACCTTCTAGCACCAGCATTAAGAAGATATATGGCTATTCTCCTGCGTATTGGGTTTGATAGAGCCTTCAGCACCTCCTGGCTCACTTTTGTTCCAGCATTTCGACGAAGCCTCGCCTCCTCAAGTGTCTTCCTGAGGATGTTTACAAGCTCGTCTAAATTAAAAGGTTTTACAAGAAAGTCGCTCGCACCCAGCTTCATCGCCTCAACCACGTGTGATATGGAAGGGAAGGCGGTAATTATTATCACCTCAGTTTCCGGCGAGAGTCTTTTTATCTCTTCCAGCACCACCAAACCATTCATATCCGGAAGCACTAGATCGAGCAGAACGAGGTCTGGTTTATTTTCGGTCAACTTATTTATGCTGTCAGTAGCACTTTCAGCGATAATTACGTTGAATCCCTGTCTACACAGCGCTTTTTTTAGTAGGATTGTGGTATCCTTCTCGTCATCTACGATCATTATGGTGCTCATTTTTCTTTATTAATTTTATTCGAAACATTGGAAATATGCCTATTTTCGGTAGATATGTTTAGATCTCTAGCTATATCCTCTGCTTCATTTTCAAATACACTCAACTCTTCCTGCATATAATCTTCCAGCTCCTCCGCTGCTCTGCGATACTCTGCCACAGCCTTTCCCAGGCTCCTAGCAAACTCCGGTAACTTCTCAGGCCCAAAGAAAAGCAGAGCTAAAACTGCTATCACAGCAAACTCAGCTGAGCCTATCATTTTCTTTATTCTCCTTTTTTTCCTCCTCAAGCCCGCGCTTGAATTCTACCTTTGCCCTCCCGATGGAACGAGCGAGTTCGGGGAGCTTGCTGGACCCGAAAAGGAGAACTATCACCCCCAGAATTATTAAAAGTTCATTCTGTCCCAACATACATTTTTCACCTCCTCAAAACCCTCTACTTAGCTTCTTAATTCACATCATTCTTGCTTTATTTAATTTCACGTTGTTTATTTCAATTTTTATTTTTAAATATCTAACCCCTAATATGTTAAGGTTAAAATTTTAGCTAACATTGGGTGGTAAGAATCTAAGGAGGAGTTGTTAACTGCACAACAACTTTTTTCTTGTTGAGCGCATAATTCTGAATGTAATGATGTTCAGCAAAGTTTGGTGGTTATAGAATGGGCAATCACCTAATTCGCTATCTTATACCATTGATTCTGCTTATAATAACTGTATCACTGATGAGCGAATCTGCTGCACAAACTAAGCCCACAATTAAAGAATTTACCATAGTAGCGAGACAGTGGGGCTATGAACCGTCGGTTATTGAAGTTAATCGAGGTGATGAGGTAATAATCAAACTTAAATCTGCTGATGTATCTCATGGGATTTTTATTGAGGGATATGATGTTGGTACCGAACTTATACTCAAGGAGGGATGGCCTTCTGAAAAAACTATTCGATTCGTTGCAGATAAACCAGGAGCATTTACTTTTAGGTGTAACGTTAACTGCGGCCAGTTCCATCCATTTATGACAGGAAAACTAATTGTAAAGCCCAACTATCCTTACATTTTTTCTTCAGCACTTGCGGTGTTGATAGCGGCTGTGTATATTGTATTTCTTCACCAAAGGAGAAGACAGCTAAGCAGTGAAATAGGAGAGGAGCAGGATGAGGAAAAAAATACATATTGGAAGTTTGATCTCCTCCAAATACTCCCAATTAAAAAATTCTTAAAGCTCAGGTCATTTCAATTCATAGTCATATTTCCAAGCATCCTGTTGTTTATTTTACTGATTTCTGCAGCTTTTTTTGGAACACCAGTAGGTAGCAAAAATATTTCTTTTTTGGTTGTTTTCCTGTGGCTGGCACTGCTGATGCTACTTTTGGTCCCATTGGGTGGCAGGGTGTGGTGTATGTCCTGCCCTATGCCAGCTATTGGAGAGTGGATCCAGAGGGGAACGCTTACAGGTAAAAGCAAAAAAACTTTGGGGAGGGGGAGGATGTGGCCAGAAAAGCTCGACAATATCTGGCTCCAGAATTTCACCTTCCTGCTACTTTCCACCTTTATTGGCGTTTTTGCAACGAGGACTTACGCTACTGGATGGTTATTGGTAATATTGCTTATACTGCCCGTAATATTTTTCCTGATATATAAAGGGAGAGTATGGTGCAGATATATCTGCCCAGTATCTGGATTTGTGGGGCTTTACTCAATGCTTGCTCCTTTAGAACTGAGAGCAAAGGACAGAAACATATGTGTGAAACATGTGGGTAAAGATTGTATAAGAGGAAACGAAAAAGGATACGCTTGCCCTTGGCATGAGTTTCCTCCAAGTCTGAATAGAAATGCATACTGCGGTCTCTGTATGGAATGCATTAAGACGTGCCCATTGGATAACATATCCTTAAATCTCAGGCTGGGGGGCGAGGATTTATATGTGGAGCCTAGTTATGGCGCCAGAAAGAGAGGACTGGATGAGGCTTACAAAACCTTTGTAATGACCACCCTTGCTGTGGTATATGCTCTGATATTTGTTGGACCCTATGACTCGTTGAAAAGTATAGCCAACTTTGTGGGAGGTGCGGCGTACGCTTCTTGCTGTTCCAGCATATCAACACTCAGCAACGGTGTTGAGGCTAATGTTGAATCATTTTTGCCTGAGAACTTTGCTATCTTCTTCGGTTTGATTTGGGGCTCGACATTAATAGTCACCCCGGGGCTATATTCAATATTTATAGCCCTTTCACGAGCAGCTTCTGGCGCTAGGATTTCCTTCAGGAAACTTTTCATAAACTACTCCTATACGTTGATACCAGAAAGCTTAGTGGCGTGGATGGCTTTTTCAGTATACATAATCCTTATTAACGGCTCCTATCTCATAGCCGCAGTCTCAGACCCATTTGGATGGGGGTGGGATCTGTTTGGAACTGCGCATTACCAGTGGACTCCATATCTGACTTGGTTGCTGCCATATATCCAAATAGCGCTTATTATCCTCGGATTTATCTTTTCAATAAAAGCGACGCATGAAATTTCAAACAGAACCTTTAATGATAAGTCACAAGCTTTTAAGGCTTCCATCCCGCTAATAGCAATGCATCTTGGGTTTACCCTCTTGGTGTTGCGGGTCTGGATAGGAGGGATCATATGAGGCTTCCCATTACAGACGTTTTTGCCCTGCTTTTATTGCTGATTGGGATAACCGGTGTCATACTTGGACCATTTCACTATAATAAAAAACTTTTGGAAGATGATGGAAAAGTATTTGTGGTTACAGTCCATCAATGGGGATTTGAGCCAAAGAAAATTGTGGTTAAAAGAGGTGATAAGATTACTCTGCTCTTCAAAAGTAATGATGTAACCCATGGGATTTATTCTACAACCTTTGGTATAAACGAAATTGTATATCCTGGGAAGGTGACTAAAGTTTCGTTTATTGCGAATCGCAGTGGAACGTTTGTATTCAGATGCATAGTATACTGCGGAGAATTCAACCCACCTTTTGGGGAGGGGCACTGGTCAATGAAATTTATAGTGGAGGTTGTAGAATAGAGACACGTAATTACTATAACCATTACACACGTTACTGCTTTCACAAACCCACATCACAGGCTTTATGACAGAACAAACGAAATCTATATATACCAGTAATACATCTTTTCAGTAAGCCATCCCCCTCTGAGCTGGAAGGCTCGGGGGATTTTGTTCTGGGTGCAACTCCAAAAGAGAAGGCACCAGATTGTGATGAGGTGAAGAAATGGGAAAGAGAGCGCATCATCCGCATCGCGGAAGCCTTGGATTCAGCCCGCGCAAGCGCGCTGCTTCGCCAGTGCCTAAGATAAAGCGCTGGGTAGTTGAGGATAGAGTAAGGATGCAGGGTTTTGCGGGCTACAAGGCGGGAATGACTCATGTTGTGCTCATTGACGACTACCCGCACAGCCTTACCCATGGAGAGGAGATAACCAAGCCGGTGACCGTGGTTGAGGCACCGCCCCTTAAAGTTTTTGGGGTGAGGCTCTACGAAAGGAACACCTTCGGGCTGCGCACCCTGAGCGAGGCATGGGCGAAAGAACTTGAGAAGGACCTTGCGAGGCGGCTTCCGCTTCCAAAGAAACTGGAAAAAGGTGTTGAAGACCTTGAATCTTACCTGGATAAAGCAGAGCAGGTTCGCCTTCTTGTTCATACTCAGCCAAGAGTTACCGGCATTGGGAAGAAGAAGCCGGAGGTTATGGAATACCTCGTCTCCGGTAATGTGAGCGAAGCCTTTGAGTATGCAAAGGAGAAGCTGGGCAAGGAGCTCAGAATAGGCGATGTGTTTGAGGAAGGCGAATTTGTCGACGTAATGGCGGTTACAAAGGGTAAGGGATTCCAGAGCCCCGTACGCAGGTGGGGTGTGAAGATTCTGCACCACAAGACGCGCAAGGGCAGGCGCACCGCGGGTACACTGGGACCGTGGCATCCCTCAGCGATGATGTGGACCGTGCCCCAGAGCGGTCAGATGGGCTACCACCACCGCACTGAGTTCAATAAGCGAATTCTGAAAATTGGCGAGAAGGGCGAGGAGGTAACGCCCAAAGGTGGATTTCTGGGCTATGGTATTGTGCGCGGCGATTACATAATCCTCGAGGGCTCTATACCTGGGCCGAGGAAGAGGCTTGTGCGCTTCAGACCTGCGATTCGCCCGCCAGAGCACCTGCCAGAGGGCAAGCCCCAGCTTACCTACATAAGCCTTGAGTCCAAGCAGGGTGTGTGAAGATGGAAGCTACTGTTTATTCTCTCGATGGCAAGGCTAAAGGAAAGGTGGCGCTTCCCCGAGTGTTCGCCACAGAGTACCGTCCGGATATTATAAAGCGTGCTGTAATAGTTCAGCAGTCTCATCGGCTACAGCCTTATGGCAGTGACTGGTACGCTGGTAAGCGCACCTCCGCCGAGTCCTGGGGGCCTGGGCATGGCGTGTCCCGCGTGCCTCGAATGAAGGGCTCCCGCTACCCAGGAGCGGGGAGAGCAGCCTTTGTGCCTCAGGCTGTTGGTGGACGCAGGGCGCATCCACCAAAGGTTGAGAAGAAGATATATGAGAAGATCAACCGCAAGGAGAGGCTTAAGGCTATAGCCTCTGCGATTGCTGCTACTGCAAATAAGGAGATTGTTATTGCAAGAGGTCATCGTGTGCCCGATGATATAGAGCTTCCAGTTGTGGTGGAGAACGCCTTTGAAGAGCTCTCCAAGGTTAAGGATGTAAAAGAGGTGTTCGCCTCCCTCAAGCTTCTCGACGATGTGGAGCGCGCGTCCAAGCGCAAAGTGCGAGCTGGCGTTGGGAAGCGCCGCGGAAGGCGCTACAAGAATAGAAAGAGTGTTCTTATAGTTGTTGGTGAGGATAGGGGCATTATTAAGGGAGCGCGCAACCTTCCAGGCGTGGATGTGGTTCTCGCCAGAAACCTGAGCGCCGAAGACCTTGCGCCAGGCACGCACGCGGGAAGGCTTACGCTTTACACCGAAAATGCCTTAAAGGTGCTGGAAGAGAGGTTTGGAGCATGAACCCCCACGAAATAATTATTTCCCCGGACGTTACTGAGAAGTCGATGAAGATGCTTGAGAATGAGAACAAGCTTGTGTTCGTTGTGAGAA
>Ga0209426_1001153_pt1 | contig 18404 bp, 18 predicted proteins | sample Deesub1362B_J571_FD_187697 | JGI IMG/M metagenome (GOLD analysis project Ga0209426, IMG submission 187697) | Deep oceanic, basalt-hosted subsurface ecosystem from Juan de Fuca Ridge flank, Pacific Ocean, CORK Borehole 1362B_J2.571 (SPAdes)... ...
CTGTGGATGGGGAGTGAAGAAGCCGATGACCCCGCCGGTGATGAGGCTCACTACCGAGCAGAGGACCAGGAGGCTGCGTCGTCGCTCCATCGTTCACCTCGCTGCGTTGTAAGGTGTGTTGGCGAGGGTATTATATGCGGGGGTGGGGAGAGGGCAAGCGCGGGGCCACGGCGCGTTGCGTCCCTAGCCGCGGCTTCAGCCGCCGGGTTGCAATGCCACCTTGCCCCTCCCGACCTTCCGTGCTCGCCAGTAAGGGGATCGTTGCAGCAGGGCGTGGCGGACGAAGGGGCGGAACCAGCGGATGAGGTGCCGCCGGAAGCCCAGCAGGGCCACCATCTCCCGCACGTAGTCGTCGAAGTCGTGCTGCTGGTACTGGAGGAGCCGCTGACTCTCCGTCGAATCGACCCAGTCGGTGGGGAAGGGGACGGTGGTGAACGCCTCCTCCGGCAGCATCCCGATCCCCATCGCCTCCAGGATGCCGCGCACGATGTCCCGATAGTACAACTGGCAGCGCGGCCCCCCGCCGATGAGGAGCACCTTGCCCCAGACCTCCTCGCAGGTCACCGCGTTGGCGAACGCCACCCCCACGTCCCGCGTGTGGACGAACTCCATTCGGTTGTTCAACGGCACGTCGAACATCGCCGGATCGAGTTGGATCGCCAGCGGCAGCACCGCGGAAAGGCGCAGGATGGCCCACTCCAGCCCCGAGGCCTTCACCATCTCCTCGCAGGTGATCTTGTGCAGGGAGTAGTGCTCGATGGGGCGGACGGGGTCGGACGGTCGACGGGGCGGGGGCTGGTCCTGGGTTCGACCGAAGACGTGGTAGGAGGAGGCGAAGAGGATGCGGGGCGGGCGGGGCTGGGCCTTCATCGCCGCCAGTAGGTTCATCGTTCCCCCTACGTTGACCTCGCGGGCGAGGTCCGGCTGCTCCTCCGACTCAATCCCCGTGCGGGAGAGTTTGGGGATGATGAAGGCGAGGTGGATCACCACGTCCTGCCCCTCCACCGCAGCGGCCACGTCCTCCGGTCGACGCAGGTCGCCCCAGGCGAACTCGACCCGGTCCCCATACCGACGGGCGAGCCTCTGGGCGGCCTCCCGGTTCGGCTTCGTCTCCAGATCGAAGCAGCGGACGGTATGCCCGCGCTCCATCAGCGCTTCCAACGTGCTCGTCCCCACGTTCCCAAACGCGCCGGTTAACAACACTCTCATCGTCTCACAACCTCCTGAATAGTTTCACCACGGAGACACAGAGGGCACAGAGAAATCTCTATTTATGAGAGAACTCTGTGTTCTCTGTGTCTCCGTGGTTTTCATCCTCGACCGTCAGTGCGGACAGGAGGAGGCGGACCCCCTCCTCGGCCACCTTGCCCCAGTCGGCCCCCTGGGGGTCCATCAGCCCCTGCATCATCAGGCCGACGGCGAGGGAGACGAGGACGCCTGCAACGGCCTCAGGATCCACAGGCCGGAGGGTACCCTCAGCGATCCCGGATTCGATCAGGCCGGTGAAGAAGGCCCGGTAGCGTCGATAGGGGGCGATGGTTCTCCGCCAGACGGCGGGCTCGCGGGCGGCCCGGCTCCAGAACTCGAGGAACATCGGCAGCCGGCCGTGCCCTTCCTGGAGGATGTGCCGGGCCATCCCGGACATCATCGAGAGCGTCTCCGGGACGCTTTCCGCCTTGGCGCGAAGCGCGGCCAGTTGTTCATCCAAGGTCTCCAACCATCGCTCCAGCAGTTCCAAGAAGAGCGCCTGTTTGCTGGGGAAGTGGTGGTAGAAGGCTCCCTTGGTCACCCCAGCCCGCTGGCAGATCTCGGCCACCCCGGTGGCGTCGTACCCGTTACGGGCGAAGCATGCCTCGGCTGCTTCTAAGATGCGTTCCCGCGTCTGTTCTCCTCGGGTCATTCTCGTCTCCCTGTTGCGGCCTTGAGGGCCTTCATTCATACCGACCGGTCGGTATGAATGATTCTACCACCTTTCACCCGTTTTGTCAACTCGTGTTTCGGGGCGGTTTTGCAAAGGGGGGAACTCGTGGTATACTTCTCACGCTGGCGACAGGTGTGCGCCGATCGAAGACGAACATCCACAAAGTTGCTTAGACGTTTCCTGTCCCACTCCTTTCACCGCTTTTCGCCCCCACAGGGAGGATTGTCTTCGTGTAGCGACAGGCTAGCGGGAGGGAGGTGCCTATGGACCGAACCGACATATAGTGCCGTTTCGATCCAGGAGTCTAGCGTCATCAAGGAAAGGAGGAACAGGAAGATGATCGGCAGCAAGCGATTGGCGCGTGTCGCAGCGATGGCGATGGTGCTGTTGGTGGCAATCACCGCCTGCGCGCCGGCAGCGCCGGAGACGGTCGAGGTCACCGTCCCTGTAGAGGTGCCGGTCACCGTCCCGGTCCCCGTGACGGCCACCCCCATCGCGGGTCCTGTCCGCGGAGGTACGTTGGTGGTGGGGCTGGCGACAGACAGCATTGTGACCCTCGACCCGGCCGCCTACAGCGACCGGCCCACCGAAACGGTCATCCGCAACATTTTTGACGGCTTGGTCACCCGCACGACCGACAACGAGGTCGTCCTCGAGCTTGCCGAGTCCTATCAGTGGATCGACGACACCACCGTCGAATTCGTCCTCAAGCAGGGGGTCACTTTCCACAACGGCGAGCCCCTGACGGCCGATGATGTGGTCTACACCTTCGAGCGCATTCTGGCGGACGACGGCATCTGCGGCGAGGCCTCCCCCCGCAGGGGGTTCCTCGGTCCGATGACCCGGGTGGAGAAGGTGGACGATTACACCGTCCGCTTCTACTTCGAGAGCGCTTGGGCCCCCTTTATGCAGATGCTGGTCCACAACCAGATCGTGCCGAAGGATTATTTGGAGGAGGTAGGTTGCGAGGCCTTTGCCAAGGCCCCTGTGGGCGCGGGCCCCTTCAAGTTCGTCGAGGGCTCGTTGGATGACCAGATCGTCTTGGAGCGGTTCGAGGACTATTACGGCGGGGCGGACGACCTGCCGCCGGTCGGCCCGGCTCCGCTGGAGCGGGTGATCTTCAAGATGATCCCGGAGACCTCGACCCGGGTGGCCGCCCTGCTGGCCGGGGAGGTGGACATTATTCAGGGGGTCCCCTCCTTCATGGTGCCCCGGCTTCTGGGTGATCCCAACATCGTGGTCAAGACCTGCGCCGGAACGCGGCCCAAGTTCGTGGATCTGAACGTCACGATGCCTCCCTTCGACGACGTGCGGGTTCGTCGCGCCCTCAACTACGCGGTCGACGCCGAACTGCTCCTGGCCCAGGTGGCTGGTGGCTACGGCGTGGTCCTGCCCGGTCCTCTCTCCCCCTTCAACAACTACGCCGATCCGAACCTGGAGCCCTACGGCTATGATCCGGACATGGCCTACGAACTGCTGGCCGAGGCCGGTTGGACGGACAGCGACGAGGACGGGATCCTGGATAAGGACGGGGAACCCTTCTCCTTCGTCTTAGATGCCTATGGTGAGTACGTCCCCATCGCCGAGGCGGTGGCCGGACAGCTCCGTTCCTTCGGCATCGACGTCAGCGTCCGCACCTGGGAGTACGGCGTGGTGAAGCCTCTCCTGCTGAACTGCGAGCGGCAGGCCTTCCTGCGGGACTGGGGCGACTCGGCCTTCGATCCGGTGGGCTACATCGAGGCCAAGTGGCACACCCGCATCGAGGGCACGCCCTGGGGGCGGGGGAACTTCGCCTGCTACTCCAACCCCCGGGTGGACGAACTGATCGAGGCCGGCGCGGTCGAGGTCGATCCGGAGGTCCGCCGCGAGATCTATTACGAAGCCCAGCGGCTCATCTATGAGGACGCTCCCGCCATCTTCCTCTATGTCCCCCAGGAGATCGAAGCCTCCCGCGCCCGGGTGCAGAACTGGGAGCCCAGTCCGGATAGCCGCGTCAACCTCCACGACGTCTGGCTGCTGGAAGAGTAGCGATCGGAGGACGGGCCGTCGCGCCTGGCGGCCCGCCCTCCCCGCTTGAACGAGACGCCACAGTGGGCGGGCCCTGAAAGTACGATGAGGAGTAAACCGCAAGGGGCGCAGAGGACGCACGGTTTTTCCTGGTGAACTCACCACCTTTGGGTTCTCTGCGACCCCTGCGGTTTTATCTGTGGTAGAGGCGGAAGATAGATGAGGGCGGCCAAAGTCCTGGAACGGGTCCTGATCACCATCCCCATCATGCTCGGCGTGGCAGTTATGGTCTTCATTTTTATGCGCCTGACCCCCGGCGATCCGGTGGACATTATGATGGGGGAGATGGTGGGTATCTCCGACGCCGAGATGGAGGCGATGCGGCGGGAGTTCAACCTGGATAAGCCCATCCATGTTCAACTCTGGCTCTTCCTGACGGATGTCCTTCGAGGGGATCTGGGCACCTCTTTCGTCAAGCGGGTGCCCGTCGCCGAGTTGATCTTGGCGCACCTACCGGCCACCATCGAGTTGGCGGTGGGCGCGCTCTTCTTTGGGCTGGCCATCTCGATCCCGATCGGCATCCTCTCCGCCGTCAAACAGTACTCCATCCTGGACCGAGCCAGCATGGCCGGTGCCTTCCTTGGCGTCTCTATGCCCTCCTTCTGGCTGGGCTTGATCCTGATCCTGTTTTTCTCCGTGAAACTGGGGGTGCTGCCGGTCCAGGGGCGCATCGACCACGATGTGGGCCTGCAGGAGGTCACCGGCTTCTACGTGCTGGATTCGATCCTCACCGGCAACCGGGCCGCCCTGGTCAGCGCTTTGCGTCACCTGGTCCTTCCCTCGGTCACGCTCGGGGCGACGCTGGCGGCCATCGTCGCCCGAGTGCTGCGTTCCAGTCTGGTGGAGATCCTGCGCGCCGACTACATCACTTTGGCCCGTGCCAAAGGCCAGGTGGAGTTCCTCGTGATCATGAAGCACGGCGTGCGCAACGCCCTCATTCCCACCGTCACGGTGGTCGGCCTCCAGGTGGGGGCTCTCCTGGGTGGAAACATGGTCGTGGAGACGGTCTTCGGTTGGCCAGGGCTGGGCCGCCTCGTCGTCTCCGCCATCTTCAATCGGGATTTCCCCCTGGTCCAAGGGGCGGTGATGACCTACGCCTTCACCTACGTGATCGCCAACCTGCTCGTGGACGTTCTCTACACTTACCTCAACCCGAAGATCACCCTGTAGCGACGGACGGAGCGAGGTGCAGTGATCGCCCACATCTGGTATCCCCTCAGCATTCGGATCCGGCTCCTGGGACGGGGGCTGGCTGAGTTTCTGCGGGAACTGAGGGGGCATCCTTCCGCCCTGATAGGTGGCTTCATTGTCCTTCTCTATCTGGCGGCCGCCCTCTTTGCCCCCTATCTGGCTCCCCACGATCCAGAGGTCGGTGATCCTCGTGCGAGCCTCACCCCGCCCGCTTGGTCCGCCGGCGGGAACCCGGCCTATCCCCTGGGGACCGACTTTCAGGGGCGGGACATCCTCTCCCGTATCATCTTCGGCTCCCGTGTCTCCCTGGGGGTGGGGGTGGTGACGGTGGCGATCTCCGCCTTCGTCGGGACGGCGCTGGGGTGTGTGGCGGGCTATTACCGCGGTTGGATCGACGGTGTCCTCTCCCGACTGGCCGATCTCCTCCTGGCTTGGCCTTTCCTGATCTTCGCCATCGGCGTGATGGCCTTCTTGGGGCCGGGTCTCTCCAATCTGATCGCTGCCCTCACCTTCAAGAGTTGGGTGGAGTTCTTCCGGCTCTCCCGCGGGGAGATGCTGGCGGAGAAGACCAAGGAGTACGTCGATGCCGCCCGGGTGGTCGGGCAGCCCGACCTGATCATCATTGTCTCCGAGATCCTTCCCAACATCGTCCACTCCATCCTGGTGCTGGCAACCCTTCGGATGGGCTATATGATCATTATGGAGGCCTCCCTCAGTTTTCTGGGGTTGGGGGTCCCGCCCCATATCCCCGCCTGGGGCTCGATGGTGAACCAGGGGCGGGATTTTCTCTTCGTGGCCCCCTGGATCTCTACCCTGCCCGGCCTGGCGATCCTGGTGCTGGTGCTCTCCATTAATCTCTTCGGCGAGGGATTGCGGGATATCCTCGACCCGAGGCTGAAGATCGAGTGAGGTGAAGAAACCACAGAGACGCGGAGGATCCGGAGAACCTTTTGCCTGAAAGACTCTCTTAACCTCTGTGCTCTCTGTGTCTCTGTGGTGAGTGTGGGCGATATGTCTCAACCATTGTTGGAACTTCGAAACCTGACCACTGTCTTCCCCACCCGGCGCGGTCTGGTACGGGCGGTGGACGGTCTGGACCTGACGGTGCGGGAGGGGGAGAAACTGGGGATCGTGGGCGAATCCGGCTCAGGTAAGAGCGTAACCCTCCTCTCCATCCTCCGGCTGGTTCCTCCCCCCGGCCGGATCGTGGCAGGGGATGTACTCTTCCGCGGGGAGAGCCTGCTGGCCAAGTCCTCCTCTGAGATGAGGAGGGTCCGCGGGCGGAAGATCGCTATGATTTTTCAAGATCCGATGACCACTCTCAACCCCGTCTTTCGAGTGGGGGAGCAGATCCGGGAGTCGTTGCGCATCCACGGCCTGGTGGATGGGAGGGGGCGGGCGCGGAGGCGGGCTGAGATAGAGCGGGTGATCCAGGTGCTGAACGATGTGGGGATCCCCTACCCGGAGGAAAGCCTGCGCCGCTATCCCCACGAGTTCTCCGGCGGGATGCAGCAGCGGGCGATCATCGCCATCGCCCTCTCCTGCGAGCCCCAACTGCTCTTAGCCGACGAGCCGACGACCGCCCTCGACGTCACCATCCAGGCCCAGATTCTGGACCTCCTGGAGAGGATCAACCGGGAGCGAGGGATGGGCATCATCCTGGTGACCCACAACCTGGGGGTGGTGGCGGAGTTCTGCGATACGATCGCCATTATGTACGCCGGTCAGATCATGGAAAAGGGAGCCACCGAGGAAGTGACGACGGAGCCTCTCCACCCTTACACTCGCGGGCTTCTTCGTTGCCTGCCGCGCATCTACGGCAAGCGGGAGAAGATCAGGCCGATCCCTGGGTTGGTGCCGGACCTGGCGACGTTGCCGCCTGGTTGTCCGTTCGCCCCTCGCTGTGATGTCGTCCGACCGGAGTGCAGGGAGGATCGTCGGATCCCCCTCAAGGAGGTCGAACCGGGCCGCTGGGTGCGATGCCTTTTGTATTAGGACCACGGAGACACAGAGGACACGGAGGGGTATGGAAGCTTTGGGAGAAACGGGAAAACTCTGCGCCCTCTGTGCCGCTGTGGTGAAGACTGTAGAGTAGTCCGGGGAGCAAGGCATGGGGCCGCAGACGGAGCGACCGCTGGTCGAGGCGATTGGGGTGAAAAAGTATTTCCCCATCCGGCGCAGCCTCCTGGTCAAGTTGCTGACCCGGCAGCGAGACCAGGTGGTGAAGGCGGTGGACGGGGTGGATCTGCAGATCTGGCCCGGCGAAACCCTGGGTCTGGTGGGGGAGTCCGGCTGCGGCAAGACCACCCTCGGTCGAGTGCTGACCCGTCTTGAGCGGCCCACGGCTGGTCGCGTTCTGTTCCAGGGGCACGAGATCACCGCCGAGGATTTCAGCCGGGAGAGTGTCATCTTCTCCGAGGGATGGATCGTCGATGAGGGAGCGCGAGGCCGCCTCGGCTTCTACCGTTTTACCCAGATCATCTTTCAGAACCCCTACTCCTCCCTCAACCCCCGTAAGACGGTGCGGCAGATCATCGCCACGCCCCTGCGGAACCGGGGGCTGCGGGACGCTCGGGAGATCGAGGAGGAGGTGGCCCGGCTGCTGGAGCGGGTGGGGATTCCCAGGGAACGGATGGATGCGTATCCCCACCAGTTCTCCGGCGGACAGCGGCAGCGCATCGGCATTGCCCGTGCGCTGGCGATGCAGCCCCGGTTTATCGTGTGCGACGAGCCAGTCTCCGCGCTGGACGTGTCCATCCAGGCTCAGGTCATCAATCTGCTGGAGGAATTGCAGGAGGAGTTCGATCTGACTTACCTCTTCATCGCTCACGACCTGAGCGTTGTCCGGTATATCAGCAATCGGGTGGCGATTATGTACCTGGGTAAGATCGTGGAGGTTGGGCCGACCGACGAGGTGTTTACCCATCCGGTCCATCCTTACACTCAGGCGTTGATGGCTGCCGTGCCGGTTATCGACCGATCGATTCGGAAAGAGCGGATCATCCTGAGGGGTGCCGTTCCCAGCCCGATCGACCCGCCCAGCGGGTGTCGCTTCCATACCCGTTGCTTTGCCAAGGTCGGCAAGGTCTGTGAAGAGCAGGAGCCGATCCTCGCCGCGGTGGGCGAGGGCCATCGGGTAGCCTGCCATCGAGTGAGCATGTGATGACCAACGGCTGCGAGGGTTCTCTGACCGAAAAGCCTCCAGAACATAGGGGCTGCGCCGCCCAGGCCGCCACCAGGTGGGGCCCGATGGGCGGGCAGCCCTCCCCGACCTTTCCCCTTCCTGTTGGTTGTGCTCCCCCTCTGCCTGGTTCGAGAGCGCATCGGTTCCTCCATCCGCAAAGGGGAACAAAGGGGTTCCCTTTGCGGTCTTTGTGTTCTCTGCGGTTCGGCGGAAAGCGATCCATAAGTTCTGTAAGGAGGTGTGGCCATGGAAACGCCTAAAGTCGCAGTCCTCGGCGGCGGCAACGGGGCGCACGCCGTCGCCGGGCACCTGGGCCTGAAAGGGCTCCCCGTTCGGCTGTATACGAGGTTCGCGGAAGAGATCGTCGCCCTCCAGCAGCAGGGTGGTGTTGTCCTGGAGGGGGCGGTAGAGGGGTTCGGGCCTGTGGAGGTGGCTACTACGGACCCGGCCCCGGTCGTCGGCTGGGCCGACGTCATTATGGTGGTGGCCCCGGCGTTCGCTCACCGTTTCATGGCCCAGGTCTGCGCGCCCCATTTGCGGGACGGTCAGGTCGTTCTCCTCAACCCTGGGCGGACCGGTGGCGCTTTGGAGTTCGCCAACACGCTGCGGGAGGAAGGGGTGCGGGCCCGCGTGTTGGTCGCCGAGGCTCAGACACTGATCTACGCCTGCCGTCTCGTCGGCCCTGCGCGGGTTCACATTATGGGGACCAAGAGGGAGGTCCCGGTAGCCGCCCTGCCGGCCGTGGACACCCCGCGGGTGGTGGAGGCGGTTCGAAGGTTGTATCCCCAGTTCGTCCCCGCGGCCAACGTCTTGGAGACCAGTCTCGACAACATCGGTGCTGTCTTCCACCCCAGCACGGCGATCCTCAACGCCAACCGGATCGAGGCCAAGGAGGAGTTCGATTTCTACAAGGGAATGACCCCGATGGTGGTTGGTTTCTTAGAGGTGATCGACGGGGAGCGGATGCAGGTGGCGGAGGCCTACGGCGTGGAGGTCGAATCGGCGGCCGACTGGCTGATGCGAGCCTACGAGGGAGTTCATGGGAACACCCTTTACGAGCGCATCCAGAGCAACGGTGCCTACCAGGGTATCAAAGCGCCGAAGACCCTCAATATGCGGTATCTCACCGAGGATGTGCCCTGCAGCCTGGTCCCCATCATCGCTTTGGGGGAGGCAGCCGGGGTGGAGATGCCTGCCAGCCGGGGGATCGTCAACGTCGCATGTGGGTTGCTGAAGCGGGATTTCTGGAGCGAGGGCCGGACCTTGGCGCGATTGGGGCTTGAGGGAATGTCCGTGGAGGAGATCAGACGGTACGTGGAGGTAGGGCACCGGTAGGTCCGCGACCCAACACCGACCTTCGAAGGAGAGCCCGGACATAGGCGGAAGGCCCTGCGGCTGCATTGGTGACCTGGAGCCGTTGGCGGCGTGAGAGGCGAACTTTCCCCTTCAATGCCGGTTGAGAAAGCCGCCGGATCGCCTATCCGCTCGAACTCCTGGTACCTCCGCAGATAGTCGCGCACCGTCTTGCGATCGTGGTGAAACCGCCTCGCCGCCTGCGAGGTGTTGCCGTGAATCTGAGCATATCCCCCCACTTGCAGCCGATGCTGAACTACCGGGTCCTTCCACAGACCCCCCCGCCGTCCCATTTCTGACATCTCCTCCCCTTGTTGTCAGAAATGAGTTTATCCTGGATGGGGAGATTTGGCTTTGACGGAACAAGCCCCCAGAGTGGATTGACAAACGTGTGCCCCCGTGATATAATATGGTTGCACATTTGCGCGATTTATGCACAAATGTGCAATCCAATGGGTTCCTGTAGGCATTAGGAGCCGGGAACCGCTTGGTGGACCTCTGTCCTCTGCCTGGAGGCGTGGAGTGGGGGATCGCGGAGCAACCCGTGCCGTGGTCGTTGGTAGCGGTCCGAGTGGACACAGGGCAGCTGTCCCCACCGTCCAAAGGGGCTTCCAGGTAACCTCTATGGAGAAAGAACCTCCTGGCAACGTCTGCCCCGACTGGTGGTGTGTCTCCCCTCAATCTTCCCTCCACAGTGCTGAGGTCTTCTCCATATTGGGGTCCGCCCGATCGAGGAGCCAGGGTACCGGCTTTCAAGGATCGGAAAGGGGGTGATGGGTTATCGGGGCGGAGAGAAGTTGACAAAGACGCCGTTCGGCAGTATCGTTTCGGTCGCAGTCGAGTGTAGTGAAGGAGGACACTATGGACTGGCTTTTCGTCATAATCGACTGGATCAAGGGGCTTGGCCCGACGGTGATGCTGCCCATCGTGATCTTCATCATAGGGTTGATCCTGGGAGCCAAGCCAGGGCGGGCCTTCCGCTCCGCGGTGACCATCGGTATTGCCTTCGTGGGCATCAACCTGGTCATCGGCCTGCTGTGGACGAACCTGGGTGATGCCGCGCAAGCGATGGTGGACCGCATCGGAGTCTCGCTGGACGTGGTGGACGTTGGGTGGCCGGCGGCCGCTGCTATCGCCTTCGGCGGGACGGTCGGCACGTGGATCATCCCCCTCTCCATCCTGGTCAACATCATCATGCTGGTAGCCCGGGGGACGAAGACCCTCAACGTGGACATCTGGAACTTCTGGCACTTTGCCTTCACCGGCGCGTTGGTCTTCGCCGTCTCCCAGAATCTGGCGCTGGCTCTGGCGACCGCTGCGCTGAACGCCGCGATCGCGCTCTTCCTGGCCGACTGGACCGCTCCCGGCGTGCAGGACTTCTACAGCGTGCCGGCGGTCTCCATCCCTCACGGCTTCTCCGCGGCCTATGTTCCCATCGCCATTCCCCTGAACAAACTCATCGATGCCATCCCCGGCCTGAACAAGCTGGATGCGGACCCGGAGGCGATCCAGCGCCGCTTTGGCATCCTGGGCGAGCCCATCGTTCTGGGCGTGGTCATCGGCTTCGTCCTGGGGTGCCTGGCCTGGTTGGGCGACGCAGCGGTGGGAAACTTCGGCGTCCAGTTGCAGAAGATCCTGGGGCTGGCGATCAACCTGGGCGCGGTGATGCTGCTGATGCCTCGGATGGTCGCCATCCTGATGGAAGGGTTGATCCCCATTTCCGAGGCGGCCCGCGAGTTCATGAAGCGCCGGTTCGCTGGAGGTGAGTTCTACATCGGTCTGGACTCCGCCATCCTGATCGGCCATCCAGCCGCCATCGCCACTGCCCTGTTGCTGGTGCCGGTCACCATCGCTTTGGCCATCGGCCTGAGCACCATCGGCCTCAACCGCATCCTCCCCTTCGCCGATCTGGCGGTGATCCCCTTCATGGTCTGTATGATCGCCCCCATTACCCGGGGTAACATCGTGCGGGGCGTGATCATCGGCACCATCGTCATCGCCGTCGGCCTGATCATCGGCACCTCCATCGCGCCGCTCCATACCGCCGCCGCCATCGACGCCCAGTTCGACATGCCCGAGGGAGCAACCCAGATCGCCAGCATCTGCGACGGCACCAACCCGCTCACGTGGCTCTTGCTCAACTTCAGCCAACTGGGCGGATGGATCGGCTGGATCATCGCTGTGGTGATCTTTGGGGTGATCGTCTTCCTCTACAAGAGGAACCCGGTCGCCTGGGAGATCGCCGCTGGTGCGCCAAAGCCGGAGGAGCAGGCCGCCGAGGGATAACCTTTCCTTACCCATCGATCGGCTGGGACACGCGGGGCGGGCCTCCTAGTGCCCCGCGTGTCCCGCCCTCAAGGTCGCATGCGATGGACCACGAGGAACTCCTAGCCTATGTCGCCAGCCTCTACTACGAAGAGGACCTGACCCAGGCCGAGATCGCACGCCGGATCGGGACGTCCCGCTCGACCGTTTCCCGTATGCTCCGGGAGGCCCGGGATGCGGGTATCGTGGAGATCATCATCCATCATCCTTGGAGGACCGTGCCGGAACTGGAGCGGGAACTGGTCCGACGTTTTCACCTTCACCAGGCCCGGGTGCTGCAGGCGCAGGGGAGGCCCTACTCCGAGGTCCTGAAAGGGCTGGGAGTGCTGGCGGCCCGCCACATCGACAACATCCTCGCCGACGGGATGACCTTCGGCATCTCCTGGGGTACAGCGGTCTTCAGCACCGTACAGGCCCTTCGGCCGAAGCGACGGCTTTCCATCAGGGTGGTTCAGATGATCGGCGCGGTAGGCACGAGCGACCCCTTGATCGACGGGCCGGACCTGGCCCGACTCCTCGCCAGCGTCTATGGGGGGGAGTACCGGTATCTGCATGCCCCCCTGATCGTCGAATCGCCCCAGGTGCGGGAGGCGCTGCTCCAGGAACCGCACATCCGCGAGACCTTGGACATCGCCCGGAAGGCGGATCTGGCGCTGGTGGGCATCGGCTCGCCCCGGCCGGAGGTCTCCAGCCTCCTGCGGGCGGGTTATCTGGACCGGGAGGCGCTGGCCCGGCTGCGGGAGCAGGGGGTGGTGGGGGACATCTGCGCGCGCCACTACGACATCCGCGGACGGATCCTGGACATCCCTTTGAACCGGCGGATCGTCGGCATCGAGCCGGAGGACATCCACACCATCGGCCAGGTGATCGGCGTGGCCGGGGGAGCGGCGAAGGCGGAGGCGATCCTCGGCGCGCTGCGAGGAGGGTGCGTGGACGTGTTGATCACCGACGACACGGCGGCGGAGCGGGTGCTGGCCCTCGACGAGACGGAGGGGTAGGGGATGGGAGTTCTCCACCGGTTCGCAGGCTCGGACGGTCGGTTGGACTGGGAAGGCGTGCCGGAAAAGAAGGTCGCAGGCCCCGACGTGGTGGGCGTGTCGGGGAAGGTCCTTATCGGGCCGCAGGACGGCGCGCCCCACTTCCGTGTCCGCTACTTCCGTATCGAGCCCGGTGGTCACTCGGGGCTGGACCAACATCCCCACGACCATGGGGTTTACATCCTCCACGGCCGCGGCCGGGTGCGGATGGGGGACGAGGAGGTGGAGGTGAGCCCAGGCGACGTGGTCTACATTCCGGGAAACGAGCCGCACCAGTTCCGTGCCATAGGCGATGAGCCGCTGGGGTTCCTCTGCGTGGTTCCGGCGGCGTGAGGGAGAGGAGTATGTTCGACGCACTTCTTCGGATGATGCTGGGAAGTTGGGGAAGTCAGGTCCTGGATTTCATCGTGGGCCATCCCACCCTCGTCACAACCGTCTTCGCCGTCTGGCTGGGCCTGTTCGCCGCGGGTCGCTATCAGTTGCGGCGCATCGAGCGGAAGACGACCGAGTTGGTGGTGGACATGAGCCGGGACCTCATTGCCCAGAAGCCCCACATCACTGCCCGGGGGTTGTACAAGCGGATCTATCCCCGCTGGGCGGAGTCGCTCCGGCGGTGGGCCTGGTTCATCCCGCATCGGCTGGACCTGTGGCCCGTGCCCGTCCGGCCGGAGACGGTGGAGCAGAAATTTCCGTTCTCCGCCCAGTGGATCGCGGAGACGTTGCGCCAGCACGGAGTTCGACTGGAGGAGCATGGACGAGAGAAGTAAGGGGCAGGACGAGTGGGTGCGGGAGGATCTGGTGGTCGTGCCGATGCGCGCCGAGAGCGCGGCCGATGCCATCTCCCAACTAGGGGCGCGGCTGGAGGCGGGTGGGTTCGTGAAGCCCACTTGGGTTCAGGCCGCCCTGGAGCGGGAGAAGGTCTTCGCCACCGGCCTCCCCACTCCGGAGGTCGGCGTCGCCATCCCGCACGCCGACGTGGAACACGTCTCCCGGCAGGCGATCGCCGTGGGCGTGCTGGAGGAGCCGGTGGAGTTCGGGGAGATGGGCAACCCGGATGGGAGCGTGCCGGTGCGGATCGTCTGCGCGCTGGCGGTCGCCCAGTCCGATCTGCTGGTCACGCTGCTGCAGCGGCTGGTGGAGATGTTCCAGACGCCGGGGGTGCTGAGGCGGATCGCTGGGGCGAGAACCCCGGCGGAGGTGGTGGACATCTTCCGCCAGCATCTTCGGTTCGAAGAGGCAGAAAGCCAGGATGCAGGAAATCGGAGTTAAGGAGGCAAAGAAGATGGAGGAAAAGCGCGTTTTGATCGCTTGCGGAACGTCCATCGCAACAGCGACGGTGGTCGCGGAGAAGGTCAAAGAGATCGCCCAGAAGGCGGGGATCCCGGTCAGGGTCGCCCAGTGCAAGGCGGCGGAGGTGCGAGGCCGGACCTCCACGTTCGATCCCCACATCATCGTGGCGACGACCCCCGTCCCCAAGGACCTGGGGATCCCGGTCTTCAACGGCGTTCCGTTCCTCTCGGGCGTCGGGATGGAGGCCCTGGAGGCCCAGATCGTCGAGGCGCTGAAGAAGGCAGAGTAGGGGATGGGGGACAATGACGCTGAGCCCGGAGCGGAAACGGGAACTGCTGTGTCAGATGTACACCATCCGCGCCTTCGAGGAGAAGGCGGAGGAACTGTACGCGATGGGGAAGGTCCACGGCACGATGCACCTCTCCATCGGGATGGAGGCCTCCGCCGTCGGCTCCATCGCCGCTCTGCGACCCGACGATCTGATTCTCAGCACCCATCGGGGGCACGGCCACTGCATCGCCAAGGGGGCCGACCTGAACAAGATGATGGCGGAGTTCATGGGCAAGGAGACCGGCTACTGCCGTGGTCGGGGCGGCTCGATGCACATCGCCGACGTCGAGAGCGGCAACCTGGGGGCCAACGGGGTCGTGGCCGGGGGCATCCCCATCGCCGTGGGGGTCGGGCTGGGCCTCAAGATGCAGAAGCGGGACCAGATCATCCTCTGCTTCTTCGGCGACGGTGCAGCCAACACCGGGGCGTTCCACGAATCGCTCAACATGGCCGCCATCTGGTCGTTGCCGGTGGTCTACGTGTGCGAGAACAACCAGTACGCGATGTCCCTCTCGGTTCGTAAGGCCTTCGCCATCGAACGGATCTCCGACCGCGCCGCTGCTTACGGCATCCCCGGGGTGACGGTGGACGGGAACGACGTGATGGCGGTCTACGAGGCGGTGAAGAAGGCGGTGGACCGGGCGCGGGCGGGCGGAGGCCCTACCCTGGTCGAAAACGTCACCTACCGCTGGCGCGGCCACTCCAAGAGCGACGTCAACCGGTACCGCACCCGCGAGGAGATCGAAGCGTGGAAGAAGAAGTGCCCCATCAAGCGCTTCCGGGCACGGCTGATCGAGGAGGGAATCCTGACCGAAGAGGAGGCCGACCGGATCCGGGATGAGGCTTACGCCGCTGTCGATGCGGCGGTGGCCTTCGCCGAGGCCAGCCCGGAGCCCAGCCTCGACACTATCGAGGAAGGGGTGTACGCCTGATGCGAGAACTGAGTTATGCCGAGGCGATCCGCGAGGCGCTGCGGCAGGAGATGCAGCGCGATGAACGGGTCTTCATCATCGGGGAGGACGTCGGGGTCTACGGCGGGGCGTTCGGTGTGACGCTGGGGCTGATCGAAGAGTTCGGCGAGGAGCGGGTCATCGACACGCCCATCAGCGAGTTGACCATCGCCGGCGCGATCACCGGCGCGGCCCTGGTCGGGATGCGGCCGGTGGGGGAGATCATGTTCATGGACTTCATCACCCTCGCCTCCGAACAGTTGGTCAACCAGGCGGCCAAGATCCGCTTTATGTTCGGCGGCAAGGAGAAGGTCCCCTTCGTGCTCCGCACCCCTGCCGGGTCCGGAACCGGCGCGGCCGCCCAGCACTCCCAGAGCCTGGAGAACTGGTTCGTCCACATCCCCGGCCTCAAGGTGGTGATGCCCAGCACCCCCTACGATGCCAAGGGGCTCCTCATCGCCTCCATCCGGGACGACAACCCGGTGATCTTCGTCGAGCACAAACTGCTGTACAAGGTCAAGGGGCCGGTGCCGGAGGAGCCCTACACCATCCCCCTGGGCACCGCCGAGGTGAAGCGGGAGGGGCGCGACCTCACCATTATTGCCACCTCGATCATGGTCCAGCGCGCCCTCCAGGCGGCGGAGCAGCTGGCCGAAGAGGGGATCGAGGTGGAGGTGGTGGACCCCCGCACGTTGAAGCCGTTGGATAAGGAGACGATCATCCGATCGGTGATCAAGACCGGTCGGGTGCTGATCGTCCACGAGGCGTGCAAGACGGGCGGCTTCGGCGGCGAACTGGCGGCCGTCATCGCCGAGAGCGAGGCGTTCGATTATCTGGATGCGCCCATCGTCCGCCTCGCGGGGCGGGACATCCCCATCCCCTACAACCGCACCCTAGAGTATCACGCCGTCCCGCAGGTAGAGAACATCGTCGAGGCGGCTCGCCGGTTGGCGGAGGGGAGGGTGTAGCCGTGGCGACCCCGGTGATCATGCCCAAACTGGAGATGGCCCAGGAGACGGCCACCGTCATCGAGTGGCTGAAGAAAGAGGGAGAGTACGTTGAGAAAGGGGAGCCGCTCCTGGTGGTAGAGACGGACAAGGTGACAGTGGAGATCGAGTCCCCCGCCTCCGGCATCCTCGCCGGGGTGCGGGTGGGGCCGGGGGATGTGGTGCCCGTCACCCAGATCATTGCCTACATTCTCCAGCCGGGGGAGGAACTGCCAGAGGGGGCCCGCGTGGAGCCTGCGCCTCCGCCTCCACCGCCGTCGCTTGCTCCGTCGGCTGCGCCTCCGCCTCCACCGCCGTCGCCTGCTCCGTCGGCTGCGCCTCCGCCTCCACCGCCGTCGCCTGCTCCGTCGGCTGCGCCTCCGCCACCGCACGCAGGCGCTCCGCCGGCGACCCCCGTGGCGCTCCGGCTGGCGGAGGCGTATGGGGTGGACCTGCGCACCGTGGTCGGCACGGGGCCTGGCGGACAGATCACCCGGGCGGACGTGGAGGCCGCGCTGGCCCGGCGGGAGGAAAGGCCAGCGGCACCTCCGCCCCCGGAGCGGGTGCGGGCCACCCCTGCCGCCCGCCGCATCGCCCGGGAGCGGGGGGTGGACCTGAGGGCGGTGCGGGGGACCGGCCCCCGGGGCCGGGTCCAGGCGGCCGACGTGCTGGCCTTCGCCGCCGCGCCTTCGGCAGCTCCCGCACCTGCTCCGGAGGTGATCCCCCTCGCCGGGATGCGCCGCACCATCGCCGAGCGGATGACCGCCAGTTACCAGACCGCGCCCCACATCACTTTCACCGTGCGGGTGGATATGGAGGCCTTCGAGTCGGCGCGGGCGCGGCTCAACGAGGAGGCTGAGGCCACCGGTGGCCCGCGCGTCTCGGTCACCGCCTTGCTGGTCAAGGCGGTCGCCTGGGCGTTGCGACGGCACCCCTGGCTGAACAGCACCCTCCAAGGGGAGGAGATCCACCTGCTGCCCGAGGTCAACGTGGGGGTGGCGGTAGCGCTGGACGAGGGGTTAATCGTCCCCGTGATCCGCCAGGCCGACCGGAAGGGGATCGCCGAGATCGCTGCCGAGGTGAGCGACCTGGTGGCCCGTGCCCGGGAGGGCCGGCTGACACCCGCCGATGTCGCTGGCGGCACTTTCACCCTGTCCAACCTCGGTCCTTTCGGGATCGAGCAGTTCACCGCCATCATCAACCCGCCACAGGCCGCCATCCTGGCGGTGGGCGCTGCCCGACGGGAGCCGGTGGTGAACGAGGCCGGGGAGATCGTCGTCCGGCCGGTGATGCGGATGACCCTCTCGGCGGACCATCGGATCGTGGACGGGGCCCAGGCGGCCCGGTTCCTGGTCGACCTGAAGGAAGTCCTAGAGACCCCCATCTTGCTTCTGTGGTAGGAGTGCGACGATGCCTGAGATCACCCTGACCGTGCACCACGAGGTGGGCCTGCATGCACGGCCCGCCGCCCTGTTCGTCCAGACCGCCAACCGGTTCAAGAGCGACATCACCGTCATCCACGGCGAGCGCGAGGCCAACGCCAAGAGCATCCTGAGCGTGCTGACCCTGGGGGCCAACCAGGGGGCAGTGATCACCATCCGGGCCGAGGGAGAGGACGCCGACGAGGCCCTGGCGGCCCTGGAATCGCTGGTCGAGAACAACTTTGGGGAGGGAACGTGAAGAGGCTGCGTGGGATCGCTGCTTCTCGGGGGATCGCTATCGGGCCGGTCTTCCAGTACCGGCGGATCGACCTCCACTTCGAACGGCATC
>Ga0209426_1001154_pt1 | contig 18386 bp, 26 predicted proteins | sample Deesub1362B_J571_FD_187697 | JGI IMG/M metagenome (GOLD analysis project Ga0209426, IMG submission 187697) | Deep oceanic, basalt-hosted subsurface ecosystem from Juan de Fuca Ridge flank, Pacific Ocean, CORK Borehole 1362B_J2.571 (SPAdes)... ...
GAGAAGGTTGAAGCTGTGAGGTTTATTGTGCCGGTTAATGAGTGGAAGTGGAAGGGGAGGGTAGGAAGGGTATGATAGTTTCTGGCTGGAATAATGGCTCTCCTAACAACAGAACTGGGGCGGGATACGGGATAAGAATCTCGAAAGATGATAGAGATAGGTATTTCAGGAAAAAATGGGATTCCATTGAGATAGAACTCGATACGGGACAGATTATTACAGTTAGTCTCTCAAATTCTTTCTGGAACAGGTGTGCAGAATTGAGAAGTTCAAAAATAGGAAAGTGGATGCTCGAAAATGGCTATGCCCCATGGCCTAAAGGCAACCCACCAAAGTTCAGACTCGTCCCCGTTACTGAAAGAAAATTTAAGCTAGCACCGTAATATTGATTAGGGATTAGCGCATATGGTGATACCCTGAATTTGGAGGGAGTAATATGACAAAAAAAATTGACGAAATAAAGGAAATTCTGAAAAATCACAAGGATGAAATAAAAAGGGAGTTCAAAGCTGAAATAATTGGTGTATTCGGCTCATACGTACGTGGTGAAGAGAAACCTGAGAGCGATGTGGATATACTTGTCAGGTTTATGGAAGGGGCGACGATATTTGACTTGGTTGGGCTTGCAGAATTTCTCGAAGAAAAGCTCGGTATCAGGGCAGATGTAGTTTCAGAGAGGTCTTTGAGACCTGAACTAAAAGAGCAGATACTGAAAGAGGTTGTGGCTGTATGAAAAGGGATTACAGGCTTTTCCTGAAAGATATACTTGAGGCAATGGAGGCCATAGAGTCTTTTGTTGGAGATATGGATTATGAGGATTTCATTGAAAATGACTTGGTCAGAAGCGCAGTTGTGAGGAAGTTCGAAATTATTGGTGAGGCATCGAAGAACATCCCGGAAAGTATAAGGGAAAAGTATCCTGAACTTCCTTGGAAAAGGATGGCAGGGATGAGGGACAGGCTCATCCACGCCTATTTTGGGGTTGATTACAGATTGGTGTGGGATGCCATAAAATACGAGATTCCGAGACTAAAGCCCGAAATAATCAGGATTCTGAATGAGATGGAGGATGGTTGAATGGGTGAACCTGAGGAGTTTCCTATTGAACGCTCATTCATCGAAGAAACTTTCCCGGTTAAGGAAGTAAGCGAGGAGAGTGCGAGGGAGAAGAACATTAGACATGGTCACATCTCAACGTTGCATATTTGGTGGGCAAGGCGACCGTTGGCAGCTTCGAGGGCTACGGCTTATGCAGCTTTAATCCCTGCTCCAAAGGATGTTGAAGAGGCTGAGAAGGTAAAACAGTTTATAGCTGAGATCTGCAAGTGGGAGAACTCGCTGAATCCAACGTATATCGAGAAAGCGAGGAAAGATATCAGAAAGGCTCTTGGTTACACTCCCAGAGTGCTTGATCCATTTGCAGGTGGTGGAGCTATACCTCTTGAAGCTTTAAGGCTTGGATGCGAAACCTACGCTTCGGATTACAATCCCGTCGCAGTTTTGATTTTGAAAGCAGTTCTGGAGTATCCGCAGAAATATGGCGAAAAGCTGGTTGAGGATGTTAGGAAGTGGGGAGAGTGGGTTCTTGAGGAGGCAAAGAAGGAGATTGGAAGGTTTTATCCAAACGATGTGGTTGAGCAAAATGGGTACTTTGGAAAGAGTGGGGAGGAGTACATCCCAGTCGGCTACATATGGGCGAGGACGATTCCATGCCAGAACCCATCATGTGGGGCTGAGATTCCTTTAATGAGACAGTTCTGGTTAGCGAAGAAGAGCAACAAGAAGGTGGCACTGTATACGTATGTTGATGGCGAAGAGGTGAAATTTAAAGTTGTTGGGGATGGGTATGAGCCGATGCCCGAGGATTTTGATCCATCTAAGGGGACGGTGAAAGGGGCGATTGCTACTTGCTTGGTTTGCGGTTCAACTGTTGATGCAAAGACAACGAGAAAACTGTTTCAGGAGGGCAAAGCTGGAGAGAGAATGGTTGCCGTAGTTTTACACCATCCAAAGAAGAAGGGGAAGTTTTACAGGGTTGCGAATGAGAAGGACATTGAGGTTTTCAGGCAGGCTGAGGAGTATTTAGCTGAGAAAGTTGAAGAGTTAAGAAAGAAATGGGGAATTGAGCCGATTCCTGATGAACCCTTAAGGAGAGTTCCTATAACTTTTGGTGTAATAAATGTCTGGGTTTATGGGATGAACACATGGGGAGACCTGTTCAACTCAAGGCAGAAACTCGCTTTAATTACCTTCGTGGACAAGGTTAGAGAAGCTTACCGCAGGATGGTTGAGGAGGGGTATGAAGAGGAGTATGCGAGGGGTGTTGTGACGTATTTGGGGTTGGCTGTTGACAAAATAGCTGATTACTGTAATACGATATGTCAGTGGAGAAATAATCTCGAAACTGTAGGACACATTTTTGCGAGACAGGCAATACAAATGATGTGGGATTATGTAGAAGGAAATCCAGTAACTGGAGCATCAGGTACTTGGAGAGGTTCAGTAGAGTGGATTTTAAGATCTATTAGCTTTACCAAAATTTTTTCAATAATGATGTGAAAACCTTAACTATGAATGAAAGGGAGAGAGTATTTGAATCCTTAGAGAAGACATCTGTGTCTGCGTATGTTGTGCTATCATTCTTCTTCGCAATGCTGATTAGCTATCCCCTAAGCAATCCTCCTCTCTCCCTCTTGGTCTCAATCGTAGTATCTTGTTTGGTTTATCTGTACTTCAGGAAGATTAGAATATTTCGAAAAAAAGATTTTTGATTTGTAAAGAGTATTGTGGGGTAGCAAAACCTCACTCGATGTCTCTTAAGTAGGATTTTGAGTCGGATATCTCTGTGTTGAACACATTTTGCATGTGTTTGATTGCGTATTCGTAGTCATAGTCTGTCAGAGCCTTTGTACAATCCCTTAAGAGGACGGTTTTGTAGCCTCTTGCTGACGCATCACCAGCGGTATGGAGAACGCAGATGTTCGTCAAGACTCCCGCGAGCACGATCTCCGTACAACCAAGCTCTCTTAGAACGAGATCGAGGTCGGTTCCGAAAAAGGCGGAGTACCTTCTCTTTTTTATGAAATAATCGTTTTGACTAGGTTCAAGCTCGTCTATGACTTCAGCCCCCAGTGTGTTCATTACGCAATGCTTGTTCCAGATGTTAAATTCCACATCATCCTCTCTGTGCCAATCTTGTGTGAATATCACTGGCATCTTCCCTCTGACAGAGTTAAGAAACTCCTTCAGTGGATCAAAAATCTCCTTAACATGGTCTCCCACATATAGCGATCCATCCGGGTAGCAAAAGTCCTTCTGCATGTCCACTACTATGATCGATCGCATGTTATTAGCTAAGTTTCAGATTAGATATAGTTTACTAAGGGTGCATCTTATCAGTTGAGCTTAGTCAATACGGTACTGGTTGCGTGTGGCATTGTATTTGCTACATTGATCTCCTACCTCGTTTTATACAGCTTGAAAGCGACTACAGAAAACTTAAATTGAGATTGGTGCAAATCAACCTCATGAATTTGAGAGAAATTACAAGTTTTCTTGATGGTTTTCTTAGGATAAGGGAATTCAGAGATTCGAGCGGTAACGGATTGCAGGTTGAGGGTCGGAAGGAGGTTGAAAGGGTTGGATTTGCGGTAGATGCAACACTTGAAACATTCAAGAGTGCTGTGGATAGGGACGCAGACATGATAGTTGTACATCACGGACTAATATGGGGATCCCTCAGGAATGTGAGGGGAGTGCTCAGGAAGAGACTCTCTTTCCTTTTGAAGAATGAAATCTCACTTTATGTTGCCCACCTGCCCCTCGATGCTCATGGGGAGGTAGGGAATAACATTCAGATTCTGAGAATGCTGGGTGGTGAGTTTAAGGGGTTCTTTGCGGAAGTTGACGGCTCGGAGATAGGAGTGTACGGTAGAATAGAGAGAACGAATCTCAACACCCTTGCACAAAGGCTTGAAACACTCCTCTCAACCAATAGCAGACTACTTGATTTCGGTAAAAGGGACATAGAGGTCGTGTCGGTAATATCGGGAGGTGGAGATTTTGCAATAGAATCTGCATCCGAGGTGTCGGACTGTCTTATAACTGGAGAACAGAGATATCCTGCTTACAACCTTGCAAAGGAGCTTGAGTTCAATGTGATGTATCTCGGCCATTACGCAACGGAAGTACCGGGGATAAAAGCTTTAATGAATGTAGTAAGCAAGAGATTTCCAGAGATTGACTGCTTTTTCATTGATACCCGAGTTCCCTATTAATGTGCTTTACGCCACCCCTCACCCGTTTTTATCTTGTTGAGTTTTACCTTCACCTCTCGATTCAGCTTCGGAGTCAACATTCACCTCCTCAAGTCCTCCCAGTTCTTCCTCACTCAGTCCTGTGATATCCATGATGGACATACCTTTTTTCAGTTTTTCGGCTTGATGCTCCGGCATCTTCTCAACAAAAACATCGTCTGAGATTATTGCACTGTTTCCGAAAGGATCCTCGAGGATAAGGGTTAGTTTTCCATTTCCGTCTTTCGTTCTGCTTATTATCTCAAGAATTTGATTGCATCTATCTACTTTTTCCCTGTCCTCGGAGTTCCACCTTTTTGCCATTTGGACTATGTCTTCGATTCTTGCGAGAACACCTTCAAGGTTCGTGATGAACGCATTCGAAGCGGGTCCGGGCTCTATGTCAACACCGAGTTCGGGTATTCTTATCGTGCCGGAGGTTGACCTGATAACCTTCGTAAAAAGGTTATCCCGATTTATGGTAATTGTGTACCTAACAGGGTCTTTTATCTCTGTTATGATGGAGTCTGCATGTTTGAAACCGCACTCGCATGAGATGGATGTTAAAAGGATTTTTCCAAAATACGGAACATCGTAAACAGTGCTGAGAATCTTTATTTCTCTCCCGCATGCGGGACAGGATATCAAGATTCCACCCAACGCTCTCAAACCGCTAAATTCAGGCTATTACTTCCTTACACCTCTGATTTTATTCCTATCTATTTTTATTCCGGTAGGAGTTATTATTATGTAATCCTCTCCGAGTCCAACAATATCTCCGTTTATGTCTTCTGCAAGCTGTTTAAGGTCTTTGAGTATTCGGTCGAGAGTGAGTTTATCGTGTCGTAAAAATGCTATATCTGCAACCACAATATTTCCTTCATAAATCTGTCTTCTTATTTCAGGCACCTCGTTCAAGCCTGTGACTTCAGCAACTTTTATTAGAGTTTCCGCCTCCTCAACTATCTCAGATTCGTATTCACTGAGGTCGAGCTCCTCGTAGTCCTCGACCGATAGTCTTTCTGATTTGCCGAGAAGTTTATCCATGAATCCCATAACCATTCACCCAACATTATTCATCTATAATGGTATTTAAAATATTGCTTAGGTTCGGTATTGGATTTAAAGTTTAGTCCGGAATGCATTTCTTTTCCCGTAAACCTCTCTCACATTCTAAGCTCAGCAAGCTGAAAAACATAGGCAATACTGAATAATAGCTGTGAACTAGGAGTGTCAGTCTATCGTGATGGATAGCCTGAGCACTCTACCCTCCATTGAGATATAGGGGTTATCTATCGTCTTCTCAACCTTGAAGCCGAACTTTCTGTATATATGGAGAGCGACCTTATTTTTCTCACTGCAGAAGCCTATGAGCCTTTTTATACCCCTTCTCTTACACGCCTCAATGATACTTTTAACCATAGCCTGACCTATGCCTTTGTTCTGGTATTTGTCGTGAACTATAAGCCCAAATTCTGCAGTCTTCTCCGAGTACTTGATGAGTCTTGCCTCTGCAACCACTTTATTATTGTTTAAAGCAACCAAGGATGTTATTCTCTCACCGTCAACTCTCTTCAGCATCTCCTTAACTTCGGAGGATGTGAAGGGGTTCGCTCTCAGGAACCTCAGGGTTTTACTGCTCAATGAAGTGTACATGGATATCAGCGACTCGAGAAACTCCTCGTTACCTGAGGTTATCTCTCTTATTTGTATGTCTCTTCCGTTTTTTGTTTTGAAGCTCTTTTTCTGCATTTCAACCACTGTTCTTCCATATTTAAAATGATTAAAGGAGATAAATACTTCCTTCCTGTATTAGGAAGATAATCTGTAATATCTGATATTTATAATTAATTTTCAATGATAAATTCTTGAATTCTGGGAAAGATCATCCAAAAAAGTGGTTCCAGACCCTGTCTTTTATGTGGTGGATGTTCCTAACCACCTTTCCCCTGTCTCCGATCATGTCTTCTCCATCCGTTAGGGCTATTCCGATAGCGATGGGTGTGTCTTTTTCCTCCACTGTTACATACACGAAATCACCCTTCTTTATCTCCTTATCCGCATGGACTATTCCGGGTCGCATCACATCTGCACCGTTCATAACGAAATTTACCGCACCTTTATCCACGACAACCCTCCCTTTCTCGGGTTTTTGCTTCAGGATAAGGTAGACTGTTGGGTAGTACTCTCCGTCATGCTCTATCAGGAACGGCTCATTATTGACGAGAATTATTTTCCTCCCATTAACTTCTGTTACATCCATATCTCCCTTAATTTCGATACCAAATTTCTCCTTGATATTCGAGGAGATTTTTTTAGCAATTTTTTTCTTTAATCTCTGCCTCATGGTATCGGAACACCCCTGTTGAAAACTCCGATATTTTTAAATACTTCACCGCATACGCAACTTAAAAGCCTTTTTAATCGGAGGAAGGAAGATGGCAAACAGACCACTAGATGTCCTGAATAAGTCCCTGCAAACACCGGTAATAGTAAGGCTAAAGGGTGGAAGAGAGTTCAGAGGAATACTCGATGGGTATGACATCCATATGAATTTAGTCCTCATAAATGCGGAGGAAATTACTGGAGGAGAAACCGTAAAAAAACTCGGAAGTGTTGTAGTTAGGGGAGATACAGTCGTTTTTGTATCTCCATCGCAGTTTCAGAAGTAACGGAGGTATGTAAATGTCCAAAGGTACACCGTCAATGGGGAAGAGAGGAAGAAAGATCGTCCATATTAAGTGCAGAAGGTGTGGAAGGGTATCATTCCACAGGAGAAAAGGCTATTGTGCTGCTTGTGGATTCGGTAGAAGTAGAAGGCTTAGAAAGTACTCTTGGTTGAATAAAAAGAAATCGAGAAATTGAGATCTCGTCTGATCATCTGGGTTGCCATCTTATTTGCGTGCTCTAAGTGGATAGGGGAGCGTGAGTTGGGAGTGCTCATGGGTTGGCTTACTAACTCACTTCGACCCTTAGCTAACCACCTTAACCCTTCTTCCATCCGAGCAATCTTTTTTCACCTTCGAGCCTTTTTATTTCTGTAACATCTTGCACTACCTCGAGGGTTCCGAGATACTCCCCATCATCTCTTACCGCAAAGTACCTTATGTGTATTGTTCTTCCTCCCATCTGTATCCAAAATTCAGCAAAGTCTTTTTCACCATCTTTAAAGGCCTTCAGAATTTTGTTGACTATATGAACGCTCCTCGGAGGGTGACAGAACTGAACCTGTCTTCCTATGATTGACGGGGTTCTTGCAAAAATTCTGTGACCGCCGGAGAAGAACCTCACTCTACCATCCCTATCAACGAATGTTATGTCGAGTGGTAGCGATTTGAATATGGAATTTATCTCCTTGGGGGAGAGGTATCCGACATCAAGCTTCAAATCTCCTTCCCGCTCGACAGTGTACTCATCTGGCTTAAGAACCTGCCCCTTAAGAATGGTCTGCACCTCGGGTGGCAAGCTGAGAAGCTGTTCGGGAGTTAGTGTTGGAGCAATATCGTAGGGCTGTACCGGTTTTGCTGTGCTGCTCCATTCTGGCGGGGTTACCTTGTAGTATCCAATCATATCTTCCTGATCTTTTATCGCCTTCCACTCACCTTCTGTAAGGAGGACTTTAATCGTGGGATAAAATATGTTATTCTCTCTAAAAACCATATCTACGAGGGCGGTTGAAACATCTTTCGCGATCTTCACGATCTCGTTAACGTACTCCTCCCAGCTCTTTCCAGTGTCCTCGGAGAGAAGCCTGTTCAGTCTTCTTAACTTAGATCTTATTTCGTCGTGCTTGAACCACAGGACATTGGGGATTGCTGTAATTCCTCTTCTCTCTATGTAGGGGAATATCAGCATCTCCTCTCTGGTGTAGTGCGTGAAGCCGACCCCGATCAAATCCCTTACGACATCCGTCATGTTTTCCAGAACTTCTCGTTCATCTTTTTCTGATGTGAGTGTAACTGCGAGCAAGCTCAAAATCTCTGCATCCTTGAGGATTTGCTCGTTCTCAGTATAAAGGGTGTGGAGAGGATGTCCGGGAGGAATGTCTTTAACATCGAACGAGTCTTTTACACTCTCTCTGAACAACTCTACATGAACATCGCACATCTTGGCGATCTCTCGTGTGGAGATTCCTTCTTTAACAAGCTCCTGTTCGATCAGCGGAATCTCAAGGGGTGAGATACTCATTAAAACCTCTTTAAATTCCTCTTTCAGCTCACTGACATCTTTTCCCTCATGAATCTGCTTGAGCAGTTTTTTCAAAATCTCCTTCTTTTTCTCCGCGTTCTCATCCATGTTTTACCAATTGTTTTAATCGTTTAAAACAACTTCCCCGAAAATATTTCAGGTGCTTGAAGCCTCGAAACTCGAACCCCGAAACCCAAAATTCTTACCGAAAAAAGATAAAAGAATTGAGGGTGTAATATCATTATGGCAGGAATAGTTGATTTAAGAGGAGAAAGTGGTCCCGAACTTCTCCATAAGATAATTACAAGCCTCAGTGAGGTGGAGAAAGGAGATTTCATTGATTTCATCCTCGATGCGGATGTGGAAAAAGTCATGCTCCATCTTGAAGAAATTACCAAGAGGTTTGAGGTAAAAGAGGGAGAGGGCTACGCGATCCTCAGGGTGTGGAAGGAAAAGGACATTGAAGAGGCTGTGGAAGGAGACATAGTTGAGGTTGATGAGAAAACTAATGTTGGGAAACTCATAGAGATGTATCCCGAAACAGTTGAGGTTCTTGCAAGCTATGGATTTACACCACTAAAAAATCCCGTTCTTAGAAAGACATTGGCTAAGACGATCTCCCTCGGTAGAGCGAAGATGCTTAAGGGGTTATCGGATGAAGAATTCGAGGAAATGCTTGAGAAGTTGAGAGAGATAGTTGGTAGGAAGTAGCATCAGAAGAACACGAGATACTCAACTGCAAATAAAATATGGAGTCCTAGGAGCGAAAAACCGAGTTTCCTCAGAGATAGTTTGAAAGCAAAGAACATCAACAGAAGAGCGGTTAAAGATACTGTAGCGAACACGACAGGAGGGGAAAGAAACAAGAAGAACACGATTAGAAGGAGTAAGGACAAGTAATTCTTTCTACACAGTGTTTTTCTGAATATAACTGCTTCTGCGAGAAATAGATTGAAAAATGTAATCAAAATGAGAAGCAATAGTGGAGCAAGCACATCCACCGTATCATCTGCGGAGAAACCCGCCATTAGCGGAAATGGAATTGTTAGCAAAAACACCCCTATCTGAACATACGCCTTTTGAGACATTCTCACTCTTTGAGCAAAGACTCTTTGAATCAAAAATAGTATAAGATAAGGAAGGAGAAGAATGAAAAGTAGAGAATTGCTCATTATCTCGTAAAGAACAATCATCGAAAGAAACAGTGGTGGTAGCAGATAGGTTTTATCTCTTCTTTCCAAGAAGGATTGTACGGATACGAGAACGAGGAAACTCGCTAAAATTCCTTCAAAGGTGAAGAATTTCAAGCCCATTACCGTTGATGCGAGCCATATACTCCATACTCCCCCCATTCTTGGAATTATCCATTTCACGATTTTTTCTGGTGGAAGTAGGAATGATATATTTTCTCCCGAACAATTTTGGGTAGGGCACGGGTTCTTTTGTTTTATCCCCCGCTCAACAAACTCCATCTATCTCTTTATCTTGTCGACGATTCTTCCCTCTTTGGTGACAATCCAGCTTTCTTTGCTCTTTTCTATACAGAAACCCCATTCCAATATTCTTAGGTGGTACTGAAGTTGTCTCTCGCTCAAGTTCAGCTCGTTGCAGATCTCTGCCTGATTTTTACCCTCATCAATCAGCCTTATTATCTTCCTTCTTATTGGATTTGTTATGGCGTAGTTGTATCTCTTGTGGTACTCCTCAGCCTCCTCAAGGCTCTTGGCATTAACCCATTTCTTAACACTCATCAAAAAAATCTTGTATAAGGGGGCTATTTGCATTTTCCCTAAGATTTTCAGTGTTACAGCACTCAAATTGAAACCACAACCCGAGCACCCTTCAATAAGATTTAAAGAAAAAATTAAAAGATGAATCACCCAATGCAGAATATGTGTGGTGTGGTAGGAGTTTACTGTGAGGATCCGTCTCTCACATCCCGGATGACATACTTCACTCTTTTCTCTCTTCAACACAGGGGGCAGGAGTCTGCGGGAATTGCGGTTTCTGGAGATACTGTTAAGGTGTATAAAGGGATGGGACTCGTTACTGAGGTTTTTGATGATAGAACACTTAAAAAACTTAACGGGAACTCCGCAATAGGGCATGTTAGGTATTCAACAACAGGCGAATCAAAGATAGAAAATGCCCAACCCTTGGTTGTAAAGTCTAAGTTCGGCCCTATATCTGTTGCTCATAACGGAAATCTCGTCAATTACTGGGAATTGAGAAAGGAGCTTGAGGAAGATGGAAGGGTGTTTCTCACAGACTCCGATACAGAGGTAATTTCTCACCTTCTATCTTCATATTTGCTTGATTACGATTTGAACAAGTCTTTAGAGCTTCTTACTGAAAAGTTGAGAGGATCCTTCACACTCTCCCTCCTTCTTAATAACATGGTTGTTGGGTACAGAGACCCTCTCGGATTCAAGCCTCTTTGTGTTGGAGAGGGGGAATTCGGATATGTCATTGCATCAGAGTCGTGTGCCTTGGATTCCGTTGGGGCAGAGTTTATAAGAGATGTGGAACCGGGAGAAGCGGTTATAATTGAGGATGGTGATTTAAGATTTGAAAAAATTGCGGAGGGGAGAAACAAGGCTGTGTGCGTTTTTGAATACATATATTTCGCGAGACCCGACTCTACTATTGATGGTAGGAGCGTTTATGAGGTCAGGTTTAACATAGGTAGAACTTTGGCAAGGGAGAATCCCGTTGAAGTGGATATAATATCTCCTGTTCCTGATAGTGGTACCACAACATCAATAGGTTATGCTTATGAGTCTCGCATACCGTATATAGAAGCTCTGATAAAGAACAGGTATGTTGGCAGGACATTTATAATGCCGGGTCAGAGTTCGAGGGAACTGTCTGTGAGGTTGAAAATGAACGCTCTTAAAAACAATGTGAAGGGCAGGAGAGTGATGCTGATTGATGATAGCATCGTGAGGGGAACAACTTCGAGAAGAATAGTCGACCTCGTACGAAAAGCGGGGGCAAGGGAGGTTCATTTCAGGGTTGGCAGTCCTCCAATAATCGCACCGTGCTATTTCGGAATAGACATGTCAACGAGGGAGGAGCTGATAGCGTCATCGAAAAATGTGGAAGCCATAAGAAAGGAGATCAACGCGGACACCCTCGCATATTTAAGCCTTGAAGGATTGATAAATTCGGTGGGTATATCAGAATCGGATTTGTGCCTCGCCTGTCTGACCGCAGAATATCCTGTAATGGTTCCGGGTGAGGTATGTAACAGATGTTAATGGAAAGCGTGTTGGCGGATGTAGGAGAGTGTGTTGAGAATCAATTCAGTAAGGTCATTGTTCAATGCGGGTCAATTTATTCAATGCTGATCAGTTTCTCTATCTCTAAAGACCTTCTGTACATCTCGTAGTAGCTCTCTGGATCGAGTTCTTTTACGGACAACTCGTCCACATTCAGAATATAGATTGAATGTATTCTTGCATTTTTTATCTCATCAAGAGATACGGGAGGGTTGCTGTAGTAGATGTCACACAACTCCTTCACCCTTCTGAGTTCAGATCTTTTCCTCTGTCTTGGAGGAAGTAGGAATATTCCGTCCAAGGGCATGAGATAGTGCTGGGGAATACCAATAACGAACTTGGAGCAATAATGACTGTATCTCGAGATCTTGCTCGATATTCTTGCCTTGAGATATCTGATGGGATCGAGAGCATGAGCGGGAGGAACATATCCAGTCTCTATCTCAACTGTTATGTTTCCGAGACCCTTTTCTCCATATACATCGCAACTCAATGAGTTGAGGTTGTACTCCACATCAACTTTGTAGCCCCTGTCGAGGAGGTATCTTGCGACAATCAATTCCATCACAGAATGAGCGGTATTGACGAGTCTCTTCTCTTTCATATCTATCAGCTTCTCTCTCAATCTCAGGAGATGATTTTTCTTGTTGTCTTGGATTTCGAGAGTCAGCTTTTCAATCAGGGTGTCTATATCTTTTATAAAGTTCTCCATATTTTACACCATCTTAAGCGAACCGACCACAAACTTTAAGTATTATTAGTGACAATTTTCTTTGCAGGTGGAGAGCAAGCTTCGGGAAATAGGTAATCCCAAGCACTCCGGGAGATAGCATCAAACGGAGAGCGAGGGAATACCAAATCCCGAGGCTCAGATCCACCTGCCTTTTTTTTCTTGAGCAATGGGTTTTTCTCACACTCTTTATCATATCCATCTGTTCATTTTGTCACTATAAGAGTCAAGGTGCTCCTCAAACCGGCTTTTTTCCGTATATTTTCCACGACATTCCTCAACTCGTCGGTATTTTCCGCATGTATCTTTGCAACTATGTCGTAGACTCCATAAACTATATGTGCTTCAACAACTCCCTCCATATTTTGGAGAGCCTCATACACCTTTTCTTCATCACCTATTTCGGTATTTATCAGGATATATGCCATAAGCATGTTAACATCTTTAAATCCATCCTTAATATTTTTTTCTGAGGTTTTTTGAAACTCCGAGAAAATTTTTGGAAAATTTTTGGAAAGCATTAAAACGGAGAAAAGTCAATTAGTGAGGAGGTGGTTCAGCATGGGGTATGAGTATAAAACAGAGAGAGTGTTCTCTGAAAGCTTTTTAGAGGTTGTTAGAATAGAACTTGAGGGTATTAGGCTTTATGGCGTAAAATTTGACATAGCAAAAGCCCCTTTGATAGTCTTGAAGGAGGAATCGGGCAGACTTGTAGTCGGGTGTGGATACATAAGCATAGAGACAATGGAAAAGCTCGAAACACCATCATGTGTGGTTACAGGTGTGAAAAGCTTTGAAGATGTCCTAAATTCTGAAATAAGACAGTTAACATCAAAAGCTAAGAAAATGGGGCTAAGAGAAGGTATGCGAGTCATCGATGCGTTGAATCTTTTGCGTTGAATCGTACGGCTCAGAGTCACCTAAGAAGGAAAATAGCAGGTTTAATTCTCTCTCCTTTGCATTTTGGACATTTGGTCGCCTTAATTTTTTTGAATTCGAACCCACACGACTTGCATTGCGGAGGAGACATCATCAAGCTAAGTTCCTTCTTTTTCAGAATTTTGGGCAACTTCTCGATGATTCTGTAAACTTCATTTTCCACTGATGGATCGAGTTCTAATAAACGAATTATGTCTTTTGCACTTAAACCATCATCGCTGTGGATTAGAGCATCGATTATTCTCTCTGTGAGCGTTCTTTCATACATAGGGGAAGGATTAAGGAAAGATATTTAAGTGGTTTGTCCTATTTTAGCGAGGTGGTAATTATGGCAAAAATATACTATGACGGGGATGCAAATCTTGACATTTTGAAAGGGAAGAGAATTGCGGTGATAGGGTATGGTAGCCAAGGACACGCCCACGCACAAAATTTAAGAGACTCGGGATTAGATGTTGTGGTTGGTTTGAGAAGAAAATCTAAAAGCTGGAAAAAAGCGGAAAGTGATGGGCTTGAGGTAAAGGAAATTGCCGAGGCTGTTAAGGAATCGGAAGTTATTATGTTCCTCGTTCCAGACAACAATCAACCAGATGTTTTTCACAAAAGCATTGAAGATCATCTGAATGAGGGAGACATGCTGATGTTCGCTCACGGTTTTAACATTCATTACAACCAGATCGTTCCACCTGAGTTTGTGGATGTAACGATGATCGCTCCGAAGGGTCCAGGACACATCGTTAGGAGGATGTATAAGGAGGGCATGGGTGTTCCCGCATTAGTGGCGGTGCATCAGGATTACACGGGAAAAGCCTTGGAGAAAGCTCTTGCCTACGCCAAGGGCATCGGTGCGACAAGAGCGGGAGTTATAGAGACAACCTTTAAGGAGGAAACTGAAACAGACCTGTTTGGCGAGCAGGTTGACCTCTGTGGTGGGGTAGCGGAGATGATAAAAGCCTCCTTCGAGGTGCTTGTTGAGGCAGGGTATCAGCCTGAGATTGCATACTTTGAAGTTCTGAACGAGCTTAAGTTGATCGTTGATCTGATCTACGAGGGGGGAATATACTCGATGTGGTATTCCGTCAGTGATACTGCGAAGTACGGTGGAATGACGAGAGGGAAGAGGATAATAAACGAGCAAACAAAAGAAGAAATGAGAAAAATCCTAAGAGAAATCCAAACTGGAGAGTTTGCAAGGGAATGGATCCTTGAAAATCAAGCGAACAGACCTATGTTCAATAAGCTTCTTGAGATGGAGAAGAATCATCCAATTGAGAAGATTGGGAAGGAATTGAGGAAAATGATGCCTTGGTTAAAGGGGATAGATGTGGAATAGGCAATCTAAGTTTAACCAATCGCAGGATCCAAGGTTATGAGGGACTACAATTGGGGAGAACTGCTGAAGTTGATGGAAGAGGAGGGAAGAAAAAGGCATGCACCGGTATTAACCCTTAAAAATTTTTTAAACGACCCTTTCAAGCATCTGGTTTTCGCAATTTTGAGTGCGAGAACGAGAGATGAACAAACCGTTAAGGCGGTGCAAAATCTTTTTAATGTTGTAAGATCTCCCGAGGATCTAAGCGGATTGGATTTGGATGATATTGAAGAGTTAATCAGAAGTGTAGGCTTCTATCGGAATAAGGCAAGGAATCTGAAGTTAATGGCAGAACATCTGATTGAAAATCACAATTCCAAAGTTCCTGATAGTTTTGAGGATCTTGTTAAGCTTCCCGGAGTTGGGAGAAAGGTTGCTAATGTCGTGCTGTCCTATGCCTTCAACAAAGACACCATAGCGGTTGATACTCATGTTCACAGGATTTCCAACAGGATGGGTATCGTAGCTACGAAAACACCGGAGCAAACAGAACTTGAGCTAAAAAAGAAGGTACCGGAAAAGTACTGGAAGAGACTCAACAGATCTATGGTTGCTTTTGGACAGACTGTTTGCAAACCTGTCAAGCCGTTATGTAGCGAGTGCCCTGTTTTTGAGTATTGTGAGCAAAAGGGTGTGTAGTCTTTCGAATTATTGGGTTCTAAATTATTAATTATATAAAATTCTATCAAAAATTTTTTAATCCTTGACATTATGTAGCATAGTATCATGGCTCACTCTGAAAAGTATTGGGAAAAAGAGGAAATTATGGGTGTAAATGAGCTTGAGGAGCTACAACTCAAAAGGCTGAAAATAACTTTAAAAAACGCATACGAGAATGTTCCCTTTTATCGAAGGAGATTTAAAGATGTAGGAATTAAGCCCGAGGACGTCAGAAGTAGAGAAGATGTTGAAAGAGTATTTAGGAGGATACCTTTTACCGTTAAGGAGGATCTGAGGGAGAACTATCCTTTCGGATTGTTTGCGGTGGGTAAAGATGAGGTCGTGAGGATTCACACCTCGTCGGGAACCTCTGGAAAACCAAAAGTCGTTGGGTACACAAGGGATGATCTCGAGAACTGGATAAACATGGTTGCAAGATGTCTCTACATGGTTGGGGTTAGGGAAGGGGATGTTTTTCAGAACATGGTTAGCTACACTTTCTTCACGGGTGGATTGGGTTTTCATTATGGTGCGGAGAGGATTGGGGCAATGGTTGTGCCATCAGGAACTGGAAACACTGAAAAGCAGATCCAGTATATGCTTGATTTCGGAACAACAGTCATTCATGCGACACCCAGCTACGCTTTGCACATAAAGGAGACTGCAGAGTCTATGGGGATTGAACCGGGGGAAATTGGGCTGAGAATAGGGTGTTTTGGAGCGGAGCCGTGGAGTGAAAATACGAGAAAAAGACTTGAGAAAGAATTTAACATAAAGGCTTTCGACTCCTATGGCTTGAGCGAGATGAACGGTCCGGGTGTTGCGTTCGAATGTGAAGAGCAGAACGGACTACATATCTGGGCCGACCACTATTACATAGAGGTAATTGATCCTGAAAGCGGGGAAATTGTTGCTGAGGGTGAGAAGGGTGAACTTGTTCTAACGCCTTTGACAAAAAAGGCTTTACCGCTCTTGAGATATAGGACAGGAGATATAACTTTTGTAATGGATGAGGAATGCTCGTGTGGTAGAACCCATCCGAAAATACATAGAATTCTCGGAAGAAGTGATGACATGGTTGTGGTGAGAGGGATCAATGTGTTTCCGAGCCAGATTGAGGATGTTTTGATGAAGATTCCCGAAGTTGAAGACCACTTTCAGGTTATAATCACGAGAAACGGATCACTCGATGAAATAACAGTGAAGGTAGAGATGGTGGAGAAAGTCTTCACTGGTGAGCTTTCGGATTTTGTAAGGATTCGAGAGAAAATTCAAAGAGAGCTTTATAAAGAGCTAAACCTGAGAGCAAACATCGAGCTTGTAGAGAAAGGTACTATAGAGAGATCCGAGCTAAAATCGAAGAAGCTAATAGACCTAAGGGAATCCTTCTGATCTCCCAATCCCCTGTTGAGAGCTAACAACCCATTTGAAATTGCAAAATCAGCCTCACTCAACAATTACCCTGCTCAACACATCCGATTGGTTTTTTTATCTGCAATTAAATTGTAACTATGGAATACGATGAGGAATTGAAAGCGAGGCTAAGGTACAGACTTCAAGCACTATCAAAGAGAGTTCCGGAGCTACCGTATTTTTGCAATAGATGTCTTAATACAGAGAGATATGGAGGGAATGTTGTACTAATGGTTCTGGATGCGAGTTTCATGTCTATTGGTGTTAGTTATTTCAATGTTGTTGTCCCAGCGGTGCTGAAGATCAAATCAATCCTTGAGAGAGAGGGCATTAGTGGAATGCGTGATTTTCTTAGATTTCTCAATTCTTCTCTGGATGAGTTGTACTCTGTTTGGAGGAATAAAAGAAGCTGGAATGTAGCAAAAGGAGTCATGGGTTACCTTTCCAATCTATCCGTAAACGACAAGAAGGCACTTAGAATGTGGGCTAAGGATTCAGACTTAGAAAACTGGAAAGAAGACCCGATAGGGTGTATAAAAGGGATTGGGATCAACACATATCAGTATCTGAGGATGATGGGTGGTGTAGATACAGTTATGCCTGACAAGATAGTAAGGAAGGTCCTTTCAAAGGAAATCGGAGATGTAATACCTCCACCTGAAGATGATATTTCGTTCATTCGATGGGTTGAAGAAATTGCAGAATTGAGTGGATATAGGGCAATTGAGTTGTGTTGGCTTACATGGTTCGTTCAGTACAGTGATGATGTTATGAAGAAGTATAGGGAGCTTATGTATCGGATATGAGTGGAGAGCTCAATCCTCAAGGGTTATGGCCCCTTCTGGGCAACTTTGTTCAGCCTCCTCACAACATTCGGCTGAATCACACTCTCCGATGACATGGCTGATTCCATCATCTCCAAGTTCGAATACTTCGGGACAAATCTCTTGGCATAAGCCACATCCCGTGCATAAATCCTCATCTACTTTTGCTTTCATAAGTGAAATATTTTGTTTGAAAGGGTGATATTGGTTTCCCCTAAGAACTTAGGATGTGAGAATCAGAAAAGTACGGATTCACCATGCAAGGTCCACTTCCCAGCATGTACCTGGAACCAGTCAAGCGAGACCGGCACGGGCGTTAGTGACCGCGGGCTGAACGGGTCGTTGCCTTCCCGCTTACACCCCGGTCCTATCAACCCCGTCTTCTACGGGAGCCCTTATGGGAGGCTCTTTTCGGGGGCGGTTTCAGGCTTAGATGCTTTCAGCCTTTAACCGCGTAGCGCGTAGCTGCCCGGCAATGCCCTGCCGAACAACCGGTAAACCAGTGGCGCCGGAGGCTCGTTCCTCTCGTACTAGAGCCTCCTTCCCCTCAGCCTCCCGGACACCCCCGTTAGATAGCAACCGACCTGTCTCACGACGGTCTAAACCCAGCTCACGATCCCCTTTAATAGGCGAACAACCTCACCCTTGGCCGCTGCTGCACGGCCAGGATGGGGAGAGCCGACA
>Ga0209426_1001155_pt1 | contig 18373 bp, 18 predicted proteins | sample Deesub1362B_J571_FD_187697 | JGI IMG/M metagenome (GOLD analysis project Ga0209426, IMG submission 187697) | Deep oceanic, basalt-hosted subsurface ecosystem from Juan de Fuca Ridge flank, Pacific Ocean, CORK Borehole 1362B_J2.571 (SPAdes)... ...
TGAAAGCTCGCTTGCCGGCACACAAGAAGGAAGAAGAAGGAGCGATAGCGTTAATACTACCTTCAATACCTTAATCCGTTGGATTACCTTCTTAATCATCTAATCCCGTTCTCCAAGACCTACTAGAATCTCGGTTGAGATTCTACGCTTGGTTCCTGCTTCGCCGAGGTTGCCAGCAATGCCACTGCTGGTCTTACATCCTCTCCACAGGCGTTCGCTTGCATATGCAAGCCGGTTCCGGCAGAACTTGCCGTACCGCTAGGTTCCTAAGATTGATTGCAGCGTTCACATCTCGGTCTAGCATTGCGCCACAACCGCCACACTCCCATACTCGGTCTCTCGATGTGAGGCTGTCATTGACCATTCCACAAACATTACAGATCTTGCTGGATGGGAAGAACCTATCAACAACGTAAACCAGGCTACCAGACCACGCCGCCTTGTACTCTAGTTGCCTACGAAACTCCCCAAAACCAACATCGGCAATTGCCCGTGCCAAGTGATGGTTTTTGAGCATCCCGCCAACGTCCAAGTCCTCGATTGCAATCACGCAGGGCCTCTCGCTATCTGGCTTGGTTCTCGCCGCAATAGCAGTGGTGGCCTTGTGCAAAGCATCGCGCCTGATGTTTGCAATCCTATAATGCAGGCGGGCAATCTTGGCCTTAGTTTTCTTATAGTTCTGCCCTCCCCTCTTTCGCCGTGAGAGTTCTCGCTGCAATCGCTTGAGCCTGCGCTGTGCTTTTCATAGCGCCCTTGGGTTCTCAAATCTACGACCATCAGAACACACAGCCATCTCCTTAATGCCCAAGTCTACGCCAACGGGCTCGCCAATCGCACGTGCAACCTCAATCTCCTCTCGACACTGAACACTCACGAACCATCGCCCTGCTCTCTCCGACACCGTAGCAGATAGAATATGAACTCCTTCCGTCGGGATATAACCACGCTCTTTCAGTCTGAGCCAACCAATGCGCGGCAGTCTGATTCGGCCTTCCTCGACTCGGATAGCACCAGTCAGGCGGAAACTGCCGATGCCACGTTTGCGAGATTTGAACTTTGGAAATCCTGGTTTTTCGCCGTTCTTTTTACGTCGGAAGAAGTTCTGATAGGCTTTGTCAAGGTCGCGGAGAGCTTCTTGGGGGATGCTCTTGGAGTAATTGTAGAGCCAAGAATATTCTGTCGCTTTCAAGGCATTTAGCTGTCGGTGTTGCTCAATAGCATTGCTCGACCTGCCTGTCTCCTCATACTCCTGAATCCTGCGGGCCAAACCCCAATTCCATGCCCATCTCGCAACGCCTGCACATTTCAACAGCATGGTGCGCTGCTTGTTTTTCAAATCGAGTTCGACTTTGTAGGCTCTAAGAATCTCCATCTGACCCCTTCTTCCTACGACGATTGATTAATCCGTTGTACCTCGACGGTAGGCACATCGTCTAGAGCAACAGGGTGCTGGTATACTCGACCATCTTCAAGCTCAAACTCGGTTTCGGTTACTCTGATGACCATAGCTCGCTTCATCCTCCACCTCCAATTATAGTATAAGGTTTTGGTAGTGTCAAGTAGGTATTAGTAAGTTAATCACCAACTATTACAACCCTCCAATGCCACCGAGGGCGCTTTTTTCTTCAAGGGTCTTTGTTAAAAAAAGGATAAGGGAAGCCATAACTAATGTTAGAAGCAAAACGAAGGCTACTAACATCAAAATAAGCAAGCCTGCCAAAGCTACAGCAACTTCGCTTTCAGGCGAGGTAAGGACGAATAGCGATGCTAGCAGAATGCTAATTGTGGATGCGTTCCAGAGGGCATGCAACGTAACGCTTGCTCCGTAAGCGCCCAACAATCGCCAAGGACGACGTGATGAGATTAAATGATACAAGCCGAGGCCGACCAACCCTCCTCCAATGCAATGCATTGCCGCCGCCCCAGCTCTCACTAAAGCCACCACCCCCCAAGCTTTTAGGTTAAGTGTAGCGTTGAAGAGCCCCTCGGAAAGTGCAAAGCCCGCTCCCCCCGCCAGACCCCACAGGAAGGCACGAGCTTTACTTGGTCTACGATAGCTCATGATAGCTACGCCTAAGGGCTTTAGGAACTCCTCTACAACGGGCGCTACGACGACGAGGAAAAATATTATGATGACGAGAACCGGCGGAGAGAGCAGGAGTTTATAGAGGTTAGCGGGGTCTTCGAGCCAGGCAGGGTTCTGTAAATTAGTCGAGAGATTCTGAAGGTACTTCATGCCGCCAGGTATGAGAGCAACGAAGAAGGAGGCCGTGAAGAGCAAAAGGAGGCCGAGGACGAGCTCAAAACCGAATGACAAAATGGGTGCGAGGAATGCCCCTCCCGAAAGCTGGAGGATGACCTCCCTAAAGCTAAGGTCTGTCAGGTGCTTGCCTACGAAGGCAAGTATGAATAAGGGGGGAATGGCGATGCTCAGGATGTAAAGGGGTGGGAAGGCAAGCGGTGCTAATAGGTCGAGGGAGAAGACAGCCTGGCCGATTACTAGAACCAAAGCGAAGGCGACTACAAGAGGCCACAGCGACTTAGGGCGAAAAGGCGACGAAGGGCGACCTAGAAGCGAAGAAAGCCCTTGCCACGCAAGAGGCAACCCCAAGCCCAATCCGAGTGAGATGAAGGCACCTCCTATCGTCGTTGCCCCTACAAGGTCGGACCTCGCCTCGGAGATAAAGGGGGCTAGAATGCATAATCCGCCAAGAAGAAGCCCTAAGAGAGCGGCGGAAATGCCAGCGAAGATAACGAATGCTCTCGCTATCTCTAACAAGACCCTTCACCTCTTCATCCAAGAGGGGTCCCATCTTTCGGGAAGGAGGGTTACCTTTGCCTCCTTCACCTCGGGCACCCCTTCAGCTGCCCTCTTGACCTGTTCCACCAAATAGCTGGCCAGAGGGCAGCCTGGAGCGGTGAGCACCATCTTAACTTCGACGGCTTCCCCTTCGACGATTACCTCACGAATCATGCCCATATCAACGACGTTTATACCTACCTCCGGGTCAATCACCTTCCTTAATGCCTCTCTTACCTTTTGTTCTGTAGTCATCTATTCCTCCTAAAATTTTGCCACTGAGGACACTGAGAACACAAAGATACAACGGATTTACCTCAGTGCCCTCTGTGCTCTCTGTGGCGTGTTCTCTGTGGCTTGTCCTCTGTGTCCTCTATGGCACTACGAGCCGCTTGAACTAACCTCCGCCGACGGGTGGGAAGAGGGCAACCTCATCCCCTTCTTCCAGCTTCCTATCGAAGGATGCATACTCCCGATTCACAGCGACAATTATGGAGCCAGAATAGGAACGTAAAGCGTCGTGCTTATCTGACAAGAGGTCCAATAATTCCCCTACAGTCGTCTCTTTTGGGAGATTAAGTTCTATCTCCTTATTTTCGATGGCCTCTCGCAGTGAGGCAAATGGCCTTACAATGACTTTCATTAACGTTACGCTATTTTCTTCTCCGCACAAATTCCAAGTCCCCTAACTCGTATAATATAGCTGCTGTCGCTACAATGCTGGCCGTCTCCGCCCGCAGGATGCGAGGACCCAGGGTGATTGGGATGATTCCATAATTTCTTGCTAATTCTGCCTCACCTAGGGTGAAGCCCCCCTCCGGTCCGATGAAGAGGTTAACGGAAAATGGGCGTGGGCCGTGGGGTGATGGGAAGGATTGGAGCCCCATCAGCTTCCTCAGCTCCCTCATCTCCTCCGCAGCTCTATCTCCAAGGAGAGAGCGAAGGCTCTTCCTCCTTTCCCCCTCCCATAGCATAATAGAAAGCCCTTCGCTTCTCATCGCTCGCTCGCAGGCTTGCTGGAAGAGCATAGCAGGCTGTAGTTTTGGGAGCTTTCCCCTCCCGCTTTGCTCAGCAGCCTCCGAGATTATGCGCCTCCAACGCTCTGCCTTCTTTGATACATCTTCCATGTCGGCGATAATGCACCGCTCGCATATCATTGGGATGAACTCGACGATTCCCAACTCCGTCCCCTTTTGGAGGACGAATTCGAATCTTCTCCCCTTTAGCACGCCTTGGTAGAGGGAGACCTTCGTGCGTGGCTCGCTGTGGGAGAGTCCTCTTTTCACCACACGGCCGATTACCTTCGCGTGGCCTATCTCGACGATTTCAACCTCTCTCTCCCAGCCCGAGTCATCTAAAACCAGGATGTGGTCGCCGGGCCTTAAGCGGAGTACGTTTCGGATTTGATGCGCCTTTTGTCCTTCGATTACGACTTTTTCTCCCTCTATCCAATCGGGTGGGATGAAAAAGCGGTGCATAACGCTCACTCCAAAGCTCTCGCTATCTCCTCGCCGAAGCTTACAGCTGCTTCCGGCCCCTTGGCTGTTATGATGAGCCCATCTCTCTCGACGGCTTTTCCTGTGAAGGTCGCACCTCTCGCCTTCAATTCCTTCGCCTCGGAGGGGAAGGCGGTTGCCCTTTTCCCATCGAGCACACCAGCCCTGGCCAGCGTGGTAGGTGCTATGCATATTGCTGCCAGGATTTTCCCCTCCTCAATCGCCTTCCTTGCGATTTCGTGGGCCCTTTCGTCGTCCCAATATTCCCTGGCCCCTACTCCTCCGACGAAGATGAAGGCGTCGTAGTCGCCCACATTGACTTCGTCAAGGAGGATGTCTGGCTTAACTTCGGCTCCGAGCATTCCACGGGCGACCTCAAGCGAGGATGATGCGACGAAGATATTCGCTCCCTTAGCCTCGAGGATTTGGCGAGGCTTAAGGTATTCTTCGTCTCTGAAGTCCTTGTGGGCGATGATAAAAAGGACGCTTTTCCCAAGCAGGGTCGCCTCCGGAGTAGGTGTTGCTCTCTTCGGACAGGCTACTCCCCCAAGGAGAAGGAGCGATGCAATTATAAGCAAGGAGGTTTTACCTTTAACCAATCCGTTATACCCTTTATACCTTTTATTAATCCGTTTAATCCGTTCCAAAAATCCGTTGACAAATCCGTTGACAGCAATCCGTTGTACCATCCTATCCCCCCTCGGTTTCTTTAGAAGGCAAAAGCACCTTTTATTATCTTAGCATAAGTCGGATGTTTTGGCAAGCTAGCTTGGTAATTGAGCCAACAGACCTTTACCAAGTAATGGGGAGGATATTTGCCATGGCCTGCTCTCCTGATATAGAATCTCTAGAGTGTGAATGAATAATATGAATGGACTTGACAAAAAAGATTTTTTTGTTATAATTATCTTACAATTTATGATAAGAGAGAAGGAAAGAAGAGAGAGGAAAAGAAGAGAGAAGAGGCTGTGCAAGGCCTGTGGGGCCGAAGTTGCGAAAAAGGCGAAGACATGCCTGATGTGCGGGGCGCCTTTAAAAAGACAAGAACAATCCGACTTCGTCCCCGATTTGATGCTCCTCTTCGTTATAGCCAGCCTCGCTGCCCTCTGGTTGCTCAAACCTTGGCAAAGAGGAGAGCCTCAAAGCGCACTCCCCTCCCCTACGCCGACGGCTACGCTTAGGGTCCCGAAGGAGCGCGACTCCCAGATACAACGGATTCAATCAAACGTGGAATCGATTTTACCCTATGATAAATCCGTTTTATCCGAGATTCAAGCGACCTCGGGGAAGAAAGTCACTTTGGGGCCCACTGCCACCTCCTACACCGCTACCATCCCATCAACCTCTACCCCCACCAGCACACCAACGCCGATTCCAATCGTCCACATCGTCTTACCAGGCGAAAGCCTCATCTCAATAGCCGAAAAATACGGCACCACGGTCAATGCCATTACAGAAGCCAACGACATCAGCGAATCGGAAATCATCCGAGTTGGCCAGGAGCTCATCATCCCCCAGACATCGCCTACGGTCGAAGTAGCCGCCCCCTTCACAGAGATAATCACACACGTAGTGGAGGAGGGAGAAAGCCTCTCCTCCATCGCCGTCGAGTATGGCGTCGAAGTTTCAGCTATCATGGAAGCAAACCAAATCGCCAACCCAGAGCTTATCCGAGTAGGAGAGCTTCTAGTCGTGCCATTTGGAACGCCGAAGCCATCTCCTACAGCTACGCCACAACCCACCTTAACGCCTACACCCGGCCCCCTTTATCCTCCCCCCCCTCTCTTGAACCCAATGGATGGGGAGGTTTTCAAAGGTGATGCGGTTATCATTTTGAACTGGGCCTCAGTCGGGATACTGGCCGATGACGAATGGTATCTCGTGCGCCTTCATTATATAGCGGAGGGGGAAGCTCGGGTGCTCACCATCTGGACGAAGGCAACGAGCTTGAAGGTGCCAGAAGAGTTGCGTCCCATAGACTCATCTCATCAGAGGGCGATTTCTTTGCAAAGCAAAAGTCTGCAGAAGGAGTTACGCCGCACCCCGGAAGCCGAAATCCATCTCTTCAAATGGGATGTGACTGTGATGCGACGAACCGGCACAAAACCGGATGGGGAGTGGGAAGGCGAGGCTATCAGTCCTGTGAGCACCACTCGAGAGTTCTATTGGTATTAAAATTCTGCTTTAAAATGCAGAAGCAGTGCTTCTGCACTCCAAAGGAGCACCCATGAGGATAGAAGATTACCAGTTCGGCAGGATAGTTATTGACGGGAAGATATATACATCAGATGTCATCATCTTCCCGGATAGGGTGATGAGGAACTGGCGGAGAGAAGAAGGGCACTTTCTCTCCCCCGCCGACCTCTGGGACGTGGTTAAGGAGGAGCCAGATGTCCTGGTCGTCGGAACGGGAAATTCTGGCATGATGTGGGTCTCTCCCAAGACGAGGCGATACCTGATGGAGAGAGGGATAAGACTCGTGGAGGAGAGAACGAGGGAGGCATGCAAGACCTATAACCACCTCAGCAGCTCGGGGAAGAAGGTGGTGGCAGCCCTCCATTTAACTTGTTAATCCCTCTGCTACGACCCCTATATCTTAACATCGTTAGACTTCTCCTCGTTCTCCGACACATCTGAGGATTGACGTAGGGGCAGAGCGTCGCCCCTGCCCCTTGCACGGGCGAGGGCTAGCCTCCGCCCCTACAGTTGCGCAGATTGAGTGAGAAAATGAGAGAAAGAGACATCGCTTTGCTTTTTGTGATAGCGGTCTTGACCTTAATAGCCGTTTGGATTAACCTCCCCTCTACAACGGGAATTCACATCCATTGGGGCCCTATCAAATACGATAGGGAGATAAAAGTGCGTATGGGATTGGACTTGCAGGGAGGGCTGCAAGTGCTATTGGTTGCTGACCTTCCAGAGGAGCAGCCCGTTGAAGCCGATGCTATGAGAGCCGTTAGGCGCATAATCGAGAACAGAGTTGATGCCTTAGGCGTTGTAGAGCCTGTGGTCCAACTACAAGGGGAGAGGCGAATAATCGTAGAATTACCTGGCATCGAGGACCCTGAGCTCGCCATATCAACCATAAAAGAGACAGGTCTATTGGAGTTCATTGACGCAGGTCACACCTACCTCCCTCCAGGAACGGTTGTAAAGACGACGTTTGCCGCTACACCCACGGTCACTGCTACTCTTCCACTAACCCCCTCGGAGAGGGTCTTCGAGACAGTTTTAACTGGAAAGCACCTTAAGACGGCTCAAGTCACACTTGATAGGGTGAGTCGAAAGCCTATGATATCCTTCGTCTTGACGGATGAGGGGGCGCCGAAGTTCGCCGAGTTCACATCAGCCCATGCGAATCCAGAGCCACCTCCATTCTACTATTTAGCTATTGTGCTTGACAAGAGGGTCATCTCTTGCCCCCATATAAAAAGCCCCATCCCAGACGGTCGTGGGGTTATAGAAGGGGACTTTACCTTGGAGGAAGCACGCAGCCTCGCAGTACAGCTCCGATACGGCGCACTCCCTATCCCATTGAGAGTGGAGACAACTCGCTCGATAGGCCCGACCTTGGGACAGGATTCGATAAGAAAGAGTGTGAGAGCAGGTGCAGTCGGCTTATCGGTAGTCCTCATCTTCATGCTGATATATTATCGTCTTCCCGGCCTCCTGGCTGATTTAGCCCTTATCTTGTACGGACTATTGAACTTCGCAATCTACAAATTCGGCATCCCTTTTCTCTTCAGCGGTGTGACTTTAACACTCCCCGGCATCACGGGCTTCCTCCTCTCAACTGGAATGGCGGTGGATGCGAATATCTTGATATTCGAGCGAATGAAAGAGGAACTCAGAGCAGGGCATAGCCTAAGGGCTGCCATAGAGGCGGGTTTTAAGAGGGCCTGGACATCCATCAGAGACTCTAACCTCTCTACCATCATCACATGCCTCATCCTATATTGGTTTGGGTCGAACTTCGGAGCTAGCATGGTCAAAGGATTTGCCCTTACCCTCTTCATAGGGGTGCTCATCAGCATGTTCACAGCCGTTATCGTCACACGTACACTTATCCGCTTTATCTTCCACTTCCTCGGGGAAGCGCTTAGGAAGAAAAGGTGGTTGCTTGGAATATAACACGCTTTCCGCTGGAAAAGGAGGCTCTATGTTCAATCTAATCGAAAAACGTCGCTTATACTTCATGCTTTCGGCTATGGCTATAGTCCCTGGCCTTTTGGCTATGATGTATTCCTCCCTCCGTTTCGGCACACCTGTAAGATTGAGCGTTGATTTCACAGGTGGTTCCCTCTTAGAGCTTGAGTTCGAGAAGCCTGTACAACCTTCGGAGATACGCAGGGTCTTTGTGGAGAAGGGATACGGAGATACCAGGGTTCAGACGACGGCCGGGGAGCGGACGGTCCTCATCCGCTCGGATTTCCTCACAACTGAGGATAAAGCCGAATTAGAGTCGGAACTGGAGGACGCCTTTGGAGAATTCGAGGAATTGCGTTTCGACTCCGTAGGCCCTGCTATAGGAGGAGAGGTGACTAGAGCCGCTACATTCGCAGTTCTGACCGCCTCTGCCTTTATTCTTGGTTTCATCTTATTGGCCTTCCGCAAGGTTCCGAAGGCTTTTCGTTACGGAGCATGCGCAATCGTCGCTATGATACACGACATCCTCGTTGCTATGGGCTTCTTTTCCATATTAGGTCTCTTACGAGGATGGGAAGTAGATGCCTTGTTCCTAACCGCCATCCTTACCGTCATCGGCTTCTCGGTCCAAGACACAATCGTCGTCTTTGACAGAATCAGAGAGAACATCCGAAGAAGACGTGGGGAGCCTTTCAAAACGATAATCAACCGCAGCATCCTTGAGACTATCCATCGAAGCCTTGCCACTCAGCTCAACGCCATCTTCGTGATGATAGCGATTCTCCTATTCGGAGGAGCTACCGTTAAGCAATTCATCGCCACCCTTCTCGTTGGGATGCTCAGTGGGACATATTCTTCCATCTTTACTGCGGTTCCCCTTCTTGTCGTTTGGCAGGAGAAGGGTTCTTAGGATGAAGAGCATCTCGGTTCAAAAAAGCGAAGCGCTTCCTTATAGAAATATTTTTCCCTGATAGTATATAATATAGTAGTAGTAGGGCCTGTAGAAAACTTCGTTCAAAAATCGGAGTCACTCCCTATATATGGGGTTTAGAACAAAAGTTCCCCCCATATATAGGGGAAAAGGCCCAAAATTTCGTGTAGACAACCCATCGAAAAATTGTAGAAAACTCGCAAATTATTGTAGAAAACTCAAGAAAAATTGTAGAAAACTCGAAGAAAATTGTAGAAAACTTTTAGAAAACCCTTCGTTTCCTTTGAAATTCCCCTTATTTTTCGAAAATTTAGGTGGGAAAAATTGTAGAAAACTCGCTGAGTTTTCTACAATTGTAGAAAACTTGTAGAAAACTTGGTGAGTTTTCTACAATTGCAGAAAACTTGTAGAAAACTTGGCGAGTTTTCTACAATCGCAGAAAAATTGTAGAAAACTCGAAAAGCAGACGCCGAATCCAGTACGCAGAAACTAGCTTGTGAAAGGCAGGTCTCTGATGTCGAGGAAATCGAGTTTAAACCCTTCAGGGGAGATATGGTACATCCTTCTTGTGGTTTTGCTTGTGGAAGTGCTTCTCTGCGCTTCTGCTTTCGCCATTTGGGCCATATTTCTCTATAAGCCGGAACCGGCTTTACCTTCCCCCACACCGACCATCTCCGTCGAAGCAACGCCCATCCCTCCGACTCCGACCCTTACGCCTACGAATACGCCTCTACCCACCCCTACTACACCACCTCCTACGGAAACGCCTTCGCCCTCTCCTGCTCCAACGCCGCAACCTGCTATACCCTTCCGAATGAAATCGCCGGAGTACGGAATGCAAGCCTTCCTCTGGTGGAGGCCAGAGGTTGCGGAAAGGGACCTCAAACTCATAAAAGAGGCGGGATTCGAGTGGGTGAAACAAGGGTTTGGATGGAGGGACATAGAAGGAGCGGGGAAGGGAATCTTCAACTGGGGCTACTCGGATAGGATAGCTGAGCAGGCAACGAGGTATGGATTGAAGCTCGTTATCAGGCTCGACCACCAGCCTTATTGGGCTGGCGGAGGTTATCCGGTTAACGGCCCACCTGATAACTACGAAGACTTCGGGGACTTCTGCTATGCTGTTGCCGAGAGATACGACGGCGACGGCTACCTCGACGCCCCAGGCTCCCCCCGCATCTGGGCCTACGAGGTATGGAACGAGCCGAACCTGGCGAGGGAGTGGGGGGGGAGGCCTCCAAACCCCGCCGAGTACGTCGCTCTTTTGAAGGTCGCTTACGAAAGGATTAAACAGGCTGACCCAAATGCCTTAGTCATAAGCGCGGGACTTGCCCCTACCACACGTTGGGACGACGTTGCGATGCCCGATGTCGAATTCCTCCAGAGGATGTACGACGCAGGAGCAAAGCCCTACTTCGACGCTTTAGGGGCACATGCAACGGGATGGAAGGTCCCTCCTGAGACAGACCCTGCTGTTGTCGCCAAAGACCCGAATATGCATAATCCAGGGGATACCGACCACGTCCCAGAATACTTGAGGAGAGTTTATTGCTTCCGCCATGCTGAGGACCTTCGTCGGATAATGGTAGCTAACGGCGACGCCGAGAAGCAGATGGCCATACTCGAATTCGGTTGGACAACCGACCCGAGGCCCGATTCCCCTTATCATTGGCACGCAGTGACCGAAGAACAGCAGGCCGATTACCTTGTGAGGGCCTACAAGTATGCGAAAGAGAATTGGTCTCCTTGGATAGGCATGATGACTCTTATATACGTTGCAAGGTTCGATTGGACAGAGGAAGACGAGCAGTATTGGTGGGCTATTACCTACCCCGACTTCCCTGAGACCAGAGTTCGCCCTGCATACACTAGGTTGAAGGAGATGCCAAAATGAGGTCGCTCTTCGCTCTCCTCGTATTTACCCTGATGTTAACAGCTTGTGGAGGGGTGATGACTCTGTCCACTCCAACTCCGCCGGCTACGCCAGAGGTAAGGCTTCCGACTCATACACCTAGGGCCACCCATACGCCGTTGCTGCTTACTCCTCTCCCTACTTCTACCTTCACGCCTTCGCCGACTCCTGTGGTTTATGTCGTGCAGGCCGGCGATACACTTATAGGAATCGCTAAGAAATACGGCGTCTCCGTAGAGGCAATTCAGGAGGCAAACGCTATCTTGGACCCACATCGCTTGCAGATAGGGCAAGAGTTGCTCATCCCACAAGAGGAGAACAACAGAACCCCCACACCCACACCAACCGCAGTTCCATTCGAGATATTGAACATCAACTTCCACGAGAGCCCCGTTGGAAGCCTCTGGTGTTTGGGGGAGGTTCTGAACGTCGCAGGTTTTGACATCGAACGAGTTCAGGTTGAGGTTTCCCTTTACGGCGAAGAGGGCGATGTCTTGGCCACGGGGTCTTCCTTCGTAGCGCTGGATGTCGTCCCTGAGGGCGGAAAAGCCCCCTTCGCAATCCTCTTCTCCGAACCCCCTCAGAGGTTCGCTAAGTATAAAGTAATCCCTTTGAGTGGAGACCCTGTCCTATACCTTGGGAATCGCTACTTGGATTTAGAAATCGTAAACGAACGGGGTTTTTTCGAAGAAAACGTCTTCATATTGACGGGGGAGGTAATGAACAAAGGCGATTTTCCCGCCAAGGAAGTCACAGTAGTAGTCACCGTCTATAACGTCGAGGGGAGGGTAGCTGGATTTCGCCAGGTTGAATTAAACGCAGAAATCCTCCTACCGGGGACATCTTCCGCTTTCCTAACAAGCCTCTCGCCCATAGGTGAGGTTATCACCTACACCTTCGTGGCCCAAGGCAAGCGAGTCGAGTGAACACTTTATCACTTTTCACGTTTCATTGTATCATTGGGATTTGGTCATTGGTCATTGATAGAGATGTATTATCGTTTGGTCCGGGCGATTATAGACATATTGTTCAGGTTTCTGGCTCGTAGGGAGGTGGTGGGGAAGGAGAATGTGCCGGATAAGGGGCCTTATATCATAGTTTGCAACCACCTAAGCCGTTTTGACCCACCGCTTCTCCTTACGGTGCTTCCATGCAGGGCAACCGTTCTTGCTGCGGATAAGTATAGAAAGAGCATCTTCGGCCCTCTCCTCAGCTCTATGGGTGCCATATTCATACGCCGTGGGGAGGTGGATAGGAGGGCGCTGCGAGAATGCTTAGCAGTCTTAGAGAGAGGTGGCATATTAGGAGTGGCTCCTGAGGGAACGAGGAGCAAGACGAAGGCACTACAAAAGGGGCGCAAGGGAGTAGCTTATCTCGTTAGCAGGACAGGCGTTCCAATCTTGCCCGTTGCGGTCACGGGCACGGAGAAAATAGCAAAGGCTTTCAGGAGGTTAAAAAGGGCAGAAGTGAGGGTGGTAATTGGTAAGAGCTTCACCCTCCCTGCTAAAAGCAAAGCGAGAGGTAAGGAGTTAGAAGAGTTCACCGATTTGATTATGCGTCGCATAGCCGAACTCCTCCCAGAGGAGTATCGAGGGGTTTATAAAAATAAGAGATAGTAGGATGGATAAATTGAAATTGGTTATCGAAAGGCTTAAAAGATACGAACCCGAGAGGATAATCCTCTTTGGCTCCTTTGCCACAGGAGAAGCGGATGAATACAGCGATCTGGATTTGGTGGTTATCAAAAACACGAAAACGAGGTTTATCGAAAGGTTAATAGAATCTTCGGAGATTATAGACTCGGACGTTGATAAAGTTGACGTTTTCGTATATACGCCAGAGGAATGGGAAAGAATGATTGAGTGGGAGAATCCTTTTGCACAAAAGGTTTTAAAAAAGGGGAGGGTTGTTTATGAAAAGAAGTAAGGAGGATGCGCTTAGGTGGTTAAAACAATCGGAACACGACCTCCTTGTGGCAAAGAGTAACCTCGGGGCCGGTTTTTATTCGGACGCCTGCTTTATGTGCGAGCAATCAGCACAAAAAGCGCTGAAATCGTACCTTATCTTTAAAACCGGAAGACCTGTATTATGGGAGCGTTCCGTTCAAATACTCGCCAAGAGGTGCTTACAATTTGAGGAGGGATTTAAAGAGGTTGTTGATTATGGGAGGATTTTAGACAGATATTATATTCCTACAAGATACCCGAATGCCTTAACGCCTCCCGCCGTTCCTTACGAAACTTATACGGAGAAGGATGCTTTAGAAGCAGTAAGGTTTGCAGAAAAAATCATCGAAGTAGTGAAAATCGGCTTTGAGGAAGAGAAATAGGAGGTGATGTGTTTTGTATAACATCCGTATCTTGGAATTCGATGGCATCGAAGGCTTAATCGCCGAGATGGAGAAGGTAGATGCTCACCCTAAAGGGATAGAGATTATGGCCCCTAAAGGCATATTAAGAGCGATAAAGCTGGAAGGAGTAGGCTATGCTGCTGCTAACATCCTCAAGCAGGAGATGCTTTCAAAGGGAGGGGAGGCTGCAATCGCCTCCGATATATACTTAGGCGAAAGGGAGAAGACGGATGTGCTCCTTTTGGGCACTTTACGCCATTACCAACGGCTCATCCCGAAGCTAAGAGCTCAACCCCTCCCGACTCTGGTTTCCATCGCAGATGAGATTGAGGAGGCTCTGGCCCGTTACGATGGGGAAACTCTTGGCTCCATTGAGATAGGAGGGAGGCTCTTCGAATGGGGGAAGCGGACATATATAATGGGCATCCTCAACGTCACCCCTGACTCCTTCTCCGGCGATGGGCTTATGGCCGCTAGGGACTTCGTCGGGGCAGCCCTCTCTCAAGCTGAGCGCTTCGTAGAGGAAGGTGCTGACATCCTCGACATAGGAGGCGAGTCTACTCGCCCAGGCTCGGCACCCGTCCCGGCCGAGGAGGAGATTAGGAGGGTTATCCCAGTAATCGAAAGGATTTCGGAGGAGCTCGACGTCCCAATCTCGATTGACACGTACAAGGAGGAAGTTGCAAGGCGTGCATTGGAGGCTGGGGCCAACATGGTTAACGACGTCTGGGGGCTGAGGATGGACCCAAGGCTCGCTGGACTCGTAGCAGAGAGGGGTGTGCCTCTTATTCTTATGCACAACCGCTCGAGGCCAAAGGACGCAGTTCAGGAGGAGAGGCTTGGAGGGCGCTATGTTGGAGTTGAGTATGAGGATTTGATGGCGGACATAATCAGGGAACTCAGGGAGAGCATTGCAATCGCCATTCAAGCAGGGGTTGCTTTGGAGAGGATAATAGTAGACCCTGGCATCGGCTTCGGGAAGACGGTTGAACAAAACTTGGAGATAATGGCGAGGTTGAGCGAGCTGAAGGTTCTAGGGCGCCCTATCCTCGTGGGGACTTCTCGTAAATCCGTCATCGGCTACACATTAGATTTGCCCCCTGATGAGAGGGTGGAGGGGACGGCTGCAACCGTTGCGCTTTGTATAGAGAAGGGTGCTGACATCGTAAGGGTTCACGATGTGAAGGAGATGGTCAGGGTGGCTAGGATGACCGACGCTGTTGTGCGTGATTCGTGGGGCGTGATGCGGGAAGCGAGACGGTGAATTTCGTCCCAAGTCCTACTACGCTCTCCACAGATATGCTCCCTCCGTGAGCTTCGATTATCTCCTTGGCGATTGCAAGCCCCAATCCAACCCCCCTCCCCGCCCTCGATTTATTCACCTGATAGAAGCGCTCGAATATCCTCGGAAGGTCCTCTGGAGGGATACCGCTTCCTGTGTCGGTCACGGTGACCTCCACCCTCCTTTGATTAACCTCCTTTGCAATCACCTTCACCTTTCCACCCGAGGGGGTATGTTTTACAGCGTTATCCAAAAGGTTGGTGAAAACCTGGGTGAGGCGGTCTTCATCTCCTAGGACAGGGGGGAGGGTCGGGACATCCATTTCGAGCTCGATGCCGGCTTCCTCAGCCCTGAAGGCGAATCTCTTAACGCATTCCTCTAGCACATCCACCAAATCCACCTCTCTTCCGGCTATCTCTATCTGGCCTGCATCGAATCTCGCAAGCTCCAATAGCTCCTCCACTAGGCGGGCCATTCGGCCCGCTTCTTCGATTATGATGCTTGCTGCGTGCTTTCTCTCGGCTTCCTCCTCCGCCGTTCCGTCGAGTATAGCCTGGGAGAAGCCCTGGATTGAAGTGAGAGGGGTTTTCAGTTCGTGCGATACGTTTGCGAGGAAGTCTCGCTCTCGCTGACGAGAGGCTTTTACCTCTTGCACCATGTGAGAGAAACTCGTGGCCAAGCTGCGAAGCTCATCGAGGGTTGCGATTGGGAGATTGAGGTCGTAGTTTCCACCGGCTATCTCCTCGGCAGCGCTTGCGATGCTCTGCAAGGGCTTCGTTATTGAGCGTGCGATGAGGAAGGCCAAAAAGATGGAAATAATGAAAGCGCCAAGGCCCGCCAATAAGAGGTAAGAAGTAAGGTGGCCGAGAAAGCGCGGCACCATCCGCTTCGGGAGCGCCAGAGCAACCCACAAGGCGGGCCCCTCGGTCTGTGGAATCAACGCAGCTCCGAAGAGGAGCCTCTCCCCTGTCGGAGTGATGACCTCCCCTCTTATCTCTCTACGAGAGACGGGTAGGGTTGGACGTTTTGGCAATTCGACCTTTTGGCCTACCAATTCTCCCTTAGTGTCTGCTAAGACTATCCCCTTGACGTTTGTGATGAAAATCCTGAGGTTCTGGACTTCGGCTTGTTCCCGAAGCGAGCTCGCTATCTCGATGGGCTTCATGCCTTCTTCCAATAGCTTCTTCACATGAAAGGCGGTGTGAAGGGCCCGTTTTGCCAAATTAGCTTTGATTGCTCTAACTTGATAGCTCTGTAACAGGAAAGCCAAGGCAGAACCTGCGAGTATCAAGAAGACGAGGATAACCAGGACATACGAGGCTATCAACCTGGAGCGAAGGCTATTGAACATCTGCGAATCCCCTTATATCAGCTATATGATACTAATTTGTACCCCACACCCCACACGGTCTCGATTACAACATCGCTTTCTGCCAGTTTCTCTCTAAGATGAGCGATGTGAACGTCAACCGTTCTTGTTTGGCCATAGAAATCGAAGCCCCAAACCAGATCTAGGAGTTGTTCCCTGCTCAGGACGATTCCCTTATGTTCGGCGAGGGTGAGGAGGAGGTCGAACTCCTTTGTTCTTAGCTCCACCTTTTTCCCATCCACTTCTACCTGCCGCCTAGCTGGGTCAATCGTGAGGTTTCCGATATGGATGGCCTTCTTCAGCTCGGCGCCCCTTTCGTAGCGGCGAAGCACTGCCTTCACCCTCGCAACCAATTCCCTCGGGTTGAAAGGCTTCGTTAGATAATCGTCCGCCCCAAGCTCGAGGCCGACGATTTTGTCAACATCTTCGTCACGTGCAGTAAGCATAATGATAGGGACATCGGAGGTCGCTCTCACCCTTCGGCACACTTCCCATCCGTCTATCTCGGGAAGCATAAGGTCGAGGACAACAAGCGTGGGTCTGATGGATTTTATCTTTACTAAAGCATCCGCTCCATCATAAGACCTCTCCACACGATATCCCTCTTTCTCAAGATACATCCTTACAAGCTCGACGATGTTCCTTTCGTCGTCAACAACCAGTATCGTCCCCTTTGCCATCTTCCTGCTCCTATATTATCTGAACGTTCACCTTTTAGTATAACATCGCCTTTCGGGGCTGTCAAATGATTCGATGGACGAACTTCCCATCGAAGATGGTAGCTACGACCTCCGTCCCCATTATCTCCATAGGGTTAATGGCGAATATGTCTTCGGATAGCACCACAAGGTCGGCTAGCTTTCCCGGTGTGATGGAGCCTTTCATACTTTCCTCACAAGATGCGTATGCTGCACCTAGTGTGTAAGCCCTCACAGCTTCCTCGACGCTGATTCGCTGCTCAGGATGCCATCCATAATCGCCTGGGTAGCCGTCTTGGCGCCTTCTCGTCACGGCTGCGTGTATTCCTATTAGGGGGTCGAAAACCTCGACGGGGCAATCGGAGCCGAAGGCTAATACCGTCCCCTCATCGAGGAGGCTTCTGAAGGCATAGGCCCACTTCCCCCTCTCCCCCCAATGTCTCTCCACCATCTCCATATCCGATGTGCAGTGGATAGGCTGCACTGAGGCTATGACATTTAGCCGAGCAAATCGTGGGATTTCGAGAGGGTTTAGGAGCTGGGCATGCTCTATCCGATGGCGAAGAGAAGATGGGTATAGCTCGGCCAAGGCATCCAATGCGTTTCGATTGGCTCTATCGCCTATAGCGTGGATGACGGCGCTTATCCCAGCTTTACTGGCTTTGTGAACGATTTTACGAAGCTCCTCCTTTGGAGTTACGAGGATTCCGTAATTCTCTGGCTCATCTTCGTATGGAGCGAGCATAGCCGCAGTGCGAGAGCCGAGTGTCCCATCTGCGAATATCTTCACCCCTCCTATTCTTAAGAGTTCGTTTCCGAAGCCACTCCTTATACCTAATTCGATAGCGGCTTCCAATTCCTCTACCGGGATGTGCATAAGAACACGCAGGGTTAATTCGCCTCTCCTTGCAAGTTCCTGAAAGGCTATGAATGCATGCCTCCGCTCGCAATCGTGGATGCCAACCAAGCCAACCCTATGGGCTTTCTCGATTGCTTTCTTCATGGCGGCTTGTAGGGTCTCCTGGCTTGGCTCTTCGATGACTTTGTCAATTAGCTCCTTAGCCTTCTCCTTCAGGATGCCTGTGGGATTGCCGCTCTCATCCCTTTCTATTTCCCCTCCCGGCGGGTTAGGAGTTGAGGGGATAATGCCAGCGAGGTTTAGGGCTAAGGAATTGACCCAATAGACGTGGCCATCCTTGCTATGGAGCGCAACGGGGTTATTCCATGATACCGCATCGAGTTCCTCCTTAGTAGGAAAGCTGGATTCCTCCCAGATGTTGCGGTCCCATCCTCCTCCGAGGAGCCACTCGCCTGGTTTGGACGCTAGAGCCCTCTCCTTCACGAGCTCGAGCGCCTCCTCTAAGGATTTGACTCCAGCGAGGTCAATCC
>Ga0209426_1001156_pt1 | contig 18357 bp, 14 predicted proteins | sample Deesub1362B_J571_FD_187697 | JGI IMG/M metagenome (GOLD analysis project Ga0209426, IMG submission 187697) | Deep oceanic, basalt-hosted subsurface ecosystem from Juan de Fuca Ridge flank, Pacific Ocean, CORK Borehole 1362B_J2.571 (SPAdes)... ...
GCTCTATCCCCATCTCCTTGAGGAATTTCTCCACCGGGTCCAGTTCCCGGCTTTTTAGGGCCGGGGTCTTAAAATGCATGGGCACCACCGCCTTCGGCTCAAGCTGGCGGATCACCTCCGCCGCCATGGAGGCGCTCAGCGTGGACCCTCCCCCTACCGGAAGCAGGAGCACATCCACATTATCTATCTCCTCTACCTGCTCAACGCTGAGTATGTGCCCTAGGTCACCAAGGTGACAAATGGTAACCCCATCCACCTCCATGAGATAGACGGTATTTTTACCCCGCTTCTTCCCCCCCACCGCATCGTGAAAGGTAGGCATCCCGATGATGAGAATCCCGCTTATCTCATACTCACCAGGCCCGGCCACTAGCTTGGGTTCACCCCCAACCCCTTGAGAATAAGAGTGGGAGGGATGCCGATGACTTATGGTAACAATATCGGCGGTGAGTTTCCCCGGCGTATAGCCCAAGTCCGGGGGATAAGGGTCAGTGATAATCGCTGCCTGTCTACCCTTGATGCGGAAGCAGGAATGACCCAGCCAGTTAATGTCCATCCGTCCCAATATATCATAGCTTGAGCGTGACGGTCAAGGAAGCAAGCAAGGCCCTAGCTTTAGAAGGGGATAGCGCCCAAATCCCTCACTTTCTCTTGACAAGAAAGGGCTAAAATGGTAAATTAATAGTGATTAGCAGTCTCCGCCTTAGAGTGCTAAAAAGGGGGCAGAGATGTTAACGCCTAGAGCAGAGACCATCCTCAAGCTGATAGTAGAAAAATATATTGAGCGGGCGGTGCCGGTGCCCTCGCAGAGCATCGCTGATGCTCCCGAGCTGAGGGTAAGTTCGGCGACCATCCGCAATGAGATGGCACGCCTGGAGCGGGAAGGTTACATTACCCGCGCCCATCCTTCCGCCGGGAGCGTGCCCTCAGACAAGGGCTACCGTTACTACGTGGAATCGCTGAAAGATGTCACCCTTTCCGATTCTGAGCAGCGCCTGATAAGCCACCTCTTCCATCAGGTGGAGAAGGAGCTGGAGAACTGGTTAAGCCTGGCGGCGACGTTGCTCGCCCGGCAGGTGCACAATATGGCGGTGGTTACCCTGCCCAAATCGGCCGACTGCCGCTTCAAGCACCTGGAACTGGTTTCTTTGCAGGATAACCTGGCTTTGGTGGTCCTGGTCCTTCACGGCGTTAAGGTGAAACAGCAGCTGATGCTCTTTGACCAGGCAGTGGCCCAGCCTGAGCTCACGGCGATAGCAAGCCGGCTGAGCAATGCTTTCTCTGACCTCACCAGCCGCCAGATTTCCGCCAAAGCCCGCCATCTTGGCCCCCTTGAGCAGCAGGTGGCTTCTCTGGTGCAGAAGATGATGCGGGAGGAGGATGAGCGGGAATATGAGGCCCCTTACTTTGAGGGCCTGCACTTCATGCTCAACCAGCCTGAGTTTGCCCATAGCCAGCGCATGCTGGGCTTGATGGAACTGGTTGAGCAGCGCAGCCTGCTGAAGAACATCATCCCGGAGGGGCTGGAGAGCAACCGGGTGCAGGTAATCATCGGCAGGGAGAATAAGGAAGAGGCCTTCCATGACTACAGCGTGGTCATCAGCAAATACGGGGTTCCGGATGTGGCGGTGGGCGCGCTGGGCGTGCTTGGGCCAACCCGAATGCCCTACTGGCACGCCATCTCCACCGTTGGCTATCTGGCCTCAATACTGAGCAAGCTGATGGCCGGGCTGTACGGGAAGGAAGCCCCGGAACAAGAGAAGTTTTAAGGAGAAAATCAGGTTAAACGGTGATGCAAGCAGAGGAAAAAGAGAACTTAAACCAAGAGGTGATGCCAGAGGTTGAGGAAGCGGAGGATATCGAGGGCCTGAAACGCAAGCTAGCTGAGGAAAAGGAGAGGGCGGCAAGCTATTTGGCTAGCTGGCAGAGAACCCAGGCCGACTTCATCAATTACAAGCGGCGCCAGGAACAGGAAAGAGAGGAGTTCAGCAAGCTGGCTAGTAGCGCCCTCATCAGCAGCCTTCTACCTATCCTGGATGACCTAGAGCGGGCCCTTGCCGCCATTCCGCCCAGAGCGGCCAAGCTTCCCTGGGTGGAGGGCATCAGGCTGATTGACCGCAAGCTGCGGGCCAGCCTGGAGGCCCAAGGGCTCCAGCCCATCAAGGCCCTGGGGGAGCCCTTTGACCCCAATCTCCATGAGGCGGTAAGGCAGGATAAGGGTGAGGAAGGCGTAGTTATCCAGGAAGTGCGCAAAGGTTATAAGCTACATGATAGAGTTATTCGCCCAGCGATGGTTGTAGTTGGCAGTGGCGAAAATACCGAGAAGGAGGATGAGTAAATGGGAAAGGCAGTAGGTATTGACTTAGGCACCACAGTGAGTGAAGTGGCGGTGATGCAGGCGGGGGAACCTGTGGTTATTCCTTCGGCGGAGGGCAGCCCCCTCGTCCCCTCCGTAGTTGCCATAAGCAAGAACGGGGAGCGCTTGGTGGGGCAAATCGCCAAGCGCCAGGCTATCATCAACCCGGAGAACACCATTTACAGCATCAAGCGGTTCATGGGACGTAAGTGGGGAGAGCCGGCGGGACGAGAGCTGCCGGTGGAAGAGGACGCCAAGCGCAAGACCTATAAGGTGACCAAGGCGCCCAATAATGATGTGCGGGTGGTGATGGGAGGCAAGGAATACAGCCCGCCTGAGATCTCCGCCATGATTTTGCAGAAACTGAAAACGGATGCCGAGGCCTACCTTGGTGAGAAGGTTACCGATGCGGTGATCACGGTTCCGGCTTACTTCAACGATTCCCAGCGGCAGGCGACCAAAGACGCCGGCACCATCGCCGGCCTCAACGTGCTGCGCATCATCAACGAGCCCACCGCCGCCGCTTTAGCCTACGGGCTGGATAAGAAGGGGGAGGAGACCATCGCCGTCTATGACCTCGGCGGCGGCACCTTTGATATCTCCATCCTTGAGATCGGTGAGGGCACCTTCCAGGTCAAGTCCACCGCCGGCGATACCCACCTTGGTGGTGATGATTTCGACCAGCGGATTATGGACTGGCTGTGCGATGAATTCAAGCGAGACCAGGGAATAGACTTAAGGCAGGATAAAATGGCCCTGCAGCGCCTCAAGGAAGCCGCGGAAAGGGCCAAGATCGAGCTCTCCACCGTTCAGCAGACGGAGATAAACCTGCCCTTCATCACCGCTGACGCCAGCGGCCCCAAGCACCTCAACATCACCCTCACCCGCGCCAAGCTGGAGCAACTGGTGATGGACCTAGTGGAGAAAACGCTGGAGCCATGCAAGCAAGCGCTGGAGGATGCGGGAAAAACCGCTTCCCAGATCGGCGAGGTAATCCTGGTGGGCGGGCAGACCAGAATGCCGCTAGTGCAGGAGAAGGTGAAGCAGTTCTTCGGCAAGGAGCCCCACAAGGGGGTCAACCCAGACCAGGTGGTGGCCATCGGGGCGGCTATTCAGGCCGGGGTGCTCAAAGGAGAGGTCAAGGAAGTGTTACTGCTTGACGTTACCCCCCTCACCCTGGGCATTGAGACCCTGGGGGGTGTGGCCACCCCACTCATCCCGCGCAATACCACCATCCCCACCTCCAAGAGCCAGATTTTCAGCACCGCGGCGGATAACCAGCCCAGTGTGGAGATCCACGTCATCCAGGGGGAAAGACCGATGGCCGCGGATAACCGCACCCTGGGGAGATTTATCCTTGACGGCATCCTGCCCGCGCCCAGAGGGGTGCCCCAGATTGAGGTTACCTTTGATATTGACGCCAACGGCATCCTCAGCGTCAGGGCGATTGACAAGGGCACCGGCAAGGAGCAGAAGATAACCATCACCGCCTCCAGCGGGCTCTCCAAGGAAGAGGTGGAGAGGATGCGCCGGGAGGCGGAGATGCACGCCGCCGAGGATGCCAAGCGCCGTGAGGAGGCGGAAACTCGCAACAACGCCGACACCCTGGCCTATACCGCCGAGAAGACGCTGCGCGAGCACAAGGACAAGATACCCTCAGACCTGCACCAGGAAGCAGAGAACAAGATATCAGCAGTGCGCTCGGCGCTTCAGGGCAGCGATATTGAGGCGGTGCGGCGGGCGATGCAGGAACTATCTGAAGTAATGCAGAAGATAGGCTCCACCGTTTACCAGCAGCAACCACCTCCCCCCGGCGGTGAGCCACCCCAGGAAGGTAAAGGAGAGGACGAGGGCACCGTGGAAGGTGAGTTCCGCGAGGTCTAAATAGCCCAAGCACGGCCAAAAAGGAAAACCAACATAGGAGGGAGGGGCTTTCCCCCTCTCTCCTTGATTTTGCCCCCGATTTTGGGATAAAGTCAGATATGCCCGTCAAAAATGGAGGGAACCATTTGAGCGGCCTGGATAGCATCCTGCCCCAGGTGAGCAAGCCGGCGCGCTACACCGGCGGCGAGTGGAACGCCGTGCGCAAAGACTGGGAGCAAGCCCCCATTCGCATCGCCCTGAGCTACCCTGACGTGTATGAAATCGGCATGTCCAACATCGCCATTCCGATTCTCTACGACCTGCTCAACCGCCAGCCAGACGTCCTCGCCGAGAGGGTCTATGCCCCGTGGACGGATATGGCCGCCAGCATGCGCGCTAGTGGCATCCCTCTTTTCAGCCTGGAATCCAAGCGCCCGCTCAAGGATTTTGACATCATCGGCTTCTCCCTGGGCTATGAGCTTACCTACACCAACGTCTTAAACATGCTGGACCTAGCACAAATACCGGTTCTGGCCGCGGAGAGAGATGACTCCCACCCGGTGATTATCGCCGGCGGCAGCGGCGCCCTAAATCCGGAGCCGATGGCTGACTTTATTGACATCTTCGTCGTCGGCGATGGGGAGGAGGTGGTGCTTGAGCTGCTGGACTATTTCCGGAGCTGGAAAGATGAAGGCGCTAGCAAAGAGCTGTTATTGCGCCGGGTGGCGGCTGTCCCAGGCATCTATGTGCCCAGCCTGTATCAGGTGGAATATCAGGCTGATGGGCGGCTGAAAAGCGTCACCCCTAAGGTTGCTGAGGCCAAGCCCAGCATCACGCGGCGGGTAGTGTCAAAACTACCTCCCCCGGTAACCAGGCCGGTGGTCCCCTACATTGAGGTGGTCCATGACCGGGGGGCGATCGAGATTCAGCGCGGCTGCAGCCGCGGCTGCCGCTTTTGTCAAGCGGGCATCATCTACCGCCCGGTGCGGGAGCGCCCCAAGGAGGAGGTGCTCCAGGCCGCCGGCGAGCTCATCAGCAACTGCGGCTACGATGAAATCTCCCTGCTCTCACTGAGCACCAGTGACTACGCCGGCATTGACGAGCTGGTGGCGGAGCTGGCGCGTCATTATCCCAATCTAGCCATCTCGCTGCCTAGCCTGCGCATCGGCTGCTTCTCGGTGAAACTGATGGCCTCCCTGCCCGCCCGCAGCAAGACTGGGCTCACCTTTGCCCCTGAGGCGGGCACCGACCGCCTGCGCAGCATCATCAACAAGGCCACCCCTGAAGAGGAAATCCTGGAGACCGCCGTCACCGCCTTTGACCAAGGCTGGAACAGCCTCAAGCTGTATTTCATGGTTGGGCTACCCGGTGAAACCGATGAGGACGTGGAAGGCATCGTGCAGCTGGTGAACAAAATCCGCTCCCTGGGGGATAAGACGAGAAGACCCCAGATAAGGGTCAGCGCCTCCACCTTTGTCCCCAAGCCGCATACCCCCTTCCAGTGGGTGGCCCAAGCGGATGAGGCGGAACTCAACGCCAAGCACGAACACATGAGGCAGGGGCTGCGGCGTAAAGGGGTTAAGCTATCCTGGACGGAGCCGAAGCTGAGCCTGCTGGAGGCGGTGCTCTCCCGTGGGGACCGTAGGCTGGGCAAGGTCATCTATCGGGCCTGGGAGCTGGGCTCCATCTTTGACGCCTGGAATGAACATTTCAATTATGAAAACTGGCTCCGCGCCTTTGATGGGTGCGGGCTTGACCCCAGCTTCTACGCCCAGCGGGAGCGGGCTCTGGAGGAAGTCCTACCCTGGGGGCATATTGACATCGGCGTAACCCCGGCCTTCCTGAAGCAAGAATACCAGCGGGCGCTTAAAGGTGAGGAAACTCCAGACTGCCGCCACCACCCATGCCGCGTCTGCGGGCTGCAGCGCTGGCTCCCGGACTGCCAGCGCAAGCTGCCGGACTCAAAGGCGGGCTAGGCAGGTGCTTTATTTTTGGCTCCCTTTCTATCTTCTCCCCGCTCTTTTTCCGCCTCAAAGGAAGCCACCGCCACCACCTCATCGCCGGGCTCCAGCTTCATCAGCCTCACCCCTTGGGTGCTCCTCCCCTGAATGGTGATGCCCTGTCTCGGGTCCTTCTCCCTCACCGGGGTACGGGTGACAATCCCGCCGGCGGAGATGATCATCACCTGTTCCGAGAGGGAAACCACCTTGGCCGCGGCCACCTCACCGGTCTTCTCGGCGATCTTGAAAGTCCTTACCCCGGCGCCGGCGCGGTGCTGGCGTGGGTACAGCTTGATCGGGGTGAGCTTGCCGAAGCCACCACTGGTCACCACCAGCAGGAAACTCTCCAGTTCAGCTTTATCCATGCTGACCACGCGGTCGCCGGCCACCAGGCGAATGGCACGCACCCCACCACTGGTCCTGGAGCTGGCCCTCAAACTGGCCACGGGGAACCTGATTGACTGACCCTTCTGGGTGACCAGCAAGACGTCATCCTGGTCAGCGGCCAAGCAGCTGGCCACCAATTCATCGCCTGGAGCCAAATCCATGGCGATGAGGCCGCTGCTGCGCACCGAGGCGAAGTTTTCCACCGCCGTCTTCTTTATCTCCCCCTGGGCAGTTGCCAGCAAGAGGTAGGTGCCAGGGGCAAAGTCGGTCACCGTCACCATGGTGGTGACCCTCTCATCCTCGGCCACCGGGAAGAGATTGATCACCGCCGTCCCCCTGGCCACCCGGGAGCTATCGGCCGGGATTTCATGGCACTTCAGGCTATAGACCTTGCCTCGGTTGGTGAAGAAAAAGAGGGTATCATGGGTATCGGCCACGGTGAGCAGCCTCACCGCATCCTCCTCCCTAGTCACCACCCCGATGATGCCCTTCCCCCCACGATGCTGGGGGGTGTAGAGACGGGCGGGCACCCTCTTGACATAGCCGCGGTGGCTCAAGGTCACCACCATTCGTTCATGGGGGATGAGGTCCTCCTCACGAAATTGCACCTCTCCGTGCTCGATTATCTCAGTGCGCCGCGGGTCACCATACTTTGACTTGAGATCTTCCATCTCCTCCTTGATGAGCAGCAGCATGCGCCGTGGGCTGGCCAGCAGGTCTTCCAGATAAGAGATTCTCTTTAATACCTCGGTGTACTCATCAAGTATCTTCTGCCGCTCTAGATTCGCCAGGCGGCGAAGTTGCATATCCAGGATCGCCTGCGCCTGAAGCTGGGATAGGCCGAAGTCAGCCATGAGCTTCTGACGGGCCGCCTCCGCCGTCTCTGCCCTGCGGATGGTGGCGATCACCCTATCAATATTGTCCAGCGCAATCTTCAGCCCCTCCAGGATATGGGCCCTGGCCCGGGCCTCTTTGAGCTCAAATTTGGAGCGCCGGGTGATGACCTCGTGGCGGAAATCAATGTAGTACTGCAGCGTTTCTTTGAGGCTGATCACCCTGGGCTGCCCATCAACCAGCGCCAGCATGTTGACGAAGAAAGAGGACTGCATGGCGGTATATTTATAGAGGTTGTTGAGCACCTGCTCCGGCTGCGCCTCCCGCCGGAGCTCAATGACGATGCGCATGCCATGGCGGTCTGATTCGTCACGCAGGTCACTGATGCCCGAAACCTTTTTCTCCTTGACCAGCCCGGCGATGGCCTCCATGAGGTCCGCCTTGTTGGTCTGATAGGGAAGCTCGGTGACCACAATCTGATGGCGCCCGCTCCTAGCGATGTCTTCAATGCGAGCCTTGGCCCGAACCACTATCTTGCCATGCCCGGTAGCATAGGCGCTTTTGATGCCCTCCTGCCCCAGGATGATGCCCGCCGTGGGGAAATCAGGCCCTTTGATAAACTGGGTGAGCTCCTCAACCGTCGCCCCGGGGTGGTCAATGAGATAGGTTATGGCGTCACACACCTCAACCAGATTGTGGGGAGGGATATTGGTGGCCATGCCCACGGCGATCCCGGCGCTGCCGTTGAGCAGGAGATTGGGGATGCGCGCCGGCAGAACCCTGGGCTCGGTGAGGCTGTCATCAAAGTTGGGCATGAAGTCAACGGTGTCTTTGTCAATATCAACCAGCATCTCCTCGGCAATGCGGGCTAGACGAGCCTCGGTATAACGCATCGCCGCCGGGGGGTCATTGTCCACGCTGCCAAAGTTGCCCTGCCCATCAACCAGGGGGTAGCGCATGGAGAAGTCCTGCGCCATGCGCACCATGGCATCATAAACTGAAGCATCGCCATGGGGATGATACTTCCCTAACACCTCCCCCACGATGCGGGCGCTCTTGCGGTGGGGGCTGGTGTGGGTTAAGCCCATGTCATTCATGGCGTAGAGAATACGCCGGTGCACCGGTTTTAGCCCGTCCCGCACATCAGGCAGCGCCCGAGAGACGATTACGCTCATGGCGTAATCAAGATAGGAGCTGCGCATTTCGTCTTCTATATTTACTGGCTTAACCGTGCCCAAAATCATACTGGCGCTAATCCCCCTCTATTCTTCATCGCTAGCTATCTCATCGCCCAGGTCAGAGGGCTCCTCCTCAGGCAATACCTCTATTTCCTCCCCGCCGATGATAGTATAGCCGGAGTCCTCGGGCATAATCTCCTCATACTCCGTCTCCAGCCGGAACATTCTCTCGTCAACCGGCCGCAGTTCCTCCGCCCTCTTGGAAGGGAAGGAGAGCCGCCCGGCCTGGCTTGGGTGCTGATATATCTCCCGGATGATAACCGTCATGGCATCCTCGGTTGAGCTGACCACCGCCGCGGAATATTTGTTGCCCCCCTCTATTAACTTGATCAGCCGCTGCCCGTGCTTGGGGTCAACCTGCCCCAGATACTGCCCACGGCTGTCCTCCACCACCAGCCTGGGGCCATCTACCTTGAGATACACCTCATCGCCAGCCACTAGCCGCGCCCGCACCTCGGTCGGCGCCAGATGATAAAGGCTGACCACCCCGGCTTTGCCTATCTCCTCGATGAACTGCTGTGGCTCAACCTTGCGCGCTTCGCCCTCGGCGCTGGCCGGCGCCTCGCCCAGGTAGCTCAACCGCTGTAGGTTCTTCTTGGCGATGGTGTTAAACGGGTCAAGCTCCAGAGCCTGGCGGTAGGCCTCTTTGGCCTGCGCGTAATCCCCCAGCTCCATATAGGCTCTGCCCAAGCGGTTGTAGGCATCAACGTCCTGAGGGAAGTTCTCCAGTATGCCCTTGTTGGCCGCCACGGCCTCCCGCCAGCGTCCCTGCATGGCCAGGTCTATCGCCTGCTTGCTGCGCTGCCGTTTTAGCCTCGCCAACCTCTCTTCGTGAAACGTCATCCCTCCTACTCCAAGCTTGAACCCAGCTTAAGTATTATATTCTACCCTAACCAGCAGAACTAAACAAGGCCAAGGGGGCAAGGCTGAAGTTTGACGCGTCCCCTGGTTTAAGGTTAGAATTTAAAGGAAGGCGTTAATTTATCCCAAAGGAGAGCACCATGCAAGATAAGGTTATCGCGGTTCTGGACAAAATACGCCCCCAGCTAGCGGCGGACGGGGGTGATGTAGAGCTGGTTGAGGTGAGCGACGGCACCGTCAAGGTGAAACTGACCGGCGCCTGCGCTGGCTGCCCTATGTCCGCCCTCACCCTGCAGATGGGGATTGAAAGAATCTTAAAGCAGGAAATCCCCGAAATCAAGGAAGTGATCGCGGTCTAACCGCTCGCCGTATCAGCCTCAGTCTGAAAGGCCTGGTGCAGGGCACGCACCGCTTCCTCGACCTCCGCCTCATTGATGATGCAGGTGATGCGTATCTCTGAGGTGGTTATCAGCTGGATGTTGATATTCTTCTCGCTGAGGGCACCAAACATCCTGGCAGCATAACCCGGAGTGTTCTGCATCCCGGTGCCGACAATGCTCACCGCGCCCAACTTGGCATCACTGACACATTCCCTTGCCCCGATGGACTTGGCGATGGGCTCCACCACCTCCATGGCCCGGGCTAAATCGCCCTTGCTCACGGTGAAAGTGAGGTCAGTAATGCCCTGAATGCTGGCGTTCTGCACGATGGTGTCCACGCTGATGCCGGCCTCGGCCAGAGGGACAAAGATGGCCGCGGCGATGCCAGGCCGGTCAGGAACGCCGACCACGGTTATCTTGGCCACGTTGCGGTTATGGGCAATACCTCTCACTTTATTACGCACTTCCATGGCTACCCCTCCGTGAATCAATGTCCCGGGCTTTTCGGTAAAGCTGGAAGCAACCAGGATGGGAATATGAAAGAGCTCTCCCAGCTCCACCGCCCGGGGGTGCAGCACCTGCGCCCCGTAGCTTGCCAGCTCCAGCATCTCCTCATAGCCAATCTCGGCCAGACGCTGAGCCTGCGGGACCAGGCGCGGGTCAGCAGAATAGACCCCCTCAACATCGGTGTATATCTGGCACACCTCCGCGCCCAGGCTGGCCGCCAGGGCCACGGCGGTGGTATCCGAGCCACCCCGCCCCAGAGTGGTGATGTCCATCTCCTCGGTAATCCCCTGAAAACCAGCCACGATGACAATATTCCCCTTCTCTAGCTCTTTAATCACCCGCTTGGCCTCTACCTTTAGGATGCGGGCGCGGCTGAAGGCGGCATCGGTGCGTATCCCTGCCTGGGCACCGGTTAGGCTGATCGCCGGGTAACCCATGGCCTTGAGCGCCATGGCCAGCAGGGTGCTGGAGACCACCTCCCCCGTGGAGAGAAGGACGTCAAGCTCGCGGTTATCCGGCCTCTCCGAAATCTGGTAGGCCAGCTCGATGAGCTTATCGGTGGTGTCCCCCATGGCCGAGACCACCACCACCACTTGATGGCCCTCGTCCCTGGTGCGGGCGATGCGCCGCGCCACGTTCTTGATCCTTTCCGCATCCGCCACCGATGTGCCACCGTATTTTTGCACAATCAAAGCCATAGACTTTGCACCTCGGCGTCCAGATTATCTTGCCAAGAGCTTCCCCATTATTTTATACCCTTCCTCTAGGAAAAGGCCAGTTTTCCCCGCCTCAGCCTCGGTGAATCTTCTGGCCCCGTTGGAAGCGATTCCGGGGCCCCAGAGCAAAAAGGGCACTGGCTCAGCGATGTGGGTCTGCGCCACAATCGGGGTGGAATGGTCAGGCATGACGAGCAGCCGAATATCCCCCGGCCAAGAGCGAAACCGCCCCACCACCTCTCTATCTATCCTCTCCAGAGCCTCCACCTTGGCCTCAATGGCGCGGTCATGGGCCGCCTCATCAGGCGCCTCAATGTGAACCACCACCAAGTCATGGTGCCGGAGCGCCCTGAGGGCGCCGCTGGCCTGGGCGGCATAGTCATTGTTCAGATTATCGGTAACCCCGGCGATGTCCAGCACCTGCATGCCGGCGAGCTTGGCCAAGCCACTTAAGAGGTCAACCCCGGAGGTCATCGCCGCCTTAAGGCCATAGCACTGCTGGAAGGCAGGCACCTCCGGCGGCCGGCCGCTCCCCCAGAAAAGCCAGATCATGGTGGCCGGTATTTCGCCGCGCTCCCGCCGCGCCATGTTTACCGGGTGCTCCCGGAGCACCTCTTCAGAGCGAGCCATAAGCTCCCGTAAGAACTGGCTCCCTGGACCAGAGGGAAGATAGCCGCTAACAGGCTGGTCCGGGATGTCATGCGGGGGAGTGCACTTGGCCAGGAGGGTGTCCTCACGCCCTTTCAGCTTGCAGATGTGGCGGTAGCTGACCCCGGGATAAAAGCGCACCTCATCACTGCCGAGGGCCTCATTTAAGGCGCCGATGAGGGCTTTCGCCTCCTCGGTGCTGATATAGCCAGAGCTGTAGCTCCACATCTTCCCCTCCCGAACCGCCACCAGGTTGCAGCGGAAGACGACCTCCCCCTCCTCAATGGGGATGCCCAGGCCCCGGGCCTCAATGCCCGCCCGGCCGCGGTAGTAGACCCTTGGGTCGTAGCCAAGCACTGCCAGGCAGGCGCAGGCGCTGCTCGGCTCCATGCCGGAGGGTACGGTGCGCGCCAGCCCCACCGTGCCTTCCCGGGCCAGCATATCCAGATTGGGGGTGCGGGCCAGCTCCAAGGAGGTTTGGCCTCCCCGCTCCGGTATCGGCCAGCCAGAGGCACCATCAAGTATCAAAACGCCGTATTTCATGAGCTTCCCTCTTTAATTCTGACCTAATCTAGGCTATCCAGCCCGAAAGACGGTTGCTGAAGAGATTAAATCCGTCTATAATAGATGCTGGCGGGGCGTAGCGCAGCCTGGTTAGCGCGCAGCGTTCGGGACGCTGAGGTCGGAGGTTCAAATCCTCTCGCCCCGACCAAGCTACTTCACCTTCCTCTTTGCCTCCTCCCACAGGTTGTTCTGCTCCTCAAAGGAGAGTTCAGCAAAATTCACCCCACGCTTACGGCAGGCCTCCTCCATGTAAGCAAAGCGCCGGTAAAAGCGCCTATTGGCTTGGCGCAGCGCTGACTCGGCGTCAATCCCCAGCCGGCGCGCCACATTGACCAAGGTGAAGAGTAGATCCCCAAACTCCCGTGCCCTTCTCTCCCCACTATCCGCCTCTTTGAGCTCTCGAATCTCCTCGGCCAGCTTATCGATGACGCCATCCGTATCCTCCCAGTCAAAGCCCACCCGGGCCACCCGCCCCTGGATATCCTGGCTGTAACTTAAGGCGGGAAGCTGCTTGGGCACATTGGCCAGCATCGAGGTGCCGGCTTCCCGCTCCTCTTTTTTGAGCGCTTCCCAGTTGGCCAGCACTTCATCAGCGTCCTTCACTTTGCGCCCACCGAAGACGTGGGGGTGGCGCTGGATGAGTTTGGTGCAGATACTGCGGATAACCTCACCGATGTCAAATTCCCCTGCCTCGGCGGCGATCTGGGCGTGGAAGACCACCTGCATCAGCAGGTCACCCAGTTCCTCCCCAAGCTTCCTAGTATCCCCTTCATCGAGCGCCTCCAGCACCTCATAGCACTCCTCAAGCAGCGTTTCCCGCAGGGAGGCGTGGCTCTGCTCCCGGTCCCAGGGGCAGCCCTCAGGGCCGCGCAGCCTGGCGATAATCTCAACCAAAGTGTCAAACTGGCTCAGTTTCTCCTCTTTTTTCGGCAAAGTTCCCTCCCTGGTAAGTCAATCTGGCAGCACCACTCCGATGAACCCCCGCTGCCCCCTTAAAAATTCGGCGGCAGACATGGCGCGCTTGCCCTCAAGCTGCACCTTCACCACCCCCAAAATGCCCTCACCGGTGCCGATGCCAAAGGCGGCTCCCCCTTGCTCCAGCGCCACCACCTGCCCCACCGCCAGTGGCTCCTGGGCGGGGAGCGGCACCGCCTCGATGAGCTCAAGGCGTTTACCCCGCCACCTGGTGTAGGCCCCCGGCCAGGGCTGAAAGGCCCGCACCCGCCGCCATAAGTCCACCGCGGGCTGGTGCCAGTCAATCTCCCCTTCCTCCTTGCGCAGTGGGGCGCAGTATGACGCCTCCGCCTCAGACTGGGGCTGGGGCGTGATTTCCCCCCTGGTCCAGCGCGGCAAAACCTCGAGGAGCAACCGCGCCGCCACCTGGGATAGCTTGGCGGTGAGCGAGCCGGTGGTATCCTGCGCTGAGATAGCCACCTTTTCCTGGGCTAATATCGGCCCGGTATCCAGACCCCGGTCCATGAGCATCAGGCTAACCCCGGTAACCTCCTCCCCGGCCAGAATCGCCGCTGCCACCGGGGAAGCGCCCCTGAATTTGGGTAGCAGTGAAGGATGAACATTAATGCAACCGTATCGGGGAATATCCAGAACCGCCTGAGGCAGAATCTGGCCAAAAGCCGCCACCACGATGACCTCAGGGTGAAAATCAGCTATTTGCGCCACCACCCCCGCCTCCTTCAAGCTTGCGGGCTGCACCACCTCCAGCCCCAGGGCCAGCGCCGCCCGCTTCACCGGGGACGGCAGCAGTGCCCGGCCTCTGCCCGAGGGCTTATCCGGCTGGGTGTAAACTGCCACCACCTCAAACTGCTCACGGACAAGATGCTCCAGGGGGGCGACGGCAAACTCGGGGGTGCCCATGAAAAGAATGCGCAATTTTAGGGTCTCCTGGTACTAAATTCTAACACCAAAAATTTTTTGCCACAACTTGCCCCCTCAAATCTATAAGCGCAAAATCAAGCAAAAGAGCAAGCCTGATGAACTTAGCAAGGGGGAAGAGGCTTCAAAAATGCCCAGCGATTACCACCAAAACCCTTGCCAGCCGGGATGGTTGGTAGTATGCTGATTAACGTCGGTTGCATGGGTCATTTTTCTAGCCTCTAGACTTCTAAAAAGTTTCACCAGCAATTTTTCGGTGGGGGGTGTTTTTTGCTCTTTAAGGGGAAACCTGTCTCTTTTTCCGGGCGCTTCGGGCGGCCCGGGGTAACTAGTTAAACCAAGAACTTCTTATTATGGAAAATAGGTCGGCACAAGAGATCTGGGATGCTGCCCTGGGAGAACTGCAAATCCAGGTGAGCAAGCCAAACTTTCGCACCTGGTTGGAGAGGACGGTCGGCCTGAGCTACCAGGATAATCACTTTGTTATCAGCGTCCCCAACACCTTTGTCGCCGAATATCTAGATAAGAACCAGCGTTCTTTAATTGAAAAAACGCTGATCAACCTCACCTCCTCCCCCGATATCAAAGTCACCTTTCAGGTGGACGGCAGATTCCAAAATTCCTCTGGCAACGGCCATTACCCCTGGCCAGAAAACACCGCCAGGTTCAACTCCAACTACCTGTTTGATTCCTTCGTCGTCGGCGACTGCAATCGTCTGGCCTATGCCGCCGCCCAAGGGGTGGCCCAGAATCCGGGGCGTTTCTATAACCCCCTCTATATTTACGGGGGCGTGGGGCTGGGCAAAACCCACCTCCTGCACGCCATCGGGCATCTGGCGCAGGCAAGACACATTCCGGTGATCTGCGTCAGCGCCGAAGAGTTCACCAACGAGTTTCTGCGAGCTCTCCATGAGCACAAGACCGACGAATTCCACCAGCGCTACCGAAATACCGGCATGCTGCTCATCGATGACATCCACTTTATCTGCGGCAAGAAACAGACCGAGGAAAGCTTTTTCCACACCTTCAATGCCCTGCACAACGCCAACCGTCAGGTGGTGGTCACCAGCGACCGGCCCCCCAAAGCCATCCCCTTCTTGGACAAGCGCCTGCGCTCACGCTTTGAATGGGGGCTGGTGGTTGATATTCAGCCCCCAGACCAAGAGACCCGCCTGGCCATCCTAGAGGCCAAGGCCAAGGAGAGGGGAGCATTTCTTCCCCAAGAGGTGCTGGAGTTCATCGCCCAGCGGCCGGCGCAGAACATCAGGGAGCTTGAGGGCTCGCTCAATCGGGTCATCGCCTACGCCAAGCTGCTCAAGGCGCCGCCCACCGCGGAGCTGGCGGCACAGGCATTGGAGGACCTAGCTGACAAAGAGCCCAAAGACGCCTCCTCCACACCGGAGCTAGTGATAGCCGCGGTGGCGGAAAGCTTTAGATTATCCCCGAGCGACCTCCAAGGCCAGCGCCGGGACAAGGAAACCGTTTTGGCGCGCCGGGTGGCCATGTATCTGCTGCGCCAGGAGACCGGCTGCTCACTTGCGCAAATCGGCCAGCTGCTGGGCGGGAGAGACCCCTCCGCGGTAACCAACGCCTGCAAAAAAATCACCCTGGACTTAAAGGGAAACCTCTACCTCAAGCGCAAAATTGAGGAAGTAAAACAAAAAATAAGCCCTGAGAGCCCGAAAAAGAGAGGCTAATCCTATCCGCGCTTTTAAGCCCCAAAGCCTTCACCTTTGAGCCCACTTTTCCCACTTTCTCAGCCAGGCAAGTTTTATCACCTTTTTGTCTTCTTTTTGTGCCAATTTTGGCTAAATCCCGTGCCTAGTTTATCCGGCCGAGCTCAAAATTATCAAATGCAGTGCTAGCTTAATAATGGTAATATTAAATAAAATACGATAACTCAAGTAATGACAAAATTATAACAATAATTGTTTTTTGATTTTAGTGTGATGAGCCAGGCGGGGATGATCGACCGGGTGGAGATAAAGGTGAAAGCAGGTGATGGCGGAGATGGTGCCATCAGCTTCCGCAGGGAGAAGTTTGTCCCTTTTGGCGGCCCTGACGGGGGTGATGGCGGGAATGGAGGCGATGTCATCGTGAAGGCGGATAAAGCTGTCACCAGCCTGCGCCAAATAGCCCAGAAACGCTATTACCGGGCAGGGAATGGCGCTAACGGAGCCGGGCAGAAAAAGCATGGTAAGCGTGGGGAAGATGTGATCTTGACGGTACCGGTGGGGACAGTGGTCTCCTATAAGATGGCCATGCCTGGGGAGGGGCTTATCGCTGACCTAGCGCGGCCGGGGCAGCAGGTGGTCGTGGCCAAGGGGGGCAGGGGAGGACTGGGTAACACGCACTTCGCCTCCTCAACCAATCAGGCCCCCCGCATTGCGCAGCGGGGTGAAGCTGGGGAGGAGGCCACACTGATACTGGAAATGAGACTCATTGCTGACGTTGGCATCATCGGCTATCCCAATGTGGGCAAGTCCACGCTTCTTGCAGCAGCCTCGGCGGCCAAGCCGAAGATAGCCGGCTATCCCTTCACCACCCGCGAGCCGGTTCTGGGCGTGGTTGAGGTGGGGCGGGAGAGCTTTGTCTTGGCGGAGATCCCAGGGCTGATTGAGGATGCCCATCTTGGCCGCGGTCTGGGGCATGATTTTCTGCGCCACGCCATGCGCACCAAGGTCTTTATTCACCTGATTAGCGGCATGAGCCCAGCCCCGGTTGAGGATATGAGGCGGGTGAACGCTGAGCTGAGTCTGTTTGATTCAGCTCTGGGGCGGAAACCACAGATTGTGGCCGTGAACAAAATTGACCTTGCCGAGGTGCGCTGTAAACTAGATGAGATAGGGGAAGCCTTCCGCCAGGCTGGCTTGAGCGTCCACTTCATCTCGGCAGCCACTGGGGAGGGTGTGGCCGAGCTGATGGCGGAGGCGGCAAGGGTGCTGGCCCAGGTTCAAGCTGAGGCAAACGGGATGGAGATAGTTCCCCGGAAAGTATTCCGCCCCCAGCCCAAGGCCAGGCGCGCCAGCGTGCGCCGAGAGGGGGATATCTTTATCGTGGAGGCGCCGGAGCTGGAGCGTATCATCACCACGGAGCGGCTGAGCAATTATGAGATACGGGGGCAGCTCAAGCAGCGGCTGGCCAGGCTGGGGGTTATCAAAACCCTGGAGAAGGCGGGAATCAAACCGGGCGATAAAGTTCGCTGCGGGAATTTAGAGTGGGAGTGGTAACAGCATGAACATCGGCGTGCTGGGGGGCACCTTTGACCCTGTCCACAACGGGCACCTGGTGGTGGCTGAGGTGGTCAAAGACAAGCTGAGTCTGGCTGAGGTCATCTTTGTGCCCGCCGGGCAGCCGTGGCTCAAGGCAGATAGGCCCATCACGCCGGCGGAGCACCGTCTTCAGATGCTGCGCCTGGCCCTGGCGGATAAGCCTGATTTCAAGATATCCACCATGGAGATAGAGCGGCCTGGCCCCTCCTACACTGTGGACACGCTTACCGAGCTGCGCCGCCAGCTTGGTGATGAGGATGAGCTATTTTTCATTCTGGGGCGGGATAATCTGGCCCAGCTTCCCCAGTGGCATGACGCGCCGCGACTGATAGAACTCTGTTACCTGGTGGCGGTTCCCCGGCCGAGTTCAAAGCGCCCGGATATGAAGGCGCTGGAAGCTGCTATTCCCGGTGTATCGCAGCGGGTGATGCTGCTGGATGAGCCGTATATTGATGTCAGCGCTTCAGACATCAGAGAGCGGGTGGCCCGAGGACTATCCGTCCGCCACCTTGTCCCCGAGCCGGTAAACCGCTACCTCAAGGAGCACCGGCTCTATTTTGCCGAGACAACTGGGGGACTTTACCCTAGAATAAAAGGAGCTTAGAGCGGGAAAGCCCATAAAATCTAAAAAAGAGGAAAGGCTAACGCCCGGTTACATTCTCGAAATTTACGCTAGTCTTAATCTTTTTATAAAAGCAAAGGAGTGCTTCCATGTTTGATTTATCTCTCTTATCTCAGGCGATTGACCAAGGTGACCGCGAAAAGACCATCCAGCTGACTGAAGAGGCGCTGGGCGCTGGCGCAAACCCACAGGACATCATCGGCCAGGGCTTGCAGG
>Ga0209426_1001157_pt1 | contig 18299 bp, 25 predicted proteins | sample Deesub1362B_J571_FD_187697 | JGI IMG/M metagenome (GOLD analysis project Ga0209426, IMG submission 187697) | Deep oceanic, basalt-hosted subsurface ecosystem from Juan de Fuca Ridge flank, Pacific Ocean, CORK Borehole 1362B_J2.571 (SPAdes)... ...
CTTCTTTTTTCGGATTTCTTCATTCAGTTCTTCTGCAGTTAACCACTTAACAACTTCTTTTTCAGGTTTTCGTCCCATGTAGCCATTTTGTAGTTATTGGTTAAAAATGTTTTGTCTAATACTCTAACCTATACTACGGATCATCCTCTGGTAAAAAAGATTCACAATAGAACTATTAAACCTCCTCATATGAGAAGAGAAGAAATAAAATTTGTTGTAAACAGATACTTTAAAAATTTATTTTTTGGTTCAACCAAGATTATCCTCTCCGATGATCCACTAATCATTGACGAAGAAAGGTTAGAGTTACCTGATTTGAAATTTGGAAACAACAAAATATTATCAGCTAAAATTCCATTATATGAGATTCCAAATGCTAAGAAAGAGTATTTTTATTCTAAAGATGCGGGATTGTACATTAAAAAACCCTTCGACCGCCAGTACATCATTCTGCCCAAGTCAGTTCATGAAACTTTTGGCATGGAATTCGTTGGCGACATCAAGAAAGAAATCAATAAGTTATTCGAGCATAACGAGGATATTGTATACGATCCCACTATTGTAACCTATGATGATTCCGTTCAAAAATCAGTTTACAGAATTGGAAAGAGGATCATAGAAGCCGTGGAAGATAATGAACTGCGAGCAGGATATGGCCTTATCATGATTCCAAGAATAAAATCAAAGAGATTGAAGAAAGAAGATGAATTAGCTAACCTTGTTATGCGTGAACTACGAAAAAGAAATATTTTTGTCTCGATAATCCACACGTCTGTACCATCGGAGAGCTATGAATTCGATACAAATGGAGATGGAAAATGGAAACTGACTTCTGATCCTAAACAGATAAAAAAATACAGAGGTTATATTAGAAACGTTGTTTTGAATAAAATACTCATTCTGAATTCTTATTGGCCTTTTGTCTTAGAGACACCTCTAAACGCAGATTTGATAATAGGTATAGATGTAAAAAATAATACAGCAGGTTTTACAGTTATTAACAAAAATGGATCAGAGATTAGCTTTCATCATAGCGAGTCAGAACAAAGAGAACAACTAAGTAAAAGCCATATCCAATCAAAAATCGTAGAAATAATAACTGAAGAGCAGAACTTAACACCCAAGGAGATAAAAAAGATAGTGGTTCATAGACAAGGGACATTGTTCCCTCAAGAAAAAGATGGTATAATAGATGCATTAAAGGAACTTTCAAACGAAGATCTAATATCGAAAGATTACAGATGCACATTTGTGGAGATAAGAGAAACGTCTAGGGTTCCACTTAGGTTATTTAAGATTACACAGATGTCAAATGCCCAAAAAGAATTGGTATTTAACCCCACGATAGGCACATACGTTCATGATATCTTCGAAGATGAGGCTTTCATTTGTAACACAGGACCACCATACAATCACAAGGGAACAACAATGCCTTTGCACGTAATAAAACAAGGTTCATTGTCTATGAAAGCGGTGCTTGAGGACATCTTCTATCTATCCAATCTAACTTGGACTAAAATCGATAGTTGTTCCCGTCAACCTCTTTCCATTAAAATTACGGATATAAGGTTAAGGGAATTTGCAGGAGAATACGATTACGATGCTTTGAGATTTGGTGAGGAGGATTGATAAAATGGGTGATATTGGAACATATGCTTCGAATCTAATGCTTAACACTAAATCGCTTAAAGAATTCGATGAAGCGATTAGGGCTATCAAAAGAGAGATGGCCATCAAGAAAAAAGAAAAGACGGCAATTATTAACAAACTGCTGGAAATAATTAATCCAATTTTAGAGGTTATAAAAGGAGATCTTTCAGCATCTATTTCAGTAAGCGAATTCAAGATAGTAGATATTCTTAAAACCAGACATGAGTATGAATGGCAAATCTACAAAAATAGAATAATCAAACTGAGTGAGCGACTTAACTCTGAAGAGGAAATTCAACTGTCTAATAGTGACTTTCAACTTCTGGATGATATTGCCGATGCTTTAGATGCTGAATGTGCAAACCTATTTCGTAGGATGGGTGAGAGAATTTGAAGAACTATCTAAAATGCATAATTGAGGAGCAGATCAACAGGGGATTGTACTTAAAAACGCTTATTCCACATCCATTAAAATATCCCGAACTCTCCGCACTTGCAGAGAGGTGTAGTAGAATAATTGATGATAACGTAAGTAGACTAAAGTACTTTCTGGAAGAGCTTGAAAATAGAGACGAAGAAGATATAAGAGACATATATAGGGGATTCAGAATATGTTCAAGAGAGATGGAGATCGTCGAAGCTTATGGAATTCCAGCTCTTTACTATCAAACCTCAGAAGTAGGGTATTTAAATAAGTTAATATTTAAAATTCATCAGGAAATATCTCTGCCCTTAACACCACCATCAATAGCATGTATATCAACTAATTACTACTATTTCCAACCTTTTACTGGAGTTATTTTCGTACCACTTAGTGAAACTAATTTTCTGCTACATTTACCTGATTTATTTCATGAGATTGGTCACGAAGTATTGCATAGCAAAAACGAGGAATTGAGACTTAAAAAAGTTGATGAATATTATACTAAGGCAATAGAAATACTAACGAACTATTACAGGGAATTGCTGGCAAGGAAGATGAAAGAAACAGGTCCTTCTGAGATACCAGAATTGATAAGGCTGATTCACTCGCGATGGAAAGACTACTGGATAAAAGAATTTTTCTGTGATCTTTTCGCATGTTACACTTTAGGGCCTGCCTACGTCTGGTCACATCTTCATCTCACAACCAAAAAAACTGAAGATGTGTATGGTATTGCAAAAACGCATCCTTCAGATGATGCTAGAATGAAGATGCTGGTTACTGGATTAAATAAACTTGGGTTCATCGATGAAGCAAAATCACTCCAGAGTAAGTGGAATAGTTTACCTTTTGTTCGTTGTATGAAACCACCTCCTGAATACTTATACGCTTATCCCACTAATTTGATGGAGAAGATAGCTGAACTTTTTTATATTGGTTTAAAAGAGTCCAATTTCCCTTTTACTCATCCTAACAAAATAAAAAATCTTGGTGATAGCAGTATTATAAAACTTCTTAATACAGCTTGGGAAATGTTTTGGAATGATCCCTCAAATTTCGGTAAATGGGAACAAGAAAATATTCAAGAATTGAAATCCAATTTGTTAAATCTCTAGAAAAGTCATCCTAAGCACTTCCATTTAAGTTGTGTTAATCTTATGGAACCGCTAGGAAGCTGACTCATCGGCTTGAGGAAGTTTTCATTTCCGGTTAAGAGGTAATTTCCAACATCCATTAGATACAGACATTTGACGACATCTTTCTTACCATCTATCTTGTTTCTTGGTAGAATACAAAGTTTGACTCCTCCAAAAATTCTTGATGTCATATTTTCAACATAAAATGTGAATTCATTCTCTGGAGAATCACTATTAAAGACTTCAACCTTTGCAGAAGAACGTTGTGAGTATATAAACTCAGTTAGTAGGATCACTCCTATAGCTATTGTTAAGATGGTTGTTAAACAAATTGCTACTTTTTCCAGATCTCCCGATCTCTAAGCAAATAAATTGCTAAAAGTTCTTGACTGGCATGGGGACAATATCAAGATCATAAAAGGAGAAAAGGTGCTGATGGGGGTAAGTAAAATGGTTCAACCTTTGGTAACTTACCATTTCAATAAGTTTTGTCAAAACTTATCGCTACTATACATTTGTTCCACAAATTCATACTTCTACTCACTTTAATACTCTTAGTGATTCTCATGCCTCGTCCTAGATATGTAAAGAGCTTACAGGAAGTATTGCTTGCAGAATAGCTATGAACCACATCAAGGCAAAGTTTCGGCAATCATGTATGGATGCTTAGGAAGTTGATCTCATCTGTACTGCATTGCTATTTGGTGGCAGTAAGTATGCCCCCATCCTCTTTCCCTCAGAAGTTCGATTATTGCCCTGTGCACTTCGCTGCCTGCTTCGATCCAAATTGGCTGGTTGCAAATTGCACAATAGTAGTGAATTCCAAATCTTAGCATTGCCGTATTAAACCCTTGCTGAAATCCTCTTTCATGGGCATTTTTCAAATCCCTCAGCAAACCAACTTCCTTAGAAAGCCAGTTTCTTTGCCTGTTAAGCGACTCTACATCTTTTTTTAGTGCTTTTGCCTGTCTTCTAAGCTCTTTCAAGTTTAATATCAGATCTGAGTGTTCTTCAACAAATGCTCTCATCTCCTCCATGCTCATTCCTTTTTCTTTTTCGAGCTCCTTTATTTTCTTGTAACTCTCAACCATCTCATCAACAATCTCCTTGTAAGGAACTCCAATCGTCTCTTTGAATTCCATCCTTATTTTCTGCATTTATTTCTTCGTCGCACCCCTCTATGTTTTTGATTACCCAATCTACCTTTTTCTCGAGAATCTCAAGCTTGTATAGTCTGTACTCGTCTGCAAGCTCTTTCTCTCTTGTAATCTCCTCTCCCATCCTCTTGAGTTCAACTTCATACTCGAAGATTCTCGATTTTCTCTCAAATTCTTCTCGAAAGTTCTCGGTTTTATCGAGAAGATCTTTGCTCTTGTTGAAGTTGGCTGATTTTAGAACCCTATTTACTGTATCCCAAGAAATTCCGAGCTCTCTTGCAATCTTGTTCCTGCTTAACCCCTTCTCGTGTAATTCCTTAATTCTCCTTTTTTGCTCTTCTGTAAGCATAAGGAAAATTGCTCTTGAAAATTTAAGATTTTTTCTCTCAAAAATTCTCAAAAATTCTCGAATCGAAACATCTTTTGAATTTTTTGCCTAAGTACACACATAGGTAAGGAGTGGGGAATGAAAGGGTATTGGGGGTGGGGGTACCCCTTCTAGACAATCCGAGAAATTCTACGACGAACCGCAGTCAAAGTTAAACATAGGCTACTTCCTCTTCTCTTCTTCTCTTCCTCCTTTCTTCTTTAAAACGGATTCAACTATGCTCAGAAATTCTTCTTCGCTAAGCATCCTTCATCGCAGTAGTAGCCTGTTCTTTCTTCTATTATGCGATCTCTTCCCTATCCTCATGGGTTGTTTTATCAAGCAATCCGTATTTTCCAAGCATAAGCCTTACGAGCTTGCTCATTTCAATCACTTACAGTTATAGTTCTAATCCTTAAAAAGGTTTGAGAGAACTAATTCAATTTGAGCTGAATCATCAACCACAACAACATTTGCTGGCTGGGTCTCAACAACTCTCAGGACAAAGAGACCGGATGGCAGTAAAACTGCTAAATCGTTGTTTGCCATTACCACCTTTTTCTCGATCAGTTTTCTCAGGTACTCTTCTTTTGTTTTTGCAATAAAGCTCCATCCCCATGATTCCCTGAGATATCCCTTCAGGATTACCTTTTTTGCTTTCTCTGGCTTGATTGCTTCAACAAGAACTTCTTCACCATATTCTGCTCCCGTATTTTTCATTGTAACTTCATCCATGAGTATTTCATCATCGCAAATTTTACCTCTCTAGATCCTTGCTGCAGCCCCACTTCTGCCTGTTATTCTGACGGCATCCTTAGGTTTAACATTAAGCATTTGCATCACATCTCTGCCAATCCTTACGACACCTCTGTATGCATTCTCAGGCTTGATTTTATTGACTCTCAACAACATTTTCTCAACCCTTTATTCAATTTTCAAGTACTTCTGCTTCTCCAAAGGCTTTATCTTTTTGAAAGACTCATGTTTATTGACGTTGTCATGGGAAGAAAAGGAAGAGGAATGACGAGGTACATCATAAAGAAGTACGATGCTGATGTTGTCATGGCTGCTCTGGAGTATTAGTTTAGGGTAGTACTATGAAGATGAAGGTGTTTTTACTCATTCTGATTGCATTAACTGTTTTAGGCTGCTTGGCTGAATCACCGGAGCTAAGACGAACTCCAACATCATCAGAAGTACCAGCTATAACTCCTTCACCAACACCAGCAATTACTCCGGCTCCAGTACAGACGCCCACTCCAACTCCAACACTTCAGTTTGGAGTCAAATATCCCGCAAAAGTCATCTACGTTTACGACGGAGACACGATCAAGGTCAAATCTAAGTGGTCAAATTCTAAAAGTCAGATTACTGGGCGTTGACACTCCCGAGAAAATTGCTGAGAAAAACAAGCCTTACGAATACAATGCGATAACAAATCTGACTTATCTGGCTGAATGGGGCTTGAATGCCAAGGATTTTGCATACACAATGCTCTATAACAAAACGGTCTACATCGAATTTGATGAGGTTGCTGGCTTGAAAGGTTACTACGGTCGTTATCTTGCCTACGTCTATCTTGAGAACCTAACAGACTTCAATGCTTTACTCGTGAAAGAAGGCTACGCGAGGGTTTACACTGAAGGAGAGTGTAAGAAAGAAGATTACTACCTGCAGCTTGAAGAGATGGCAAAGGCGAACAAAACTGGTTTGTGGAGGATTATGAGGTGATAAAAATGGATTACCTGATTTTCCTGCTCTGTTTGCTTTTCTTTGCCCTTATAATTTTATTCTGGAAGTATGCTGAGCTTAAAGGCAGAATAGAGCAGAGGGCAATGCAGATATTTAAAGAGTGGAAAGAAAAATAACTTGAAAGCACTTCAGCAAGGAAGGCTGAAATTCTTTTCGAGGAATGGCGACAAAAGCACGAGAAGGAGATAAGGAAAGATGCAATAGAGAAGAGCAAAGCAGTAATAGCTGGAAAGATTACCGAGCACATCACTCCATATCTACCAGAATTCAAATACAACCCAAAAGACGCACGCTTCATCGGCTCTCCAATCGATTTGATCGTCTTTGATGGTCTTGATGAAGGAGAACTTAGGAAAATATTCTTTGTTGAAGTAAAATCAGGGAAATCGGTACTTAGCAAGGGAGGGGCTGATCAAAGATGCTATCGAGCAGAGGAGAGCTGAAGGGGGGATTCTAAGGCATGGGACTTAAGCTTAGGTGTTATCCTCTTGCAACCTTGTATGCATTGCTCTTTCTCCTGAACATTCTCGATTATCTGACAACCATTTACTGCCTAGAAAACATACCCAATGCTTACGAAGCAAATCCTTGGGTTCAGACTCCTGAAGTGATGTTCAAAGTCAAGATTTTTACGGCATTCCTATGGGAATTACCGGAATTCTCATTGGTTTTGCTTTTGATAAGATTAGAATGAAGTACAGACTAAGAATTGTTTACCTCAGTTATTTTGTTCTCTTTGCTTTTACATTTGCGGTCTTTATTGAGTACATCCTTACAGTTGCCGATAACATCAATATCATCCTCAGGTATGATTAGATGTTCTAAAAAAGGTACTACTAATCTTATATACTTGAATGTTTATGATTTCAAGGCGTCTTCTAACGTTAATCAGCAACATTTGGAGTGTTTTTTGATTTTGTTTTGTTAAATCTAAGTCGGTTTATGAGAATTAACGTTGCCCATTCAGGCAACAAAATGACATAAATGGCAAAACATACTATGCTCGATGGATGTTGAGAAAGTAGTAAAAGCGTTGAATTCAAGAACACGTAGGAAAATCCTGAAAATCTTGTCTGAGGGTCCTAAAAATGTCAAAGAGGTTTCTATAGTGCTAAGAGAACAATATTCTGCTAATATAAAATATAGAGAATCTGTTTTTAAAGCTCTTGAAAAACTGGTAGAGGCTGATCTCGTAGAGAAGTTCTATGAAAAAGACAAAGGAATAGCTTACAGACTCAAAAGAAAGAAGGTGACAATCGACCTTATAAAAGAGGTGGTGAAGTAATGGTAAATCCTGTTTTAGCAGAATTGAGAACTACTCTGAATAACTTAAAAAGTAGAGAATACTTAAAACCTACAATTGCTGAATTTAACGAAAAATTGGATGAACTTATTTCTGAAAGGTTCTCAGAATCAGAAGCATGGGTTATAGTTCTGGACCATTTAACTGAGATAATGAGAAAGTCTCAAGAAAATGTTGAAAAGATAATTCAAAGAAAGATAAGGGATGGAGAGATCAGGGATGCTTCTCAGAGTCGTGTTGCAGTTGCAGGGCTTAATTTTCAGGGCATAATCACTTATGCACTAATTCAGAACATCCTATTGGGTAATCTTCCTAAAGTTATAGTTGCATTTAGACCGAAGCAGTCTAAGTACAAGAAAACCTTGGAAAAGTATACAGAAATAACCGTGGGCGATGAAACCCAAAAGCCAGACGTAGATATAATGGTTTTTGACCCCAACAACGAGAGTGCTCCTGTCGTTGTATATTCTTGTAAAACTTCCCTTCGAGAGAGAGCGGGTCAAACATACAGATGGAAACTTCTCTACGAGATGGCAACTTCAAAGTGTGAGTATATCGAAGATAGTGATACTTGTCCCATTAAAAAGTACAAAATAAGTTTCAGTGGGAAAAGAAGAGTACTTGTAGGCTTTATTACTGCTGATTTCTATGATGAAGTGCACTCGCCTCAACTTCGGGGCATGCTTTCCTTCTTTGATTTTAACTATGTCTCTAAACCAAATATCGGACTTGAGAAGGTTAGAAATCTAAGCAAAATAATTGAAGATCTAAATGAAATTTTTGGATAGCAGATAAACTATGAGTCAAATGAATCTAGTGGAATTTATAGAGAAGATAAGAGAATTAAGGGAACGTGGATATGTCAAAACCAAAAGAAAGGGAGATACAGGAGTAGGTCACACTTTAGAGCAGGAAATAGGTCTCACTGAAAATAATATATCTGGACCAGATTTGGAAGATATTGAGCTAAAATCCCAAAGGAGAGATTCATCGAGTAAAATAACATTATTCACGCTCGATAGAGATGCATGGAAACTCAATCAAAAAGATGCAATTTTAAAATATGGATATATTGATACTAAGAGTAGACCCGCTCTTAAGTGTACTGTCTATAACAAACCAAATTCCCAAGATTTATTTTCTAAAGTCGAGGCAGATAGATATTGTATATATCATACTGATGGGACATTAATAGCTGAATGGAGGATAGATAACTTATGTGAAGCATTTATAAGAAAATTTCCAAATATGGTATTAGTAATCGCGGAACGTAGATTTGACTCCAATGGGAGAGAGGAATTTTGGTATAATGTTGCGTATTATTTAGAGGGTGTGAATAAAAGTAAGTTCATAGAATACCTCCAGCAAGATATTATTGTAGTTGACCTCAGGATGCATATTAAGAAAAACAATTACGTTAGAAATCGTGGTACTGCTTTTAGGACTCAAGAAAAATACTTGCCTGAGTTATTTTCTTCAAAAGTTAATCTTTTAGAGTCTGATTTTGAAAAAGTTGCGAGTATGATGGGAACAGAGAGTAATGCAGAGAGAAGAAAACAAAAAAGATTAATCGATTTTGAGTAAAATTTTATTTAAGGTAAATTACTTCTTTAAAATAACTATATACTCAAAGTTCATTGTGCTTACTGCATCCCCCTTTATGTTGGACGGGCTACTCTTTTTAGGCAATCTTTTAGATGGAATTTGCCTAACTATCGTCTTAAGATGGGTGTATCCTCTATCCTCAAAAAGCTCAAAGAGTATGATGTCTGTAGGAATATTAATCTTTTTCACAGTCCTATTGCCTACTACAATACATACAAATGCATTTTCCATTGTAATTCTATTAATTTCATCTACCGTCTTATTAAAATCTGAGAAAAACGAGTAGACATCTAAAGCTCTTTTACCATCATTTTTGGATATTTTCTCAAGTGTATTGTAGAGAGTATCAGATGGGACATCATCCTTTATTTTCTTTGGTCTAATACCCCCTAAAGATATTTTATCAATTCTTTTAACGATGTCATAGTCGTAATCCAGCCACTGTAGAGTGAGTCTTGAAAACTGCCCATATGCAACTGTAGTCCGTGAATCTCCATATGGTGGAGAAGTTGCGATAAAGTCTACCGAGTTCTCAGGAATAGATGTTTTCGCTCTCATATCCTCCATTAGTACTTTAGACCATAGTTCACCTTTCTGGATTCTTTGTATATCTACTGAAGAATAAAACTCTCTCATCATTTTTATATTTCTTTCAGAAATCTCCAAAAAGGTTGATAAGGCATCGGGATTCCATTCTTTTAATTTATTCTCTGGAATCCTAAATAGTTTATATTCGCCTCCTCTAGTGTTACTAACTTTTCTAACAGTTTCTGAAAAGGAAACGTAGAAGAAATTCCTTACAACTTCATCTTCAATGTTGTCTATTATCTGTTTTATGAAAGAGAGTTCACGTATAACCTTCGGCTTGAACCAATATTCTATGTTAAAGAAATTTGGAGTCTCTATTTTTTGTATTATTTCAGGCTTCCACCTAGCTTCACGTATTCTATCACATATTCTTATGAATTCTTTTTCCAATTCACTATGATTGATTGGAGTCGTCTTTACTTTGCTGAGTAATATAGCAAGCGGATTTATGTCAACTCCATATGAGTTGATGTTGTGAAGCATCGATTCAACGAGTACTGTTCCTGAGCCACAAAAAGGATCTAAATTCATTTTTGATTCTTTTCCGTATTCTTCCATTAATCTCTTTGCGATTTGGGGTATCATCATTGCTGGATAAGTGTGAATACCGTGAATTGAGATCTTAGTGTTCTCTCCAGAGAAATCCCACGTTGGATCTCTAATCCTTTTACTTTCTCGTCGTAAGCCAGTCATTCCCTTTCCTCCTTTAGTTTTGATTTTACTGTGGTTGAAATAAATGACTTCTCCATCAACCAGTTTAGCACTATGTTTCTGACTACCTCCGAGTCGCTTGACCCCATTTCTCCTTTCAGCTTTTGGAGGAGTTCGTATTGTTCTTGAGTAAATACAACCTGAATTCTTCTGGTTTCCTTTTTGTTACTCATTTAATACACCTCTAGTACACAAATAATAGTTAAATATGTGTATTTATAAACATTTCGTTTAGTCCGATAATAACTTCCAGTTCTCTATAATCTGTTTCAGTATCTGGTTGTAATACAATTTCAATAAGTTTCGCTCCGTTTCTCCAACATAACTGTTATGAGCTACTAAGTTTCTAATATCCTGAATTTCTTTAATTTTTTGTGTAATCCAAGGCTGATCAGGGAAGAAATTCTTAAAAAGTTCCCAGTTATTCTGAATTATCTTTCCCAAATCCTCTATATCTAGATAGAACAAGCCTTCACCTCTTATAGGCAACCACTTGTTCTTTTCAGCATCTACTTTTCTCCTTCTAATTTTTTCCCTCAATCTCTCTGAAATCTGAATTTTGTCTATGTAGTTATCTCCATATTGATGGGTGCAGACGTGTTTGATGAACATTCTTAGGGAATTTTCGATGCAATAGATCAGCACATACACTTCAGCCACTCTTTCGCTTTCTTTATACTATCCTCTGGAAGTAGTTTTTCTGCTACGCTTATGTCAACTTTTGCTGCTTCGCTCAAAATTTTGGTAATCTCTCTTTCGGCATCCAATGGTTGTATTAGAACTATGAACCCGCCTTCATCTATTGAGTATCCCAACAGTTCTAAGGCTCTTAAAAATAAACTTTTAACACCATTGTCTAAGAATTTTTCACATTCTTGACAAATTGAATCATTCCAATAAGATCGCCTTGGAAGTTCACACTTCCCACTTTCAAATCGCCTGCAACAATCATATTTTTGTATTCTGCGATTTAGTTCTTCTAAAAACATTTCCAATTCCTTGTTATCATATTCTATAGCCTTCTCCAAAAAGCTTCGGACGTTTGATTCATACCAGAAATCACTCCTTCTCCATTGTCTTAGATTGTCTAGTATAAAGGAGCCTAGACCTGCACTATCGGCTAATTCTACAACATCAATATTGAGTCTATTGATTACGGCATACAACTTCTCAATTGCGTCTGATTTAGTATCCATAGCACCACCTAAACACCTAAAGGATACAAAATAACAAATTTCTTTAAGTTTTCCATCATTTCCCCGTTTCTGAGAATCCTTGAGAAACCGAAGTTATCTCATGTACTTTCTCGCGAATACAACAAGGAAAACTGCCCACATGAAAGTTCCAAAAATTGCTTCAAATGATGCCAAAGCTCTTCCCCAACCTACAGGGTGTAAATCTCCATATCCTAAGGTTGTGGCAGTTACAATGCTGAAGTAAAGATTACTCCAAAAATCATGAGCATTAGGAACGCTATTCGTTAGCCAATATATTAGTGAAGTACCCAAAACAACAATTAACCATAGAAGAATTGGCCTTTTCCAGTTCGTCCCATATTCGCATGTTAAATCTGCTAAAAACCGCTCTATGACAGAACTTATCCAAGTCTTTATTAAACCAAACATTGCCCCTAATTTTGACTTTGTGTTTTTAGAGTGTTTCAGTTCTTCCTTAACCTTTTTTACTACAGCTCTTCTTATTGCTCTTCTTTCCCACACGAACATCCTATCCGCATCGTCTTTCTTTCCCTCTTTCTCGTAAAACAGCCTTTGAACCCTACAAGCCTCAGCCTCTGCTTGCGGAAGTTTGAACCATTCGCTCGGAATATCGATGTTCAAACCTTTTGAAAAATCAGCAATCTCAAAACTCAATTCATCGTAAAATTTGCACTCTTCTTCTTTTGGCTTTCCACTAAAATCAGCAAAATCTCTAAATATTGAATTTATAAATTCTGCTTTTCCTTTGAATACAGCTTTTTTAAAACTTACTATATCAGAAACAGAAAAGCAGGTGTTAATAAAGTGAACAATACCCCCAAATATCGTTTCAATAAAATTTACTTCATCAAAGAATTTTACACTCCAAAAGCTGATATAAAAAGTAAGAAATTTAGCTTTATTAAATGTAGCTCCTCCTTTGAATTGTGAGTAATCAAACTGTGTCTTACCTTTAAACGTAGCATCCGAAAAATTTGCAAAATCTTCAAATACAACTCCACCAAATTCCGCACCATCATCGAAATGAGCATGCGAGAAGTCCACAAAATCTTTGAAAATAGCACCAGTAAAATCGACCAAATCACAAAACTTTGCATGTGAAAAATTAATAGATGATTTAAAAATAACACCTTCAAATTTAAAATCTACACTGGGAGGAATTTTAGGAAATACAAAGCCTCTACAATTTACCTCATCTTCAAAAACAAACCTTTCTATATCTTCCTTAAGAATTCTATTATAGATCCCCTCTTTCTTGGGCTTAAACCTAACCAAAAACTTTCTCCAAAACTCTTTTGCTTCCTCTTCAGTCTTACTCGGCTTATGAAATATACAATAATCTCGATCTTTTGTTTCAGAGTCGCAATTACCATACTTCTCGAGCTTGCACATGTTTGATTTTGTGATAAGAGAACAAATTATAGTTTTTGAAGTTTGAACTTCAAACACTTGACTTAGGAGGTGGTGGGTGGAAGCTGGATTTGATTTTCATCTACATAATTTCACCCATATAATTAATTATTTACCTTGAGATTCATTGGAAGAGTATAGAATCCTTCATCGCACACATAACTGAAGAATATCACTTGTTTTCTACTTTCCAAAATTTCTGGGAGCCAAAGGTCTGGCGAAAGGTCTGTCTCTCCAAAAACGTGAAATGCCCAAAGCGATGTTCCAAGCTGGTGATGTGTTATATCAACAGCGAGTATATCTATCCTCCCGTTGAAAAGTCCTTTTTCGACAGCTCTGTCTTTGATTATCCTTTTACAACTCCTTATCACATCCCCTAAGCCAATCCTCACAAGCCGTTTTTCCTCAATTTGCCTAACCCAGCTCAGCAAGTTTCCCGTTCTTTTCGTCACATCCACTATTTGCTCCGTCTTTTTTATCAAAATGTCTCCATTCTTTCTGACGAATTTAAAGTCTACATCCTCATCTGCTAAAATCTTTGCAAACCTTAACTCACTTAGTATGGATGTTATCTCGTTCACAACGTTTTGAACGCTTTTAAGATATGCTGGAAGGTTATGGCGGAATAAATACATCCATCTTGTTCTTCTTGCAGGCTCCGTCTTCTTTTTAAGCTCGGAAATTTTGGTAAGAACGTTACACTCGTATGGACATTCTTCTTCGAAATAATTCAGCAGGCTTAGCAGTTCGAGAAGTGGTACCCAAGATGGCATAGCTGGGTACAGAATCCCTCTACCCTGAGCAATATTTTGAAACAATCCCAACCGCTGTAAAGTAACAATACCATGGGCAATCTCTGAAAGGGGCAACCCTCTCCCCTCAAGTTCCCTCCAGTAATCGATTAGGTCTTCTCCTAAATACGACACAGGAAGCATATCTGTTTTTATATAATCGCTACCAATCTCAATCTTTCGTGGTGATAACATGTTCGGTTGAAGCTTTTGAAATGGTAAATTAACTACTAAAGAAGAGCCCTTCTGGTAGATGTATTCTTCAGGTTTAAATCCGTACCTCTCTTGCCCATCTACGTTTACTTTGAATTTTCGTATTAATGCTCTCACCCCGCTTAGAAAGTGAAATAACAAAAGATAAATAAAATTTATGCCAGAAGCGACAGATCCAGTTGTCTTTTCTAGTTATCTTTTAATAATAATGTACTAATATTTGAATTTATGTAAATAATTATAAAATAATATAAAGTTGATTTCCCGATTTGAGCAGGATGCTGGATGTAACTTCTTGAAATGAGAATCGTTCTCATGCTACCACCTCTACCGAAGTTGTCTCTTCCTTAACAGCCTCAGCATTCCTGCCATTCCCGTTAAACAGCCTGTACTTCCTTACAACCTCAACTTCAATTCCATCTCTACTCCATCCAATTTTTCTGACAGCCTTAAACATCGCTTCAATGTGCTTGCACGCGTATTCCATCTCTTCGCTGTGTTTTGCATAGTCAGGGCATGAACAGATCCACTTGTAACCGATCCACTTCACAACGTACTGCTTCGGTTTGCCAAAGGTTGAGTTTAATGATAGAACGCTGAACTCAGCCTCGTTTATTCTGTAAACAACCATTGTGAATCTTTTTTCTTCATACTGCATTTTCTCACCTCAAGCTAAAACAACCCTCACAATTCCTCCGCATCTGCAGCACTGCATCACTTCAACGGCTTTCCTTCGTGAATATCTTGCATCAACAAGCTCGAAACATCCAATATTCCCACAATGCTTGCAGACTACAAAGCTCATCAAACCACCTCCTCAGCGACTTCTCTGCTGGAAGCCGCCTCACTGGAGATGGCGGCTTTTTGTAGTAGTAGCAGTAATAACAGCAATAATAACAGAGAAATAAAGGAGAAAAAACTAGAAATCAGTGATCTTCGGGCAACATCAGCGTTATTACCTGCCCACTGTCATCAACCCACACCTTTTTGCCGTTTATGTCGATTTCTTTCATATCTGGATGCTTGAAATGCCTTGCAGCTTCCAGAGCTTTGATAACCCATGAGATATGCGATAACAGCAGCACTGAACTCAGCAACAACTTCTTGCAATGGTATCTGGCCATCATGAATGCTGTGAAGGTGATCATCGACCGCATGGCAAAGTTCATGCAGAAAAACAATGAGTTCGGGAGAAGCAAGCTCTATTATTTTTGATCCTATGCAGTATCTGCCATAGCAATTCCTGAAAGCTGCTGTCTTTATCTTCAAGCCAAGTTCTTAAATAATTCCGTTGAATTCATAGGGGATTTTAACGCTGAAATTCTTTTCTGGCAGAGGTTCGCCTTCAGTATCCTCATAACGGAAAACTGGAATCGGTTTAAAGCCAACAAGCTTGTCAACGTATATCGTTTCCTCGATTTCAACCACTTCTACTTCTCCGTTTTCATTTACTTTTTCTTCTTCCTTTTTAACCTTGACTGGAATCTTCTTCCTGATAGGTGCTAAGATATAGAATGCCTTAGCTCCTTTCTTGACGTGTCTTCCTGCCTGTCTCCATTGTCTAAAACCTCTTGCATCGCATGTGTCGTGCATGTACATTATCAATCTGTTAAAGAAGCTCCAAGCATCTGATGGTTTTCCGTTTCCTTTGAAGACTGCTAATGCTACCTTTTCTGGGTTGTCTTCGAATGCTTTGAGAACGGTCTCCATTGCTTCTCTTATTCTGTTTTTCTTATCTGACATCCTAACACCTCCTCAGCGAGCTAAAGCCTGCTTCATTGGAATTTAGCGGGCTGAATTGGAGAATGGAATAAAGATAAAAAACGACAAGTTTATACTCACATGAGCACTAAGGATTTGATGTGTGATTAAGAGCCTGTTAGATACGCTTGGAGGTGAGAAGCATCCAGAATAAGTGTATATATGCATTGTGGATATAATCCTAATTTGGGATGATATAACAACGCGTATATGAACGAGTTGCCCGAAATACCAGAGCCCCCAGTATAATGTTGTGTGAGGAAAATGTATAGCTCGAGAAATATATTGGTGCAACGCAAAGAGAATACTATTACATCAGTACAAAGCCCACAAAATAACTTTACATGGTTATCGGAGGATAACAATGGTTAATGAATGTTTAGAGTTGTTTAACCCCATTGATTTGCGTTTAGGTTGGTCTTCTAGAATTTCTAGACCACCTCATTCCATAGAAGAACTTAAAAAGGCAAAAACATTAATCTTAGGCCATTGCACATATCAACTTTTCTCGAAGAAATAAAGAAAAATGGACTTTTGCCCGATATGAGCGGCGAGAGAGGAGTAAACGATGGTTTACCTTCAGATAGAGATTGCGTCTATTTGCTTTCAACACTCGATAGATTTTTTTGGAGCGCACGATAAAGCACTACGGTGGGGAGGGAATCGTGGTAGTAGTAAAAGTGGAACGAAATCGTCTTGAGGCCGATGAAAATGTATTTGCCCCTATTGAGAGGAATAAATATCAGAGCGATGAGGTTTTGTATATATCCCTCTGTTTGGTCAATGTAAACACAGGGGGCGAATATCACCACAACAAATAATTGGAATCTATAAAACTGATGGATCCAAACTTTGGCCAATTAACGGGGAGACGAAAACATCAGAAAAGTATGAGGAATATTGAAAAGAAGGAGAACATGACAAAAGACAAAATAGGGCTCTGGCACTCTCCGCTTAGCTCCGACCCCTTCGGGGTTCGGATAACAAGCGGTTTCTGGCTTCGGCTTACACCTTCGCCCAAATCCTCGCTTCGCTCGGACTTCAAGTACCCACCGGACGTTAGGCGACATTTCGCTTGGCGGCTTATACTTATATAGCCAAAAAGGAGACGTATGAAACATGAACGATAAACCTTTCATCGCAGAACTACATGACATAGGGAAACTCGTAGATCGACAAGCTCTTAACCAAGCTGGTATTGATATCAAAGGTCATACTTTTCATAAATTTGATTTTTCACAACTCGGTATTTCTAAACCTTCCTCTCCAAGTTGGTATACACAATTTACTGATAAAGTTAGATCACTTGCCTCAACTAAAGTACCTAAAAACTATCTAGCAGATGTTTTGTTAACAAGAATTGCAGATGAATTGGCGTCAGCAATATCAAGAACATGGGGAGGTTCAGAAGACTTTCAAAATAGAAAGAAAAGGGGAGAATTCACAGTAGAGGGGATCTATGTCCTATGGAATCCAAACTATTATCAAAGAGAAAAAGAGAAAGGTAAAAAATGGGCTGCTTTTAGCACACCTTCTGAACTTAAAGATATGTTTGAATTTATTGAGAACTGTGGAAATTACAATGAAGTTTTTGAGCGATTCGGAGATGATCTCAAACTCACCCCTGAAGATAAATCCGTTCCTTTCAATATTGTAAGCCTTTATACACATTTAGAGCTAACAGGAAAGATTTATCGTATTTTAAAAAGGCACAGCCAAATTATCGAAGATGATGGCAGATTATATCTTGAATATCTAAGTAATAGGATCCAAGCAATAAATGAGGCTACTGGAGGAAGAATAGATGAGCCGACACAGAAGGGTAAGTGGATATACCGACTTGTATTTTGTTATATCAACTTTCCTCAATCTCTTTCTCGTCTTCAGGATCTTAACATTTTCAGAAAAAGAGGCGATTTGATTAAAGCCTTTTCAGAAGATGAGGGTACTAAAGATTATGTCTTATTCTTTACAGACGATTTTATGTGTCTCTTTATACCAAAAGAAGGTGAGGTTCGAATCCACGAGTTATTAGAACCATTTTTTAAAGCAGGATTCATTATTGACTACAGAGAAATGGAGGCTGAGTTATAGTATTTGACATAACTTACTTAACCAAAATTCAAAAATTCCTTAACCCACTTCTCCGCAAAACTGATTCTCTGAGCTAGCTGGTAAAAACTACTGGAAATAATTCTCTTCAGTTCTTCTAAT
>Ga0209426_1001158_pt1 | contig 18268 bp, 18 predicted proteins | sample Deesub1362B_J571_FD_187697 | JGI IMG/M metagenome (GOLD analysis project Ga0209426, IMG submission 187697) | Deep oceanic, basalt-hosted subsurface ecosystem from Juan de Fuca Ridge flank, Pacific Ocean, CORK Borehole 1362B_J2.571 (SPAdes)... ...
CTGCGCTGGGTCCGATTCGGACCGATGGCAGGTGCGATCGAACAATTCAAGAACGGGGAACTGTGATGACCGACACCACCAATGCGGCGAATAGCTCGCCAATCACCGCAGAATGTGCGGGGAATAGCTGGAAGCTCGTGCCGATCGAGCCGACACCGGAAATCATTGCCGCTGCCGCTGCCGCTGCATGGCCCATCGCATCCGAATCGGATATGGCTCTTGCGCGGAAAGCCGCGCGCCTGGTGCTTATGAAGATGGATGCAACGCCGGGGGCGACGCTCGATACCATCGCAGCAGCCATTGCCACGATGGCGCCGGCATACCGCGCCATGATTGCCGCCGCCCCGCAGCCGCAAGGTGGAGCGCTGACGGATGAACAGATCCGCGAAGTTGCCGTCGACTATTGCAGATTCGTCTTTCCCGGTGTGTATTCCATCAGGGAATTCGACTGCGAAGAGGACTTCTTCAATTGCGTGCGCGCTATCGTCGCCCAATCCGCCCCGAGCGCCCCGCAACAGGCGGGGGATGGGCTGACGGATGAACAATACCAAGCAATCAGTTGCTGCATTGCTGACTACCGGTGCGAGCCGGAGGTAGAGCCAAACATCAGCATTCTGCGTGGCCTGCGGTCCCTCCTCGCCGCCCCTCGCCAGCCTGGGGAAATGGGCGCGGGGGTGGAGCAAAACACATGTCAGACGGTATTTGGTCAAGAGTGCCGGTACGCCAAAGATCTTGTGACAGGCCGTGTCCACTGCATTCACTGTGACCGTGACAAGGCCGCCGCATCGGCACAGCAGGATGAGCGCGAGGCGTTTCGAGAGCTGCGACAACGGGTCCGCTCTGTGATTCTTGACCATGGCAGACATCAACCCGAAGAAGACGAGACGTGGGAGAGTTGGCACGCTGCATCCTACGACTTGTTGGGTAGCGCGGTATTTTATCTGTTTGAGGAGTTTGCGCCGCGATTCTCCGCCCAGCAGGTACATGCCGATCCAAAGCAGGATGAGCGCGAGGCGTTGATGTGGGCGGTAATCAGCGAGAAATACGGAATGCATATCGCCCATTACTGCAAGCCGAAAGATGCGGAAGCAGAACTGGCGTATTGGCGTGACCAGTGGCCGGATGGCGGGAAGTTGGAACTCGTGCCGCTAGTTGCCCGGCAGGTGCAGGCCGATGCGGGGGTGGTGGCGCTACCCAACATCGATACTCTGCGCAAAGGGTTCAAGACGTCTCGCGTATGCGGCCCGGAGAACATCTACGAGATCAATATCCAGTACCGATCGATTGAAGACCTGCACGCCGCAGAGGATGAACTGACCGCGCTCATGCGCGCCGCCATGTCCCGCGAGCAGTCGCAAGAGAAGGGAGGCGAGTGATGGCAATCCGTCACGTCGTCTCCGTCTCCGGCGGAAAGGACAGCACTGCGACGCTGCTGCTGGCGCTGGATCGCTTCCCGCGCGAGGTCGTGGTGCCGATCTTCTGCGACACCGGCAACGAGCACCAAGCCGTTTACGACTATCTGGACTACCTCGAAATCGCGCTGGAGATCAAGATCCACCGGCTGAAGGCCGACTTCTCGGAGCAGATCGCCGCGAAGCGCATGTTCATCGCACGCGATCAGCGCACCCGACGTGATGAGGCCGGCCGGCGCGTGCGCTGGACCAATAAAGCAAAGCGCCGCGCGCTCGCCGTGCTGCATCCGACCGGCAACCCGTATATTGACCTTTGCCTGTGGAAGGGCCGCTTCCCCTCTCGCAAGGCGCAGTTCTGCACCGAGCAGCTGAAGCGCGACCCGGCCGTGGAGTTCCAGCTCGCGCTGGTCGATCAGGGGTACACGGTAATTTCGTGGCAAGGCGTTCGCCGTGACGAATCGCAAGCTCGCCGCAATGCCAAGTTGATCGAGCGTATCGGGCCAAAGATCCGCGCATACCGCCCGCTGGTTAAGTGGAAAGCCGCACAGGTGTTCGCCTACGCGGAGTCGCGCGGCGTCCAGCACAACCCGTTGTATCGGCAGGGCATGGGGCGCGTCGGGTGTATGCCGTGCATCAATGCCCAGAAAGGCGAGCTACGGGAGATTGCTAGCCGATTCCCAGATCATGTCCAGAAGGTATCCGACTGGGAATGGCTCGTCGGGGAATCCTCGAAACGCGGCTTCTCGACTTTCTTCACTGATGGTCACGAAGCCATCGACCGGCGCCAAGTATTCGCAGACTTGAACATCTGGTCCCGGATCGAGTGGTCGCGCACGACGCGCGGAGGACGCCAATTCGATCTGCTGGCCGACATAGACGGGCCGGACGCTTGCGCCTCGGCGTATGGTCTTTGCGACAAGGGTGAGGGACTGGTTACGACCATCGAGCGTGCCCGCGCCACAGAGGGAGCGAGCAATGGCTGAGAAGCTGGATTTGGATGCGCTGGAGCGCTTGGCGATAAATGCCCGTGATGGCGTGGTGCGCTCGCACGGATGGGCTGGCACCGTCGAGATGGCTGATCTACTGGCGAAGGACGAGGCATTCATGCTGGGGGTATCGCCTGACGCGATCCTAGCCCTGATCGCCCGCATCCGCACCCTCGAAAGCGCCAGCCAGCCTGGCATCGATGCACTCGCGACGGCGATGCACCACGCGGCTATCAAGTACGCAAGCGGCGATCTTGTCGATTTCCAGCACGAGGCGCGGGAGTTCTTGCTCGCCAGCCAGCCTGGCAGCGGGGAGGCTGTGGAAACACTGATGATGCTGATGCGCGCCAACCCCAACGCCTACGTTTCGGACATCTTGCCGCATGCCGAGGATTATCTCGCTCGCGCCGCCTCGTCTGCGGGGAATGGCGAGGCAAAGGGCGACAAAGGGGAAGGCAATGCTTGAGAAGCTGAAATCGCTGACGAATGTAGGTCTGATCATCCAGCACAACGACCACGCGCTGATCTATCAGCCCATCGTGGATTGGCTGATCGACCACTGCGGCCCGGATGGCTGCTATGACGTGACGCCAGATGATCGGGACGAAATCCTGCGCACGGGCGAATGCTGGACGCTGCAATGGTATCCAAACACGCCTGTCGGCTTCAACGCCGTGGCCGCTGCGACGCTGGAACGTTGCATCGAGCTTGCCACTGAGGGCGAGGCGAAGGGCGGGAGGGAGTGATGAATGAGTTGGCACTTTTCGCAGGCGCTGGGGGCGGAATTCTCGGCAGCAAGCTGCTCGGATGGAGAACCATCTGCGCCGTGGAGATCAATGCCTTCTGCGCAAGACGACTCATGCAGCGACAAAATGAAGGACACCTGTCACCGTTCCCCATTTGGGATGATGTTTGTACCTTCGACGGACGTCCATGGAGAGGCATTGCTGAGGTTATATCTGGCGGCTTTCCATGCCAAGCCTATAGCACGGCAGCTGCGGGAAGGAACAATGCAGATGATCTCTGGCCGGAGATGCGACGGATCGTGGCAGATGTCGCTCCCAGGTACGTATATGCCGAGAACGTCCACAAAGAAGCAATCGACGGCGCGGCCGACGATCTCGAACAAATGGGTTACCAGACCAGAGCAATTGCCCTTGGCGCGGCAGACTTGGGTGCAGACCACGTGCGGGACCGATATTGGCTACTTGCATACGCCGACGACGAAAGCGAACTATGCGGCGGCCTCAATGCAGAAATGGCCGTCAGCCAGGAATTTCGTCATGGCGTTTGGTCGGCCTACCCCAACGAATCAGGAATGGATGATGGGATGGCCTCTAGGGTGGACCGATATAAAGCCATTGGAAATGGCCAAGTACCAATCGTGGCTGCAACAGCATGGCGCATCCTCACCGGCTGAGATCCCCGCCTAACTTTACAGCCGCTTATGCGGCGCGACCGTTTAGACCGAATTATTCAGAACCAATAATTGCAGTGGAACAAGCAGCAGCACATATCATCGAGACAACCCGGAATGCCTGGGAGCAGCAAATGGACAACCGACTCATGAGTGAGAAAGATCTTCAGGACGTGACTGGCCTGAAACGGAAGAGCCTGCAGGCGGAATGGTTCAAGCGCCATTTCGGAGTGACGCCCGTGCAACGCTCCGACGGCAGGATCATCATGACCTGGGCGGCATTCGAAGGCCTGCAGGCGAAGCGCGCCGGCGTGCTGCCCAATGCTGGCGGTGCCACGCCCGGCCGCACTCCCCTCATCCCCATCCGGAAAGCCGCATGAACGCCCGCCGTCGCACGAAGCCCGACGGGCTGCCCAGCCGGGTCTACATCCGGTATGGCAGCTATCACTGGGTGCGCAACACCGACGAGAAGTGGATCAAGCTGTGCCGCGTCGACGATGGCGAGACACGTATGTTCGAGCGGCTGGCAGAGGAAAAGCGGAAAACCGAGGTCGATGGCGACGAGGGCAGCATGTCTCGCCTAGTCAAGATCTACATGGACCAACACGCCAAGCAGTATGCCGAATCGTTCCGCGGGGAATGGCTCCGCCGCGGTGAAGACGTCCGTAAAGCGTTCAAGAAACATGGGATCGAAGAGGTCGACCCTGGCGCCGTGCAAGACTTTCTGCTCGGAAACTGGCCGGACAAGCTGCCCACGCAGACGGCAATGAAGGGATGGCTGTCGAAATTCTTCAGCTGGGCGGTTTTGCGCCGGCACGTCACGCTCAACCCGTGCCGCGAGGTCGAGCTGAAGAAACCGAAGACGCGGAAGGTCTACATCCCGCATGACCACTTCCTGGCGATCCGGGCGGCACTGGCCAGCTACACCTACAAGAAGAAGGTCGGCGGCGAGGTGACTGAGATCACTGCAAAGGTGCCAACCGGGTTAGAGATGCAGGTTTTCGTAGACCTCTGTTACCTCACCTGTCAGCGATCGACTGACATCCGCGAACTGCGCTGGTCACAGATCGACCGTCAGGCGGGCGTGATTCACTTTGTTCCGAGCAAGACTGCGGACAGCAGCGGCGAGGCGGTTGACTGGCCGCTTACGCCAGAGATCAAGGAAGTGCTGCGCCGCGCAAAGGAGCTGCGCCAGGGAATCAAGGTGCAGGCGCTGGCCGACGATTACGTCCTGGTTGACCGCAATGGCAAACCGAAGACAGCGGCCGCATGTCGTGACGCCTGGCGGGACGCACTCGTGCGCGCGAAGCTGGTGGGGAAGGATTACACGGTGAAGGACATCCGGGCCAAGGCGCTGACGGATGCGAAGAAGGCGGGGTATGACATCGAGGCGCTGCAGGTGGCCGGTGCCCACACCGATCGCGCGACTACCGAGGGCTATATCAAGCAGCGCGAGGTGCCTGTTTCGACCGTCCGCTTAGCACTCCCGGCGGCCTGAATATTGGATGTCATCCAAAAAGAAGGGTAGAAACGCTACCCGACGGGGGAAATAAAAAACCCGCTTGGCCTTATACCAAGCGGGTTCTGTCTGGTCGGGGCGAGAGGATTTGAACCTCCGACCACCTGCACCCCATGCAGGTACGCTACCAGGCTGCGCTACGCCCCGAAGAAGGGAGAGTATATCACCGTCAATTCGACAATGGCTAGTAGTTCCAAGCCAATTTATTGGTGCCGTGCGATCTCTTTCAATTGCGCCAGCAGGTGCTGCACTTCGACCAGGTCGTTGCGCAGCGCATTCAGGTCAACAGAAAGCACAGGTGTTTCCTCCACGGCAACCTGAACCTCACTGGGCTCGGCACCCCCAGCGACGCCAGCGCCGTGATGGCGCCCTTCGTCGAGCCGGTTGCGCGCGCCGTTGATCGTGAAGCCTTGCTCGTACAGCAGATCGCGAATCCGGCGAATCAGCAGGACTTCGTGATGCTGGTAGTAACGGCGATTGCCGCGTCGCTTCACGGGCTTGAGCTGGGTGAATTCCTGTTCCCAGTAGCGCAGCACATGCGGCTTGACGGCGCAGAGCTCGCTGACCTCACCGATTGTGAAGTAGCGTTTTGCGGGAATCGGCGGCAGCGCGACGCGCTCGCTGGATTTTTCCGTCATGCGTTGGGTAGTCTGATGTCAGGCCGTGGACCAGAGCCGGTTGGCTCGGTTGGACGCGAACTGCGCGCGGCATTGCAGCATACAGACTGCAATCGCCGCGGGCAATCACCCGGTTGCGCGTCGTTACAGATGTGTGGCTGCCGCGACGATACTGCCCGTGCGGCACATGCCCTCGCGCGTCAGGCTTCCAGGCCCGCGCGCTCCTCCACCTGTGCCTTGAGCTTTTGGCTGGCGTGGAACGTCACCACACGGCGCGCCGTGATCGGGATGATCTCTCCCGTCTTGGGGTTGCGGCCGGGACGTTGCGCCTTGTCGCGCAACTGGAAGTTGCCGAAGCCTGACAGCTTGACGCTGTCGCCGCGCTCCAACGCTTCTCGAATCACGTCGAAGAACGCTTCGACCATGTCTTTCGATTCGCGCTTGTTCAGGCCAACCTGATCGAACAGCATCTCTGCAAGTTCGGCTTTAGTCAGGGTAGGCACCTCGGCGGCACGGGCTTCCGGCGATGCGTCGTCGAGGGAGGCAGCGTGCCGGTCGCTTGCATCGCCCAGGTCTGCAGCATTCATGGAAATCGTGTCTCGATCGTTCATCCTAGATCGCTCTGTAAAATCTGCCGCGATCCGCCCGGGGGCTGTGCCCGGGCGCTCCAATTGAAGGTGGACTGCCTGATTCGCTTAAGCGCGCAGGCGGGCGTCGAAGCCTGCCGTCAGCGCGTCGATCATGCAGCGCACCGCACTGTCGACTGTCTCGTCCTGGAGGGTCGACCCAGTATCTTGCAACGTTACGCGGAACGCAAGGCTTTTCTCGTCAGCGCCAATGGCCGCCGACGCGGCCTTCGGCCGGAACTCGTCGAACAGCACGAGGCTCTGGACGAAATGGCCGAAGCCGCCCTTGTCCAGCGCCGCGCGCATGGCGTCCAGCATGTCTTGCGCACGCAGCGACTGCTTCACGACCACAGCCAGATCGCGAACCGCGGCCGGGAACTTCGAAATCTCCGTGTACACCGGCAGACCTACACCGCGCAGCGCGTCAAGTTCGAGTTCGAACAGCACCGGCGCCTGCGTCAGCTCGTACTTCTGCAGCCAGCGAGGATGGAGTTCACCTACCACGCCGACAGCCTTGCCATCGACGATCACACGCGCGGCGCGACCCGGGTGCAGCGCGGGATGCGCCACTGGTTCGAAGCGCGGCACGCGCGGGTGGAACAGCGCTTCCACATCGCCCTTGATGTCGAAGAAATCGACCGGACGCGTGGCCACGCCCCACTGCTCATCGAACGCCGGGCCGTAGGCGATACCAGCAGCCATCATCGGCTGGTGGTAGCCGGCAACAGTCAGGCCGCCGTCGACCACCTTCGGATCGCGGTGGAACACGCGGCCCACCTCGAACAGGCGCACGCGCGAAGCCTTGCGGTTAAGGTTGTAGCGAACCTTGTCGAGCAGACCACCGATCATCGTGGAACGCATCACGGCCAGTTGGCTCGCAATCGGATTCAGCAGCCGGATCGGGTTGTTGTTGTCCGCGAAGTCCTGCTCCCACTGCTCTTCCACGAAGGCGAAGTTGATCACCTCGTTGAAGTCGCGCGCGGCCAGCGCGTGGCGCACCACGTGTTGCGAGCGGCGGCCTTCGTTGGTCGGACGCATTTCGCTTTCGGCCACAGGCGGGCGGGCCGGAATACGCTCGAAGCCATAGATACGCGCGACTTCCTCGATCAGGTCTTCCTCGATCTCGATGTCGAAGCGATAGCTCGGCGGCGTGACTTCGAACACCTCGCCTTCGTCGCCTTGCGAGCGCGTGAACGACAGGTTCAGGCGCTGGAAGACGTCAGCGATCTCCGCCGACGACAGTTCGATACCCAGCACGCGCTCGGCACGCGCCACGCGCAGCTTCACGGGCTGGCGCTGCGGCACATTGACGGTCTGGTCGTCCACCGGGCCGGCCTGACCACCGCAGATGTCGAGAATCAGCGCGGTGATGCGTTCGATATGCTCGACGGTGGTGGCGTAGTCCACGCCACGCTCGAAACGATGCGCGGCATCGGTCGAGAAGTTGTAGCGGCGCGCGCGGCCCTGGATGGCGTTGGGCCACCAGAATGCGGCTTCCAGGTAGATATTGGTCGTGTCGAGCGAAACGGCAGTGCTGTCGCCGCCCATGATGCCGGCCAGGCTCTCGATCTCCTTGTCGTCGGAAATCACGCCCACCTGCTCGTCCACCTCGACGGTATTGCCGTTGAGCAGCTTGAGCTGTTCGCCCTTGCGGCCCCAGCGCACATCCAGGCCGCCGTGGATCTTGTCCAGATCGAACACATGCGACGGACGGCCTAACTCGAGCATCACGTAGTTCGAGATGTCGACCAACGCCGAGATACTGCGCTGCCCCGAGCGCTCCAGACGCTGCACCATCCATGCAGGCGTGGCCGCGCGTGCGTTCACGCCGCGGATGATCCGGCCCGAGAAGCGGCCGCACAGGTCCGGCGAGGAGATCTTGACGGGCAGCTTGTCCTGGATCGTCACGGCTACTGGCGACATGTCCGGCAGCGTCAGCGCGGCGCCGGTCAGCGCCGACACTTCGCGCGCAACACCATGGATCGACAGGCAGTCGGCCTTGTTCGGCGTCAGCTTGATCGTGAAGACCTGATCATCGAGATCAAGGTACTGGCGAATGTCCTGACCCACCGGCGCGTCGTCCGGCAGGACCAGCAGGCCACCGTGATCTTCGGACAGCTTCAGTTCGCGTGCCGAGCACAACATGCCAAAGCTATCCACGCCGCGCAGCTTGCCGACCTTGATCTCGAACGGCTTGCCGCCCTCTTCGCCCGGCGGCAGCACTGCGCCGACCAGCGCGCACGGCACAACGATGCCGGGCGTGACGTTGGGTGCGCCGCAAACGATCTGCAGCGTTTCGCCGGTGCCGGCATCCACCTGGCACACGTTCAGGCGGTCGGCGTTGGGATGGCGTTCGGTGGCCAGCACGCGGGCCACCACGATCTTCGTGAACGGCGGCGCAACGGGGCCCACTTCTTCCACTTCGAGCCCGGCCATGGTCAGGCTGTGCGACAGCGCGTCGGTGGAGATCTTTTCAGGGTTGGCGAACGTGCGAAGCCAGGATTCCGAGAATTGCATGGCGCTTCTGATCCGGTAGGTATTCTGAGTTGTCTGGGACGTTGGAGCTGCGTTATTGCTTCGGGCGGTACGCCATTTCAGGCGAACTGGCGCAGGAAGCGCACATCGCCTTCGAAGAACAGTCGCAGGTCATTGATGCCATAGCGCAGCATCGTCAGGCGCTCGAGGCCGGAGCCGAACGCAAAGCCGATGTAGCGCTCGGGATCGAGGCCCATATTGCGCAGCACGTTGGGGTGCACCTGGCCCGAGCCGGAGATTTCCAGCCACTTGCCGTTGCCGAACGCCATGTCGATTTCAGCCGACGGCTCGGTGAACGGGAAGTACGACGGACGGAAGCGCACCTGGATATCGTCGCGCTCGAAGAACTTGCGCAGGAAATCGGTGTAGACGCCCTTCAGGTCGGCAAAGCTCACGTTATCGCCAATCCACAGACCTTCCACCTGATTGAACATCGGCGAGTGCGTGGCATCGCTGTCCACGCGGTACGTGCGGCCCGGGCAGATCACCTTGATCGGCGGCATGGCCCGGCCGGCGTACTTCTCGACGTGCATGCGCGCGTAACGCACCTGCATCGGGCTGGTGTGGGTACGCAGCAGCAGGAGCTTGTCGTCGCTGTCGCGGCCGTCCACATAGAACGTGTCCTGCATCGAACGCGCCGGATGGTTGTCCGGGTTGTTCAGCGCGGTGAAGTTCATCCAGTCGGTTTCGATTTCAGGGCCGTCGGCCACGTCGAAACCGATCGAGCCGAAGATCTGCTCGACGCGCTCCCAGGTACGCATCACCGGATGCACGCTGCCACGCGCAACAGAGCGGCCGGGCAGCGTCACGTCGATAGCTTCCGCGGCCAGACGCGCGTTCATCAGCGCATCGGCCAGCGCCTGGCGGCGGGCCTGCAGCGCGGCTTCCACCTGCTGCTTGACCTGATTGATACGCGCACCTTCGGTCTTGCGCGCGTCCGGGTCCAGCTTGCCGAGGCCCTTGAGCAGCTCGGTCAGCGCACCGGTCTTACCCAGAAAGCGGGCCTTTTCGTTTTCCAGCGTGGCGTTGTCGTTGGCGGCGGCGAAAGCAGCCTGGGCGTCGGCGACGACTTGATCCAGATCCAGGGACATGGCGGCAATACGTAGACAAATACGTGGAAAGGTTGACACTGCACGCGGCAATGCGCGTGCGGCGCATCTATTTCGAATGCCGTCTCGGATCGCTCCGATCGACACGGCATTCGAAATAAAAACGGGGCTCGGTGAGGAGCCCCGTTTCAGCAGACCTTGCGGTCGGTGCTTGCCCGGAAGCGCGATCTAGGCGCTTCCGCAGCCGGCATCAGGCAACGGTGGCTTTCACCTGGTTGACGATGGCGGCAAAGGCAGGCTTGTCGTGGATAGCCATGTCCGACAGCACCTTGCGGTCCAGTTCAATCGAAGCCTTCTTCAGGCCGTTCATGAACACGCTGTAGGTCATGCCATGCTCACGCGTAGCAGCGTTGATACGTGCAATCCAGAGCGCGCGGAACACGCGCTTCTTGTTGCGACGATCGCGGTAGGCGTACTGACCAGCACGCATGACCGCCTGCTTGGCGATGCGATAGACATTATTACGACGGCCGCGGTAACCCTTGGCAGCGTCGATGACTTTCTTGTGACGGGCCCGTGCAGTAACCCCACGCTTGACTCGAGGCATATAAAACTCCTTTCGTTATCGTTTGAGGTTATGCGTAAGGCATCATTGCGCGAACGGACTTCAGGTTCGTCTCATGGACGTCCTGGGTGCCGCGCAGTTGACGCTTGTTCTTGGTGGTCTTCTTGGTCAGGATGTGACGCTTGAAGGCCTGGCCGCGCTTGAACGAACCGTTCGGGCGCGCAGTAAAGCGCTTGGAGGCGCTTTTCTTGGTCTTCATCTTAGGCATGAAAAACTCCAGCTCTATGACATGCATACAGGTGGACGGCTGACGCCGTCACTTGCAAAACCCGTATCCACTTGTTTTTGTACGCAGCACACGAAGCGCCGCGCACGGTTTCCGCACAGGACGACGCCGGGATGCACATGGCACCCCGGCCGCCACCCCGCACAAGAATCACTTCTTCTTCTTGGGGGCCAGCACCATCACCATCTGGCGACCTTCCATCTTCGGCATCTGCTCGACCTGACCCAGTTCCTCCAGGTCAGCCTTCAGACGCTCGAGCACGCGCGCGCCGATTTCCTGGTGGGCCATTTCACGGCCACGGAAGCGCAACGTGATCTTGGTCTTGTCACCCTCTTCCAGGAAGCGTCGCAAGTTGCGCAGCTTGACGTTGTAGTCGCCATCATCCGTGCCAGGACGGAATTTCACTTCCTTGACCTGGATGATTTTCTGCTTGAGCTTGGCCTCGTGGGCGCGCTTGGCTTCCTCGTACTTGAACTTGCCGTAGTCCATGATGCGGGCCACGGGCGGAGTCGCGTTGGGCGCGATCTCCACGAGATCCAAGTCCTTGTCCTCGGCCAGGCGCAGTGCGTCCATGAATTTGACGATGCCGAGCTGCTCGTTATCAACCCCTACCAAGCGCAGCTCAGGCGCGCTGATTTCCCGGTTGATACGGTGACCTTTGTCTGTAGCGATGTTCCGTTACCTCAAGAAGACAAAAAAACAAGCCGTGCTCGACACCCTCAGGCTTTGCTGGAAACGTCCTGTTGCAGACGCTCCACAAACGCGGAAACAGGCATGACACCCAGATCCACGTTGCCACGGGCACGCACGGCCACTTGATTGGCATCCCGCTCCTTGTCGCCAATTACCAGCAGGTAAGGGATCTTCTGGAGGGAATGCTCGCGAATTTTATACGTAATTTTCTCGTTACGCAAATCCGCCTTGGCCCTAAACCCTTGTTTTTGCAAGAGTTGCACAACGCTTTCAGCATATTCCGACTGGGATTCGGCGATATTCATCACCACCACCTGCTCTGGAGCCAGCCAGGCCGGCAGCGCACCCGCGTGGTTTTCCAGCAAGATACCCAGGAAGCGCTCGAACGAACCAAGGATCGCGCGGTGCAGCATGACCGGTCGCTTCCGGGAATTATCCTCGGAGACGTACTCGGCGCCCAGGCGCTCCGGCAGCACCAGATCGAGCTGCAGCGTGCCGCACTGCCACGAGCGGCCGATTGCATCCTTGATGTGGTACTCGACCTTCGGGCCGTAGAAAGCACCCTCGCCCGGCAGCTCCTCCCACTCCACGCCACAGGCACGCAGCGCCAGGCGCAGGCCATCCTCGGCGTGATCCCAGACCGCGTCCGAACCCGCGCGCTTTTCCGGGCGCAGCGACAGCTTCACCGCGACATCCTTGAAGCCAAAGTCGTCATAGATCGAGAACGCGAGTTCGTTGAAGGCCTTGGCCTCCTCGACGATCTGCTCTTCCGTGCAGAAAATATGCGCATCATCCTGCACAAAACCTCGCACACGCATCAGCCCGTGCAACGCTCCCGAGGGCTCGTTGCGATGGCACGCACCGAATTCGGCAAGACGCAGCGGCAGGTCGCGGTACGAGCGCAGGCCGTGGTTGAAGATCTGCACATGGCCCGGGCAGTTCATCGGCTTGATCGCGTAATCGCGCTTCTCCGACTCCGTGACAAACATGTTCTCTTTATAGTTGTCCCAGTGGCCGGAACGCTCCCAGAGCGAACGATCCATCACCTGCGGCGTGCGCACTTCCTCATAGCCGGCCTGACCCAGACGGCCGCGCATGTATTGCTCGACGGCCTGCCACACCTGCCAGCCCTTCGGGTGCCAGAACACCATGCCAGGCGCCTCTTCCTGCAGATGGAACAGGTCAAGTGTCTTGCCCAGGCGGCGGTGATCGCGCTTCTCAGCCTCCTCCAGCATATGCAGGTAGGCGTCCTGGTCTTCCTTCTTCGCCCAGGCCGTACCGTAGATACGCTGGAGCATCTCGTTGTTCGAGTCGCCGCGCCAGTAGGCACCGGCCACCTTCATCAGCTTGAAGACCTTGAGCTTTCCCGTGGACGGTACGTGCGGGCCACGGCACAGGTCGACGAAGCTGCCTTCGCGATAGAGGCCGATCTCCTGATCCGCGGGAATCGACGCAATGATCTCGGCCTTGTACTTCTCGCCCATCGACTCGAACAGGGCCACCGCCTCATCGCGATTCCATACCTCGCGCGACACCTTCTCGTCCTTGCGGGCGAGTTCCGTCATCTTCTTTTCGATGGCGGCAAGGTCTTCCGGCGTGAAGGGACGCTTGTACGAGAAGTCGTAGTAGAAGCCGTTGTCAATGACCGGACCGATCGTGACCTGCGCGTCGGGATACAGCTCCTTGACAGCGTAGGCCAGCAAGTGAGCCGTCGAGTGACGAATCACGTCGACGCCATCTGCATCCTTGTCCGTGACGATGGACAGCGACGCATCCTGGTCGATCCTGAAGCTCGTATCGACCATGCGACCATCGACCTTGCCGGCGAGCGCTGCTTTGGCCAGTCCGGAGCCAATGCTCTGCGCCACTTCGGCCACCGTGACGGGGCCGGGATACTCACGACGGGAACCGTCTGGCAGCGTGATTACGATCATCTTGCACCTCTCGAGGATTCCGCTGCACCGGCCTTCAGGCGATGTGGCGAGCGGAGCATAGCTTCTTTTGTGGCGCCGGCCCATCCAATCGCCTCAACGGCTATAGGACACGACCAGCAACGAATCTTTCTGGCTGCCTCACGGCGAGCGACGAGGCAGCTTACCGGATGCTGGAAAACGACAGACGAAAAAAAACGCGGCCAAGGCCGCGTTTTTCTGTGTTTCCCCGTATCACACACTACGGGTCGAAGGCGCACCTCGACTACTGTCGCTAACCAGCGGTAGTAGTTCGAGTTGTCTTGCTCATGATGCGTTTCCGTTCCTTGGAAGGTTATTCGGATCTGCCAGCGCCAGCCTTCGATTGCCGACGGGTGCTACGTTTTACTGCATGTTCGTTGGTAGGCTCGATTGGACTCGAACCAACGACCCCCACCATGTCAAGGTGGTGCTCTAACCAGCTGAGCTACGAGCCTAGCGAAGCTGCAAGTATAACCTTATTTTCGTTTCGCGTGCAACACCCCCTGCACTTCTTCGATCAGGGAAATCGCACGCTGAAGTTGCGTGGCCTCGGCGACCTCCGCCGTGAACTGCATTCGAGCGACACCCTTGCTCGACAGCGTCTTCACACCCGTGACGTTGATCTTTTCGCGCGAAAGCACTTCGGAAATATCGCGCAGCAAGCCTTGCCGGTCGATCGCCTCCACCTGGATGTCCACGGGATACACGGCATCGCTGCGCTTGCCCCACTCCGTCTGGATCACCCGCTCGGGGTCTCGCGTCGACAGTTGCTGGAACGTGTGGCAGTTGCGTCGATGGATCGACACACCCCGACCACGAGTCACGAAGCCAACGATATCGTCCGGCGGCGCCGGCTTGCAGCAGCGAGACATTTGGGTCATCAGCGAATCGACGCCCACCACGAGCACGCCACTCTTGGCGCCGCGCGCCACGCTGGTGGCGCGACTCTTCTTGGTAACGGCCTCTTCCTCGCTGAACTGCGGCTGCACTTCCCCGTCCGGATGCCGCAGCGCCTGCTCCACGTGGCGCAGGCTGAACTCTTCCTTCGCCACCGCCGCGAACAGATCATCGGGTGTCTTGAAGTTGAGTCGGGTGGCGAGATCGTCGAGATTGACCGCCGTCTTCCCCTCGCGCTGCAACGTCTTTTCGATCAGGGCGCGCCCTTGGGCAATCGTCTCCTGAGAGTCGAGTGCATTGAACCATGCACGCACCTTGGCGCGCGCGCGGCTGCTGGCCAGGTAGCCCAGCTCGGGGTTCAGCCAGTCACGCGATGGCCCACCCTGCTTGACCGCCACGATCTCCACGGTCTGCCCGTTCTTGAGCGGCGTGTTGAGCGGCACCATCGCGCCATCGACGCGCGCACCGCGGCAACGATGACCGAGGTCACTATGCAGGTAGTAGGCAAAATCCACCGGCGTGGCGCCCTGGGGCAACGCCACCACACGCGCCTGCGGCGTCAGCACATAGATGTGGTCGTCGATTGCTGCGTGCTTGAGCTGCTCCCACGGCGAATCCTCGTGCGTGACCGTATGATCGGCATCATCCTTCCACGCCAGCAGTTGCCGCAGCCACGCGATTTTCTCGTCGTAGCTGTTGTCCGCCGTGAACTGACCGCTATAGCCCTTGCCACCCGCCTCCTTGTAGCGCCAGTGCGCCGCCACGCCGTACTCGGCGAAGTGGTGCATCTCGTGCGTACGGATCTGCACCTCGAACGCTCGGCCATCGTCGCCGATCACCACCGTGTGCAGGGATTTGTAGCCATTCGCCTTCGGCCGCGAAATGTAGTCGTCGAACTCGCGCGGAATCGGTTGCCAGATGTGGTGCACGATACCGAGCACCGTATAGCAGTCCTTGATGTCGTCGACGATCACGCGGAAGGCGCGCACGTCGTAGAGATCGGCGAAATCGAGCGCCTTGCCCCGCATCTTCTTCCAGATGCTGTAGATGTGCTTGGGTCGCCCGGTCACTTCGGCGCGAATGCCCGCCGCCGCCAGCTCGGACTGCAGCCGCGCAATCGCCTGCGAGATATAGCCCTCTCGCTCGATGCGTTTTTCGTCGAGCAGCTTGGCGATGCGCTTGTAGGTCTCGGGCTGCTCGAAGCGGAAGGCCAGATCCTCGAGCTCCCACTTCATCTGCCAGATACCCAGCCGGTTCGCCAGCGGCGCGTAGATATCAAGAGTTTCGCGCGCCACGCCTGGCAGCGGCTGGCTCTTGGTCTGCGCCAGCCAGCGCAACGTCTGCAGACGCGAAGCCAGCCGCACCAGCACCACACGGATGTCCTGCGCGAAGGCCAGCAGCATCTTGCGCAGCGCCTCCACCTGCTCCTGCCGCGCCGCCGCCTGCGACTTCGACGTTTCGACGGCCTCGGCCTGCGTGGCGATCGCGCCAATCCGCAACAGTTGCCGCACGCCCTTCACCAGCCGCGCCACGTCCTCGCCGAAGCGCTCCTCGATGTGCGCCTCGACGCCGGGCACAAACGCCACCATCGGGAACAGGCACGCCGCCGCACGCGCGGCATCGTCCACGCGCAGGCCATCCAGGATACGCAGCATCCCCTCGGCGTGAGACAGCACGGTCTCGCCGGTGGGCAGTGTCGTGGGTTTCTCGCCGTCGGCCTTCTCGCGCACATACGCGAGCGCGCGCTCGACGAGCCCGGCGTCGGGCACGCCCGCGGTCTGCCCCGTCAGCTCCGTCGATGTCACCATGTCTTGCCGCCCCGCATCAGTTGAGCGCGGCCGTCACCACCACTTCGATCAGGTAGTCGGGATTGGCCAGCGCCGCCTGGACGGTGGCCCGCGGCGGTGTATTGCCTTGCGCCACCCACTCGTCCCACACCTCGTTCATCTCGCCAATGCGCGTGATGTCCGTCAGGAAGATCTGACACATCAGGATGCGTGTCTTGTCGCTGCCGGCTTCAGCCAGCAGGCGGTCGATATGGCCCAGCACCTCACGCGTCTGGCCGCGCAGGTCGGCCTTGGGGTCGACCTCGGGCACCTGGCCGGCCAGATAGACCACGCCGTTGTAGACCGCGTATTCGGACAGACGCTTGCCCACGTGGGCGCGCTTCAGGGTGTTGGTGCTCATGACAGTTTTCGTTCAGTAGCGGGGCTCAAGACCCCAGGAAAAATTGACGGGCGATGGCAATCTGCGCCGCATCGACGAAGGTCGGAGCATGACCCACATCGGGAATCTCCACGCTCGACACCTGCTTTCCGCGCGCCACCATTTCGGCCAGGATCTCGCGCATCAGCAGATCGGACTGCGCGCCGCGCACCACCAGTGTCGGCCCTTGAATGGCCTCGAACATCGCCCACAGCGCGGCCTCACCAGCCTGCATCGCCTCCGGCGTCGCGTCCTTGAACGGCACGGCCAGCGCCGGGTCGTAATGCAATCCCCATTCGAGCCCCTCGGCGCCCTGCACCGGTTTCAGGATCGCGCCATTCAACTCGCGCCACTGCTCGGGAGTATGACGGCCGAATGAAGCGCTGATCGTTTGCAGATAGGCCAACCCTTCCTCGAACGTCTTGAAGCGCACCGGCAAACCCAGATACGCACCAATCCGTTCCATCGATTGCGCGGTGATGCGCGGACCCACATCGTTGAGCAGCAGCTTGCGCACCGGCGACTTGGCCAGCCCGGCCAGCCCGATGCCGATCAGCCCGCCCATCGACGTGCCGAACCAGTCCACCTGTTCGACGTTCAGTCGCGCGATCAGCGTGACCATATCGGACACGTACTGCGGCAACACGTAGCCCCGCGGGTCGGCCAGCCAGTCGGAGCGGCCACGGCCCGCCACGTCCGGGCACACCACGCGGTACTCGTCGCTCAACGAACGTGCCAGCGCATCGAAATCACGTCCGGTACGGGTCAGGCCGTGCACGCACACCAGCACTCGCTGATTCGCGGGATCTCCCCACTCGTGATAGGCCATGCGATGCAGGCCGGCGGCACTGATGCACTGTACGAAGCCGAGGCGCGGACTGGAAGACATCTGGACTCCCTGCAATCTCGCGCCGCAGGCATGATGGCGCGAAAGGTTAAGCGATATGACTACTTCGGAAAGTACGACGGTCGAACCGGGCGGTTGAACCAAATTGCGGGCTTTTGGCCAAAGCAGGATTGTACGCTCAGCGAGTACAATGCCACAGCACATCCTGACTCGCCCAACGGAGGCATCCATGCTCAAAGGCAAGACGGCACTGGTCACTGGATCGACCAGCGGTATCGGACTCGGCATCGCCCAAGCGCTAGCCGCGCAAGGTGCGAACATCATTGTCAACGGATTCGGTGACGTGGACGGCGCAAAGGCGGAGATCGCCAAATCCGGCAGCGGCATTCAGGTTGGCTACCACGGCGCCGACATGAGCAAGGCTGCCGAGATCGAGGACATGATGCGCTATGCCGAGAAGGACTTCGGCGGCGTGGACATCCTGGTCAATAACGCAGGCATCCAGTTCGTGGCGAAGATCGAGGAATTTCCGGTCGATCGCTGGGACGCGATCATCGCCATCAATCTCACCTCCGCATTCCACACCACCCGCCTGGCCCTGCCCTCGATGAAGGCGAAGAACTGGGGGCGGGTCATCAATATCGCCTCGACCCACGGTCTCG